>Ga0157363_1000983_pt1 | contig 22889 bp, 23 predicted proteins | sample AttsexASBM1_FD_111477 | JGI IMG/M metagenome (GOLD analysis project Ga0157363, IMG submission 111477) | Fungus gardens microbial communities from leaf cutter ant in Ribeirão Preto, State of São Paulo, Brazil - Atta sexdens ASBM1 | ecosystem: Host-associated > Fungi > Mycelium > Unclassified ... | reverse complement strand
GCCGGCCTGTGGACCGAAGTGTGCAACAACAGCTTTGCCCTGTGCGCGATGCTGGAAGGCGACTACGAAATTTATATGGTGGCGGACGCGTCCGGCGGCACCTCTAAAGAAGCCCACGACTTCGCGATGCAGCGCATGATCCAGGCGGGCGTGATCCCGGTGACCTGGCAGCAGGTGATGCTGGAGTGGCAGCGCGACTGGGCGCGTAAAGAGACCTATACCGCGGTGATGGATATCGTGCGCGAGCACTCCGGCGCGTACGGCATGGGCGTGGATTACGCCTACACCATGGTGCACAAAGCGCCGTCTCGCCAGAAGAGCGAGCACCGCACCTTAGCGCCGGTCCCGGCTCGCTAAGTTCCGCTGGCGGGCTGGTCCCTCATCCGGCTCGCCGCTGCCTTTTTCTCTGGAGTTCACAATGAGTACAGGGTTGATATCCCTCGCGGCAGGCGTGCTGATCGGCCTGATGTATGCCGTGCTGAAGGTACGCTCCCCCGCGCCGCCCGCGCTGGCGCTGATTGGCCTGCTGGGCATGCTGGCGGGCGAACAGGCGATGCGCCATCTGATGTCCCGCGACCCCGCCGCCAGCGTGCAGGTGACGGTTCCGCAGGCGCAGCCCCCTTTGGGTGCGTCATCATGAAGGCCTGGATAATTTCGCTGGTATGCGGCGTGGCTGCTGGGGTAATTTACGCCCTGCTCGACGTCCATTCACCGGCCCCGCCGGTGGTCGCGCTGCTTGGCCTGTTCGGCATGCTGGTGGGAGAACAGCTGATCCCCATCGGGCGTCGTCTATTGAGCCGTGAACCGCTTACCCTGGCCTGGTTTCGCCACGAATGCGTGCCGAAAATCAGCGGGACTGCGCCCCCTGCGCCCGCGAAGGAAAGCCGCGACGCGTAACGCTTTGTTCGAGGAAAGACAGCATGACGCTGCCGTGGCGCATTGCCATCATTGATGACGAACGTTCTGTCCGCAGCGGGCTGAGTAACCTGCTGCAGTCGGAAGGGTATACGACCGATACCTTTGATTCGGCAGAGGTGTTTTTGAGCCATCCTCTCGCGCTGTCCGACGCCGCGCTGGTGATCGCCGACATCAAGCTGCGCGGCATGAACGGCATTGAGCTGCTTGAGAAGCTGCGCTTGCTGGCCGTGCCGCCGCCGCCAATACTCTTCATATCCGGTCATGCTGATGAAAATATGCAGCGGTACGCTCTCAGCCTGGGCGCCGCTGCATTTTTGCGTAAGCCTATTAACATCGATATTCTGCTGGATCACATTCAGCGGGAGCTGGCCCGCCGACAATAAGGATCGCGGATGAACGAACAAGCGTCGCCTGCATTTTGGCCTGCCCGTGGGGATCTTCACGACGGGCGGGCCTTTGTACTGAAAGAGGATGTGATTTTTACCGTGCTGGCGCAGGAGGGCGGCATCGCCTGGATGAACGGGCGGCATCCTCAGTCCGGCGGTTCGTTTATTATTGCCACCGCGGTCAGCGACGAAGAAGAGGAGCGGGCCACCCGGCTGCTTAAAAATGAGTTTGCCCTGCGCGATCGGCTTCACGACGGCTGGGCGATTCGGGCCGTGGCCTCAACCCAGTACCGCGGACGCTTCGCGCTGGTCTATGCCCCGTTCTCCTTTGAACTGCTGGCGCGCCGGGCGGGCAAGGCGATCTCCGGCATCTCTCGCTTTATCGAGCTGGCGATCCGCATCTGCGTTCCCCTGCGCCAGATGCACCTGCAGAACCTCATCCACGGCGACATCAAGCCCGGCAATATTTTTGTGCATCACGACGCCACCTGCCGCCTGGGCAGCTTTGGCCTCTCCAGCAGCACCTCCGAGGCCTTCTCCCTGACCCGGCTTGCGGTCGCGGGCGGAACGCCTGCCTATATGTCGCCGGAACACACCACCCGCACCCGGCGCGCCGTGGATGGCCGCAGCGATCTCTACAGCCTCGGTATGGTGCTGTACGAGCTTCTCACCGGGCGTCTGCCGTTTGAACGGAGCGCAGACGACCAGACCCACTGGGCGCACTATCACATTGCCTCCGAGCCGCTTGCCCCGGGGCAGGTACGCCCGGACGTGCCGGAAATGCTTTCGACGATAATCCTCAAGCTGCTGGAGAAGAGCCCGGAGAACCGTTATCAGACGGTCGATGGCCTGATTGCCGATCTCCGGCGCTGCCAGGCGACGCTGACCGCCGAAGGCGAGATTGCCCGCTTTATTCCCGGCCAGCAGGACCGTTCCCCGGCCATTCATCTGGCGGATGCGCTGTTTGCCGCCCATCCGCAGGCCAATGAAGCCCTTGCCGCGTTCGAACGCGTCGGGCAGAACGGCGTGCCGGAGCTGGTCATCATTGGCGGCCCCTCGGGGATCGGCAAATCCTCCGTCATCGCCACCGCGCTAAAGGCGCTTCAGCAGCGAAAGGTGCTGCTGGCGGTGGGGAAGGTCGATCAGTTTTCATCCTCCTTGCCCTACGGCGTGCTGAGCTCGGCGTTTCGTTCCCTGACGCTGCACCTGCTTGGCCTGCCGGCGGAGGAGGTGACGAAGTGGAAAATCCGCCTGACCCGCGCGCTTGAGGGCTACGAGGAGCTGGCCGTCAGCCTGGTGCCGGAGCTGAATTTACTCGTGGAGAGCAAGCCGCGCCTCTCTGCGGATACGTTTTCCATCGACGCGCGGGCGCGCTTTAGCCACATGATGCTGGCGCTGGTCAGAACCTTTGCCACCCAGGGCGCGCCGCTGGTGCTCCTGCTGGATGATATTCAGTGGATTGATGCCGCCAGCCTGCAAACGCTAAAACACCTGCTGGTCACCTGCGGCGCGATCCCGCTGCTGGTGGTGGTGGCCCACCGGGATATCGGCTCGCTCTCTGACGCTTTCCTGCAAAAGCAGCTGGCGAGCCTGCCGGAGTCGGCGCAGAACGCGACCACCATTATCCCGCAGCCGCTTACGGTGAAGGCCGTGGCGCGCTGGCTGGGCAGCATCTTCCATGTCCGCAGCGCCAGCACCGCCGATCTTGCTACCCTTATCCATGAAAAGACCGGCGGCAACCCGCTGTTTGTGCATGAGTTTTTCCGCCGCATCGTCGACGACGGGCTGGTGGTGCATAGCAAATACCAGGACAAATGGCAGTACGATCTGCAGGCCATCCGCGCCCGGCACTACACCGAGAACGTGGTCACCCTGGTGCTTGAGCAGCTCAAGGAGATGCCCGAAGAGACGCGCCGCCTGCTGGGCAGCATCGCCTGCCTGGGCTGCACGGGGGAGCTGGAGATGATGTGCCGCGTGGTGGGCGTGTCGGTGGCGGAAATCCGCTATGCGCTGCACCCGGCGGTGATCGCGCAGCTGATTGTGCTGACGGAAAAAGAGTACGCTTTCACCCACGACAGGGTGCAGGAAGCGGCCTTTGCGCTGCTGGACCCGGCTGAAAAGAGCCATCTGCACCTGACGACTGCCCGCCTGCTGGCCGATGCCGCGCGTCAGGCGGCGGGCAACGAGCTGCTGTTCCGCGCCGTGCACCACGTTACCGCCGCGCTGGACTGCATTCAGCCTGCGCCGCAGCGCCAGATGTTCCGCGAGCTGAGCCTGCTCGCCGCGCGACGCGCCAGGCGCACCGGGGACTACGCGTCGGCGCTCGGCTATATCCAGACCGCCAGAGCGCTGGGCAATGCCGGCGCGGTGTCTGATTTTATTCTCGATATCGAAGAGGCGGGGTGCGAGTTCGCGCTGGGCCATCTTGAGCGCACGCGCGAGCTGTGCGATGCCATTCTTGGCTCGCCGGGCGGGCTGACGGAAAAAGCGCTGGCGGCCAACCTGCTGGCGGAGGTCTATATGCGCCAGTCGGATATCCGGCTGGCGCTGGAAGCGGCGCTCTGCTGGCTGGGCGTGTTTGGCATCCAGATCAGCCGCTATCCGGAAAACGCCGAGTGCGACGAGGCCTGGCAGCAGTTCTGCACCCGCACGGGCGATGCGGCGCAGAACCCGTTCGCCCGGTTGACGGTCATGGAGAGCGCTGAGACCGAAGCGGTGATGAATCTTCTCTACAGCGCCAGCATTTTTGCCAGCTTTACCTGCCCGCGCCTGCACTTCCTGCTGCTGTGTCGGATGATGCACCTGACGCTCGATCGCGGCATTACGGGCGCGTCCACTACCGCTATGGCCTGGTTTGGCGTGCTGATTGGTCACCGCTACGGCGAGTACCGTCTGGGGTTTGAGTACGGCACGCTGGCCCGCGAGCTGGTGAACCGTCACGGCTACGGTGCCTATGAAGCCAAAACGCTGCTGCCGCTTGACCAGCTGAGCGTCTGGACCCAGCCGCTGTCGTACACCATCGAGTGCGCAAAAGCCTGCTTCACCTCGGCGGTGACCCACGGCGACATGACGATGGCCTGCTTTGCCGCCTGCCATCAGATCATCAACTTCCTCTCCCGGGGCGATCACCTGGACGGCGTGCTGACCAGCATCGAGCGCGGGCTGGCCTTCGTGCGCAAAACGCACTTCCAGGACATTGAAACCGTCCTGCAGATCCAGCGGCGCTACGTGGAGTTTTTGCGCACCCCTGCGATCGGCACCTGGAGCGCCGCGCAGGCGCTGCCGGAGGATCTGCTGCCCGCGCCGCCGGAGCAGGCGCCCGAGCAGACCTCGACCATGCTGTTCTGGTACTGGCTCTATCGCGGGATGGCGCACTTTACCTGCGGCGAGTATGCGGACGCGCAGGCGGATCTGGAGATGGCGGGCTGGTACGCGTGGTCCGCGCCGGGCCATATTCACCTGCTGGATTACCATCTCTACAGCGCGCTGGCGCTCTCGCGGCAGCTGACGCCGGAAACCTTCTCGGCGGATTACCGCCGCAGCATTCATTTCCACTACGACAAAATTGCCCTCTGGGCGCGCGTTAATCCGGGCACGTTCGCCGATAAAGAGGCACTGATTTACGCCGAAATCGTTCGTCTGGACGGCATGAACAGCATCGCGCTGGAGCAGTATGAAAAGGCGGTGCGGCTGTCGCGCGAGGGCGGGTTTAATCCCATCAACGCCCTGGCGCACGAGCTGGCGGGGCGCTTCTCGCTGGCCTGCGGCTACCCGACCGCCTCGGACGCCCATTTTCGCGGGTCGATTGCCGCCTGGGGCCGCGCGGGCGCGCAGGCCAAAGTGCGCCAGCTGGAGCAGGATTTCCCGCACCTTCTGGCCGCCGGGCAGGCCAGCGGCTACGACACGGTGGCCTATGCTCAGAACGAGGTGATCCGCGACCTGCAGAGCGTGATCAAAGCGTCGCGCGCGCTGTCGGAAGAAATTAACCTGGAACGCCTGATTGAAAACCTGATGACGCTCCTGCTCGAACGCGCCGGGGCGCAGCGCGGCCTGCTGCTGCGCGTCAACGACAACCTTATTCCGGAGATCGAGGCCAGCGCCTGGACCAGCGCCGAAGGCGTGCGGGTGCGTATCCTCAAAGACGCGCCGATGGCTACCGACATGCCGCTGTCCGTGCTGGCGGCGGTGATCCGCACCGGGCAGGAGATCCGCACCGGCAAGCCGGAGGAGTTTCATCCGTTCAGCCAGGACCCCTATCTGGTGACGTCCGGCGCCGCCGTGATGTGCGTCCCGATGTTCAAGCAGGCGCGGCTGGTGGGCGTGCTGTATCTGGAAAACCGCCTGATGCCGGAGGTTTTTACCGCCGAGGACTCGCGGGTGGTGAGCCTGCTGGGCGCGCAGGCTGCGGTTTCGCTGGAGACGGCGCGCCTGTATGCGGAACTGCTGGCGGAGAACATCCAGCGCAGGCGCGTGGAGAAAGAGCTGCGCGCCAGCCAGACCTCGCTGATGCTGGGCGAGCAGATCAGCCACACCGGCAGCTGGCGCTGGGAGCTGGTGCAGGATCTGATGTTTATGTCCGAAGAGTACGCCCGCATCCTCGGCCTGCCTGAACAGCAAAAGATGATCTCCATGGCGGAATTTTTGACCTTTGTGCATCAGGACGATTACGCCCGTATCAGCGCTCTCGTCAACCAGAGCGTGCGCGACGGGCTATCCATGCGGGCGGAGTTCCGCATTACCCGCACCGACGGCTCCGTGCGCTACATTCTGGGGATCGGCGATCCGGTCGGCGTCGGCAGCGAGGTGAACGAGTATTACGGGATCATCACCGACATCACCAGCCAGCGGGCGGCGGAGGATGCCATGCGGGTGGCGCAGGCGGATCTGGCCCGGGTGTCCAGGGCGACTACCGTTGGCCAGCTCACCTCATCCATCGCCCACGAGATCAATCAGCCGCTGATGTCGATTGTCTCTAACGCCGGGGCAAGCCTGCGCTGGCTCAACCGGGAGCCCGCCCGGCTGGATAAGGTGCGCGAAGGCCTGGAGGAGATCGCCGCGGAAGGCGAGCGGGCGGGGGAGATTATTCGCAGCATTCAGTCTCTGACGCGCAAGCAGGATCCGACCTTTACGCGCATCGATCTGCACTATCTGATCCATCACATCATCACCCTCTCGCGCAGCGAGCTGGAGCAGCGACATATAAGCGTTGATTATCTGTTGCATGCCCGGAACAGCTTTATCACCGGCGACAGCGTGCAGATCCAGCAGGTGCTGCTCAACCTGGTGATGAACGCGGTGGAGGCGATGGCGGAGGTGACGGATCGTCCATGCTGCATCACGATATCTACCGCTAACTGCGTTGATAATAAAGTGATTTTCGAGATTGCGGACACCGGAAGCGGCATTGAGCCTGAGCTTACCGAGCGCATTTTTGATTCGTTCTACTCGACCAAAGCGCAGGGCATGGGGATGGGGCTGACCATCAGCGCCAGCATTATCGAACGCCATCGGGGCAGGCTGTCCGCCCGCCGCGGCGATCCTTACGGCACCGTCTTTGCCTTCGCGTTGCCGCTGGCCGAGCAGGAAAGCTGAGGTTAATCCACCGGCTGGCTTTTGGTCAGGCGCTCAACGGCCCTGACCAGCTCGGCCACGGAGCGCACCTGCATTTTGTCCATCACGCGGCGGCGATGCACCTTAACCGTAATTTCGCTCACGCCCAGCTCGGCGGCGATCTGCTTGTTCAACAGGCCGCTAATCGCCAGCTGGAGCACTTCATGCTCGCGCGGGGTAAGAGACATATGGCGCTGCTTCAGGGCGTAATGCTCCTTAAACTGAGCCGCATTGCTTTGCGCCAGCTTCAGCGCTGATTCAATGGAATCAATTAAGGCACTGGATTCAACGGGTTTGGTGAGGAATTCGTAGGCACCGCCCTTAATCGCCCGAACGGACATCGGGATGGTGCCGTGGCCGGTAAGAAAGATAATGGGTATCTCTCGCCCGCTGGCCTTCAGGGCATCTGCCACATCAAAGCCGCTGATGGCGGGCATCTGCATATCGAGGATCACGCAGGCGGGCAGATCTTCGAAGCGGTGCTGAAGGAACGTTTCTGCCGATGAAAACCCGATGGCGTGCAGGTCTGAAGACTCCAGCAGACCGATTACGGACTGCCTGACAGCGTCATCGTCATCAACCACATAAACAATGTGTTCCATTCACGCCCCGGTGTGTGATCGGTAAAAAATCGAGAGGAAAAGCAGCCCCTTATAATCGTAAGGGACTGTTTGCACTGCGCATTCATACTAACACATTAGTTATCATTATCATTTACCAATATGAAAATGATATTAAAGTGTAATGAATATGTGGCGGATTGGTTAGTAATGAAACGCTGTTTTTATGCACCGACAAGCTCAACCCGGTTGCCGTCCGGATCGGCAATCACCGCTTCATAAAAGCCATCGCCGGTCATGCGAGGGGCGCTGAGCAGCGTGTCGCCTGCGCGCGCCTGCTCCGCCATGCTGTCTACCCTGGCCCTGCTGCCAACATCAATGGCGATATGCGCCCAGCCCACATACTCCGGATGCGCGGGCGCGTCGGGCAGATCCGGAACCGTCATCAGTTCAATGGTCGGCCCGCCCTCGAGCGTAATAAAGTGCGATGCAAATCCCGGCCGGTTTTTACTGACGTAGCGTTCGTTACTCTGCCCGCCAAAAACGGTTGTCCAGAACGCAACCTGAGCGTCCAGCCTGCGGGTCCAGAGCGCGACGTGTGCAATTTTCATAAGTTCCCTCGTTATGTGTCCGTGAGGACTTTCACCGGTAAAACAGGCTACACTCTGGTTTTGAGCGCGACAAGCTGAGGAAATAACAATGCACTACACACTGAAAGAAAGCGACAAGGATAAAGCGGAAGGGACAACCGGCGCGGGCGCTCTGCAGCAAAAACTGCTGGAATCGCGTTCGATTGTGATCTCCGGTGAGATCAACCAGGAGCTGGCCCAGAAGGTCATCACCCAGATGATCCTGCTGCAGAGCGTCAGCAACGATCCGATCAAGCTGTACATCAACAGCCAGGGCGGCCACGTGGAAGCGGGCGATACCATCCACGACTTCATCAAATTTATTCGTCCGGAAGTGCACGTTATCGGCACCGGCTGGGTGGCAAGCGCCGGGATCACCATCTTCCTGGCGGCGAAAAAAGAGCACCGTTACTCCCTGCCGAACACCCGCTTTATGATCCACCAGCCGCTGGGCGGCGTGCGCGGTCAGGCGACGGATATCGAAATCGAAGCGCGCGAGATCATCCGCATGCTGGATCGCGTGAATAAGCTGATCGCTGACGCCACCGGCCAGCCGCTGGAAAAAGTGAAAAAAGATACCGATCGCAACTTCTGGATGTCTCCGGCAGAAGCGCTGGACTACGGCATCGTGGGCAAGTTGATTACCCACTATGACGAGCTGAAGCTGGATTAAGTTTTAGCGGCGTGTACGTGTCGGGTGGCGGCTTCGCCTTACCCGACCTACGCGTGCTGGTTTGACCCATGACAAGTTCCCCCTCTGCTTTCTTGCCTATAATCGCGCCTGTTTACCCTCTCACTGGTGCTTACCATGGCGTATCAACTGAACCTGAACTGGCCGGAATTTCTTGAGAAATACTGGCAAAAAAAACCCGTAGTGCTGAAAAATGCCTTCCCGAATTTTGTCGATCCTATTACCCCGGACGAGCTGGCAGGGCTGGCGATGGAGCCGGAAGTCGATAGCCGTCTGGTGAGCCACTCCAACGGAAAATGGCAGGCCAGCAATGGTCCGTTTGAGCATTTCGACAATTTGGGTGAAACCGGCTGGTCGCTGCTGGCGCAGGCGGTAAACCATTGGCATATGCCGGCGGCGGAGCTGGTGCGTCCGTTCCGCGTCCTGCCGGACTGGCGTCTCGACGACCTGATGATCTCCTTCTCCGTGCCCGGGGGCGGCGTGGGTCCGCATATCGATCAGTACGACGTGTTTATCATTCAGGGGATGGGGAGCCGCCGCTGGCGCGTGGGCGATAAGCTGCCGATGCGTCAGTTCTGCCCGCATCCGGCGCTGCTGCACGTCGATCCGTTTGAGCCCATCATCGACGAAGATCTTGCGCCGGGCGATATCCTCTACATTCCGCCTGGATTCCCGCACGACGGCTTTACCCATGAAACTGCGCTGAACTACTCCGTGGGCTTCCGCGGGCCGAACGGCCGCGACCTGATCAGCAGCTTCGCCGATTACGCGCTGGAAAACGACCTGGGCGGCGAGCACTACAGCGATCCGGATCTCACCTGCCGCGAGCATCCTGGCCGCGTGGAGCAGTACGAGCTGGATCGTATTCGCCAGATGATGATCGACATGATCGGCCGGCCGGATGATTTCACTAAATGGTTCGGCAGCTTTGTTTCAACCCCGCGCCACGAGCTGGACATCGCTGCCGCCGAGCCGCCGTACGCGCCGGAAGAGGTGCTGGATGCGCTGCAGGGCGGTGAGACGCTGTCGCGCCTGAGCGGCCTGCGCGTGCTGAACGTCAACGGCAGCTTCTTCATCAACAGCGAGCAGCTGGAAACCGTAGATGCAAACGCGGCGGATGCGCTGTGCCGTTACACCGAGCTGGGCCAGGCAGAGCTGGGCGAGGCGCTGGAAAATCCGGCCTTTGTTGAAGAGCTGACCGGACTGATTAACCAGGGATACTGGTTCTTCGACGAGTAACAGGTGGCGGCGTTTAGCCTGGCCAAACGCCGCTTCATTCAAACCAGCATATTACAGGCCTTCCAGTAGTTCAGGAGCCGCTCATCGTCGCGCTCTTTCTCCGCCTTGATTTTCATGGCCTGCGCCAGGTTTTCTCGCGATACGTCATGGCCCTTTTGCACGATGTCTAAAACCGCCTCACCAAGAGCCAGCGAAATTTCTGTCCGATTATTGCGAATCGTCATAAATACCTCCTCGTTGGTTGCGATAGTTTAATTATGAAAGATAAATAATCCGTCGATAATAATTCATCTAATTCTTATTTTTTCGCCTCTGCGCTAAATAGACATAATATGCGATCCTGTCAATGATGTTTCAAAATGATAATAAGCGCCTGAAATCGGAATTTATGCGCTACAGTTAATTCCGTGCAACAGCCAAATAACCGAAACAGGAGAATGATTATGGTAGATAAAAGCGCAATTAAGGATCACACTCAGGTTGTAGCCAGCTGCGGAACGCACGTCGGTGTTGTGGATCATCTGGATGGTGAACGTATCAAGCTTGCTAAAAGCGATCCGGAATCAGGTGGTAAACACCACTATATTCCGCTCGGCTGGGTCGATAAAGTGGATGATAATAAAGTCATCCTGACCAAAAACCATAAAGAGGTTTTTGCTGAGTGGCAGGAAGCATAGTTCTTTACTGCATCCTGAAATAATATACGGCTCCGGCACAGGCTGGAGCTTGTTATTTTATTACTGCATGGATAAATAACGCTTCGCTTATTTACTCAAAGCGGTGCAGCCCCCTCTTCCCCGCAATCTTGCGCGCTGGCATAGCCTTTGCCCCACCGTAATGGTAATCTTTCTCACTTATCCGCCCACGCACATGCCACTATGACCCAGTCTGCACACCGAAATACGTCCACCCGACGCCTCTTTTGCGTCGAAGACTTCATTGGCTTTGGCGAGCGCTACGGTATCGACTACCGCTTCCCGCAGCTTGTGGATGCCCAGGCCATCGGCAGCCCGGTGCTTCACGGCGATGTGGAGGAGATGATGCTCTCTTCCGGCATTTCTCTCACCCACTCAGACGTTCGCGTTTTGCAGCCCTATGAAACCACCTCCCGCCATAACAGCCCGCTCTATATGCTGGTGGTGCTCGAAGGATGCGTGACGTTAATGCTCAACGGCAGCGAGTACGCGGTGCGCTCCGGCATGGCGTTCAGCTCGCGTCTGAGCGAGGAGCAGGTGATGAACGCCCGTCATGACGCCGACAGCACCCTGAAAACGCTCTCGTTCGGCGTTTACCCGAACGATGCCCGGCGTGAAAGCCTGCTGGAATCGCTGCTTCAGGAGTGGGCGAGCCTGAACCCTCCTCCGTCTGTCTGGCAGGTGCCGGGATGCGTCCTCTCGGGAATTCAGCACGCGCAACGGCAGGGATTAAGCCCGCTTTCCCGCAAGCTGCTGCTGGAAGGGCTGATGTACCAGCTTCTGGGGCATGGCCTGGACCATCTTCAGCAAAACGGGCCAACGCGGCCTGAACATGCGCGCCTGGAGCGCGTGCGCTGTATGCTGGAGCAGTCGCCGGAGCAGGATCACACGCTGGCGCAGCTTGCAGCCGTGGCGGCAATGAGTCAGAGCAGCCTGCGCAGCAAATTCCGTCAGCGCTACGGCTGCACGCTGTTTGATTACCTTCGCGACTGTCGCCTGGCGCTGGCGCGCCGCTACCTGCTGGAAGGCCACAGCGTACAGCAGGCCGCGTGGATGTGCGGGTATCAGCACGCCACGAACTTCGCCACCGCCTTTCGTCGTCATTACGGTCTTTCACCCGGCGACGTACGTAAAACCCGCTAACGTACTTTCTGTCGCCGCGCGAACGTGATTCGTGCGGTTTGGCATTGCGCATACATATCCTGGCGGCGCGCATAGCCGTTTGCCGCATCAAAAAGGTAATAATTCTTATTAACAATTAGAAATGCCTTTGGAGAGGATCATGTTTGCTAAATCGCGTCTGGCACTGCTGGTGGGATGGGTTACCGGTAGCGTCGCTTTTCCTTTGATGGCGCAGGATGCGCAGAAAACAGATACCGTGGTGGTCACGTCGCAGATGCAGTCTGCCGCCACCAAGCTTGAAACGCCGGATATCGAAACCCCGCAGTCCGTTTCTATCGTCACCCGCGAGCAGTTCGAAGAGCAGGGCGCAACCAGCGTGCGTCAGGCCGTGAGCTACACGCCGGGCGTGTATAGCAACCAGATTGGTGCCTCTAACCGCTTCGACTATATCGTGCTGCGCGGCTTCTCCGACGGTAGCCTGGATAACGTTTACCTCGACGGCCTGAAGATGATGGGCGACACCAACTCCCACAGTTCGCTGGTGGTCGATCCGTGGTTCCTCGACAACATTGAGGTGGTGCGCGGCCCGGCCTCCGTGCTGTACGGACGCTCGTCGCCTGGCGGGATTGTGGCGCTCACCTCCCGCAAGCCGTCGTTCGATCCGGGCGGGGAGATCAAGCTTTTCGCCGGGAACAATAACCAGCGCGGGGCGATGTTCGACGTCACCGGGCCGGTGGACGATAACGACCGCGTGGCGGTGCGCCTGAGCGGGATGACCCGTTACGCTGATTCACAGTTCGATCCGCTGAAGGAAGAGCGTTACGCCCTGATGCCGAGCCTGACCTGGCGCATCACCGATAATACCCGCCTGGAGCTGATGGCCTATCTGCACCGCGATCCGGAAGGCGGCAGCCACTCCGGCCTGCCGTACGACGGCACGGTAAATCCGCACTACGGTAAGAAAATCTCCAATACCTTCTATGAAGGGGAGGATGATTACGACAAATACGATCGTCGCGAAAACATGGTGGGCTATAACGTCGAGCATATGTTCGACAGCGGCTGGTCGGTGCGCCAGAAGCTTCGCTACCTGCACACCAAAGTGGAGCTGAACCAGGTGTATGCCGCGGGCTGGCTGAATGAAACTGAACTCAACCGCGGCTATTCCGGCTCTGACGAGAAGATGAACGCCATCACCCTGGATAACCAGGTCGACGGCAGCTTCGACACCGGGGTAGTAAACCACCGCGTGCTGATCGGCATGGACTATCAGGATCGCAGCAACAATGTGAAGGGCTACTACGGCGGCTTCCCGCCGATAGACGCCTTCCACCCGGTGTACGGCGCGAAGCCGGACTACATCACCCAGTACAGCAAGGAAAAACACAAGCTGCGCCAGACCGGCTACTACCTGCAGGACCAGATGTCCATTGACCGCTGGCGCCTGACGCTGGGTGGGCGTTACGACCAGGTGAGCGTGTCTAACGTCGACAACTTCAACCACACCCGCAGCGATCTGGATAAGAACAACTTCAGCAGCCGCGCGGCACTGTTGTACCTGTTTGATAACGGCGTCGCGCCGTACGTGAGCTACTCTACCGCCTTTACGCCGACCAGCTTTGCCGACGAGAAGGGCAATATTCTGGACCCGATGAAGGGCAAACAGTGGGAAGCGGGCGTGAAGTATGAGCCGGAGGGGATGAACAGCCAGTTCAGCGCCTCGGTATTCCGCATTAACCAGAAGAACATCGCCACCAAAGAAGAACCGACCGATCCGTACCGTTCCATCGGTGAAATCGAATCCGAAGGCGTAGAGCTGGAGGCGATTGGTCAGCTGACCGACAGCCTGCGCCTGCAGGCGGCGTACACCTATACGGACATTCGCTACAAGAAGAGCAGCCCGGAGGAAGAGGGCAAGCGCGCCGTCTATGCCCCGCGTAACATGGCCAGCGGCTGGCTGAGCTACGACGTCAAAACCGGCCCGCTGGACGGCCTGACCGTTGGCTCCGGCGTGCGCTACGTAAACGGCATCACCAGCGATCGCCAGAATACCCATACGCTACCGTCGTACACGCTGGTGGATATGGTGGTGGGCTATGACCTGTCGAAGGTGGGCCTGACGGGCGTAAGCGCGCAGCTGAACGTCAATAACCTGACGGACAAGAGCTACGTGGCGGCGTGTAACTCGCTCTCCTACTGCTACTTCGGTGCAGAACGCAGCATTGTGGGCAGCGTTTCGTGGAAGTTCTGAGTCGTTGACGATTTCCTCCCTCTCCCAGTCGGAGAGGGTTGGGATGAGGGCAACAGGCTGCACTACTCCTCCATGGCAATCACAATCGCTTCGCCCATCTTTCTCAGCGCCTCGCGGTTCTTTTCCGTCGGCGGCAGCGCCACGTTGATCCGCAGGCAGTTGCGGTACTTCCCGGAAGCGGAAAACAGCGACCCGGCCGCCGCCTGGATCTTCAGCCGACACAGCTGTTTGCTGACGCACACCATGTCCACCTTCTCCGGCAGCTCAATCCACAGCAGGAAGCTGCCCTGCGGGCGCGTAACGCAAATCTCCGCCGGAAAATACTGCCTTACCCAGCAGGTGTAGGTTTCCATATTCTGCTGATAAATCTGGCGCATACGACGCACGTGGCGATGGTAATGGCCGTCGCGCACAAACGCCGCCACCGCCATCTGCGTGCCCGGCACGTTAAACCCGCCCGCGGCATACTTCATGTGCATCACCCGGTCGTAATAGCGCCCCGGCACAATCCAGCCGACGCGCAGGCCCGGCGCCACGGTTTTGGTAAACGAGCTGCAGAGGATCACGCGGCCATCAATGTCCATCGAGTGGATGGTACGCGGGCGCGGGTACTCTGCCGCCAGCTCGCCGTAAATGTCATCCTCCACGATCACGATATCGTGCCGCTGGGCCAGCGCAAGCACCTGCTTCTTGCGCGCTTCCGGCATAATAAACCCGAGCGGGTTATTGCAGTTCGGCACCAGGATCACCGCCTTGATCGGCCACTGCTCCAGCGCCAGCTCTAATGCCTCAATGCTGATGCCGGTTTCAGGATCGGTTGGGATCTCGATGGCCTTGATGTCGAACCCGCGCAGCATCTGCATGGTGCCGTGAAACGACGGCGACTCGACCGCCACGATGTCCCCCGGTTTACACACCGAGAGCAGGGCGATCGACAGCGCGCCGTGGCAGCCGTTGGTGATGACAATCTCGTTCGCTGCTACGGTTGAACCGCCGTCCAGCATCAGGCGGGCGATCTGCTCGCGCAGCTCCAGGCGCCCGTCGAGGACGTCATAGCTCAGCATTTCAGCCGGATTATGCTGCGCAATGCGGCTCATCTCTCGCCACAGCGGCTTCAGGCTCGGCTGATTCACGTCCGGCGAGCCGCCGCCAAAGGAGATCATCTCTTTGTCGGCGCGGGCGTCCAGCAGCATCATCACTTCATCCCACTGGGTGACGTCCACGGGGCGCTGCACCGGGCGCGTCATGGCCGGAACCGGTGGCTGGGCCTTGCGCTGAGAGACAAAATAGCCGGAGCGCGGCTGAGGCGTGATCAGCTGGAGGTTTTCGAGAATATGGTAGGCCTGCTGTATGGTGCTGATGCTCACGCCGTGCTCCTGGCTCAGCGTACGCACCGACGGCAAACGTTCGCCGCTGCGATACAGCCCTTGTTCAATGCGTTCCGCCAGAAGATTGGCCAGATGTTGATAGCGCGTCATGCTGTATCCTTTGTTTTCACCATACAGATTAGTAAACCAGTACAGATTGCCGCAAAAATTGCCATGCAGTTACTGTTTTAGCGGATCTGTATGTTAAACAAAAGTTGTTTTTGAATCTGTATTGTGCGAGCCGATTTCCACGATGATATCCCCACTGGCACAGTGAGGAGAGCATCATGGAATTCTATGAGAACCGTTCAAAACGTCCGTTCGTCGTGTTTGTCTGGATCGGCAAAACGATCAGCAACTGGTATCGCATCAACCGCACCCGCCGCATATTGAGCCAGATGAGCGACGAGCAGCTCAAGGATGTGGGGTTGTCGCGGTATGATGTGTAGGCGGCAATGCACCGCAGAACGTAGGCCGGGTAAGGCGCAGCCGCCACCCGGCGATTTTCAGCTCAGCAGCGCAAGGGTCTGCCGTTTCGGCCTTTCCAGCAAATCCACCGCCTCCCGATACGACCGCACGTTGTTATAGCCCATCACCAGCCCGTAGCGCTTGCCCGACCCGCGATACCATTCAGAGAGCGCGTTCACCTGCAGCAGCTGCGCCTGCCAGCAGTGCGCAATCTCCCGGTCGCAGCTTCCCTTCGTGAGAAACGCCACAACATGCATCCCGCCGTCGTTTTGCTCGGTGAAAAACAGATCGCCATACACCTCGCGCAGGGCGGCAATCATCCAGTCGCGGCGGGTCTGGTACAGGGCTCGCATTTTCTTGAGATGGCGGAAAAAATGCCCCTCGTTGAGGAACGCGGTGAGGATCTTCTGCGTCAGCACCGGCTGGCCGCTGGCGACAATGTCCGCGCAGTCGGTGAACGCCTCAACGGTGCTGGCGGGCATCACGATATAGCCCATCCGCAGCGACGGCATGATGGTTTTGCTGAAGGTGCCCATAAAAATCACCCGGTCGTGCTGGTCGAGGCTTTTCAGCGACGGCAGCACCTTGCGGGTGTAGTGAAATTCGCCGTCGTAGTCGTCCTCGACGATCCAGGCCTCGTGCTGCGAGGCCCAGTCGAGCAGCTGCTGCTTGCGCGGCAGCGAAAGCGTCACCGCCAGCGGGCTCTGGTGCGACGGCGTGACGATAGCAAAGCGCGCGTCGCGATGGTTACGCAGCAGGTATTCGGTATCAACGCCAGAGCGATCGACGGGCACGGTGTGCAGCCGCGGCACGAGCCGCTTGAGAAGCTGCTGTCCCATAAAGTAGCCAGGATCTTCAAACACCACCTTGTCGCTGCGGCTGGCGAGGGTATCAAGGATCAGCCGCAGGCTGCCGCTGTAGCCGCTGGTGATTAAGACCTGCTCGGCGCTACAGGACAGCCCGCGCGAGATATTGAGATAGCGGGCAATCGCCTCGCGCAGCGGATACCAGCCCAGAACGGGCGGGTTGAGCATCTCCTCCTGACGCATGGCGCGCGTTGCCTGGCCCGCCAGCAGCAGCCATTTTTTATAGGGAAAACTGTCGAGCGAGGGAATGCCGGGGCGCAGAAATCCCGCCCGCTCGCGCTGGCTAATGAGCGATTCTGGCAGCGTGCCGGTGGGCTGTTCCGCAGGCGCATTTTTGGCGGGCAGCAGAAGATCCGGATTCACCCGCGTGCCGCGCGCGCCCTGGCTCACCAGATACCCTTCGCCCGTCAGGATGGCGTAGGCCGTTTCGACGGTTTTACGCGCCACCTTCAGCTCTTCGGCCAGCACGCGGATGGCGGGCACCCTGTCGCCCGGCTTCAGCACGCCGCGCGTGATGTAATCGCGATAGCGAGAATAGATCTCGTGATAGCCGAGCTTCATGTCCTACCTCATTTTGGTGGTTTTGTATCTTTTTACTATGTCATTAACGGCGTAGATTTGCCTCATCGCATGACACATGCCGCACAAAAAGAGGAAAGACAATGAGCACTCGCGTTAACCACCACAAAGCTACACCTGCCCTCGCCAACGCCCTGTCCGCCCTGAGCATGGAAGTGGCAAAAACCTCCATCGACCCGGCGCTGAAGCACCTGATCGACATTCGCGTGTCGCAGCTGAACGGCTGTACCTTCTGCCTGGACATGCACTCGAAAGAGGCCAAAATCGCCGGGGAGCGCGAGCTGCGCCTGTACCATCTGGCGGCCTGGCGCGAGTCTCCGCTGTTCAGTGCCCGCGAGAAAGCCGCGCTGGCCTTCACCGAAGCGCTGACGCAGATTGGCGTTCACGGCGTAAGCGACGCGCTGTACCGCAGCGTGGCGGAGCACTTCTCGGACGTCGAGATTTCAGAGCTGAACTTCGCCATCGTGGCGATCAACGCCTGGAACCGCCTGGGGATCACCTCCCGCATGGAGCCGGGATCGCTGGATGCGGCTTACGGGCTGAACAAGGCTAACCTGGAATAATTCCGCGCTCGCGGATCGTCGCCACCAGCGCCCGCAGTCCCGGCGGGACGTGGCGATGTCCTGGATAATACAGGCGCAGCCCGGCAAACGGCTGCGTCCAGTCGTCTAAGACGCTCACCAGTTCCCCGCTTTTCAGCTCGTCCTGAATATAGAGTTCCGGTAAAAACCCCACTCCCAAACCCGCCTTCACGGCCCGAATTGACGCGAAAAGATCGGACGTCGCAAAGCGCGGCGGCACGGCCAGCGCGTACGTCTCCCCGCGACGCGACAGCTCCCAGCGGTAGATCCCGCCGTGGGCCATGCGCATGCCGATCCCCTGATGCGAGAGCAGATCGTCCGGCGTCTGCGGAATGCCGTGGCGCGCAAAATAGTCCGGCGTGGCGGTGACGAGCTGGCGGATCTCGCCGGTCAGCGGCACGGCGATCATGTCCTGCGGCACGGACTCCTCAAGGCGGATCCCGGCGTCATAGCCTTCCGCGACGATGTCGATCATTCGCGCTTCGCTGACGGTCTCTACGCGCATCTTCGGGTAGCGGATCATAAAGTCGATCAGCAGCTGGTCCAGAAACAGCGTGCCGATATGGTTCGGCACGTTCAGACGCAGCGTGCCGGCAGGTTCCCCGACGTCGCCGTGGATCTCCTCGCCGGCCTGGCGGATTTCCTGCAGGGCCGGGCCGATACGCGCCACGTAGCGCTGTCCGGCGTCGGTGAGCGCCACGCTGCGGGTGGTGCGGTTAAAGAGGCGGGTATCAAGGCGGCTCTCCAGCCCGGCGATGGCGTTGCTGACCGCCGTGGCGGACATGCCCAGCTCCTGCGCCGCGGCGCGAAAGCTGCCGCGACGCACCACCGCCATCACCACTTCCAGCTCTGTCAGACCTGAACGATGCATAGATTATCCTGAAAATCGAAACAACCCTTGCAGCATAGCGTGGATTATCGCAACGGAGAAGCCGTGCCAGACTGTGCTCACACAGCCTGAGGAGGTTTATATGCACACCATCGAACAGATCTTTATTAACGGCGAATTTGTTACCCCGCACGGCACCGAGTGGTTTGATTTGTACAACCCGGCGACGGCGCGGGTTATCGGCAAGGTTCGTCTGGCGGATGAGGTTGACGCAGAGCGCGCCGTTGCGGCGGCGAAAGCGGCGTTTCCGGCGTGGTCGCAGACCTCAAAGCAGGAACGCATCGCAGCGCTAAAACGTATGCACGCCGCCGTGGCCGCTCGCCACGACGATCTGCTGGAGGCGGTCATTGAAGAGTACGGCGCGCCCGCCTCGCGCTCGGCGTGGATGGCCAGCTATCCGGCGGAGGTGATTGCTCAGGCCATTGAGGCGCTGGAGGCGTTTGCATTCGTCACCCCCGCAGGCGCAGCCACGGTGCAGATGACGCCGCTTGGCGTAGCGGGGCTGATTACGCCGTGGAACAGCGACGCGGGGTTTATCTGCGGCAAGCTGGCGGCCGCGCTGGCGGCGGGCTGTACGGCGGTCATCAAGCCGAGCGAAATGAGCGCCCTGCAAACCCGGATTGTCACCGAAGCGCTGCGCGATGCCGCGCTGCCGCCGGGCGTGTTTAACATCGTCACCGGGCGCGGCGAGACGGTAGGTGAAACCCTCAGCCGCCATCCGGACGTGGCAAAAATCTCCTTTACCGGCTCCACGAACACCGGCAGGGCGATCCTGCGCAACGCGGCGGAGAGCTTTAAGCGCGTGACCCTGGAGTTAGGCGGCAAATCGCCGACGATCCTGCTGGATGATGTGGATCTGGCGCAGGCGATCCCGCTTGTCATTCAGGCCGGATTTATGAACAGCGGGCAGGCGTGCGTGGCCGGAACGCGCATTCTGGTGCCGCAGGCGCGGAAGGCTGAGATCGAAACCGCGCTGGCGCAGGCCGTGGCGGCGGTGAAATCCGGCGACCCGCGCGATAGCGCAACGGACGTCGGCCCGATGGTCAGCGAAAAGCAGTGGCTGCGGGTGCAGGGCTATATCCGCAAAGGAAGCGAAGAGGGCGCGCGCCTGCTGGCGGGCGGCGAAGGGCGACCGGAAGGCACCCGGGACGGCTGGTTTGTGCGCCCGACGCTGTTTGTAGACGTTAACAATCAGATGGCGATTGCCCGCGACGAGATCTTCGGCCCGGTGCTGTGCGTAATCCCCTATCAGGACGAGGCGGAGGCGATTGCCATTGCCAACGACACAGAGTACGGCCTGAGCGCGATGGTGCTGGGCGGCGATGCGGACCGCGCGCGCCGCGTGGCGCAGCAGATTGTTGCAGGCCGGGTGCTGGTGAACACGCTTGCCCATGAACCGAAAGCGCCGTTCGGCGGGTTTAAGCACTCCGGCGTGGGGCGCGAGATGGGCGAGTGGGGGATTCGGGCGTTTATGGAGCCGCGGTCGATTCTGGGTTAGCTAATCTTCAAACAGGTTTTCGAAGGTTTTCGTCGGCAGGAAGAGCGTGTACTCGTTCTCGGCCAGAAGCGGTATGAATCCCATTTTGAGGTAAAAATTTTTGGCTTTATCGTTCAGCGCGTCGACGAACAGGCCATGTATGCCCACGGCAAAAGAGGCCTGGTAAACGGTTTTCATGGCATGGGTGAGGAGTAATTCTCCAAAACCCTGCCCTTGAATGTGTTTATCAATCGCCAGCCTTCCTAAGGTTACGCTTGGCACATTTTTATAGGGAACACGTTTCTGCTGCGTTTTGGAAGGCAGGTAAGCCTTCTCAAAACAGCTTCCGGATAGCGTGTAAAAGCCCAGTACGCGCGGTTTTTCCTCGCGAGTCGTTAGGACATAGGCGCGCAAAAACTTTCCGCGATGCTGGCGCTGCAGGTGTTCCGCAAGAAAGGCGTTAAGGCTTGCTTCTCCACAATCGAACTGGCTCAGGTCGTACTCAACGTCTTCTGAAAAAATCCCTATCTTCACGTTGTTCACGTATTACTCCATATCCTGGAGACGCTTCGCTGCGCGTTTCAGGCAGTCATTTGGTGCGGGCGGATTGGTGATGGCATCCATTACTTGATTCCAGGATGCTTCGTTAAGAACCAGGCGACGATGCTGATCAATCACTTCCGCCGCGCGTTCAGAGGCCGTACTGACCATGAACTGTGAAATTGACTGATTTGTCATAGCCGCAGCTTCTTCAATCAGGCTTTTGTCGTCTTCGCTTAACCTCAAATCGATGCGCTGTTTCTTCAGTGCTGACATGATGTGCTTCTCAATTATTTTCGGCGTTGTTTGAATTGTACGGCGTTAAGCCGTACGTCAATAATAGGTGCGGCTTCAGCATAATTCAATGAGAAGTTTAGCGTAGCGCCATCCAGCCCAACGCTTCGCTCCTTACCGAATCATTGTGCTTTTCCATCCTGTACTCTCTCCCCTACATCACAACGGAGAGACCATCATGATCGCAGTCCTTTTCGAAGCCAACGCCGAGCCTGCCCATCAGGCACGCTACCTGCAGCTCGCAGCAGAACTTAAACCCCTGCTGGCTGATATTGACGGCTTTATTGATATCGAACGGTTCCAGAGCCTGACGACCGACGGCAAAATTCTGTCGCTTTCCTGGTGGCGGGACGAAGAGGCCGTCCGCCGCTGGAAGCAGAATGTTTTTCATCAGGAGGCGCAGGCCGAAGGGCGGGAGTCGATTTTCGCGTACTACCACATCCGTGTGGCAGAGGTGATCCGGGAATATTCTTCTGAAACCGGAGGGCGCGCTGATGTATGACGTTCATGTGGTTTTCAAAAACACGCCCGGTGAGCTGGCACATTTTGGACAACTCCTGGGCCGCAACGGTGTGGGTCTGGAGGGCGGCGGCGTCTTCGGCCCCGATGCCCATTTCCTAGTGGAGGACGGTGAAAAAGCCCGCCGTGCGCTGCTGGAGACCGGGTTTAACGTGCGGGCGGTGCGTAAGCCGGTGATTAGAAAGCTGAAGCAGGAGCGGCCTGGCGAGCTGGGCGCAATTGCGGACGAATTAGCCGCGCAGGGCGTTTCAATCCTCGTTCAGTACAGCGACCATGCGAATCACCTTATTCTGCTGACGGATAATGATAAGCTGGCCGCAGAGATCACCAGACCCTGGGCGACGAATGTTAAAGACGAGCTTACCTCCTGACAACGGCGCGGCGCTGGAACAGGCCATGGCGGCGGTAGCGGCTGCCATGGCCGACCCGTCGCGCGTGAAAATGCTCTGCGCGCTGATGGACGGGCGGGCGTGGACCGCCACCGAACTCAGCGCTGCCGCAGACGTTGCGCCGTCGACCGCCAGCGGGCATCTCGCCCGGCTGGTGGAGGGGAAGCTGATTACCTGCCTGTCTCAGGGGCGGCATCGCTACTATCGGCTGGCGGGGCACGACGTGGCGGCGCTGGTCGAGCAGATGATGGGGCTCTCCTGGAGCCGCATTGCGCCGCCGGAAACCAGCGCGCCGAAAGCCATGCGCGAAGCGCGAACCTGCTACGACCATCTCGCGGGCGCGGTGGCGGTACAGATCTACGATTTTATGCAGGCAGAAGGCTGGCTGGAGGCTGACGGTTCAGCGCTCACGCCGTATGGCCGCGAGCAGTTCCTGAAGCTCGGTATTCCGCTAACCCCTCATCCCCGTCGCAAGGCCTGCTGCGCCTGTCTGGACTGGAGCGAGCGGCGGTTTCATCTTGGCGGTGAGGCGGGCGCGGCGCTGCTTATTTATCTTGAAAGCAAAGGCTGGATACAGCGGGTGCCGGGGTACAGGGAGGTGGTAGTGACGGCGTCGGGGAAGGGTGCTATCACTCGCCATTTTAGCCGCTAAGCGCCGCTGTGTGAGGGATGCACGGACGGCTCCCTCTCCCTTGAGGGTGTACGGTCCGGGGACATAGTGAACACTTGTTCGGGGACATGGTAGACACTTACAACTAAGGCATAAGAACCCTTTTATGGAGTCGCTTATGCCCTGGGATGCGAGAGATACCATGTCAT
>Ga0157363_1000981_pt1 | contig 22904 bp, 8 predicted proteins | sample AttsexASBM1_FD_111477 | JGI IMG/M metagenome (GOLD analysis project Ga0157363, IMG submission 111477) | Fungus gardens microbial communities from leaf cutter ant in Ribeirão Preto, State of São Paulo, Brazil - Atta sexdens ASBM1 | ecosystem: Host-associated > Fungi > Mycelium > Unclassified ... | reverse complement strand
GTTACAGTTTTACTCTTGTGTTTTGAATTTGAGTATTTTCCGATGATGAATGAATATTTAAGTTAAACGCGAAATTTCTTTTCGACTCTCCTGGTTATAATTTAGGTTCCTTTTACCAAACTTTTTAAACGCGCAAAAGTGTACTGTTGCGAAAAGTGTACATATGTCAAAAAAGGGAAAGGAAAAAAAACAATAAGCGATGCAAGACGCATTTTCCGAGCAGCTGTCGCATGCACAAGGAACAATGGGATACCTACATCGCGGCTCATATCGAAAACCAATTTCCGAGATGTCAACGAAACGAAATCGGGCGTTAGAAGGGAATTCGCCAGCGTTTTTCTAGTAACTGCCAGAGGTTGGAGATCACTTTGAGCGAGAGAGTTTGGCAAGATCGAGTAGTGGCTGTACCTTCAACAGGTGCAAAGTGTCTCTGTTGAAAGGGCCACTCTCGTACTGCTTCCATGATTCCAAGCTTCTCACTCTACGCCTCTTCCTTCCGCTTCTTAAACTGTAAGCTCTTTGATAGAAAGCCTAAAGCGCCTGCGTGCCCTTCGAAAGGGCGAGACGAAACGTACATACAATTACGACGACTCGTAATGAGCCGATGCTCCGTTTGAGAAAATAATGATGCTCGCTAATGAGACATACTCGTCGCGCTTTGTGTTCCACCTACGACAGCATATCGTTACAGAATATTTTGAATTTTTATCAATGTGAATAATTTTTTATTGCAACAAGAGCACGCAGGTATCTATATATGTGAAGATATAATACAATGTGATAGAAGTTGTAACGATATTATTTATCTCATGCGCGTTTAACATCGTGGGCATGTTTCGCATTGATCGCGATGCAATATTGTTATTACAACGTATTTGAAATTTAAGGAATATTTACTCGTCCAGAGCTAGTTGTGAAGTTTAGAATGTATATACGCCAGATATTTAACTACTTAAGAGAATGAAAAATATTATATTGAAAAGAGTTACTATGAGTCATCTATATGGAAATTTATATCCATATAGATAAATATTTTAACAAATATTTAAAACATTTTAAAAATATTTAAACATTTAAAACACATTTTTGAATCACTTAACATTTAAATAACTTTTAAAAATGATTTTGTGATTCTGTATGGAATTTTAATAACATCTATCGATCGTAAAATATGTTTTCATTTTCTTTATAAAATTGCGTAATTTGAATATACGATCAACGAAGCCACAGTGATGAAGACTATTTTCTTCGCTTATAAAACCGAAACTTACAATACGTGTCATATTTTATTTATCAGACTAATACTAACTTTTAAATTGCATTAAATATTGAAAAAATATAACTAAAAAACTTTAATTTTTTAATTACAGTTATTATGTATAATAAATATACATTTGCAAATATTTGATTGACATTTTCATCGTATTAGAGCGATTTTCGATATATGAACAGTTAAAACTTCCACTGTTATACATGTAACGCATGTATATGTATAGCAGAGTTAATGCAATTTCATAAGAAGACATGTTTTATCGTAGTAGCAATTTCAACTGATCCTTGCAATGTAAAATGATACACACAAATGTTAACACATAAAATTTAATACGTCATTTTGAGCTCACGCGGTTTAAAAAAATTAAACATTTGCTCAGAAACACAACTACTGCCATTGGCAACTGCCAGTGCGAAAAAAGGAAAATGTCAACATATGAAATATCGGAAAAACAATAATGCACAAATTTTTAATTTTTGGATTATTACAAATGATTGAAACTTATTAAAACCAAACGAATTATCTAAAGTATTTGTTATTTTATAATATCTACTGAAATTTTTATGATTTTGTAAAATACAGAAAGTATAGACAAAAATATAAGTTATGATGCAAATAGTAATACAATTTTTATACGAAACAACGTTGTTCCATTCAAACGAAGAAAAATAAAGATAGTAGTCGATTCTATCTGCACATTATCAAAGAAAGATATACATGGTATGAACCTTAGCGAAGGAGAAACTCTGTATTTGTCTGAGAGCTTCAGGCGATCGAGAAATGTATGCAATTTTTTGAATCTACGGCGAAAAGATACGTATGATTATGTAAATGCATTTGGTATTTGCGGTTGGAATCTCGTTTCTTTATACATCATACACATTCCCGTTCTATTGATATTCACTGATCACTTTTATAAAATACTCATTAACTAATTTTCTCGATCTTTTCTAATTAGCCATTAACCATTATAAATCATGTAATAATTGGATATATTCAGTAATTAATTACGCGAAAAAGTTTTTAACAGAAATTACATTCCAGTTGGAGATTCGAAATTAAATTCTGAGTTCAGTAATTTATGTAATTCATTGAATCGATGAGAGAGAGAGAGAGTGTGTAAATTATATTCTAATTAGATCAAATCAGTAAAATAATATTCGTAATAATTGGATTGTCCGTGATTGTCTGTCAATATAACAAATATATATTATGGATACAGAACTTGTCTCCCAATCGCTTGTAAAAGAATGCTGTAAAGTTTAATATCGCCTGCCTCGTTTCTCACATTGCTTATAAAAAACAGAATTGTAGTCGACGACGAGGGTTCGAAGTTCAATGTTCGCTACAGTATTCCCATTTACTTAATGTTTTGTTTTTCTCGTACGACTGGCTACTACCATTGAGTCCCCCTTCGACAGTAATGAATAGTACATCCGTTATATTTTTATGAACGGCACAAGAACTTTTCTCATCATCCTTGAAACTAGGAATTACATATCGATATCTTCCGTTATTGACGACGTCGGCACGGAATAGCATACCATCGATAGAAGATCCCCTAGCTTCAAACTTCTCATCAGTTTCCTTCTTCCTCATTTCTTCTTTTTATATCGGTATTTCACAAAACAAAGTAGACCGCCTTAACGTAAACAAAGATTATAATGAACACAGACTATAATGATCCAATAATAACAAATAAATATTTTTTATACTACAAAAGCTACATAGATAAACATTTGTTGAAGTATTGCAATATTAGCAATAATGAATTAAGCAATTCTCTCAAGAGATTACACAGATATATTAACATTCTTGTTAAAATTGCAATTAATTAATTATAAATTAGTTATTTACATATAATTGTGAATTAGTATAACATTGCGATATCTACATCGAGATTAAAGAGATAGGATGCTGACTATATTATTGTAATTATACCAATAGGTACAACGTTAAATTATCGATTCGAGCAAATATATTTTCCATGAAAAATAAAGCCACTATTTATGATACTTTTACAAATAAATTCATTCAATATTTATATTATCCGATATAATATATCTCTTAAATAATCAAAATGTTGTACATAAAAATATTTTTTGCGGCTCTTCCTGAAATTTATAGTTTCAAATTTAATTATTTAGTCTGATCGGTTGATTGATTTGTAAGAATATAAATATATATATATATACAATTGCTAATATTAAAAATTAATATTGAAGATATATATATTTAAGTATGGTAATTTATACTGTTAGATAAACATAACAGTGTAGAGAGAATAACTTTTTAATTTCAATAAAAAATTAATAAATGTTGAAAGATTTATTTAACACAAAATAATAATAATTTGGATTTATATTCGTTTACATACATATTTGTAATGCGTATGTAATACAACTCCATTTTGAAATAATCTCAAGTTCTCTGACAGTAAGTAATGTGTCAAATAGATTAGAAAATCTAAGCCTCGAGCACTGCGGAAGCGCTGAGCCCAGAACGTATTTTACCGGGTTATCGTTAGTGGCGAAACAGCGGCGCGATAGTGAGATGCGCATTGTTAAAGAGCGACCGCGGTAAATTCATTACGACTCCAACTACTTGCGGTCTACCGCTTTTTGCTACAAAGTCTAGCTTAATGTTCTGCTTTGACATTTCGTTATGTAAAATTCGCTGAAATTTTCAAGGAATGTTACGTGAGGTGTTCATTATGCCACCGTAATAATGAAGAGTTATTTTAATATCTCTTGAAGAGATTCAAGGAATAGCCAATGTTATTTCGAGTATGAAAAGAAAAAAAGAAAATGAAACATGTATTCTCTAAAAGTGAATCAGTGTATTATTTATTACTGAAAAACAGTAAATATTTGTTAAAGACAGTTACATCTGTTATCGTATAAGTATAGCACTGAAGTCAGTAATATTACTGAATAATATACTGATTCACTTTTAGAGAGTATGGAAATGTATGTACATAAAAGGTGTAAAATATTTATTATTATAAGTTACAAAATGACAGGGGCTAATCTTATTTCGAGACATTGACTTGATTTAAGCTGTACATATATTATGTATTTCATATGTGATGTATTCATAGTGAATTAACTCAACTTAAATATCCGATATCCCACGTTATTGATTTTCAGACATATTGAAAGTTTTGAATTTAGTTAGAATACATTTGAATCTATCGGAAAATTTAATGGCAAATTTAATGGCCGTTAGTATTTTTAGTCTAATAAGGATCTTTTATTGGCTGGATTTGAGCTGACATCATTAAGTAATAAGAATCACTTCGAGTGAATAGAATTAGATCTTAATTTAAATATATTAAATCGCAAAATTTGATTAAAATCCTCTTTTGTCTAAATATATAATAAAATTTCCGATATATAAGAGAGACGCGACATATTAATGGAAATGTCGAAAAAAAAGCAGATACATACATTACATATGGGAAAGTCTAAACCGAATACGAACTAAATCTATACTAGATTAAAGTATCTAATAATTTTATGAACAACATGAAAACACGTCTACCATACATTGAATCTGTTATATATATTTCTATATTAATCTCAAAATCTCTCATTGCATCATAGACACGTTTTTCTTACGTTAGATAGATAAAATATGATGCAACTCCTTTTAGAGGCATTAGTAATAGCCGTCGACATCTTGGTTATCTCCACGCGAGACGTTAAAACCTTACGCCCGAAATTATGATCCACGAAGCGTGAATAATTCTGTCTGGCTACCATTCATTCCGCGGTCGGTGTAAATTATTGCAAGGAGCGCATTAATTTCCTTTGCGAATAATTAACAACGCACCGGACAACGAAACCTTCGCGCACCTCCTACGCTTTTGCAATGGTCAGTCCTTCCGTCGGTATCCTCATACCTCCGGACATCCCCCCTAGACTGCTCCTCCCCGCCGTCCCTCTTCGCCTCAACCTCTTGGTCGACAACTGAAATATTAATCATGACTTACACATGGTGTTCCGGGACTAGGGGGCATTCTCCATCTGCATTATTAAGTGACCCCGCGCACGAGTTACGCTAGGTAGGCTCAGCCCTTATTTCGCAAAACGAATATGGATGTGCGGTTTGCGTTGTTATTATTCCGATGTGAAGGTCGGTTGCAATATTTTGCCGATGCTCACCGAGCAGATCGCGTAATCGCACGTTGCTTTCCCTTGTGCACGAACAATTCGCTGTGTGTGAAATGCATCTAGTCTACAGGTAACGTTTGAAATTAACTTATATGCACGAAGCAAAATCTCTGAGATAATGGAGGTCATAGTATAGATTTAAAAAAAAAATCATGAAGGATATTAATTGCACTTGTACACAAATCTGACATTTATTTTATATGTTATTTTTTAATCTTTGTACACAGTTTATTAATTAAATCTTTTACCGGCATATTTCTCGGTTTCTTTATATAAATCTACAAATAGATTTAAAACGAAAGTAATAAATAGCGACGTTCCAACTCGATCAAGCCGTCTCTTTTACGCGAAAATAAAATTGTTATTCTTGTATTCCCAAAGGTTCGCGCGGAAAAATGAAAGTTCATTAAAACCAGCATGGTTTATCGGCTTTTCGCTCGGATTTCTCGGGCCTCTGGAGTGTTCTCGTTCTAGGAAGCGATTTATATCTCTTTTTCCCTTTTTTCTACTACAACGATATCAACGAGATAGTAGCGCAGACATACTCGAGTATTTCGATATCACATAACGTTTGCTCGATACTTGCGAGTTACTCCGCTCTGAATCCATTTGGATGGCAGTAATGCACGTTAAACGTCGTAAAATTATCTCGATATAATTGTCTGCCTTAAATAACGATAGCTGTGTTAATAGTTGTTGAGCGTCCGACGCAATGCGTTTCCTTTCAGGAATTAATTCAGTATTCAGAAGGACTCCGACATCAAAGCGAGCAATAATAAACGCTGCTTCTGGCAAGGTATGCGATGACAGAAGTGGGCACGGTGGCTATAAGTGACAAACCGGTTCGCTAATAATAGGGGATGACGATGCGACAGACGATATCGTAGATTTGCATCTGGAAACAATTTGCCCGCACGTAGGACACATATCGTTATAATTGAATATCTCGATTAATGCGTAGCAACGGTCTAGATAATCGTCACGTTGATATTGATTCGCTATTTCAATTGTAATATATTTATACATTGATATTGAAAATAATGTTAACTTAATTCTCAAACGCCTTTTTATGGCATATTTAGTTTTTTCTTGTCAAGATTGGTACTTCTAATTTTGGAAGTTCAATAATCTAATCTTTGACAAATTTGAACATGTAAAGATATTATTTTTCTTTGATGTAAAACGCAATGTTAATGCGCGAATCTTTAAATAACAACAATCGGAAAATCGTATCCAAATTTACTGTATATTTTTTAAACTATGACGTTCAACTATGACGTATTTTTTTTCTTCAAATTTAAAGTTTTCGGAACACATATAAAAAGCCTTTTTATTTAATTTTTTCAACGAATATAAATTTTTCAAAAAGTAGTTTTTATCTTTTATTTCTTGTTTTATTGTGTTTTTTATTAATAAAAATACATAATATTTATTTATATCATTATTTTCTTCAATGTCTGGAATTTCGAATGAAAAAAAATTGTTAAAATATATTTATTTTTATGAAAGTTATAAGCATTCGAAGTTGGGTATGATAGACTGAGTGTGTTGTTCCCATGTAAAATTAACCATAAGTATAGTATTTAAAGAATTACAATAAATTGTATAATATATTGAATGTCCTCAAGAAAAAGTATATTAATATCTCTTCATTTTGATTTAATCTAAAGTAACAGTTAGGAAAAGCAGAGTTCATGCCATTAACGTAATAGTACGGAGATGTTCCAAAATCGCAAATACGCTACTATGAACGATCCACAACAGCTTTCCTAGCATTAAATCCGACCACACGACGCAACCAAGTTACACCTTTATATCGCCTTTCTCTCTCTCTCTCTCTCTCTCTCTCTCTCTCTCTCTCTCGTGCACTGCTATCTTCCACGGATTCGATCCAGACGACAGAGGCTGGCAAACTGTTAATAGGAGGGGAGTTTTAAATGCGCGTAACGTAATAACGCGTGCATTAGGCAACTACTATGGCGTCGGTGGCGTCTGCGGCGGCGACAACGATAGTAGACCCATTCTCCGTAAGGGGTAGTTTGCCTGACAACTCGATTATACGATACTGCAAGGCTGAGTGGCAAGTGGTGATATATGGTGCGCATATATACGCCGTGCTTGCCTCTGAAGTCACTTAAAATAATGAGAAACCCGGTATCGGGTACCACGCTTGTTTCCTACTCTTTTTCCTTTTTTCTTTTCTTCATCGGTGGCATTTACCCGCGAGTATCGGATAAATGCGACAAACAGAGTGGCGAACTGGTCTGCTCGGCGAAACTTCGAAATCCGCTAATCTTCATGCGCGTTTGATCGATTAATTAAGATAATCAATGGAACAAACATTTTCGTATCGAAATAGTCGATGTTCGATTTGTGCTCGTGACATTATTGATCGGACAGTTACAGAATATACAATTTTACATTCGTGAGACGTATAAGCAATTTTGGATATTGAGTGGTCATATTGCATTTCTCGCTCTGTAGCTTTGCGAGCGCGCGTGGCACCGGTCGATTTTCGGATAGACATCCAGATATTTGCATTGAGTCCCGAAACGTAATAACGCGTTTCATTAAATCACATATATAGATCGTTAACCATTATTAATCGCCTGCAGCGCTGTTTGACACTCCATCTCGGTTTCTCTTGTAATCAAATACGCGATACCGTTAGATATTCATTATTATACTGTCAAACTATGTCAGTAGCTAAATTGTTAGTTACTTTAGCAATCGCTCTGTCATGTAAATGTCAAATCTTGTATATGGTAAATGCAATATCGAGATAATTATTATCTTCTCAGAAAGTATACGTACCGATTTCCTTTCTAATTGTTACGTAAAAATATGATCGTGCTATTGTACACATGCAATAATAATTTAGGACGATCGATAATTTACAAAAACGACAACTGTAAATATGTATATGTTACATATATATATGTAACATATATGTATATGGCGATTCTATCATATCCGAATAAAAAGCTTGATTACATAATAATAATAAGCACAAGGAAACATCATTTTCAGTAGATCAAGGGGCGATACCTTCGTTAGGATAACTTTACCTCCGGCGTGTTTATTTTGCCGATGAGAAGTCGCATCTACGTAAAACGAGAGTGATATTTACAGCGGGGTCGCCTGTCGGTACGTAATCCTGAAACGAGCTCTATGATCAAGCGTTGCAGTATAGGAGAAAAAGGAGTCGGTAAGAGGAGATACGTATCCAGTTCGTAATTTGTGTGTAGTCAGTAATTTGACTGTTGCGCGTTGAGAGGAATGGCCAAACCTTATAATATTACTATCATTACTGTGATTATATTTTTCATAGTTATAATTTCATATACCGGATAATATTACATGATGTTATTTAATACTTACTTCAAAACTAACATATATTATTATGAATAATATATTTTATCGAGAAATCAAAATTTCGAAAAAATTAATCATTATTTTGTTCTCTTACTTCAAGAGTGACACAACTAAGACAATTAAGTTTTTCAGAAAAGGAAAAAATATTTTTTCATTTAATATAAAAGTATTAACTAATTAAATAATATTGGCATAAAGAATATTTTTTTAAAAACAATCAAATGTCATTTTATCATTTTCATAAACTTTAAAAACTCTTTTTAAGGTATAACAATTTTGATATTCTACAAAATTATAACAAATTCGGAATAATTCGTCAAAAGTGACGTAACTCGAAATAAAAGTTGAAATATTATAATAGTTTATATTTATCTTGATCAGCTAAAGTAACTAAATCCAAAATGAAACATATTTTCTTTAAATCTTCGATCACAAAAACTATTTTAACTCTAAATATTCTCTCTTTCTAGAAGACTTTTTTTACTTATAAAACGATTTAAAATAGGTCATTCTTGTAGAAGGTATTACATGATTTCTTTGAATACTCTAAGAATAAAACAACTTTTGCGGATAAAACTCGGAAGTTAAGTTAGTTGAATTTGAATGATTGATAAAAGATAATTTTTATACCTAAGTCATTCATGTAATTCGAAAATTTTTTAATTGTATCATTTTTAAAATAAGGAATCGATTTATAGTATTCTTTACCATTTTTTATTCATTTATATTGCTTATGCGAATATTAAAAGTTCTTTCTGCGTACGATCAAATATTGACTCGCACTACTTTATTGTCTTCAATTGTAGGACGTTAGCTATTGTTAATCGATCCATAAGCGATATTAGTACTACTGAATATTGATACTGAGCAAATACTTTAAACAGACATTGCATTTGTGCAAATAATTGAGGTATCAGCGCAATGTAATTATGCATCTCGCATAACGGCTGTGTTAAAGTACAACAACGGAACAACAGGTACCATTATTGCGTGATAGAAGATTAGGAAGTAGGGGAAGGATTTGTACGAAAATTTATTGGTAATGTATACATATACACATGTACTGGCACAGCGTACTGGACTATGTTGCGGCGACGCCCGGTGTAAGATATAGAGCGAGAACATTCAGTCAAGCACACAAGCTCATATCCTGATATTGTACTTATGATTGTGTAGGCCTATCTTACGTACCTCTTCAATCTTAGTTACACGAATATTATTAAATCCTTGGTCACGTAACGTTAACATTTGATACACAGTATCAAGTTATAATTAGCTGAGATTTTATCGTTATGATTTTATCGTTATGATATTTTAATTATAATGCGTATGCGCGATGTATATATTCATAAGAAGAATATAATACTTTGGAATATTAATCAGCAGTCTGATTCGAAAACGTAATTCATAATACTAATACTATATATATAATAAACACAGATTTTGAAAAGACAGATACATATATTTTAACAATACTTTTAAATCTTAATGATCTTAATAATCTTAAATTTGGATGTTATATAGATATAGGTATACAAAAGCTGGAATTTTAAGCTGTTCTACTTTATAAATAGAAATCCAATATATAAGATATATCTTTCTACAAATATTTCATAAGATTCCATTTTCTAATTTCAAATAAATTAAATAACGATTGGTAAAACAGATTTTATGACGATTTTATAACGGAGATATAAAGTCTTATAAATAAAATTGTGAGTAAAATTGTGAGTGTTAATAATTGCACTTATATCAAATATACTTTGCGATGCAAAGTAATTTTGTTAATGCAAATTTACTTTGTCTACAAACGCGTTAGCGACCCTTCTCAACCGTCGGCAGTAGGTTCATCGAGACAAGATTTATTAGAATTTATCAGAATATTCCCGCGCGCTACGTTGCGCAATTGGCGCGACAGGAATTCGATCTGCTGCATTTTAATGAACCATTTGTCGGCAATAGAGTGATTTAAATGGATTGACTGTCTGTAACGTAATTATTCAAGCGATCGCTCGAAGAGAGAGCCCTCCCACCCCTTCGTAATTTGACGTTCAAAACGATTCCCAGACATGTGAATTCCGATCATACGATCCGACATCTTTAAATTATTCATTCCTTCTGATAGCTACGACGCCCGCTAGTGTATAAGTTTCTGATGTGATGGAATAAGTGAAAACGGTAGACCGTTGCTTTCTTTCTCAACGAAACTTTCGCATTACCTTCTAATGACTGTTGCTTTAACCCATTTTCGAGACCCCCTACGAGAACTCCAGATATCTAATCCCGTACGTTAGCGTCTTAGAGTTTCCAACTCCCACATATATGCCGTTACACTCGAATAAGGATTCCATTATATAATCTTTGTTCGTAACCTAAAACTCCTAATAACATTCGCACAAAGATAGCAACTCGGAAGAATTAGCAGTACTATCAAATCAATTCCATTTCAATTTGTTTTTCATTCATAATAACCCGAGAAAATACATTTCAGAACTTAAATGTTCAAAATTTGCTAATATATTTTATCATATAACGCAAATGTAATACCACTTTTCGTTTGTTGGGTACAAAAAAATTACCAAATTTCGTCTTCTTCAAGCTATAATGATTTGGTTATTTTGAATTTCAAACTAATCCTTCTATCCGATATCTCGCGTGTACCATACGATTACTTCGCGAAGCTGGAACTTCCATCTGACCATTAAAAATTTATCCATGGCTTAACCTCATCTTCTGAAATCCTTGAGAATACATCGGGTAGCTAAGAGTCCGTGGTATGTAGTAACTTGAAAATGCTCGGAGGCCAGATGGAGAGCTCAAGCGCGGTTAGAAGATCTCAAGTCTTAGCTGAGAAAGCAGTCGGCTTTTAGTTCTCGTTAATACTAAGAACACACTTTGCTATGATATGTATCTTTGAATTTGTTTTATTCATTTCGGTCATGACACTTCTCCGGCCAGTCGTTATCCGCAGAACGTAACGATGTGGTATAGTGATCTGTAAATATTTGATACAAATATAAATCGATGATGTGATTTTACATGATTGCAACCTCGAGATTTACGCTTGCGTTCATAAACGATAGTAATGCATGCGTTGTTTTTGATCGATTTCAAAATTTATCGATCACGGGAGGAGAGAGAGAGAGAGAGAGAGAAAAGGCGATTCAAAATATGAACAAAAGACACGTATGAATGTGTATCAATATCCATATATTGAATAACGTATATAAACGTATATTTGATTAACGCGCGAATGAAACGGCCCGATAAACAGATAGGCGTGTACTCGCGTAATAATCCCGTAGACTGTCATTGTATTTATTTCGCCGTACCAAATTACCAATTTATATAATCTCTTGGGGATAATACACGTAGCGCCGTTATACGATGTCATCGTATACGCGAGATTTCTGCACACATTGCCATTTCGGAGGACAACATTTTCCGGAAGGTAGTAAAGCGTGATATGAACCGTTGCTGGTGTAATGAGCTGGCAATATAATGTCTAGGCCGGCTTGGTCCAGGCTAGCCTGGAGACAGGACCCCCACGGCTGGACATCAATATATTGATGACTATGCGGACGGAGATTAAGAGCTGCCATCCATATCGACATGCTACGGCCCTCTTGTAACGTGACACATCGGATATCATTAATAAAGAGACTGTACTTTCCTCCATTTCTGACGAAGAGCTATAATAGGTATTTTGATCCGAGCTAAGAAGGCATAGGAAAGAGGAGATCTCTTTCCATTATACCGTAGAGATGATAATGACATGACATATATATCCTTGTTAGGAAATATCCAAGGAGGATGAAATGTGAGTGTGATTTGGAAAATATCAGAACTATTAATTTATTATTTTAATGGGATACCTTATTGATTTTTCGCGCGTGAAGCGACTTGTCGTAATTATCGGGGTTTTTCTGCGATTTATTATTAACGATAGAGACTATCAAAGAAACGATTAAAATTTTAATATCTATTGTGCAGCGTCAAGTTGTGCAAACAACGTAATACGAATAAAATTCTTGACCGTTTCTTTCATTATTAATTACAATGAATATTGCCAGCAGACAAAAGATATATTAATAAATGATGAGATTTCGAAATAATATAACCACGCAAACTTCTTCCAAAGGTGAAAAACGTTGGAGAGAGATTGTATCAGCGCTGCATAATATTGATTCACAATAAAGTGCGTATCAAATAGGCGGATGAGAGGATGGTACGCGGAAACGAAATGGAACAAGCACGAGAAGCTGCGGGCTAGTAAAGGCGAGTCATTACGTTGTCGGTACATCGCCTCTTTCGATACATTTCGAGTGCGGTTACGTGACACTGCGCTGTATCCATCGAGTCGAGTGGTAGATGGGCTCGGGAGAAGAGGTCGGCGCAGATACGGGGCAGAGGAAATGGGAGAATAGGGATGAAAATGCGGTAGGACGACGACGTGGGATCGGCGCGGAGAGGCAGCGCGGTAATCGGCAGCAAGTGAATTGGAACAAATGCAGACAGACATGAGATGGACTCTCCCTCTCTTTCTTTCTGTCGCTCTTCCTCTCTCTTTTTCGCTGGATATCGCAACCAAGCAATATAATATAAGTCGGACTATCGCTATTAATTGAGTTCGTCCCTATCGTCGATGCGCGCAACGTCCCCTACTTTGTTCGACCTCAAGACGAATCGATGAAACGTGGGAATATAGAAGCGACGAAGAAGATGATGAAGTAGATATTAGGGGGGGACAGATAACGGAATAACATATGAGACAACTTATCCTAACTTATTGCATTATTCTTTCTAGTTCATTGGACCGTCGTTAGTGCTAGAATGTATTTTTTATGCGTGTGAAGTAGATTCATATTGACACACTCAAGGGTACGAGACAGCTTCGAGATGTAACTCACGTTGCTCTATATATACATAAAATGCACGCATCCGTGAAAATTATTATTTGTGAGACTTCATTTACTTTTCAAAGTGCTCACACCCATTATATTAGATATTATATTAGAAGGAGGTTACCGGCGCGCGGCAATCTTGATTTTGGTCTTCGAACGTAATATCCGGCAGTGCTTGTAGACGACGCGAGGAAGTAAAACTAATTTCGTAAATCCTTTAATCTACGCGTTTGGTGGAAAGCCGAGGCGAGATTAAGGGAAGCGGACTGAATGGGCGAGCTCCTAGGTGTTTGATGGAATATGATGAACGAGGCACGTAAAACTTAGTTATTGGTATACCAGATCAAATAGAGGAAAAAGAAGCAACTTTAGTCCGACACGCCGCAATTAAAGCAGTTGCGAAAGTCACGATACGCAATCGGACTTAATTAAACGATAGTTGATAACGTTCCTTGTCATTTATACGTTGCATTCATTCACATGCAAAATCTGGTATTAACTTTTTGCGTTTTTATTGAGGTATTATGCATCTTTTATTAAATCTAGAGATTTTTCTTGTGTTATTGCTTTTTTAATTTGAAAATTGAATATAGTTTGATGGAGAATAATACTGAAGTTACTTACAATCGGAGACAGAAAATAAATATTGTTATATCAGTTTGTTATGCTTATCGGAACAAGTATTTATTGAAATATTGAGATTGCCATTACACAGGGAAGTTATTATTTTACTAAAGGGTTTTTCCATTATTCAGCGAGTGATATTTTTATATCGACAATAAGATAATATTTTAAATTATTGTTAGTATTGAATAAAAATCTACAGTCTGTATTATATCTCATAAAATTAATTTATAAACTTAATCATACAATTTAATGATATATTTTATATATAAATAATATTGTTAAGCATTAAATGAAGATACTTTACTACAGAAGAACAAGTTATGGAGCATGCACTAAAATTGTATCTCTCGATTGAAAAATCATTATATTGAACAAATATTATAATATTATATTGTCATTGGATTCGTCCATGAAAACAGGATCAACTGTAAATCAAAAGTAGATATCGATGAAAAAATAAACAACGAGACAGTGATTGCTGGCAGAATCACGTTTTTTCGGTATAGATTCGGACGACTGCAAATATACACGAGTATCGTTCCGTGAATATAACAAACATGGAATCGTAACGCAGATTCACGGCATGTCTCGAATATATATATATATATATATAAATGCAACGCATATAGCAAGTTTGTTTTCTTGTCAGTTTATTCGTTAGAATATCTAAGCTACTTTATGTTAAAAAATGCAAAATAAATTTTAAATTAACGAAGAATGAACAAAGAAATATCTTTAAATGCAAATAATAAAGTTATTTAAGTATCTTTTTTTTAAATGCAATCAAGATGCTCTACTAAGATTTTTTTTGGAGAAAGAACTAAATTTACAGCAAAGACTGCTACACTGAAGGATGTCACTTACTGCCATATTGTTGCGCCAAAATGGAGGCAAAGACCTGACCAGGACTACGAGCGCCTCTTGTAACGGATGAACTTGACACGGGCCCCACAGCGTGACGTGCGTTATCTTCATCATCGCTGCTGGATTGGCCACCGGCTCCATAACCGCGCCGTTCTCTCCATTCCAGGGACCGCTGACGGCGCAGCCCACGGCCCCCATTTGCATGGCCGCGGCCCAACGTGCCCTCGCTGTCCATCACTGCAGCATCTGTAACAAGCGATTGACAATTTATATGATAATAATCGGAGCATATAAGTTTTACAAGTATTAAAAAACTGAACGTTAGAGAGATTCCTTATAGATTTTATTGTGCGTATAGGAAATATCTCTTTTATAATTCGAGATAGATTTTTAAAACATATTGAAATCAATTCTATGTTCGAAGCAATTACGATGTACAAGAGAAGTGTACTAAATTCTGCTTTTAATACGTCTATGCGTCAGAGAATCTTAAGATTTGCGTGAGAATGCCAAATGGCGAGATAAATATAACATGAAAATTGTTGCGTGGAATAACAATGATGCCATTACGTGGAGCTCCGATAGTATACGTCAATGTTGAACAACAGCGACTCATTAGGCATTCATGGCCGTTGCTCGGAATCATTCAGGGCCGAACGAAATCAAATTGCATCATACTCAACATTTACTGATATTCAATGCAGATAATTCTGGCTTTGGTACTGACAGGTTTGTTTATATCTGGGCTGTAGGATATATTAATATGTCATTGTCAGTTCTAATACGTATAAAGGAGATAATGTTCTGATTTTAATAACATTCTCAATAACGAAAGTAGTTTTTGAACTTATATTTGATAGATGAAAAATACAAAGATTGATGAATAACGTTATATATTATATTATACATTATTATATAATAAAATCTATATGTTCCGATTATTTAATTACCAACTATTTGAAGCGATTTTATTATGTTTAAATTCGATTTCTAATTTTGCTGATATAATTGGTGAAAACTTATCATCAATATGAATTTTATATTCATTATCAGCGCGGTAGGAAGCAATTTTAGATTTCCGTAGAATTTTCTCGTTGACCTTCGTTCAAATAGAGACCTCTGTAGATCGATAAGATCTTGAATGTGTATGGTGGCTCAAGATAATTGAGTGGTGGATGCCTCTCGAAATTCCCATGGAGACATCCTCGCTCGCCGTTGCTCTCCCTTGATTGCAGGGACCGCTGATTGATGCTCCGAGGGAGAACCGAACGGTGATGTCTTAAGATCACTCACTGTTCCTTGGACTATGAAATTTCAGTTTAGATCTGGTATCAGAAATGGAATGGCTGTGTTACGTTTTCGGTCACGTATTCGAAGAACAGAATTAATGCTAATCCATTGTCATTGTCGGCACGCGAAGATAGCTCATCGATTATATTTGCACAATTAATGATACGTAATAATTGTGGACTTTCAAACGTGATATAAATGTGAATATAGCAAAAACAATCTCATGAAGCGCGCACGATCCCGCGTTTCAATAAAAGAAAATAAATACGGCCGTTTACCGATGGCTGTATCCGATAGAATTGGTCAGGGAATTTGCTCGGTAAATATTATATGAAAATTGAATGAGATGGAAGTAAATTAAATTCTGTATATGTGGCAAATACACACACAAGCCACGCCAAATCGATTTTGTAAAAGTACAATAATGGTTGTAATATATACGTCATAAATTTATAATACATATTTGATAAACAACGCTTTCGTGCACACGTTTTTAAAAATGATTCGGTAATCATCGTAATACTCAAATGTTGTAAATAGAGGGAACCACATTGGAGAATGACGAGCTTTATCCAGGCATAATTCCAAATCGGACGAGGGAGGAATGGAGTGAGGGTTTAAACGAGACGGTTCATAACCACGAGCATATCGGCGTGAATTCCCAGAAATTTGCAACCGTGAAATTTATGGGCACACATCCTGCGGTGTCGGGCATCACGTTAATAAATCTCAATGCATCGCAAAGCCGGGCGAGGGATAAACCGAACTTGGGAAACACGCCCTTATGCATCGCCGTGCACCTCTCACAGCCACTTTTCTCACTTGCTTCAATAGTAGCTAACAGGTCGCATCCTCTACACACAAGAGCACTTTACGGTGTTTTGTTTTGTCGACCCTTCGCATCCTCCTTCGTTCGCGTAAGTGCGTTGAGAATGTGGGCGACTTGTCAAATGAATCAGAAACCTTTCGCGGTGCGAGTCCAGTTAACGAAGAACCCGCAAGTATAGTCGAGTGCCTCTTTCCGCAAACGCAAACGAAAGGAACATTAAGAATGATCTTCTCCTATCAATCTTCGTGATTTCATTTTATTGACCGATATTTCTCATAACCCCGATTCTTAACTAAGCGGCACTGAAGCAGTTTATATGATGCGTGAAGTGATGCTTTATATCAATTGTGTTAATTTGACGTTCATATCCTGTGATTCTCTTTATCCGATTTGGATTCTGCGCAACAAATTTCATTAATCAAGGAACAACAGAAAGGTAAATAGGAATATTAAAACATATTTGATAAAATTCCATAATTTTATAAATATAAATATAAAAATAATAAGCATATATATTTTGTTCTTTTAATTCATTTTATTTATTAATTAAAGAAACCATACAGTTATTAAACTATAAATTATTAGATTTGCGAAGTTATACAGTTTTACTTATGTATTTTAAATTACTTGTTATTTAATAAATATTTAATTATTGTAGAACACTTTTAGAACATTTTATTGTATAACAATTTTTGCACCATTTATTTTTGATAGAATCGACTGTAGTTATATTATTTGAATGATAGTCTTGAACAAGCCCGTGTTTTGAAATTTAGTTTTGTGAATAAACGATCGAGGAATAATTTTCAATTTACGTGCGTGATTACAGCAACGTTCAAGGCGGCAGTTTTTCATGCCATCGTAACAGAGGAAAAGTTCCATATAGTGGAAAAAAAATAGATAATGTAGCATTGTATACATCCTGCAGTATTACACACTGTACTGCCTATTTCACGGTTGCGAACGGCATTCGTCGTTTTAATAGAAAATTTTTACAAGGGGTCGTAAACATAAAGTAGACTATCCAGCCATGGGAAGCTCTTATTGCTATAACTTATAACACGTGGCTGATAATATAATGGGCCTGTACGATATAAAGTGCTTCACGAAGAGGGTTGTCAGGGACTTGCTGACTGCGAGTATGACTCTGCCATTATCACATACTGCCGTCTTAAACATAAAAGTTTAACATAAAAAGCTTTGAAATAAGCATGAAATATCTTTTTTTTGTAAAAAGACATTAACCTAATGATTATTTATAATAATCTGCTAATAATTAACGAAAAAATTTTATTTCATAAAGACATTTAACAAAAATAAAGTAGTCTTACTTATTATAAAATGAAATATAATTAAACACACGAAGAGTTTTGATAAGAAATAGTAAATAAAGCTCGCAAGAATTAAAAAGGATTGAACGCAAGATCTTTTTCTTATCATGTATTGTGAGATATCATGGTTAATATTAAGGTTGTTGCAGGAATGTTCAGCAAGTTCTAGTAAGGCAAAGTAATTTGTATAAAAAATTGTAATTTTACGAGGGGACACGACACAATTTTGAAAAAATTCGTTGGCTGTATCCGACGTTAGACATAAGAGACGAGTATTAGAGTAGAAGTTCTTAATATTGAGGCATGTCGCACGTGTTTATTATTGCCAAGAAACTGTTTCCACTTGTGTAATAATAAGTCAACAGAAACACGAAACTTTTCCACCATTTCTCAACGACAATACCAAATTGCTCTTGTGAGAATAACGAAAGTATGCAATGCTTGGTTTTACGCGCACCGTTTATCGTATTAAATAAACGAAAACTTTGTGCTCACGAGGGAACATGCAAAACGTATGTCAGATTTCACAGTATTCGTGGCGCGCCGCGATATTCGCTACTCCGTAAATATAAATCAGTCTGCGCGTGTCGTAACCTCTTAGAAAGGGGTTAAAAATCTTCAGCCACGCGTATATGTATAACCCGCTTGAAAAGTCGTCTCGTAATACCTACACTTGAGAATATAGTGGCACTCCGACTTTCAGACCACGAATTCAGTCTTAGAGAAGGCATACTATAAAAGGCTTTAAGAGTTTCCCCGTGTTCGTGCGAATTGAGTGGGATTTGCATACCACGTCGCGGCGGGAATTTCACGAGAAATGTGGACCGGGTTTTTAAACGGCATCTAATGAAGGTAACATTAGACGACATTGTTCAAGTCCGCTTGCCATTCGCCTTTTAGGAATGTAAGAAGGGCATCTGAATGCATGAAACATAGACTGGCAGCCTGTGTAGCCAGATATGGTTTGAGAAAGACTTTTGCATATTCATTGGGATCGCGTGAACCCCTTGCTCATCAAGAAGCTCAGCCTTAAACATTAGATACACTCACCCAGCTTCAGCTGTGGTATACCTCGATATCATCGCGCCGAGTAATTATACAGCTTTAATCTGAGTAACATTTTCGAAGCGTCCATGAGGCACTCGTCGACTTTGGTAATAGAAATTTGAATATACGTTAATTATAGCATATGTCGCTGTTTATAATTTAGATAACGCATACTGCATGCACAGGCATAAATTTACTTTGTGCTCGGCGTGTGCATTTCTCGGCGCTTTGCCGTACATAATCCAAGATACACAGAATTATATACAGTATTTTGAATAGATAATATTACTGGTGCATTTAACATACAAACGTTCTTCCATAATGAATGAAGAGATTATTATTAATTTCATGGTGAATGAGAGATAATACACTTTTCGTTTATTAATTCCTATTTAAATATTCTTATATTATGAATAAAAAAAGATTTAGTAATTTTTTAAATAAATAATAAAGTATTATTTTTTCACGATAAATACTAGTAGTCTTAGAGAAAATTTGAGATTACACGGAAATCCCAACACTTGACTAAAATTGATCTAAACTTGGCCGTCAATCATTCCTCTGGATCAAATAGATAGCACGATGAAGAAAATTGCACGGCAGCGGCGGCCTCCGCGGCATTTTGCGGTGTAGAATGTCAATTAAACGGCGTGGCCGATTAACCATAACCGAAACCTCGACAAAGGCTAGAGCGTGCACGGTTTCGCACTCCGGCAGGTTCATCACGCGATAATTTATATGGTAATTTCAGGGACGTAATAAGTCCCCCTCGGCAAACTCCGGCTGCCACTACACACGATCCTCCGGTGTGGCCGCGGCGTCCTGCGTTGACCCCGACGCGGCGTTCCATCGGGAGAGGATGGCCTGCCATGTACACATCATTACTAAAAGCGGTCATCGATTCATCGGAGTTCGACCACTGGTCGTGCCCACCAACCGATCCGTCGTGGTAGCGTTGTGCGCGTCGATGCATAGACAAGCTGACGTATATTGTATATCTATATGTATGTGCGTGAGTGTAATGTATGTGTATATATAAAATATATATATATTGTATATATATATATATATATATATATGCATATATGTATGTACATATACATATATATATATATATATCCTATGCACCGACGAGAGTGTATAGGCACATCCATTGTCAAATTTTCCCACTCACGATCGACCGTGCGGGATTTAATTAACACCATCTCGTTAACTTTTGTCGCGACCTATCGTACCCGCGCCGGTGTTATCTCTCACGAAGATGAGCTTGCTTGTTCGATCAAGTGGATCGTTCGTATCGATGAATTAACGACATGCATTGTTCTTTTTTCGCTGTTTCAGTTTACTCACTAGATTTGCATATCAATAAGTGTAAAGTATTACACTATCTTTATTTTCTCATATACATACATTCGTCATTAATTACATTTATTTTTTAAGAACATTTTTGAAAAAATTCATTCATTTTAAATTTCAACTGAATAAATTTATTTGAAATTACATTTGAATTCATTCATCGCAAATTTCAAAAGAAATTACATTTTAACTAGATAAATTTATTCAGTTGAAATGTTCAGTTAAATATATTAGTTATTCATTATTTATTAGTTACTTAGTTTATTATTTAGTTTATTATTTAGTTCATAGATATTATGTCATGTTTTAGCGTCATGTTTTCTATTATAATTTTGTCAATCAAGATGAATCTGTTTCTAGATGACTTTTCCTTCTCTCTTTTTCTTTCCTCCCTGTCTCTCTCTCTCTCTCTCTCTCTCTCCCCCCCCTCTCTCTCTTTCTTTCTGATAGAAGAGGTTTAAATATATTTCAAAATCTGTCGCGCGATTGATGATGATTCATGGAGACGAGATAGAAGTTATTAAAAGCGGTGATAATCGATGAGGATGGATGGCATTATAACATTACAGTGAAGCGGTTTACTCATAAATTTTGTTTGCCCTGACAAAATCGAAAAACCGCGAGGCATCGCCAGGGCGTGAATATATTGACACGAATGTGGTTCTAGCAGAGCAGTATTTATTTTCCCGGAAATTTTTAGCACGGTGAGCAGCACACAAGTATCGAATAACCGTCACATGTATGTAGCACTCTTTTTGCGAACAAATTATAGATGTATCACCTTGAAAATTTCGAGAGTATATTTTTGCTCGTTAGCATTAATATCATTAGCATAGTCGGTACTATATTAATATTTATTTTATAACTTTATCAATATCTTATGTATGTATTTAAATTTTTTCATATATGTCGAGTAACAGTTCATACAGGAGCATTTTATTCTTAACAATAAATAGATATTGATTTATTAATAATTTAATTTAATAGACTGTGTGTCACAAAAATTTTTTTGTTGGACGATTAAAAGATATATCTATTCTTTATTGCAAACAACGATATACAAAATGAAAATTAATGCTTACGTAATTATAACAACGATAAAAGACGAAAGAGATGCGCGCGAAATAAGAGGAGAAAGAAAGAGAGAGAGAGAGAGAGAGGAGGGGACAGGGAGGAAGGTAATGATTTCCGTTTAATTTACTTCGCAAGAGAGCTTCCACGTGTCATAGACTAGTGCTATCGAAAGTTCAAAGCAGTCGATAGAAAGCAAACGGGTCCATTGCCATTTATAGACGTCTCGTTCGAGATCAGAGAAGGAAAGCATCGGGTCCTAACGACCGTTCCGTTCGATTGCAGTGATTACAAAGTCGGTTGTTAGCGACTCTTTGAAGCTCAATTATTCTTAGTAATGACTCTTCTATTTAATCACAAATATACGTACGTAGCAACATATATTGCGATCTTGAAAGCATGCTTTGGAATCGAAATTCAAAAATAACTGGAAATACAACATCAAAGAAGATCCTGTTTCAATGAACAAGGAACATCGTGTTGATTGCAACAGTAAAGTGATAAAGTTCTCAACTGCGAACAAATGTTTTTATCGAAATCACGGCAGTGTGGTTAACTATTGCCGATAGATATCCGTCGATAGATACCTCTACATTAAGATACTCGACACTCTGCACTGCATCCTACACTCTCTGCCTCACGCTCCATAATCTACGATGTAGTTTCGTCTTCATTTGCCAAATGGTCGGTAAATCCACCCTGTGCGACGTCGTCACTGACTACAGGAAAGACGGTTTAGCATCACGGCATCCAACCGTCGCG
>Ga0157363_1000980_pt1 | contig 22905 bp, 19 predicted proteins | sample AttsexASBM1_FD_111477 | JGI IMG/M metagenome (GOLD analysis project Ga0157363, IMG submission 111477) | Fungus gardens microbial communities from leaf cutter ant in Ribeirão Preto, State of São Paulo, Brazil - Atta sexdens ASBM1 | ecosystem: Host-associated > Fungi > Mycelium > Unclassified ... | reverse complement strand
GGCCAACTGCTTATTATCCTGTTCCGCCTTATTCCTGCGCTTTTTTAATCGCTGCCCGAATAATATCTGCAGGGACAAATCCGGGGATCACTGTGACCTGGTCTGCTTTCGCATTACCGCCGGAAGGCATCACGACCATCGCCGGGGTGCCGCCAAATCCCAACTTCAGTGCCAGGCTGTTCACTGACTCCAGTTCCTTATCCACAACCGGTGCTATTTGCCCGGCAAATCCTGTGGCTTGTGCGGCCACACGGATATCATTGTCTGTCAGAGTACCCTCGGTTTTCCCGGAGGAAAACACTGCCTGGTGATACTGCATATAGGCATCGTTCCCTTTCTGCCGCCAGATTTGCAACCCGGTTTTGGCGGCAGCCAACGAGGCAGGCCAGCGACTGGCAAAAATCGGCCAGTCCTTAAACACCACCCGAAGTTGAGGATTATTACGGGTCACTTCGCTGATTTCATTTTGCAACCGGCCACAATACATACACTGATAGTCAAAAAACACTACCAAAGTCACAGGGGCATCTGCCGGCCCCACCACCGGCGACACCGTTTCTCCGGTTAATAATTGTTGTTGTTCCACTGCAACTTTTAGCTGCCCGGGGTTGTTGTCCCGGTATTCCCATAACTGTGCGGCAGCGTCCTCAGACGCGCCATAGGCAAGTGGCATCAGGGTCAGACAACCTAACCCCGCCATCAGGGCAATACACAATCGCTGTATTCCTGTCACTTTATTCATTACTGATATTCTCGCTGTTGCCGGACTCAGCCTGTCGGCAGGCCCTGTGAAGAAAAATAGGTATAAACTGCTGCTATTTCGCAGGAATTTCACAGGATTGTAACTTATCTGTCGTTCGCCAATCCCTGCCGGGATCAAATTATGTTTAAAAATCACCCGGCAGAACCCTGAAAACAGACAGTGGCTTAGCGGAAACGCCAGCAGGGAACCGGCAACATGAGTTAACCGATTGGGGGATCAGGGTCTGCGGATTTGTCCCTGTTATGGAAGGGCATGCTACTATGAATAGATGTCAGGCATTTTTACAGGAGTAGCCGTGCTTTCATTCGTTACCCCGATAATGGCGCTGGTGATTGGCTGGCGTTTTATCTTACATCTACCACTTCCTGCCACCCTCAGAGTTTTAATTTTTGTTTTTGTCCTGCTGATTGCAGAATGCCATCTGATCTACCGCCGGTTGTTCGGCAATATGTTTTCGCCGGAATTTCCACAACCGGTGATGGTGGTCATCAATGCACTGTTTGGCGCAGAAATTCTGTTTACTCTGCTGCTGGCGATTCAGGCATTGTGCAGTCTGGTTGCATGGCTGGCAGGACACCCGCTGTTACGCACCCAACAAATCAACGGTGTGTTGTTGCTGATTTCACTGGTGGTGGCCGGTTATGCCGCCTGGCAGGCGGTGAAGGTCCCGGCAGTAAAACAGGTGACCGTGAAAATCGCCCACCTGCCGGCAGCCTTTGAAGGCTATCGTCTGGTTCAACTGACAGACCTGCACGCCAGTTCCCTGTTGCGTAGCCAGTGGATGACAAAGGTGGTGCAGCGGACTAATGCCCTGAACGCCGATTTAATTACCATGACAGGAGACATTGCCGACGGTACCGTAGAAAACCGCCGTCAGGACGTCGCCCCGCTGAAAGCGTTAAGGGCTAAAGATGGCGTTCTCGCCATTCCCGGCAATCACGAATATTACGTCGACTTTGACGGATGGATGAAAGAGGTCGCATCGCTGGGTATGCAGGAACTGCAAAACCAGTCGGTACGAATCTTCCGCGGCAGTGACAGTATTGTGGTGGCAGGTGTCACCGATGAAGCGGCTCTGCGTTTTTCAAAGCCAGGCCCCTCATTAGATGAAGCACTGCAGGGAGTTACGGCAGAGGATACAGTGATTCTGATGGATCACCGGCCGGTCAATGCCAGACAGAATGCGGAGGCCGGGGTAGATCTACAACTGTCGGGGCATACCCATGGCGGAATGGTGCCGGGGCTGGATTTACTGGTGAAGCGAGCCAATCATGGATTTTATTCCGGCGAATACCGGTTGGGCCGCATGCTGCTGTATGTCAGTAACGGTACCGGACTGTGGAATGGCTTTGCCTTGCGGCTCGGACATCCCTCAGAAATCACGCTATTTACTCTGCAAAAAGGCTAACGCACTGTCGCTTTTTTTACCGCTCAGTGCTGCTTTTTGTTAAGTGATTTTACTGCATCCTGCCAGGATGAAGGTTCCCGATGCCATCAATACTCAGAGGAACAGCTAATGAACATTGATCTTTCCGGAAAAACTGCTCTGGTCACCGCCTCCACCGGCGGTATTGGTTTCGCCATCGCCCGGGGGCTGGCCGAAAGTGGCGCCGAAGTGGTGATTAATGGCCGCAGCGAAAAGCGGGTGCAACAGGCCATTGCCGACCTTCGGTCCCGCCTGCCGTCAGCAAAACTGCGGGGTATTGCGGCAGACTTAAGCCAGCCCGAAGGTGTGGAGCAACTGACGGCAGCACTGCCACACACCGATATTCTGGTGAATAATGCCGGGATCTACGGTCCTCAGGATTTTTTTGAGACCGATGATGCACTGTGGGAGAGTTACTGGCAGACCAACGTGATGTCCGGGGTGCGTCTGTCCCGCCATTATTTGCCGGCAATGACCGCGAATCAGTGGGGCCGGGTAGTATTTATCTCATCTGAATCCGCACGTAATATCCCTGCTGACATGATCCATTATGGGGTCAGTAAAACGGCGCAACTGGCTCTGTCCCGCGGTCTGGCGAAACGGGTGGCCGGCAGCGGTGTCACGGTGAACAGCGTCCTGCCCGGACCGACATTGTCTGAAGGTTTTCACGACATGCTGGCGGAAGAAGCCCGGCGTACCGGTAAAACTATCGAAGAGTTTGGCAAAGAATTTGTCATGGCTAACCGCCCTTCCTCGGTAATTCAACGCCCGGCAAGCGTTGAGGAAGTCGCCAGCATGGTTATCTATATCTGTTCTTTGCAGGCATCGGCCACCTCCGGTGCCGCGTTACGGGTGGATGGTGGTGTGGTGGATGATATTCTCTGACATCGTCTGATACCTGCCCGCCCTGTCCTGGTGACTGGGCGGTTATCCCGTCGCTTTTATCCCCTTGCTGTCCATTTTTATCCATTTCCGCTGCACTACGTTGATTCAGTTGCACCGAAGCATGCCCTTTCTCCTGACCAGCCTCTCTGTTTTCATCCGACAGCAAAAACTCATCCCTATGATTTTAAATAATTTTAGCTCTTTTGTTAAAACTGGCATATATCCTGCTTTGTTAGCGGAGTGACAGAGTGCCACCGAATGACAGCTAACTAACATTGGGTCTGTAATGAACACCAGCTCCGGATTTTTCAAAACGATCGAAGAGGCTTTCAGCCATCAGACGCCGAGCGATAAGCGGATCAGTGCCTGGCTGCTCAGCAATCGCGAACAGATCCCGTATGAAACGGCCGATAGTATCGCCCGTGCCACCGGCACCACTGGCATCACCGTTGGGCGGTATCTGAGAAAACTGGGATTCAGAAACCTGGAGGATGTAAAAAACATTCTGCGTGAAGTTCCGCAAACCTCCTACAAACCCTGGGGAGTGATCGACAGGCTGGACTCCTGGGAACAACAGAAGTCATTGCCGGACCGCGCCAGCCAGTCATTACAAATGGAGTTGGATGCGATTAAATATGTTTATCAGCTGGCGCAGTCTGAAATCTTTAGCCGCGTCAGCCAGCAGATCGCCACTGCCGATGCAGTCATCGTGTTAGGGGTGCAGTCCACCCGGGGTCTTGCCCATACCTTCTTCAGCCACCTGGAATACCTGCGACCCCGCGTCAGTTATGCCGATGGCAGTTCCGGTAGCTGGCTGGAATCGCTGAATTCTGAATATAAAAATCCGTATGTGATTCTGACCGACACCCGCGCTTATTCTGCGGCCGCCCGCCAGTTTTGTGAGGTCGCTTCAAGGTCTGGTGTTCCGACCGCGCTGGTTACCGATATCTGGTGCCCGTGGGCGCGGGATTACAGCGTCGATCTTCTGCAGGTAAAAACCGATACCGGCAACTTCTGGGACTCTCTGGCCCCCATAAGCTGCCTGTTTAATCTTCTGCTGTCGGCAGTGGTCGGACAAATCGGGCCGGGTATTTCAGACCGGCTTGCCCGCAACCGCCGTCTACAACAGGAATTTGGTCAGTTCGAACGCTAACCTCTCAGGGACTTTTAGATGACTCAGGAAACACAACTTGTCGATATTGCAGAGAAATTTCCGCAACTGCTGATCGATATGAAATATGCCACCGCCGATAATATTACCCATCAGCCGATTTACAGTACTTCGCAGTGTCTGCTGCATCCTGAAGCTGCCGCAGCGCTGTCCCGCAGCATCAATATCGCTGAGCTGTCAGGCTTCAGAATTCTGGTACTGGATGCCTACCGGCCACAACAGGCCCAGCAACTGCTGTGGAATGCCTGCCCGAATCAGGACTATGTGGTACCCCTGTCACAGGGTTCAAATCACAGCCGTGGCACGGCCATCGATGTCACCCTGGTGGATGACAGCGGGCAGATTCTCGATATGGGAACCGGCTTCGACGAAATGAATGAACTGTCTCACCCTTACCATCCGGCACTCAGCCAGAGATTCCAGCGTAATCGCCTGCTGCTCAACGCCATCATGTTCGGCGGGGGATTTACCGGAATAGCCACTGAATGGTGGCATTTCGAATTACCGGAAGCGGCGGCCTATCCGCTTATCGATGATGTTTTCCCTTGTATTAGCCCGGCACAGACTGACGGAGTATTTCCATGAAAATTAAGTTCACCGCTACCGGGGGCGTATTGCCTCTGCTTATCGCCGCTATCATCACCTCAGCGACTGCGCCGGTTCTGGCCGCAGTGCCAAAAAATATGTTGGTGATCGGTAAAGCCGCCGATCCTCAGACGCTCGACCCGGCAGTCACTATTGATAACAACGACTGGACCGTCACCTACCCGGCCTATCAGCGGCTGGTAAAATATAAAACCGAAAATGGTAAAGGAGCGACCGATGTCGAAGGCGACCTGGCACAAAGCTGGAAGAGTTCAGCAGATGGTAAGGTCTGGACCTTTACTTTACGTAAAGGGGAAGAGTTTGATGACGGGACCCCGGTGACCGCCGAAGCCGTTAAACTGTCCTTTGATCGTCTGATGCGACTAAAACAAGGTCCTTCGGAAGCCTTCCCTGACGGGCTGAAAGTGGAAGCCCTGGATCCGCAGACGGTGCAGTTTACTCTGCCTGCCCCATTTGCCCCCTTCCTGTTCACCCTGGCCAACGACGGTGCTTCAGTCATTAACCCGGCGGTCCTGAAAGCTAATGCCGCCGATGATGCCCGTGGCTACCTGGCAGAACATACCGCCGGTTCCGGAGCCTATATGCTGCAACGCTGGCAGAAAGGTCAGCAGTTGGTATTAGTCCCTAACCCACATTTTGCCGGACCGAAACCTGCCTTTAAACGGGTTGCAGTGAAAATCATCAGTGAAAGCGCCGCCCGTCGTCTGCAACTGGAGAAAGGCGATATTGATGTTGCCGACTCATTGCCGGTGGATCAGTTTGCCGCACTGAAGAAGCAAAATGAGGTGGCGGTGTATGACTACCCTGCCTTGCGGGTGACCTATCTCTATCTCAATAACAGCAAAGCCCCGTTAAATCAGCCGGATTTACGCCGCGCCATCTCCTGGGCTACCGACTATCAGGGCATGGTTTCCGGTATTCTCGGTGGCAATGGCAAACAGATGCGGGGCCCTATCCCGGAAGGGATGTGGGGTTATGATGCCAGTGCGATGCAGTACTCTCTGGATCTGACTAAGGCCAAAGCAGAGATGGCCAAAGTCTCCGATAAACCGGCCAGCCTGTCATTTCTTTATTCCGACAATGATCCGAACTGGGAGCCTATCGCTTTATCCATGCAGGCAAACCTGAAAAAACTGGGTATCGACGTGAAGCTGGAAAAACTGGCCAATGCCACCATGCGCGATCGTATTGGTAAAGGTGACTACGATATCGCCATTGGTAACTGGAGCCCGGACTTTGCTGACCCCTATATGTTTATGAACTACTGGTTCGAATCCGATAAAAAGGGCCTGCCTGGCAACCGTTCGTTTTATTCCAATCCACAGGTGGATGCGCTGCTAAAACAGGCAGTGGCAACCTCTGACCAGGCAAAACGTACCGCGTTATATCAGCAGGCGGAAAAAACCGTGATTGCTGATGCGGCCTACGTTTACCTGTTCCAGAAAAACTATCAGGTCGGTATGAACAAATCGGTAAAAGGCTACGTATTCAACCCAATGCTGGAACAAATTTTTAATATTGCAGAGATGAGCAAATAAAAAAATCTTAAGCAATTCGTCCTGATGGTTCGGGGCCGGCTTCGGCCCCGCTAAGGAAGCAATGATGAATTTCTGGAGTTTAATCAGACAACGGAGCTGGGGGTTACTGCTGGTTGTCGCCGGGGTGTGCGTGATTACCTTTATTATCTCGCATCTTATTCCCGGCGACCCGGCCCGTCTGCTGGCAGGAGATCGCGCCAGTGACGAAATTGTTCAGCATATCCGTGAACAGCTGGGGCTGAACCTGCCGCTCTGGCAACAGTTTCTCAGATACGTGGAGCAACTGCTGCACGGTGATCTCGGGACCTCAATCCGTACCGGACGACCGGTGCTGGAAGATCTAAAAACCTATTTTCCGGCCACGCTGGAACTGGCCTGTTGTGCATTGTTCATCGCCCTGCTGGTGGGTATTCCCCTGGGAGTGCTGTCTGCCGTGTATAAAAATCGCTGGCTGGACCATCTGGTGCGGTTGCTTGCCCTGACCGGCATTTCCACCCCCGCCTTCTGGCTGGGACTGGGAGTGATTGTGTTGTTCTACGGCAAACTGAATCTGCTGCCCGGAGGGGGGCGGTTGGATGACTGGTTAGATCCACCGCACCGGGTCACCGGTTTTTACCTGATTGATTCACTGATTAGCGGCGATATGGACGTGTTCGTCAATGCGCTGCAACATTTGATTTTACCGGCCACGACTCTGGCTTTTGTGCATCTCGGTATCGTCGCGCGGCAGATCCGTTCCGCCATGCTCGAACAACTGAGTGAAGATTATATCCGTACCGCACGGGCCAGTGGCCTGAGCCGGTTTAGCGTGGTGGTGCGTTATGCCTTACCTAATGCGTTGATCCCTTCGGTGACCGTGCTGGGACTGGCGCTGGGGGATTTGCTGTACGGTGCGGTGCTGACCGAAACCGTGTTCGCCTGGCCCGGGATGGGGGCTTATGTCGTCAGTTCTATTCAGGCGCTGGATTTTCCGGCGGTGATGGGCTTTGCGATTGTCGTCTCGTTTGCTTATGTGCTGGTCAACCTGCTGGTCGACCTGTTGTATCTATGGATTGACCCGCGTATGGGTCGGGGAGCAGAGAAATGACCGTATCCGGCCCGTCAGTCGCCATCAAAAGCCCGTGCCGGCGTAATGGCGTCTGGAGACGACGATTCTGGCTTATCAGCAGAAGTCCGCTGACCCTGGTCGGCGGCGCGATTATTGCCATCATGTTGTTACTGATGATTTTTGGGCCGTGGATCGTTCCTCAGGATCCCGATGCCATTAATCTGGCGGCCCGTTTACAGCCGCCCGGCAGTGCACACTGGTTCGGCACCGATGAAGTGGGACGTGATCTGTTTAGCCGGGTGATTGCCGGCGCGCAGCAGTCCGTGGCCGCCGGGCTGGCCGTGGTATTGATTGCCGGGATAAGCGGGTCACTGCTTGGCTGTTTGTCCGGCGTACTGGGTGGGCGCGGCGATGCGCTGATTATGCGGCTGATGGATATCATGTTATCCATTCCGTCGCTGGTACTGACGATGGCGCTGGCGGCAGCCCTGGGTCCAAGCCTGTTTAATGCCATGCTGGCAATCGCGATTGTCCGGATTCCGTTTTATGTCCGGCTGGCGCGAGGTCAGACTCTGATTGTCAGGCAGCATACCTTCGTCGAAGCAGCGAAAACCTTTGGCGCTTCCCGCTGGCACCTGATCAGTTGGCATATTCTACGCAATGCTCTGCCCCCGTTGGTGGTTCAGGCCTCGCTGGATATCGGCAGCGCCATTCTGATGGCCGCGACATTAGGATTTATTGGTCTGGGGGCCCAGCAACCCACGGCGGAATGGGGGGCGATGGTGGCCGTAGGCCGTAATTATGTGCTTGATCAATGGTGGTATTGTACCTTCCCGGGCGCCGCGATTCTGATTACCGCCATCGGCTTCAATCTGTTTGGCGACGGGATTCAGGATCTGCTTGATCCTAAATCCGGAGGGCGGAATTAATGAATCACAGAGTGTTAACCATCGAAAATCTGCGGCTGAGTTTTCCCGTTTATCAGGGTGAAGTCAGCGTACTCAATAATGTGTCATTGCATATTAATGCCGGAGAAATTGTCGGTGTGGTCGGTGAGTCCGGTTCAGGAAAATCAGTGACCGCCATGCTGTCTATGCGGCTGATCCCACAAAACAGCTACCGGGTTCACAGTGGCAGTATAGAACTGCTGGGGACTGATGTGCTGCGCGCCAGTGAAACAGGAATGCGTAAACTGCGTGGCAATAAAGTCGCCATGATATTTCAGGAACCGATGACCGCCCTCAATCCGACACGGCGTATCGGTCGGCAGATGGAAGACGTTATCCGCCAGCACCGCCCCCTGAACCGGAAACAGGCGCGGGAACGGGCGATAGAATTGTTAAGTGATATGCAGATTGCAGACCCGACCACCGTTATGCAACGTTACCCGTTTGAATTATCCGGCGGGATGCGTCAGCGGGTGATGATAGCTCTGGCCTTCTCCTGCGATCCTGAACTGCTGATTGCCGATGAACCCACCACGGCACTGGACGTCACAGTTCAGCGCCAGGTACTGCGTTTACTCAAACAAAAAGCCACAGCCACCGGAACCGCCGTGCTGTTTATCAGCCATGATATGGCGGTGGTCTCTCAGGTCTGTGACCGACTGTATGTAATGTATGCCGGTTCAGTGATAGAAAGCGGCCCGACCGCTCCCCTGCTCAGTACCCCTGCTCACCCCTATTCTGCCGGGTTACTGAGTTGTTCACCGGAAGGCAGCACTCCCCGGGCGGAACTGACCTCTATTCCCGGGACGGTCCCCAACCTGGCTAAGCTGCCGTCGGGCTGTGCTTTCCGCGAGCGCTGTTTTGCCGCCGGTACCGCCTGCGGTTCGATTCCGGCATTACAGCCGCAGACATCACCTGCCAGACAGGTTGCCTGCTGGTATCCTCAACCGGAGAACCCTCATGTCTGATACCTTATTAGCACTCAGTAACGTACAGGTTAATTTTCCGGCCAAAACCAACTGGCGGGGAAAAGCGACAGAATTTGTGCACGCCCTTAACGGACTGGATATGCAGATCCGGCGTGGCGAAACCTTAGGGATTGTCGGTGAGTCAGGATGTGGGAAAAGTACCCTGGCAAAATTGCTGATGGGCATGATAAAGCCAAGCTCCGGCACGGTAGAACTCACCCGAACCCCAAACTCCTGGCTGGGGCGGGGAATGCAGATGGTATTTCAGGATCCACTGTCCTCGTTAGATCCAAGGCTGCCGGTCTGGCGAACCATAACCGAACCGGTGTGGATACAGTCTCACAGTTCTGAAAAACAGCGCCGGGCCCTGGCCGCCGAACTGGCGGAAAAAGTGGGAATACGTCCCGAGTATCTGGACCGGCCGCCGCACGCTTTCTCCGGCGGTCAACGGCAACGCATTGCCATCGCACGCGCCCTTTCAGGCCAGCCTGACATTATGGTGCTGGATGAACCCACTTCCGCGCTGGATATTTCGGTACAGGCACAGATTCTGAATTTGCTGGTTGAACTGCAACAACAACGGAATCTCACCTACGTCCTGATTTCGCACAATGTGTCAGTGGTTCGCCATATGAGTGACCGGGTCGCGGTGATGTACCTGGGCCAGATCGTCGAAATTGGCGAGGCGGCTCAGGTGCTGGATTCCCCGCAACACCCCTACACCCGGCTGCTGATGGATTCTGTGCCACGCATTGGGGCAAGTCTGGAAGGCGTACCGGATAACAGCGAACTTCCGGGTAACCGTCACCTGCCGGAAGGATGCTATTTCAGGGAACGCTGCCCGCATGCCAGCGCTCAGTGCAGGCAACCGCAGCCGCTGCGAACCCTGTCTGACGGGCATGCGGTTCGTTGCCATTTACCGGAGTAAACGGCCTGAGCATCACCAGCCCGCGACTGGCTAAGCGTTGATATCAGTCAGCGGCTGGTGAATCCGGAAAGCGACCTTATCAGGATGATTGACGGATACCAGATACTCCAGTGGAACCCCTGCAGAATCGCTGATTACGCCTTTATAAATCAGCGCAGGCGAATCGGGCGGAGCCTGTAATAATGACAACTCTTCCTCGTTCATCTTGCCGGCCCGAATCGTACCTTCATCCGCCGCAATAGTGACGCCGTAGTGCCCGGTCAGCAAGCGATACAGTGACCCATGTTGTTCCAGTATCTCTGCCGTCAGACCAGGCACCCGCTCTGCAGGCAGATAACTGGTTTCGATACAAAAGGGCACCCCATCCGCCATTCTCAGTCGTTTCAGCATAATGACCGGTGCAGTCAGCGGAATATGCAGGATTCTGGCCATGCCCTGACTGGCGGGAATCTGTTGGAAGTAAAGTAACCGGCTGCCTGCGGAGGCGCCATTGACGGTGGCTAGCTGACTGATCCCCTGAATTACCGGCTGAATGAGTGGCCGCTCAAACATAATATTCTTCAGCCATGTTCCCTGATTGCCTCGTCGTTCGAGCACCCCCTGGTCAACTAACTCTGTTATCAGCTTACGCAGCGTTGCGCGACTGACACCGATGAGTTCCGCCAGTTCGCGTTCGGCGGGGATCTGGTCTCCCGGGTTAAATTCGGTCCCGGAAAGCAAGGCATGAATTTTTTCTCTGGCATCGAGATAACTTTTTCGGAGCCGACGCGGGGAATTCTGTGGGGTCATCATGGTCTGTTTTCAGTATCTGTCTGAAGGTTAAACGGCCCCCCATGGTCTGATTTAATTCCCTCTGTTGCAACCCTTTTTTTGGCCATCCCGGCACCCTCTACGCTCACTTAATTCAGACCACGATTCATATTAATTCCTTATATTTTAATATTTTATAAAATTTAATTGCATCTTACCCGGTGAAATAATATAACCACATGGTACTTTTTATGGTTCACTTTATGGAACTAAAAATGAAAAGATTATTCTCCGTTATTGCTCTGAGTATTGCCTGCCTGACATCCGCCTCTGCCTTCAGTGCGGCATCTGAGCTGAGGTTGGGCGTCGACGCGACCTTCCCTCCCTTTGAAAGCAAAGATGCCAGTGGTCACCTGCAAGGTTTTGATATTGATCTGGGCAATGCCATTTGCCAGCAGCTTCAGAGGAAATGTGTCTGGGTAGAAAATAGTTTTGATGGCCTGATCCCGGCACTTCAGGCCCGGAAATTCGATGCCATTATTTCTTCACTCTCCATCACTCCGGAAAGAGAGAAATCGATTAATTTCAGTGACAAACTTTTTAATACTCCCGCCTGGCTGGTCGCCGCAAAAGGGGGAAGCATTACCGATAATCTCGCCACATTGAAAGGAAAACGAGTTGGTGTGCAGCAGGGTTCGGTATTCGAAACCTATGCCAATACCTACTGGCGCCCGGCCGGGGTGGATGTCATTGCTTACCCGGATGCTAACTCGGTTTATGCCGATTTGGTGGCTGGACGATTAGATGCCACGCTGGATGACTCCAGTGTGATCAGCCAGACCCTGCTAAATCAGCCACAGGGCAAAGCATTTACCCGTATTCGTCAAATCAGGGATGACGCCATCTTTGGCCCCGGAACCGGCATCGGTATTCGCAAAAATGACACCGCACTGCAGACGCAACTGAATAATGCCATCCGTGCAATCCGTGCAGATGGAACCTATGAGCGTATCGCGAAAAAATACTTCAATTTCAATATTTATGGTGATTAACCTATGAATCCAGCCACTGTGATTAACGCCTTACTCGGGCAACATTTTCCTGATGACCGCCCATTAAAGCAGATAGCTTTAGTGGCCTGCGGCGGCTCGCTGGTCGATATGTATCCGGCTCACTATTTTTTAAATCGTGAATCCATTCACCTCCGTAGTTACATGATGACAGCCAATGAATTTGTTCATGCGCCGCCCAAAACGCTGGGTTCTCAGACGTTAACTATCATCTGCTCACATGGCGGCAATACCCCGGAATCGGTGGCGGCCGCCCGGCTGGCGAAACAGAACGGAAGTATTACCATTACGCTGACGCACAACCCAGAGGCAGAATTACTCAAATGGTCAGACAGTAATGTGCTCTACGAATGGGGTGACGACAGCCAGGTCATCAATAATCCTATGGCTCAGATCCTCTGCTACTGTGTGGAAGCCCTGCAACAAACAGAAGGTTTTAAGGGTTATGATGCCTTTATGCAGGGACTGGAACAGATAGATGCCATCATTGCTGCCGCCTGTGAGAAAAATCAGACGGCCTGCCTGAGCTTTGCCCGGCGTTATCAGCACGAGAAGCTGTTTTATATCCTGTCCAGCGGTGCCTCTTATGGCCATGCTTATGGTTTTGCCATCTGTTCTTTAATGGAAATGCAATGGCTGAATGCTGCCAGTATACACAGCGGCGAATACTTTCATGGTCCGTTTGAAGTCACCGATGCGCAGACGCCCTGGATTGTCATGGTGAACGAAGGACAGACCCGGGCGCTTGATTTACGGGTCACCGAATTTTTACCGCGTTACGCCGAAAAAATTGAAGTGGTTGATGCACGGGCTATGGGGCTGTCGGCGATTGATCCCGCAGTGGTTGATTATTTCAATCCGGTATTATTCTACAGCGTCATGTGTGGCTACCGGGCAGCCCTGGCCGATATCCGTCAGCATCCGTTGGAAACCCGGCGGTATATGGGTAAGACTCATTATTGAGGAGTGTCAATGAAAGTATTGGGTGTCGGCGACAATGTTATCGATCGCTATTGCCATACCGGAATGGGCTACCCCGGCGGCAATGCGCTGAATTTCAGTGTGTATGCGGCCATGCTGGCAGCAGACTCTGCCTACCTGGGGATTTTTGGCAATGATTTGCAGGCCCAACATCTGCAACAGGTGCTGACTCGTCGACAGGTAGATATCAGCCATTGTTTACAGGCAGAAGGTGAAACGGGCCATGCCAACCTGACATCGGTCGACGGTGAACGCATCTTTCTCGATTCAAACCAGGGCGGATTACGACGTCATATTGCCATGGATTTTATCCTGCAGTCTGCCGACTGGCTGGAACAGTTTGACCTGATGCACACCAGTGCCTACAGCTATATGGATCATCTGCTGCCTCAGTTGGCTGTACTCCCCGGAAAATTATCTTACGATTTTTCAGATGATTTCGACCTGCATCAGGTACTGCCGTTGTGTCGCTGGCTGGATTTCGCCTTTTTCTCATGCGCGGAGCATGATGATGAAGCCATCGTAAAATTGCTGACCGAAGTCCATCGTCAGGGATGTCCGGTAGTGGTTGCCACTCGAGGTGCAAAGGGCGCGCTGCTGTTTGATGGTGAGCACTGGCTGCAGCAGGCTCCACAGCCACTGATTCCGGTGGATACCCTCGGGGCAGGAGATGCATTTATCACCGCTTTCCTGCTACAACAACTGTCCGGGGCTGGGCTAACCGAAAGCCTGAAGTCCGCCAGCGATTTTGCCGGAAAAATCTGTGCACTGAACGGCTCTTTTGGTGACCCTCTGCCACTGGATTCACTGTGATCTGCCAGAGGAATGGCGGTTGAAACTGCAATGGTAACCTGCTCCCCTATATTGGCCGGAAACTAAACTGTCGCTGCGACGGGCAAACCACCTGCCCGTCGCGGGTGATAAACAGCGCTTCCATTGACGGATGGTCAGACAGCCAGTCGCAGGCAGCCCGGAGTCCCATGCCATATAGCTGGGAACTGTAAATCTCGCCTTCTGTCGAACATTCGCTAATCACGGTCACACTGAGCAGATCGTTATCCAGAGGATAGCCGGTACGCGGGTCAAGGATATGGTGGTAATGGCGGCCCTGGTAAACAAAAAAGCGTTCGCCCACCCCGGAAGTCACCACCGAACGGTTGGCCACCTTGATTACACCGCACAATGCATTACTGGCAGAAAAAGGTTGCCGTACCCCAACACTCCAGCGTCCGGACGAACATCCGTCAGGGGCTCCCATCACCCGGATATTGCCACCCAGGTTGATCAATGCGTTTTCTACCCCGCGAACCGCCAAACAGCCACACAACACATCGGCAATGTAACCTTTAGCAATCGCCCCGGCATCAATTTCCATACCCGGCAGGGTGAGAAACAGCGAGCTGTTCTCCCGGTCGGCAATCACTGCCCGTGGATCTGTCAGTGCCAGCAGCGCCTTAATCTCAGCGGCCGGGGGCAGTGAATCACCGCCAAACCCTATTTTCCAGCGTTTGACCAGCGGACCAATCGCCAGGTTAAAGCAGCCGCCCTGCAGGCTGGCCTGCAGGGCGGTTTCAGTCAGGGAAAATACCTGTGGGTCCACCACCACCGGATGCTTACCTGCGGCACGGTTGACCGCCATCAACTGTGAATCCGGCCGGTTAACCGTCAGCAGATCTTCCAGTTGCTTAATTTTGGCAAATAACTGGCGCGCCAGTTGCGGGTTGTGTTGCGTAAGCTGTATTTCGATATCGGTGCCCATCAGCACCGCACGATAACTGCAACGGCCCTGCCCGTCGGTCATTTTTCCTCCCGGGCACGGCGACGGACATAATCTGCCGCACTGTCACCCGCAACACGACCAAAAATTACAATATCGGCCACCGCATTACCGCCAATCCGGTTACCGCCATGGATTCCACCCACCACTTCACCGGCAGCAAACACCCCGGCCAGCGGTTGTTGTTGCTGACTAAGGACCTCAGCCCGGGTGTTTATGGTGACGCCCCCCATCGTGTGGTGAACCCCTGGCGCAATACGGATGGCATAATAAGGTCCGTGATCCAGTGGTTGTCGCAATGCGGTGGTCCGGCCAAACACATCCGGCTGTTGTTTCAGTACCACCCGGTTGTAATCTGCCATTGTCTGCTGCAATGCGGCGGCATCCATAGCCAGTGCATCGGCCAGCGCAGCCGGGCTGTCCGCGCTGATGACAAATCCCCGCGAAATATAGGTTTCGGTGGCTTTATTCTGTTCGCGAATCTGCTGGTCGAAGATAATCCACGCCGAATGCTCTGCTAAACCGATAATTTTTGCTGAGACTTTATCGCGGGTGTCCATTTCATTAATAAAGCGTTTCCCCTGCTGACTCACCAGTATCGCCCCGCCACCGCGAATCGCTTCTGAGATCAGATAAGAGGTGGTCTGTTCGACCGTGGGGTGAATCTGAATTTCCCCCATATCTACCGTACCGGCACCCAGCGCCTGCAACAGCGCGATACCACTGCCGGTGGCTCCGGCATGGTTGGTGGTCACAAATCCTGCCAGTTCCGGACGGTAATGCACCACCATCTGCGGGTTAGCACTGAATCCACCGGTCGCCACAATTACACTGCGGGCCGGTATTTGCAGGGTTTCATTCTGAGCGGTTTGCACTGTGACGGCAGAGACTTTACCGGACTGGCAGTGGATTTCTGTCACACTGCTCTCCGTCATGATTTCAACCGAGGGCTGCTGCTGGACATTTTTTAGTAATCCGCTGACCAGATAGCCCCCGACCGCCGAGGCATCAGCCGGACGGTGAGTCCTGTCGATGCTCATGCCGCCGGTAATAGTGATATCACTTAATACAATGCCGTGGTCTGCCAGCCAGTCGATAGCCAGCGGTGCCTGTTCGACAAACGCGCGCAGCAATACGGTGTTATTCTTGCCCTGCCCGCCTTTCAGTGTTTCCTCATAGAACAGCTCTTTGCTGTCACGGATTCCCTTCACTGTCTGGAAACGGGTTTCAGCCGCATTCATGCCGACCGAAGCCTTCAGAGTATTCCCGCCCGGCACCGGCATTTTCTCGACGATCAGGACTCTGGCCCCCTGTTCACTGGCCTGAATCGCTGCGGTCAGCCCGGCACCACCGCTGCCGACCACCACCACGTCATAGCCGGAAGCGTCTTCCCCTCCTTCCTGCTTCTGCCGCTGGCGCGCCGACGCCATCATGACTCTGGCTACCGCTTGTTTCACTGCTTCACTCTGGGTGGTCGCGCCGGTGACTGCATCGACATATGGGCTGTTGGCATCGATAATCCGTGAGCGTAACTCCATAAAATGCGTGGTAAATTCAACATCCGCCGTCTCAGGCAGTTCCATTGACAGATCGGTGATTCGCTCATCGGACAGTGTCACCGTCAGCCGACAATCACCCTGTTGATCCTGCAATATCTCACTGAATTCTCCGGCGGCAAATTTCCCCCCCGCCAGACTCATATCCCTTACCATGGCAGCCACCTGCGGGAAGTACCATAGCGGCTCCGGAATAAACAACGCCTCGCGCTGACGACTGTCAATGGCAAATGCCAGACGTTGTCCGGCCAGCAGTTTCCTGCACCAGTCCGGACTGGCAATGGCAGCCCTGCCGACAGCCACCAGCGCATAGCCATGTTCCAGCGCCTGTCTGGCCATTTCCCCACTGATAATCCCGCCGACCCCTATCACCGGGACCCGCTTCAGGGTGTCTGTACCCTCTGCCATATATTTATCAATCAGCGGCCGGGGATCATCGATATCGTTCAGAGAGCTGCGCAGCGTGTTATTCATAGAGAAATGCAGATAATCCAGCCCCTGAGCTGCCAGCTTGTCCAGCAGATACAAAGTATCGGCAAAACGAATCCCCGGTTGTTCGGTCTCTTCCGGTGAAAAACGATAGCCAATAATAAAATTTTCAGCGGCATATTGCCGGGCCATTTTCCTGGCCACCGTCAGCACCGCCAGAGGAAAGTGGGTGCGTTTTTCCAGGCTGCCGCCCCACTCATCCTCACGGCGGTTAGCATGAGGAGAGAAAAACTGCTGAATCAGGTAAGTATTGGCGCCGTGCAGTTCAACTCCGTCAAATCCGGCGCTAATGGCACGGCGTACCGCCTGACCAAATTTATCCACCATCTCACTGACTTCTTCACCGCTCAGTGCCCGCGGCACCGCCATCCCTTCTCTCGGCATCGCCACCGCTGACGGGGCCACCGGCTGGCGCCCCCCAATCAGGAAAGGTTCGCTCATCCGTCCGCCATGATATATCTGCAACACGGCTTTAGATCCACGTTCCTTTATCGCCGTGGCAATTTTCTGTAAACCGGCAATTTTATTATCATTGTCGATACCCAGCGCCCCCGGGAAAGCCGGGCCGTTATCCTCGACATAGCAGCATTCCACAATCACTGCGGCGGCATCACCGGCCCGCTGGCGATAGTATTCCACCAGCTCAGAGGTGACACTGCCATCATGAAATCCGGCACAGGTGGTCATCGGGGCCATTACAAAACGGTTTTTCAGAGTGGCGCCACAGGACAGGATTAACGGTTCTGAAGGCTGCAGACTAGGATGGGGCATGGGTTACTCCACAAAAGGTCAGATGCTTTAAATTTTAAAATCGCGGGATGGCATAATGCTTATTCATCCCTGTGACAGATATCAGAATTCAACCACAGACCAACCGCCAGACATATGACGTAAATTAATTAAAACCGCAAAAAATTGAAAAAATAAACCCTTCACGCACATCAGGGACGCTCATCTTTATCCGCGAGCTAATCTTTGCGGCGAATAATTTTAACAATTAATAAAAACATTAATAACAATAGCGGGGAATGATAAAAATACCTACCAAAACAAGTCATTATTTATTTCCGGCTTTCAACTTTGCGGCAAGCAGATTTTTATTCTGTAACATAATCAATCACTAACAATTAAAATGATATTTCACGGCCACCCTCAGTTTAATTTAAAAAATAAAAAAATAATTATGTTTCGTTGATCCGGATCAACCGTAAAAAACAGAGAGCTACGATGATAGAAATACTTTATCCGTCAGTCAGATGAGGTACTATGCCAGCGTTAATCATCGCCTTTGGAAACACGGATAACCTGTGAAACCCGGCCGGCTCCAGACATAAAAATAATCTGTACGCTGCTCCCTGAATAATTAAATCACCTACAGAAAAGACTATGAACGTAAAATTAACCACTCCGCCGCCGGTGACAGGGACTCCCCCCTCCGCAGGCAAAAAAAATCGTCTGTTATTGCTGCTTCTGCCGGTCGTTGTCGCACTGCTGATATTATGTGTGCCGGTGCCCGAAGGATTACCGCCTTATGCCTGGCATTTCTTCGCCATTTTTGTCGGAGTGATCGTCGGTTTAATCTTTGAACCTCTGCCAGGTGCGGTGGTCGGCCTGACCGGAGTGGTGGTGATAGCGCTGTTTAGCCAGTGGCTACTGTTCAGCCCGCAACAACTGGCCACCCCTGGCTTTAAACTGGCCAGTCAGTCGTTTAAATGGGCGGTCAGTGGTTTTGGCAACTCTACGGTCTGGCTGATTTTCGGGGCGTTTATGTTTGCCGCCGGCTATGACAAAACCCGGTTTGGTCGCCGGCTGGCCCTGATTCTGGTGAAATATCTGGGTCGCCGCAGCCTGACTCTGGGTTACGCGATTACCTTTGCCGATTTATTACTAGCCCCGTTTACTCCGTCTAATACCGCCCGCAGCGGTGGCACCATCTATCCGATTATTGCCAACCTGCCGCCACTGTATGGCTCCAAACCTAATGACCCCAGCGCCCGGCGCATCGGTTCATATCTGATGTGGGTGGCCATTACTGCCGCCTGTATTACCAGTTCGATGTTTTTATCGGCTCTGGCCCCTAACCTGCTGGCCCTCGCGCTGGTGAAAAGCATTACCGGGATTACCATCAGTTGGGGCAACTGGTTTATTGCCTTCCTGCCGCTGGGGGTGATCCTGATACTGGTGATGCCGCTGCTGGCTTACCTGTTTTATCCGCCGGAAGTGAAACTGAACGACGAAGTTCCACGTTGGGCTACCCGCGAGCTGGAGAAACTGGGTAAGTTGTCCCGCAACGAAATCCTGCTGTTGGTATTCGTCTGTTGTGCGCTGGCGATGTGGATTTTTGCGGCCAGCTGGATTGAACCCGCCATGGCGGCACTGCTGGTCATTACCCTGATGCTGTGGACCGGCGTGCTGAACTGGAATGATATCACCGGCAACAAGGCCGCCTGGAATACCTTTACCTGGTTTGCCACCCTGGTGGCGCTGGCCGACGGCCTCTCATCGACCGGATTTATCGGCTGGCTGGGTAAAGAAGGTGGCGCACTGATGGGCGGGATCTCTCCCGGTGTAGCCTGCATTGTGTTAGTGGTGGCGTTCTACCTGCTGCACTATCTGTTTGCCAGTACCACCGCGCATACCACCGCCCTGCTGCCCGCCATGCTGACTATCGCCGCTACCATCCCGGGCATGGATATGCAGGTATTTTGTCTGCTGATGGTCACCTCTTTGGGTGTAATGGGCATTATCACCCCTTACGGGACCGGGCCAAGCCCGATATACTATGGCAGCGGCTATCTGCCCACCGCCGATTACTGGCGCCTGGGGACCATTTTTGGTGCGATTTTCCTCGTCGCATTACTGGTCATCGGCTATCCATGGATGGTTATGGTGTTTGGCTGACAGAGCAGGTTTATCGCTGCAGGTATTCATGCGTTAAGAGATTATCCCCCCGCGGCAGGCAGACGCCGTCAGACGGGGGGAAATAATAATTACCATCAGTATTTTGCGAAGCGCAACGGTGTTCCGTTGCCGCCGGTTAAGTGAGAAAACATGTCGAATACACCGTTCCATTATCAGGACCCTTTCCCGTTAGCCAAAGACGATACCGACTATTACCTGCTGAGCAGTGATTATGTGTCGGTTGCTGAATTTGACGGCCGGGAAATCGTTAAAGTTGAACCACAGGCACTGACCCTGCTGGCACAACAAGCCTTTCATGATGCCTCTTTTATGCTGCGTACCACGCATCAACAGCAGGTCGCGGCGATTCTGGATGACCCGGAAGCCAGCAAAAACGATCACTATGTCGCGTTGCAGTTTCTGCGCAATTCAGAAATTGCGGCCAAAGGCGTGCTGCCGACCTGTCAGGATACCGGTACCGCCATTATTATGGGTAAAAAAGGCCAGCAGGTCTGGACCGGCGGTGGTGATGAACGGCATCTGACTGAGGGTGTGTTTAATACCTTTCAGCAGGACAACCTGCGTTATTCACAGAACGCCGCACTGGATATGTATAAAGAGGTGAACACCGGCACCAACCTGCCGGCTCAGATTGATCTCTACAGTGTGGATGGTGACGAGTACAAATTTCTTTGTATTGCCAAGGGTGGCGGTTCCGCCAACAAAACTTACCTGTATCAGGAAACCAAGGCGCTACTGAGCCCGGGCAAACTACAACAATATCTGACCGACAAAATGCGTACCCTGGGTACGGCCGCCTGCCCGCCTTACCATATCGCGTTTGTGATTGGCGGCACCTCGGCCGAAAGTACCCTGAAAACAGTGAAGCTTGCTTCAACCCATTATTACGACGAACTGCCGACAGAAGGTAATCAGTACGGTCAGGCATTCCGCGATACCGAACTGGAACAGGCGTTGCTGAAAGAAGCTCAGAACCTTGGGCTGGGTGCACAGTTTGGGGGTAAATATTTTGCCCACGATATCCGGGTTATTCGTCTGCCTCGCCACGGCGCATCCTGCCCGATTGGGATGGGCGTCTCCTGTTCGGCCGACCGGAATATCAAAGCAAAAATCAACCGTGAAGGTATCTGGATTGAGAAGCTGGAGCATAATCCGGCACGTCTGATTCCTGAGCATTTGCGTGAAGCCGGGGAAAGCACCGTCGTTGAGGTAGACCTTAACCGGCCGATGCCACAAATTCTGGCCCAGCTGTCTGAATATCCGGCCTCTACCCGCCTGTCGCTCAACGGTACGATTATTGTGGCCCGCGATATCGCCCACGCCAAACTGAAAGAACGGCTGGATAACGGTGAAGGTCTGCCACAGTATATTAAAGATCATCCGGTTTACTACGCCGGCCCGGCCAAAACCCCCGAAGGCTATGCCTCCGGTTCTCTCGGCCCGACCACGGCAGGGCGGATGGATTCTTACGTGGATCTGTTGCAGTCTCACGGCGGCAGTATGATTATGCTGGCGAAAGGTAACCGTAGCCAGCAGGTGACCGATGCCTGCCGTAAACATGGCGGTTTTTATCTGGGGAGCATCGGTGGCCCGGCCGCGGTACTGGCACAACAGAGTATAAAAAGCCTGGAATGTGTCGAGTATCCGGAACTGGGGATGGAAGCTATCTGGAAAATCGAAGTGGAAAATTTCCCGGCGTTTATCCTGGTGGATGACAAAGGCAATGATTTCTTCAGCCAGATTCTGCAGAATCAGTGTGCCGCCTGCACAAAATAACCGCAAACACTCCCGGCCTGCGACCTGCGCAGGCCATTTCCGCAATAACGGATAACCCTTCAGTTAACGAATGTCATACTCTCAGCGGCGATTTTTTTTGGTGGCTGTTGCACAATGTCCTACACTGACAGCCACATCCCCGACAGGAGAACATCATGAGCAAGATTAAAAGCTATGCCGCCGCACAAGCGGGTGCAGAACTTGAACTGTACGAATTTGACGCCGGCGAGCTGGCTGCCGAAGATGTTGAAGTGAAGGTGGAATACTGCGGTATCTGCCATTCTGACTTATCAATGATCGATAATGAGTGGGGCATTTCACAATACCCGCTGGTTGCCGGTCATGAAATTGTTGGCCGTGTCCATGCCCTGGGGAGTTCCGCGCAGAGCAAAGGCCTGAAAGTGGGCCAACGGGTGGGTATTGGCTGGACAGCACACAGCTGTGGTCACTGCGATGCCTGTATCAGCGGCAGCCAGAGTAACTGTCAGCAGGGCACAGTACCCACTATTCTGAACCGTGGCGGTTTTGCAGAAAAAATCCGCGCCAACTGGCAATGGGTGATCCCGCTGCCTGAAGCTCTGGATATTGAATCAGCGGGGCCGCTGCTGTGCGGTGGTATCACGGTATTTAAACCGCTGTTGCAGCATAATATTACAGCCACCAGCCGCGTCGGAGTGATTGGAATTGGCGGTCTAGGCCATATTGCCATCAAACTTCTGCACGCCATGGGTTGTGAAGTCACAGCCTTCAGTTCTTCCCCGTCGAAAGAGCAGGAAGTACTGGCGATGGGTGCCGATAAAGTGGTTAACAGCCGCGATCCACAGGCACTGACCGCACTGGCAGGTCAGTTTGATCTGATCATTAACACCATTAACGTCGATCTGGACTGGATGCCCTACTTCCAGGCGCTGGCCTATAATGGCAGCTTCCATACCGTGGGTGCAGTGATGAAGCCATTCCAGGTTCCGGCATTTACCCTGATTTCCGGTGACCGCAGTGTTTCTGGTTCATCGACCGGTTCACCGCATGAACTGCGCAGCCTGGTGAAACTGGCGGCCCGCGCCGGAGTGAAACCACAGACTGAACTGTTCCCGATGTCGAAAATTAATGATGCGATTCAGCATGTTCGTGACGGTAAAGCCCGTTATCGCGCCGTGTTAAAAGCCGATTTTTGAGCCAACGAAAAAGGCCCGTGATACGGGCCTTTTTTTCAGCGGTTTGCCGGTTATTCGCCGGTTTTACCCGCCTGCTCTATCGCGGCCATCGCCTGATACAGGCTGTCGGCAGTCACTTTCACTGGCAGT
>Ga0157363_1000978_pt1 | contig 22942 bp, 17 predicted proteins | sample AttsexASBM1_FD_111477 | JGI IMG/M metagenome (GOLD analysis project Ga0157363, IMG submission 111477) | Fungus gardens microbial communities from leaf cutter ant in Ribeirão Preto, State of São Paulo, Brazil - Atta sexdens ASBM1 | ecosystem: Host-associated > Fungi > Mycelium > Unclassified ... | reverse complement strand
TATATATATATATATATATATATATATATATATATATATATATATATATATATATATATATATGTAAAATATATATATATATATATATATATATGTATAAATATAAATCTATACACATTTTCCATTGAACATATGTTATATTCGGTATAATTATGTTGTTAATATAACATATATTGTTAATATAACATAATGAAATATTATCATTATTGAACACATTTACAGTTAAATAATTTTATACGTGTGCACATAAGTGATACCAGATAAATATGTGGAGCAAGACATTTTTATGAAATAATTTAATACTCACATTTTTATCAGAAACTTGCAACTTTCCTGGAGAAACATCGAGATATTGCGCTATTCTTTCTATACATTCGATATTACACAAACCCATGATAAATAAAAATGTAAACGCAATATTATAACTTTCAGAATTCAGAAGAAAGGCGTTTGAAGCGTTTCTCTGTGATTGAAATAAACTATGATGTTAAAAGTATATAGGTCCGACTAACCTCCATTAAATTAATTTTGGAAGATTTACCACTAGAGGGTGTCTGAGAATCAAGTACCATTTCATTTAGGCTGTTCGATTTTTTATTAAATTTAAATTCGTGATTTTAAGTTGTAGTCAAAATCTCGCTACAAATGACAATTGATGGACCAATTAGAAAAAAGAATTTTACAAACTGATCAATTAAAAAACGCGCTTTAAAGCGTTTGCAACATCGCGTTGACCAACTCTTTATTATATAAATGCTGTAGATAATGGCATAGCCAAGGGGGGAGGTTATAGCCCTCGAAATTCTAAATAATTTCAATAATTTCGTAAGAATGTGTATTGTTGAGTCGTAAATATCAATTTATTTTGAGAGAAGAAATTAAATTCTGTTGGGATAGTTCTCATATTTAACTTAGTTGCAAAAATATATTTATAATGTATTAAAAATATATTTGTTGATTTTCGTTTGTATTTGACACGTAAATAAAAATTCGATAAATTACACGGAAAAAAATATTGCTGTTAAAAAGTGGCGTTGAGAGAACGGCAGCACTTCAACTCATGAAATCTCAGTCGGATATTAATATTTATTATTCAAATTTTTACATTGTAATCTTTGACGTATTCTGCGACTTGTAAAGCTATTTCGAAATTTTCGAAGCTTCATGACAAAATGGTGAATTTTTAATATTTTGTCGAGTTTAGTGAATTTTTTTCAAATATTAAAGTTGTGTTACGAATTTTCAAATTACAAATTTTCATTAATGCTACATTATAATTGAATATTTGAAGAAGTTTTCTGGAAAGTTTAAATCTTTGAATGTAATAGTAAAAAAATTATGACAATTTATATGTTCGACGCGTTGTGATTGCAACGATATATAAATTATATATAAATTATCATAACTTTTTTGTTTTTTTTGTTTATACTTACTAAATGTCATTAGTATAAAAAAGAACATTTAAAAAAATGTTCCTCCCGAAACATTTTTCTCACTACACCATTGTAGAAATAAATAGCATACTAATGCTAATAGTTTATGTATTGCCGAAAAATTACAATTTTTTTTTCTGAAATTATCATTTCTATTGATAATCAAACTCGGATGATAACATTAAAATTTTAAATAAAAATCAAGTTAAGTTTTAAACATATCTCTCTATATGAATTATATTCTTTAAACGTTTAACAAATATAATCATAAAAAAAGTTGGAACTTTTTAAATATTCCAATAAAATAAAATTACAGCAATATTCTTTTTTTTTTATAAAGTTTTTTAAAGATTTCAAATTATAGAATCATGTTCGAACTGCTCCGTATCTCTTTCATGATTATTTCTATTTAAAAATAAATCTTACACTCTAAACCTTCTAAACATATAAACTTTTATCAAGAATTTTTAATATTTTGCCCATGAATTAGAATTTTCGTCAAAATTTGTCAAATTTTTTTAATAAAATACATTGTTCTACAAAATGCGTTGTAACTAATATATTGTAATTAATATATTGTAAGATTCTATTATTTAATAGAAAGCATGAAAATGATTAATCACTACTACCATCATTCTTATAAAATGTTATAAAATGCTATGATGGAGATTTATTTGCAAAGAATGAGACGAGATACACACAATAAATGACTTTCTATTATGCAGCTCTAAACGATTCACATTATACGAAATATGCTGCTAATTGTGCCATTTTGTCCTTTGGTGGTTTAGGTTTGCCGCGGTTACGGCTCTTGGCATGACCTCGACCACGCGTGACGACTGGTTTCGAAGCTACTGCACGATGCTTTTCTACTAACGCAGCAAAAGCTGGGGTGCAAAACACACAACCAGACATTTCGGTCACTTCGTTGGGAAGCTTACTTTTATCCTGAAATAAAAAAAAATATGTAGTTGCATGTTCGTTTCAGAATAAATACTGCTTCCTCACCTGTTTGTATTCGACAGTTACTAACTGTGCACCGCAATCACACGTATCTGTATCAACTGTCACTTTATGCGCGTTCTCAAATAGATGGATAATAACATCGCAACGATTACATCCTAATTTCCACTTAGGTGCGGCCGAAGGATCGAGTACAAGTATACCTAGATCGCATTCCAAACAGCTGGATAAGCCATTTGAATTCATACCGTGCGGGCATGTCGGATGCGTGCATGAATTGCAACCGCTCATGCCTTTTTTCATATCTCTAAATTTGAAAGAATATTCAGTCTTTCTTTATATTTAAATTCAATTACAATACAATACAACTGTATAAACATACCTGAATGGTGGATTGTTGTAACAGTATGGACAAAATGTGTAACTTTTTCCTCGTGTTCCAGTCGACCATGAAAGTAATTCAAAGTCATCCAATGGACATTTTAATTCTTTATATATTCGTATATTTCCATTTTGTGGTAAATTGTAAGTTTCGTTACAATGAGCGCAATGCATTCTAGACGGTTTAGTTTGTATATATTTCATGTATCGACGACATTTACCACATCTGTAATATATAGCAATATATATCAATGACAAGAGATCGAAAAAAGAGCAAATAATATAGTGGAATGTTGTACAAAGCAAAGGATGAATATAATTGTTATTATATTCATCCTTTGCTTTGTACAACATTCCATTATATTATTTGTTCTTTTTTGATAATTGTTTACCTGGAGTGTGCTTTGCCGGAAGCCGATAGCGGCGAAAACGACACTTCGAACAACTGATCCATAGCTTCTATACTTTGTACAAAATAATGAAATTTTTGTTTAAAAATTTCTACGGTATGTTGTAGTACAGCATGAAAGTCAGCTCGACCTAAGGCTATTAGATTTAATTGTTCTTCTACTGCAGATCTCATTGTGGGCAAAACCAATTCAGGATCTATCTAATGTAAAGGGGACACGTGTGTATTTTATACAAAATTTATCATTGTGTCAGATAGAAAAAATGAAATCAAAGATACCTTTTGGTATCCATGGACCAAAACGATACCAAGAGAAGTAGGTATTAATTTTCTGCCTGCTGCAACAGTAACATAATTTCTAATGCAGATGTTATTTATATGTACAGGAATCGAAGCGTCTGTTCCAATGCCATGTTTTTCCATGAGAGATATTAATTCTGCCTCTGTTAAATAATCTGGTGGTTGTGTATAACATTCAACTAATTTGGCCTATAACAATAAAACAGGACATTCTACACATCATTTTACATAATATTTTCTGTTTGAAAATATTATGTGTGGCTAAAAATACAAGCAAATAAATATAATGTAACAAAAATAATTTTTACCTCTTGTATGTTTACATTCTCATCGGATATAAATTTCGGCAGGGTATCATTATTACCAAGTGCTTGCCAAGTAAGAATACTCGTGTAGCCAGGACTTAATAGACTGTGACCAGTAGCTGTAAATATTTCCATGCCTATCTCAAATTTTACCGTAGTACTCAAGTACCTACAATCCCGTGCCAGCTACGATTCGAAAATCAAAATAGAAAGAGAAAAAGGGAGATGGGAAGAAAAAATACATATATATATATATAATAATGTAAGTAAAGGTCACTTCAAAGTCTTATCTCAATTATCTCAATTTTCAACATACCGTAGCAATAAAATGTCGCGTTATATAATCATACAATCTCCACAAATCACCATCGAGTTCATTTCTGGTTGCATGTTTCATAGGTGTTATAGGCGGATGATCACCTGCATCGTGGCCTTTCTTTGGTCTATTGATTCCAGCTGCTATTATCTTGCGAACTTCTTCGCCCCATTCCGAACTATTCTGCTGTTGTTTTAATGTTGAACTTGAATAAAATGAAAATTATTGTAATATCAAGTATGATACATACATGCGCAAATTAAAAATAACCATTAAATAATCAAGCAGTAAGATTCTTACAGCAGATCAAAATTTTCAGGATACGATGTTGTCTCTGTTCGTGGATAACTTATGTAACCTTGAGTATAAAGTCTTTCTGCAATTTGCATAGCGTGCTGTGGACCCATACCTAATCCAGAACTGGCGACTCGCATCAGCTCTACTGTATTTAACGCTATAGGTCGCGATTTGCATTTTTCTGTACTTTGTACACTCACTACGCTATACACAATTTATTTCGAATGATGTAGTTTTTCCAACATATTAAGATTTTTAAACATTTAAACATTTGTACAACTCACGTTGCTTGATCATATTCTTTAACATGACTTAAAAACATGCTTGCAACTTCTTTATCAAAGGAACGTACACGATTCCAATTTAATATAATATCTTGACCATCAGGAGACTTGACAGTTACCTCAAAGTAACAAAAAGATATTTCATTTAACATTGTCATATAGATAAAAGAAAATCTAAATAGAAAGAAAATATAAGAAAAATGTTTGTATAGGAATTTCAAAATACAGTTACCTGCAATACCCAATATGGATCTGGTTTGAAAGTTTGAATTTCATCGTGTCTCTGTACACAGAATCCTAATGTTGGCGTTTGGCACGGACCATAAGAAATAAGAGATACATCTAAATCTCCATACTTGCCCTAAAAGTATAATACTCATATGTATTCTGAGATATTTAAAATATAACAAAGCAAAAATTGTGATATACTTGGAAAAATTTAGTTTGATATCTAGTAAATGCACAGCCTATTCGCAAATCTAACTCCTGACGTGCATCGACACTTTTCGCTTCGTTTTCATTGGGCTTTATTAGATTGGCCAAAGCAGATTTTATATCTTTCTCTGTAATGGCAGAAAATCGTGCTCGCCATATATCCTATTAAAAAGAAAGCTCTGTTTATTAATACAATAAAATATTTAAGGGTTCATTCTATCTTGCTGAAATCACAAAATTGAAAACATTGTTTTTTACATAATTGATAACCCCAGGTGTGTAAAATGTTGTGTTTGCCCTTAACGTGGCAAATATAGGCATAAATAATAAAAAAAGTAAACGTGAAATTTTAAATGCATTTTCTCAAAACAACATTTTTCAATCTAAAAGAAATAAAGATAGAACAAAAACTATTAAACCTATTGCTTTCAAATTTTGCACGATTGTAGAGCAATGTTTTTTTTTCTACTGGACAGACTACAATTATATCAATATCAATGATATTTTTTTTATCGCAAAAGCAAGAACAATTTAAGGTAAAAAAATCGAAATTTTTTTCAAATAACCGCTATTTTGTTAATTTTTATCTAAAGACAATTATCGTAGCTTATCCTGCAGACATTCTTTCTGAACAGAAAAATCGTTTTTTGAACTCTTTCAGATGACTGGTGCGACCTATTTCCGTTTTGACGCCATGTTTAAGAGAAGAATCTTCCCTGAAACTTTATGTGGACTAACAGTCAACACATTGACTTCATAAAATTTAAAATTAAAAAAAAGAATATAAAAATAACATGTAAAAATAACGAAATATGCATTTCCATTTACTTTTCTAAAAAAAAATTATCAAAAATCTCTTTTTTTTAAGCCACTATAGATAGAATGGACTCTTAAATTATGATAATAATTCATTATATGAAAAGATTTAATAGCTTTAATATCTGCAAGTACAATGCACAAGCCACTTGCATTTATATGTAATTTCCTATGCATTCCTTGCTGCACTGCATTTATAACTTCAAAGCAAATATTTTCACCCTCTTTATCGCAATCTAACCACAATACTAAATAATCGCAATGAGCTCCTTCTTTGGCCAAAAAGTATGGTATTTTTAGTTTCGGTACTGCTTCCTTTTTCTCAGTTGAGCAGGAAAATAATTCTGCCTAAAAATACAACAAAAAAAAAAATACAATTATTATATAATAAAAAATGCAAAAATGCCATACATCTTACCGGATCTACTTTGTCCCAATTGTTATACTTTCCGATAAAGTCCAACGTCATGACGTGTCCACATACAGAAGTCATTTTAAAATTGACAGTCTCGGATCTAAACTGACCTACCCATTCGTGGACGGAACAAGAGCCGTTTAATCCTGGAGACATTCGTAGAAGAAATTCACGAAACGGAATGTGAAAAAGGAAGTAATTCGAGCCGATAACGCACCTTTTCTAGTACTACATCGTCCACTGCTCAATATATTTGCCAGGGATGCCGCCAAAGAAGGTTTTTCAGCTACCATCAAAGCGGTCTTCATTTTAAGGTAATATTTCGTTTAACGAGTATTACAATTGATAAGTAACTTATATCAGATTTGCTGATATATATAACACGATCTGAACAAAGACATTACTTGCCACGCTTGACATTATTTCGAATATTTCGATTTATTTAAACAAAACAACAACAGTGGTGTAACGTCAAAGTGGTTAAAAAGTGATCAAAGTGATTTTCACGTATTGCGCGCCACGATGACATTGGTGATGCATTCAGTAAACGAATACTGTCGATAATGTAAAACACAGTCGATCAGTTAAATCAATAGAGGGATTCAAGAAGAGTTACAGAAAGTAGCTCAAGAGAGCAGAACTAGTCGCTAAATGCCGCGCACGTATCTATTTTACCGATATTATTTACGATTTCCCGCAGATTCTTCCCTATCATATTGATAATAAATAGCGAGAATTCGAATTGACTTGAGATCTACAAGCGGATTATTGTTGTGTTGAATGATGTTAAATCTAGCCACAATTAATAATAAAAAAAGATTAATATGCTATGTTGATGTGCAATATTTCGAGACATAAGAACGTAAAATGGTCGATAATCCCGAATGTACACATCTAAAATTTATGAGTCCATTCTAAGCAGAATCATCATAAGACTCGTAACGTATTTTCGTAAAACTTGCAAAAATTTGATTAATATTCTAATTTTACAACATATATATATATATAAGACATAAATATCTACGATTTTTTGTAAATTTTATGGCTAGTAAGAAGCTGTCCGTAAAAACATTAATTGTATAAAGATATAAGCATTAAAAAAATTCTTAGGCCCAGTTGCACCAACCGATTACTTTAACTTTAAACGAAACTTAAAGCCTGTTCTACAATGTGCTTTTTGTTTCCAGTTTCTTGCTTTTTGCTATTTTTTACATCTTGTCTTTTTGCTTTTTATTCGGTTTTTGTTTATTTATATCGCCTGGGATAAGAGTTAACTTCGAAAGAAACAAGAAATACATAGTAAGAAATACAATTGTCGATAAAACGGTTGCAAAAGAGTTAAAAGCAAAAGGTAAAAAACAAGAAACAAAGAGTATGTTGTAGAATAGGCTTAAAATTCTGTCTCATTTTAAAGCCGAAAAAGAGACAGAGATAAAGAGAGTTTTAAACCTTGCTTAAAATTAAAGTAACATTAAATTAAAATGATGCAACTAGACTTTACAAGAATAGATATGTTCCCAGCAAATGAGAATAGATTAAAATGGATTGAAATTTTTTTCTATCCGAATGCATATTTTAAATAGCGAATACGTTTTTTGATTTAATTGGATTTAATTGAATTGAATTAGATTCAATTGAATGTAATTGGATTGAAAAACTGCATTTTTTATTCAAAATTTTGAATTGAACAGTATTCACAATTGTGTTTGTATGCACAGAAAAAGCTAATATTATTTTTAAATTGAAAGGCATAGAAATATGCTTCATGCAATTCCTATAAATGAAGAAAAATGCATTCAGGATTGAAAAGCATTCATTTTAACATTCGCAAATCAATATTTCTGAAAATCTGAATCCATTTCAATTCATTTCAATCCATTCTCGTTTGCTGGGTTAAGAGCCTTACGATTCTGCTTAGAATTTAGGCATTAGTCGGATTATGTCGTACTAGAGTAATTGCCATTAAAATCTTGAAAAAGGTACTATTATTTTTCGCTTTATTTATTATTTAAGCTTCATTTTAAAAATCATAATTGGATATATCTTAACAATCTATATATATTATCAAACGCGAGAAGCGAGTAGGAAAAATTATAATTAATTTCGGCTTGCAGGGCTTTCGTGCTCAGTGAAAAAATAAGGATAATAAATGATGATAACAAATTAAGAAATTTGAAGAGTTTCTTTGAGACGCAATTCAAAAAATGAGTGTCGATCGCAAGTTGTGATATATTAGGTTGGCAAAAAAGTAACTGCATTTTTTCAAAAAGCATCTATCAAAACCGCAATTACTTTCTTACCAACCAATATAAATATATCTTGATAGAGTAAGTTTCAGCTTTAGAGCTTAAGAATCTCTTTTTTAAATTGCGATACGACAATTTTTAATGGAGTCATGAGCAATTAAAGTCAAAATGATCTTTTTATTTAATCCGCGATAACTCAGTAACCAAAAATCGTAAGAATATTAAAAAAAAAAAAACGATTTTGTAGGGAAAATATCAAGTTTTCACGATAGATATTCGAAATTTCTCAAATTTGTTTGGGCACATTACAAATTCACAAAGTGAGAAGAAAATTTTCCGTCTTTTTCGGCTCATAATTTTTGATATGTAATAATTACCAAACTCATATAAACTTAAAAAATGTGATAAAAGTAGAGATTTCAAGCTTTAAAACCCTTATTTTTAATTTAAATTTCATTCATTATTATTGTATATACAACTTTGAACTAAAAAAATGCAATTATTTCCTTGCCAACCCAATACATAACTACGAACAAAAAATTGTAAGTATTATACATAAGTATTGTTATACATTTCCAGTGCAAAGCTATATATAATATTGCAAAAATTTGATCGAATACAAGTCTAGCGAATTAATCTCCGCTAAAGGTAACAAATTCTACACCTACAGTCGTCGTATCTGGTCGCATCGCAGATCTGGTAGGATCGAGAAAGTCCGTCGAATGATTCAGGGTGGGTGTTGGGAGACAGGATGGTGAGATGAGTAGGGGGGATGCACGATATACGAAATCCGTACAGGCACTATGCTTAATATCGGATCAGTTGGTGACTGTACCGCGAAGTGAACGGTAGGGCCTTTTTGAAGTGATTGCAATTTTCGAACTACATAATTCTGTCACCTTTATCGTTTTCCTTCCCTTTAAGGAGCAACAACAGCAGCAGCAGCAGCAGACAGGACGATACAGGACGGTGACGAGTGACGGCTGTGGTGATAGTGGCGGTGGTGGTAGTGGGTGGTAGTGGTGGTTGCGACAACGGCGGTGGCGGTGGCGACAACTCCTTATGGGGGTGTTCGCGTTGACGGTCACACGCGTGCCCGGATGTGGACCACGGGCGTACGGACGTCCAAGGACAGCACGAGGAAGAATGGTGAGGTGACTTCGCTCTGGGCGCGGTGTACCCAGCAGGAAAGAGAGCTGCGAAAGTGAGTTACGCGGGCGGACACGTACAGGGTCGGCCGGTATGTGCACGCGGTCTCGTCGGTGCGGGATAGCGGTCATCTTGGCGATCATCCTTTTCTTGCGGATTCGCTGCTGTCAGAGCGATGCACTCGACATAACTCCGTGTAACGTTATCGCCGATGGACGAGAGTTGCTATGCCGTGGAGCCAATTTACTCTCCCTTGAACTCATCTCCGATATTCATCTGTCATCGAAGGCTATTGTTCCTGTTAATGTTACAAAGATGTGAGTACCTCATATCACTTTGCGTTAATCTCGACACACTCTCTGCGGAAGATTGAAGGATTCGATTGATTGGATTGGAAAGCGAAGAGGAATATCCATGCTAGATGCATCGCGCGAGATGGGCTCTTCACTAATTACTTTTCTACACCTTTCTATGATTTCGTAAAATAATGCCTCACGCGATGCAAATTTTTGTGACAGGTGCATTCGAATCCGTTTTTCGTGGTATGTACATACATTTTGTTTTTGTTTATGCTTCTGAAAATGAAAATACTCATCGCACGTTGGGTTATGCATATATAGAAAAAAATTTGATACTTTATGTGAATGTATAGCGTTGCGTAAATTGATTAAATCTTTGCAGTTGCAGTTAGAAGGTAAATGTAACGGACACTTGTCATCGCGCGCCCTACATACGATTCTAGGCCTTGCGGACCCGTCACGTCTATACAACTGAAAAAATATCGCTTGTACTCTTGCTTTTAATTACCTACGGCGCATTTTGCGGTGAGCGAGATGTAGGAGAGCGGAAAAAGCGATGCTTTAAATATGCAAATTACTTGTCTTCAATTATTTGTCTGCGTCCTTTTCAGATTTCTTTGTCATCAGTTTATCATTTTCGTCGACTGCGTCAGTTTTAGTTAAAGTATAATCAGGCGAAAACTTTCAATCGAGCGTTAGGAAAGATAAAACAAGTAACGCTATATTCTATACATATGCGACCTACATTCCAAATGGGACGACAATCAGTATTCTATGGATCGTGATTTAGGATCAAGAAAACGAGCGAATTGTCACATTCTTTACTTCTTCATAGAATTACTCGGTTTTATCGTTTAGTCTAATGAATGCCTCTCTATAAAAGTATCACTTTACTCTTCTCTCTATCGAAACTTGTATTATAAAACTGCGAATCGATCTAATTCGACGCTTGCCTCCTTGAAAAGTAACAGCTCGGCTTTCGCTGCCGTGAGATATTTCGAGTGGTCGTCTCCGGCCCCCTTTCTGATAAAATAAAACAAGAAAAAAAAATATGAATAGGCGCAATATCTCGGCTGTTATTGCATTGCTTTTCTTCCAGTCACTCTCGGGACGTTCTGTCTTAATTTCTTAATAAATTCTTTTATACGTCTCGATTGTAACGCTCCTTCATAAGAATATCGTAATAATATCGTAAGAATACGGAAAGTGTGCCATTCATCATTCTCTTCACGTTCATGACGCAGTACGACCGTGACATCTATTACGAAAATAATTCCATTCTCGAACTTGATTAATTTTGCTCACAAATAAAAACAACCAAGATTTGTGCAAGCACTGTTCTGAACTTTGTACCAATTATTATAAAAGCTCAAGTATCAAGCGAATAAGTTTCTTTCCGAAAGTTTTTAAAAATAATGTTTTGCATTTTCTTTCTTTATAACGCGAATGATATTTTTTATAACGATATATATTGCGTGCGTGCGTGCGTGTGTGTGTGTGTGTGTGTGTGTGTGTGTGTGTGTGTGTGTGTGTGTGTGTGTGTGTGTGTGTGTGTTTATATGTGAATGTAATATTTCTTCGAATACCTTAGAAGTACAAAGACTGGGTAAGTGGCCTTGAAGCATCGAAAGTTTTCAAAGGCCCACCTGTAACGGAATCATGATCCCGAAAGCGTAATTAGAACCCAATGTTCGTGCGCGTTCGAGAAAGTTCCATTGGAACTTCAAAAAAAAAAGCCTGCATCAAAATATCGCAAGACGCCACTGTGCTTATACTTTTTCTATTTTAAGACGAACGAGAGGAAAAATACTGTTCGCTGATACAACCTGGGCATCGCAAGTAACTGGATCGTTCCATGTTTCTATTAAAATCCAAGTTAATTGTTTGTCAATATTTAAAAATAAGCGCAAAAAACATTTAACGATTAAACTTAATTTTTCAAAAAATGTTGAATAATTGGGAATGATACAAAAGGGGCGATTTATATATATAAAGAAAACAATAAGTCATGTAAGTCAATGAATAGTGGTTGCGTGCGAACAAAGTTGTCGTGTCGGACGTTGAGGCAAATGTACTCATTAGCCACTTACTTTGCGATAATCTTACACAAACAGATTAGATTTTGTGTTACCGTATTCATTTCTATTGTTTCTACTAACAATACAAGTTGTCACTGTCACTATAGACACACATATTTGATTTATTTTTTGTTCCTGAACCAAATTGCACTAGAATTCTCTTTTTCGCTTTCGATAAATATTAAACATATATCTTGTTTATTTTAAGTTTCAAAAGTGTACACTACTAGTTCAGCTACAGAAAATAGATCTACTTTCTTTCTTTTATATTTTAATTAATCACTATCAATACACACTAAGAAAAAAAGTTATTCATTTGATTAAATTAATTTAATTTGTCTTTATTTCTTTATTATATATTATATGGAATATCGCGCTGTCTCTTCGTTCCGTTCAGTAAACGGATAAGTAGACATCGATCCATTCTGAGCAAAGGAGGTCGAAAGACTCATAAAAATGGGCCAGAATCTGCGCAACCCTCGGTCCGTTCCTCTCACGTTCACGCGACACAAGAATAGAAATGTTGATTCGTATAAGTTTTCACGATATTGTCCTTTTTTTATTCAGATTGCAAAAACACTGCCAACATTTTTATCCGATGTTTTGTGCTGAATTTTACAAGTTGCCGTTTCGTTATTATCGATCGAAGTGAAGTAGTTCTGTAGATCAAGTCTAAGATAATTTTCATATAATACTGAGAAAAAAGTATATTGATACGTATGTGTGTTACTATGACTACCAACAGATTATCTAATAAGCCAAGTTTAATTATAAGCTAGCGATTTATCAATTTTAATTATTCTTTAATATACACTTTAACTTGTTTCACTTTAAGTGGGAAGAAGTAGAATTTCTCAGTCCGTTTTCCTCTCTGGCATGAAGACTTCATTACGAATACAATTTCTTGAAATCGTCTCTCGTGAAAGAATTATTTTTAAAAGGCGTCACTCAATGATCCTTTGCCTGCTAATATTTTTCGCTTTGCCTTCTGCAAATCTTATTATATATGTTCGAACAAAAAATTACAACATTTTGCTTTCTATTATATTAGCTTTCCATTACATGACATACACTGCAGGTTGCAATATCGAGATACATGAGAAGCACATTTTGTTCGTGTTATATCTTCTCTGCGAATATTTCCTTATTGCAATTTTATTCAATGATTTTGTTGTACTGTATTTCAGTGATTTGACCAACAATAATATAACGGACATTCCAATACGTGCTTTCCATCGATTTCCCAATCTCGAAATTTTGTGAGTATTATGAAATGACGAAGGAAAATGCATATATTATAGAACTTAAGTAATCACGCTATATTCATATTAGGTGTAGTAAAAAGAAATCCATTATTTTTGCATGAAATTGAATGGAAAAATAATGGATTTCTTTTTACTACATCTAATATATATAAGGCGTCCCAGAAATAGGTGACCAAAATTTTCTATCATATTCTACTATTCCTAAGAATGAAAAAAGTCATATATAAACATCCCGAAATTCTTTCTTTTTAAAATATAAACACTTTTTGCGAGAGAATATTTTAAATGTTTATAATTTACTTGAAGAAATCGTTGAAAATGATTACCTTGTATTTCACAATACAGATGCTGAGCTTCTCTACAGTTTTTGTTAACTCATCTATTCATGAAACGAATATATTAATATTTGAATAAATCATCTTGATAACACTATCTTAATCATGCAACATTTAGATAAAAACTAATTTATTACAAGCTGCCTTTGATGATAGTATCCTTACTTTACCACAACAATAATTCATGTGATATCTATTCGTAAACTTTTGAGATAAACAAAAAGTGTTTATATCTCAAAAAGGAAAAATTTCCGAATCTATGACATTTTTTTATCTTTGTGGACAGTATATAGAATACTAAAGTTTGGCCACCTATTTCTAGAACGCCCTATATAAGATATGTGTGTGTGAATATATATACATATATATATATATGTATATAATAGATTTTCATTTTTTTAGATTTCTTCGACGTAATCATCTACGTGCCATTCATGCCAATGCGTTTATGCACTTAACAAACCTTCGTATATTGTGAGTATATGAAAAATAAATCATCGTCTATCCGCAACATAATATTTTTCATCCGTCTTATCTTTAGGGAACTCGATGAAAATTATTTAACGAAGATACCTTCTGCTGTTGTAAATCTACTTAGCCTCGAAGAATTGTAAGCGTTCATTAAATTAGTGTCTATCTTAAATTAGTGTAAAATCTGTAAATCAATTTTTTCATTCAAAATATTTTTTTATGCTCTTTTTCTCAATGCATTGTTCTTAATATTATCTAAATGCAGCACATTTTCATGATGTTTCCATGTATCTCTCTAGGTCTATATCGAATAACAAAATAAAACAACTTACGAGAGATGCATTACGCTACGCTAGTAATTTGGTATCGCTCGACTTACGCGGAAATCCTATTAAGGAAATACATGACGAAACCTTCCAGAATCTTGGCAAACTTCGTAAGTTGTAAGTAATTTATTTTCAACTATATTTTACAGTCTTTATCCGCATTTATAACGATTAGCCTACATGGTAAACAATTTATTTGATAAACAAAATTGTGCTGCACTAGTATAACTCCACATTTTTCTATCAATTATAGAATATTGTCAAATGTGAAGGAATTACGACTTTTTCCTAATCTAAATGGAGCAGTATCTTTAGAAGTATTAAAACTGGATCGTTCTCAATTAAAGGAAATTCCTCCTAATCTTTGTCGGCAATGTCCAAAACTTAAAAGTCTGTAAGTTTAATTGAAATTATTTAGTAAAAAAATTTGTTCGTAATAATACTGTTTTTAATAATTATTTATTTCTCCTATTAATAATTACTATTTCTATCAATATGTATTCTACATGTACATTCTATTTCTATTTTTAGCGATATAAAATCTAATTTTTTGACTGAGATACCAAATTTACGAAACTGTAATGAACTTCGCGTTTTGTAAGTATATTACATAATATGTAAATAAGTTATTATAATATATTTGCAATATATTTGAAACAGTCGAACAATATCGAAGATAATGTTAATTTGATTCAAATTTTTTAGAGATTTAGCTAGTAATATGATTTCTACATTACCCGACGACGCATTTAAAGGTTTGAATATGCTGCACGATCTTCTCTTGTCCAACAATAACTTGCAAAGCATTTCTAGTGATGCATTTATCGGATTATCTAGACTCCAAGTTTTGTAAGTGTAACATGCTTGATCAAATTACTCTGATTTTATTTTGAATTTCTAATAATTTCTATTCAATTTGAATCATTCATTTTGTTAGAGACTTGGAAAAGAATTATATTGAATATATACATCCTGATGCATTCAGAGAAACGAAACGATTGCAAGACTTGTAAGTGCATCTGTACAATTGTTTTATAAGTCAGTATTTTTACAAGTCAATTGAATGCAATTAAGATATAGGTATTTATTTATAGAAATTTAGGAAATAATATTTTCCCTACACTGCCGATAAGAGGCCTTGCGGGATTATTGCGTCTTAAGACGTTTAATAATCCTGCATTGCGAGAATTCCCATCTCCTGAAAGATTTCCACGAGTACAAACAATGTTACTGTCGTACGCTTATCATTGTTGCTCGTTTCTCTCGCTCGACGTGGAGGAATCTGTTACAAAATCGCCGGTACAAGAATCGATTTTGTTTCCGACTGATGATTTTGATACTAGTTTATGGAATTCAACATTTAGCGATATCTGGCCACAATTGGGTAAGTAACTTTTCTTCGTGTTTTCTTTTTTATCTTGTATTTTTGATGCTTTATCATACACACTATTTGACACTTAATTGCTGCAAATTATTTAATGAGATCTCAATTATTAAAAATCATTTGCATAATGATTGGATACGTGTAAAGAGCAAATATTTCATCATATTTCATCATTGATTTTTGCGGCACTGAAGTGATAACATTTTTTAGATAACTTGACTGACAAATTCGGATCGCAGATAAATGAATTTTGGGCTAACTTTGGTTCAGATTTTACCTACCCCGGAAATCTACCTTCCTACGTAGAGGATTATTTCGAGAATCTAAACAGTCGAACAACATCAACGAGTCGGACTATATCCTCTCGTATCCAATGCTTGCCTCAACCTGGTATGTCAAACCTGGTCGACAATGATTCGAAATGCATCAAACGTACCATTTTAAAACATTTCATTTATTTGATTAATTCTTATGTGAAATTTTCAGGTCCTTTTCTACCGTGCCAAGATTTATTCGACTGGTGGACTTTACGATGCGGCGTATGGATAGTCTTCCTCCTTGCCATGCTCGGGAATGGCACTGTAGTATTTGTCTTGATTTTTTCGAGAAGCAAGATGGATGTGCCACGATTTTTAGTCTGCAACTTAGCCGCTGCTGATTTTTTTATGGGTGTTTATCTAGGTAATTTTCTTTTTTCTTATATTTCTCCCATATTTAATATTGCCATTATTGCAATTGTTATCTATCATGTTATTCGACTATATATTGATTACACTAACTGATGAAAACTCTCTATTGTCAAGTTCTCTTTGTGATCTTTATTCAACGAACGATGTGTATTTTAGGTTTATTGGCTGTTGTTGATGCTTCGACATTAGGAGAATTTCGAATGTACGCGATACCATGGCAAATGTCGGCCGGATGTCAGTTGGCTGGCTTCTTGGGAGTCCTTAGCTCTGAACTGAGCGTATATACTCTTGCTGTGATTACTTTGGAAAGAAATTACGCTATAACACACGCCATGCATCTGAATAAACGACTTTCCTTGAAGCACGCAAGCTATATTATGACGATAGGTTGGTGCTTTGCTCTATCCATGGCGACTCTGCCGCTATTGGGAGTTTCGGATTATAGAAAATTCGCTATTTGCCTACCGTTCGAAACTAATGGCAGCGCGGCACTCGCATACGTCGTATTTCTCATGCTAATTAATGGAGTAGCTTTCCTGATATTAATGGGGTGTTACTTAAAGATGTACTGTGCGATACGAGGCTCCCAGGCATGGAATTCGAACGATTCTCGCATAGCGAAGAGAATGGCGCTGCTCGTATTTACAGATTTTCTCTGCTGGTCACCGATAGCCTTCTTTTCTCTCACAGCGACTTTCGGATTGCAGTTAGTGTCTCTGGAACAAGCGAAAGTTTTCGCGGTATTCGTGCTACCGCTCAACTCTTGTTGCAACCCTTTCCTATATGCGATCCTTACAAAACAATTTAAAAAGGATTGCGTGCTGATATGTAAAGCAATCGAGGAATCACGTGTAACTCGAGGTATCGGTAGATGCCGACACAGCTCGAATTTCAGCAATCGGCAGACGCCCGCCAATACAAACAGCCTCGTCGACCGGTCATCACGAGAGAATCAGGGACTTCAAACACCGTGCACTTGCAATTCGAGATTCCTGGAAACTGGAAGCCGTTGCTCATCTTACCGTTGGTGGAGCGCCGGAATATTCTGGCCATGTACACGCGACTCTCAGCCACGGCACACACATAATGATCAGTACGCTTATCAGATCGCCCAGATTCAACAGAAGCAGCATAAACGGGCGTCTTCCGTGTCATCCAGCGAAAATTTCTCTTCGTCCAGATCGGACTCCTGGCGACAAACGCATCACTGTGGCATTCCGCTTAGATTGCTAGATCCAAAACGAAGAACTTCCTCTTGGTTGATCACTAGGAAACCGTCGCAGGATTCGAATTTAAGTTCCTCGCGTAACGACTCTTCTGGTTCCGCGACCACTGCCAGCACCAGTACCTGGCGCATCTCGAGATCTAGTGCCTCTCTAGAAATTAACGCGCGTAATACACCGAGACCGATTAGACCAAAGCCGCGACTAACTCGTCAATTCGCTATTCAGGAGCCGGAACCTCCAGGATCTCCGGGAAGACTGGCCGTTAGATTACTCGCCACGATACCTTCCGCGGCTGAGACCAGCGATCAACAAGATGACGAGAATACACCGACAAATTAAATATTTCTATCTCTAACTATATATATTTTTGTGTATTATACATATGTAATATGCGTCGCATTTTTTAAATGTATTCTCGTCGAGCGAATTCTTCGACAAATTCAGTATTAACAATCTTCGCTGGTATACCTGCGTAGCATGTAGTTATATGTACTTATATTTATATTTATGGCATTTTGTACATCTTTAGAATTGTTGCTTAAGCGATCAAGATAACGAAAACGTGCTAAATGTTATGTATATTATCACCATATGGTATTAAATATGTTTCTTATTTCTTTTATTCGATGTTACAATCTATTTTAAACGAAAAATTTAACGAAGATTTATGAGATATGTTTTTTTCTAATGGAATACCAACGAATATATGTCTAAACGTTATCAAGAAGTAATAGACGAATTAATTTAATAAGTGTAATCGTTCTTGTGACGAAACGCAATCAGATTTGTCAGACGTCAAATCGACACTGATTCATTTCGGTTAATTGTATAAACGTCTAACGAAGTAGTCCGTCCGTTCGTATATATATGTATATGTACGTATATATGTTATATATTTATATTTTTATGTTATAAGACTGATTATGAGTTTTTTTTAACTCTGTACCATTTACACCAATCGTAGGTCAAAGAGTTTTAGCTACTAGTTTCAGCTAGTAGTCATTCGAGTTATAATATACATCAAAACTTTATGCATATATATCATTATATATATATATATATATATATATACAATATATACCATATATATATATATATATAATGATAATATATATGTACACAAACGTTATGAATTATATGAATAAAAAAATTATTGCAACGGTTTTACCGTCCTAAGTATAAAGCCCATTCTACAATTGTGTAAGCGTAGTTGTAAGTAGTTGTGAGAATTATAAACTGTAAACCAATTAGTCGAGTATTCTCCTCGAATTCAATTGTGAATTCTCGCAACTATAATCACTTACAACTACGTTTACGCAATTGTAAAATAAGTTTTAGATTTTGAGCCAAATCACAGTTTACCTCTTACGCAGTGTTTGAATGTTGTAATGGCGAGATGCTTATTTATATTGGCAGATTATATATTTTATTGTATTTTATTGAATAGCGTTGCGTTCATCGCTATTACGTGTAACTCTGCGTATGTACATACACAGGCCACTACTTATATTTCAAAATATAAGTTTGCATAAGCGAATTAAATGAATAACATCGAAAAATTAATCAATAATTGTGAATTTCTCGAGTGGTTTGATAGAAGTAGTTGATAATAGCACATGTGTGATGTTAAAATAAAATCAAATAAAGCCTTTGTGAAATTGATCGGTTGATGATTAGTATTTTTTTGTTGATTTTGGTTTATTTTTTTGTCAATTGGCTGGTTTGAAATAAAATAATAGAAACAAAATTATAATATAACGTAAATTATAAATAAAATAATTTTCATCAAATTCATATGTACAAAGGAAATACAATTTTTACGTAAGTCCACATAATTATTCATTTTATAATGTAACATGATTATTTGTTTTATATTATATACAATTCGTTCGGTTATTAATTGTTTGACAATTTTTTAAATGATCTTGATTCATTTATTTTTGTAAAAGTCACTTTCATATTCCAAAGAAGACGCACTGCATTTGCGACATCATAATATTATATCAAGAATATAATTTATATACATTAAAATATCTATTTGTATATATTCAACTTTAACGAAGATTTGTACGAAGACGTAATACGGATCAAATCCTCATATACAACTTTATTTATACTGCTTTAATAAGTAATAAGGTCAGATCTATCATTTCAAAAATAACATAGAGATATACATAGCCTTAGAAACTGTCCTTTATAAATAGATATAAATTCAATGTTTCAAAAATCTCTAAGGAAGAACATTTTGTGGAGAGGCTAATGACCATTTGACCATCAGGCGACCTGATACATTTCAATCTCTTTTTTTTGCATATTTATTGTCCTACAATAATAAATAAATTAATAAAATTGGTAATTCTTCGATTTAAGTATAAATTGTTGTACCAAATAACAAGTTTGATACTTGAACACATTATTATAGATATAGCATTCCAAAGAATTATTTGTTATTCGTTAGTGTACAAGTATAATAATTAGTGCCAAAGTTATATATTAGCAATCAAATATTACCTTCGGACAAAATGAAAGCTTCGGTTTTTATAATTAAAAATTTTTGAATTATACTGAAATTGAAATGTGTCAGTCTAGTCACAAAATTACAAATTTTTTACCAAAGTCACTCAAAACAATTTTGTTATAAAGATAAAAATCGTGCACTAACATATTTGAGCAGACCACAAAGAAATAATCGAATTCAACACGACTCAAATAAACTAACGTGCCAAAATATCTTCTGCAAACAAATCTAACATAATGGGAAAGTTATATTATTATATTTACGCACTCATGCGAGCGTAAAGTAACAGTAATTTTTTAACAAATTACAGAATCCCAGCTTCGCTATGATGTAAGCCATCCGTAAACTGATTCTGAGCTAAGTGCATATAACTGAAGGTAAAGTATGATGTTAAAATACATCAATTATATACACAATGATTATGTTCTAATGGCATCAAGATTTGATGGCAAAAATATATGAAAAGAAACAGGATTTTAAATTGCTCACTCTGAACACAATCTAAATTTACTGAAAATATTGAATGGTATTCTATATTGCATGGTTAATCTTTTAAAATTTATCTGATATTATATATATTCTTGCATAAAGATTTCTATAGTTTGAAGATGTAATTTGGATCAGATGCCAATGTGTTTTATATATGTATACACACACACACACACACACACACACACACACACACACACATGTGGATGTGTGTGTGTGTGTGTGTGTGTGTATATATATACATACATAGGATATGATTATACGAGATGAGGAAAATCTTTTTGCTATAATTATTTTAGCGCGCGTTTGCAATAAATTCTTGCATGGTACTTTACAATCTATTTACAAATATATCTATAAAATTTGTATTATAACGTTTTTCGCTTTGTCAAAGTGCCGAAGTAAATCACATGTATTACTAGTATATACGGACGGTATAAGAATTAATGATAATTTTAATAATTTGAATCATTTTACGAAGATATCCTTATCGCGATGTAGCTTTGCGTATCCTTATTCATATGATATGATACGTAAAAGCAATTACAACAGAGTACTTTCGACTTGAATTTGTGCCCAGCCCAGTACCTAGACGATTACTAAAACTACGGAATTATATCGCGATAAAAAAGATTACACTAACAATAATAATAATTATTATTATTATTACTATAACGTCATCATGAAAAAATCTTACTTCATAAAAGTTTGCAGTTTGGAGAACATTTAGGGTATGTTTCAAGTTATGCATGAAACGCACGATATATTATTTAATTCTTTTTCATTATTTGATGAAGAACAAATAATGCATCAAGCACTTCATACTCGGAACGAACCCTTAATCTCCTAAAAAGTACATACCGAAAATATATTGCCATAATATTAAAAGTTTTCAAATATTGCAATTCTAAAAATTTATTTATCTAGGTCGGATGTCTTCGGTTCATCATATTCATTGACTCACTTTTCATTATTATTTTGCACATACGCAAGTTTGGCAAAGTAGAAGGAACACCGCGCCAGGGCAAAAAATATCCTAAACACGTTACGTTTCCGTGAATTTATACGCGCGCAAAGGAAGAAAGAAAAAAAAAGGCAAGAGAGAAAGAGAAAAGAAAAAATAAAAAAAAAGAGACCGAGAATGTATGTGTTTGTGTATGTACGTCACATGAATAATAATAGCTAACAATTAATAATTACTGATAAAATAATTCTTAAGTGCATGTCGCGATTACAACTAATTGTAATGGATAGCAATTAAGTAACAAATAAGATTATGTGACTAGCGGGCATCACGTGATTTTAGTTTTGTTCTTCCTAAAGGCTGGAAAATGTAGCTTCCTGCGCCTTCGTTTAAGTTCATCGTTGTCGGCGGTAGAATTAGAATCAGTGGAAAGCGTTTCATCATCGACTGACATTACTGTAGGTAATTCCTTAAACAATTTTTTAGCGCCCGTCGTAATTGCAGTTGCAGTTGCTGTTGTTGTTATCGTCGTCATTGTTGTCGCTGCTGGCATTATAGTCGTCAACGTCGTCGCAGGACGATAACTGTACCTATCCGAAATATCGAGGGAATTTTCCGAATACGATGTTTTCGGTAGAAATGATGAACCCTTATCCTCGTTGATCAACATGTTTGTGTCTTGACTATAAGAACGTACAATGCTGGATTTTTCTTTGTACGATGCGGTCTTTCCGGAGGCTCCAGCGGACTCTTCCAGTCCATCACCTAGCACAAAATGGACTCCGTGCGTTTCTTTCTCCGCTTCGCTGCTTGAAGAATCAGAAAGTTCACTTCCAAGTCGACCACTGGGCGGCATTGATGATTCTTTCCATACTGAATTCTCCAAAATACCTACGAATATGTCAAGTGTATGGTCCAAAATGCAAATTCCTTTTTTTTTATCGTTATTACGAGGATAATAATATTAATGAAAGAGATGCAAGAAGTGAAAGCTTCAATTTGCATTGTCAAGTATACAGCAGAAAAATTGATTCGTACATCGTTTTGACGCGTTAGAAATTTATAAATGAAATTATGCTCGTATCATGGAAAATCTTTTTTTCGCTTGTCGGTTCCACATTAAAATACACACACAAATACGCGCGCGCG
>Ga0157363_1000977_pt1 | contig 22955 bp, 23 predicted proteins | sample AttsexASBM1_FD_111477 | JGI IMG/M metagenome (GOLD analysis project Ga0157363, IMG submission 111477) | Fungus gardens microbial communities from leaf cutter ant in Ribeirão Preto, State of São Paulo, Brazil - Atta sexdens ASBM1 | ecosystem: Host-associated > Fungi > Mycelium > Unclassified ... | reverse complement strand
AGAGTTAATCATGTTGGCACAGCGTATTGATGTTGCCGAGGAGCTGGACCGTCTCGACGCACACATCAAGGAAACCTACAATATTCTGAAGAAAAAGGAAGCCGTCGGCCGCCGTTTGGATTTTATGATGCAAGAGTTCAACCGTGAGTCGAATACGCTTGCGTCCAAATCGATCAATGCCACCATTACCACTTCGGCGATTGAGTTAAAAGTGTTGATCGAACAGATGCGTGAGCAGATTCAGAATATTGAGTAAATACTCAAAAAGAATCACCTACCCACACGAAATCCTCATAAGCCGCGCTCTGTCGCGGTTTTTTATTGTCGCCAGCATCATAAAGACGTAATAAAATACGTAAATACTGTGTACTCAAAGACATGCCCGATGGTACTTAGAGATAACTCTTTGCGTACATCCTCTTCTTCAATATTCCGGTTTTCGTAAAAAACCAAATTAACAGATATACAAGCCCGCAAGTGGGGGTCTCGTATTATAAAATGAGCATCGTAAAAATTAGGATAGTAATTATATGAAAGCACTGTGCTTTTTTGCGCTTAATCGGAAAGCCACCGACCTGCTTTTACCGATTCAACAAACATTCTGAGTGATAGTGGTGCTTTACCTGTATTGTCTGGATGCCTGTCGAAAATAGATTCGGAGTTCCACGGAAAATACCTAATCATGTTGAAATTTCCACAATCAATATTCAGTTCAGATGATAAATCATTGACCAGCGCTGCCAAGTCTTGGCTTTCAAAAATATCCTGTAACGCTTCATCATCAGAAATATTCACTTTCTTAAAAAAGCTTGTCACTTTTGGTAGGTGTTCAAGGAGGAATTCTCTAATCCCCTCGTCGCTATAATGATTCACCATATTTTGTCCTCCGAACGGTCGATAGTATTAGACCTGTTGACTGTATTAAAACTAATTATTGCAACATCAGCAGCCATAATACTCCAGCCAACTACAGGTACAGCCCTGCCTGCAAATGCACCGAGATTATTAACTCAAATACTTACGAAAAAAGTGAAGCCGAAGAAGCTCCACACGCATGACATTAATATCAATAAAAACAAAAAGATATGAGTGACTGACTGATCATCATAAAATCAAAAGACCGCTAAAAAAAACTTGCCAATTATATTGAGAATAATGATCAAGCTATAATCTGAAAATTTTATTTTTATGAACAACTGAATTTTTTAGATGATTAAAATTATTTATTATCGTTAAACTCACATTTATATTATCGAACTATGGACAGTTCAACATGTATTCACTCTCATTCCCAATACTTATTTTCCAAACAAAGAATAGGATGGATGACTATAGCGCTAAGGATATGCACTATGGTGACCTGACCGCTGAACAGTTGATTACACAATACGGACTCAATTACGTCTCTAACAGAATCGATCCTTACTCACTCAGTCGAAGGGCGATGGTGAACCAACCACAATCGATGTTCTGCTGTCAACTATATGGCCGAAGCGAAAAGGTCAGCCGCCAGCATGCCATCTCTTTACTGTTCGATGAATTCCGCTGGTTATCTCGGAAATTTTCATTTTACGGCCCCTACAAATATCTTATCGAAAAAATGATTACTCATATGCAATATGGTAACGGCACGCCTTTGAGTGATATTGCCCTAAATAAAGCCTTGGAAGAACAAATATTGAGCGATAACACAAGAAATAGTACTCGTATTAGGTTAGAAGAAGTATTTAATCTCCTAATAGACCGTGATAAAAAACATTATCTTGTTCAAGAAAAAGATAAGTTAATGAATGTTATTTTGGATAGTAAACTACCTAAGTTCGATAGACTTCGAGATAGTATTAACGGTATGGGGATCAGTGTTCATGATACTTGGGCTACTCACATCACACTAAAATCGCTAAAGATTAGTAATAGTCATTACCGGGCAATTATTCATTATAAAGTTCAGGACCATTTTGGTCTGGATAGCGATGATATACTCAAAACGCAGTTCAAGCAGTTCCAGTTATTCCGTCTTTGGTTTGTACTTCAACGATACACTGAATTTGGCTTCAAGCCATTTATGACCAATATGGAAGCCAGTATAGAAATTAGTGGTAAGTTGACATGAGGAAAAGAAATAAAACAGTAATTATTTTTCTCACCTTAGCTATCAGTATATTAATTATTTTCACTCTATGGATCTCACTTCGTAAGGTAGAAATTGTTGCAGTGTATAAAGAAGGTGATTTTATCTCTATATTAGTAAACAATTTTCCACTTACCGATAGCGGAAAAATTAGCTGGTGGCTCCAAAACAGAAATACATTACAAGAAAAGTATAATTTACCCCCGCCTTACCAGAAGAAGTTTTCCTCTATCATTTTTTGGGACTTCGCAGAGGGTTACAAGGAGAAAGGTAAATACGATAGAAGATGTTTTAACGATCGAAATTCACCATTAAACTGCATCGAGAAAAATATAATTTTGACAATATGGAACTCACCTAAAGGAAAACAAATAATTAGTGTAGATAGTGGGCAGTACATCCTAAACGATAGCGAAATGATCATTATAAAATGATAATGGATAAAATTAACTTCTTGAGATCTTTTCCATGTCAAAAATGAAAATAATTATTTTTATTTTCTTTCCATTTATCTCTATTTTAACTTACTATTTTTTCATTATCTTACGACCTGTGGAGATCATTGTAGTACACAACGATCACGGCTTTCATTCGGTACTTGTTAAAAACTTTCCCTTTCTGATAAAAATAAAATACAATGGTGGATAAATCATCAATACTTTATAAAACAACAGTATGGTATTCCTCGGCCTGATAGAGAGGGGTCTTTCACAATAATATTTTGGAATCTTGGTGAGGGGTATAAAGAGACAGATGGCTACGATAGACTCTGTTTCAAAGATGTCGATCTCCCTAAAAATTGTATTAATAAGGATTCTCTCTTATTTGTAAAAAAGAAAAATACATGGACCTAGAGTTTTGGGGAGATAATGGGATTTATCGTATAAAAGAGAATGGTAAATATGAAATGAGAAAATATCATTATTTGGAATTCTTGAGTGTAGAAGTTAATAATATTAATGCCACATTAGGTTCAAATGACACCGAGCATAATGCTGATTGCTAAAAACCCAAGTAAAAGACAGCAAAAAAAACCCATTAAAAAAACGAAGAGAATTGGCTTAATAGCAGTTATTAATTGTAGGTTTTCATCTCGATGGGGAAAACTATACGCTTGACTTTCTCTATCTAGAAAGAAAATTCTTTCATTTCTCAGTAAATTAACAAAAAAATATATTATCAATGGAGCCCCTAAAAAACCCATATTAGAATATAACAAATAAGGATTAGTAAAAGTATATTCTTTCTGAAAATTATAAATTAACTTTTGATAAATAGAACGACTATTAATATATAATAAAGCACTTATTATAAGACAAATAAAAGGTAGTATAGTTAAAACCATTATCACCGTTTTCATCATTTATATTTCCATATAATCGTAAAGAGTATCTATTACGGAGTTGCTCGATTTAGCACCTAGATAACCTCGCGCTATGAAAATTTCATACGCCTTCATCCCCCATCTAGTTAATGATATTAGAGCTAAGATCATTACGATAAATTTTGATACTGATTCGACGATTGATACTGATTTATCTCAAAAACATGAGAAGATAAAAACCGATAAGGAACAAAGATAGGTACACAAAAAAAGCTTATTTTTCTCAACTTCACGATACCCTTTCTAATTTTCACTCTAATTACTTCCAATAAAATCACATCCTATTTTATTAGTAAAAGAGTATAACCTATCGCTACACATCCCAGAACAAGAATAATCAATGTAAAAAATAAAAAACACAAATAGTCCTATTTATTATTTTTAATAACTATCAACCATTATCCTTTGAAAGAAGTTATCCCTCCCCCTTTTATATCGATTACCCCCCGCAGTAAAACACCTCTGCGAGAGGCCAACATTTATCAGGAATATTTTTTGATAAACGCACTGATTCTCGTCACCAGTTTCTCTGTCGCTTCAAGTGGCAGTAAATGGCCGCAGCCTTCCATGATCTGATACTCGCTGGGGGAAAACTGGTGAAGGGTCGAGGAGCGTTGCTGTTCAAGGCGTGGAACATTGTCGTCTTCTTCGCCTAACAGTAATAATGCAGGAAGCGTTATATCTTCATAGCGGTGAGTCAAATCCTCCTGGCTAGCCGTTTTAGCCCAATAAGGGAACGCTGCAGGATTCGCCCTCAATACATCATCAAGGGTACGTTGCTCAAGTTCTGGAGATAACGGTTTATGATGTGAACCTGCCACAAATTGACTGGCATGTTCACGCGTTGCTTGCCATTCATATTGCATTGCAAATTGCTGATCAGTCATGGGTTGTGGGCATAATGGCGAAGGGGCCGCTAATATTATTCCTGCCACCTCCTTTGGAGTTTCCAGCGCCATGGCGGCAACCAGCTTTCCGGTCATCGAATGGCCGATGAGCCATGGCTGACTTACCCCTAATTCCTTTAAGGTCGCCCTGACAGCTTCGGCTTGCGTTGAGATAGATGCCGGTGCAAGGTGAGCAGAATCACCAAAGCCAGGCATATCCAGCGAGATACAGTAAAAGTGTTGAGAAAGCACTTCGATAACGGGAAGCCAAGTCTTTGCGGACCCACCAAGATAATGCATAAAGACTAAGGGGGGATGCTGGGGGTTTCCTTTCTGAATTGACGTTAATATCATCTTAACCTCTGAGTAGTGAGTTTTCTTACTCTTAAGCGTAATCCCTCTTTCACGCTCTACCTGAGGTTTCTACAACAAAATGTGTCCTTTCTTCTCATCTTCCTAGAAATCGTTAAGAATGACATGCTTTGTCATACTCTTTATAGCAATCCTATCAGTTTTTCTAAATCGCCTGACATGACATCCCCTACACTAAGCAACATCAATTGGAGTTCGACATTATTGACGTTATCAATCCGCTTAGGATTACTTTGGAGTCATTATGAAATTATTCGCTAACTGGAAAACACTTTCTCTGCTATCACTTTCAGCACTAATGGTGAGCCAGTCTGTCTTAGCAGATGGTCCAGGTAGAGGAGGGGATGATCGCCACGATGGGGGACCTTCTCATGGTGAATATCGCCGCCACGATGATGGCCCACGTCATTTCTCTTATCGTGGTCACGATTTTGATCGGGGTCGACCGGTACCCGATGATTTTCGTGGTCCGGATTACCGAGTCGATGATTGGCGCGACCGCGGGCTACCCTCCCCGCCACATGGCCAACATTGGGCTTACGTAGACGGCAATTATCTATTAGTCGCGGCGACCACAGGGATTATTACTTCAATCATCCTTAACGGTATGCATCCATAATCCTCCGCCCCTTAGGTACCTACCTAAGGGGCTTAAGCTAATTTTAGTCTTTTTATATGCCTAATATGTAGTTTGGCACATTCCTTTATTCGATTAGATTTCTAAAAAACGAATAAGGAATATCTATGAAAGGTCTACTTGCTGGTTTACTTCTTGCTGCAACATTCCCCTTCGCTACGATCGCCGCGCCCATCGTTATTGGCTACCAAACGGGCGTTGACCCCTCGAAAGTCGCCCAGGCAGATGGTGTGTTTGAAAAAACAATTGGCCAACCACTCGATTGGCGCCGCTTTAACAGTGGGCCCGAGGTTGTCGCCGCTCTCGCCTCTGGTTCTATTCAGATCGGTAATTTAGGATCTAGCCCCTTCGCTGCCGCGACCTCACGGAAACTACCCATTGTCGCCTTTCTGGTATCGACTCAAATTCACGGGGCTGAAGCCTTGGTCGTCCGTAATGCTAGCCACATTAATAGTTATCAAGATTTAAAAGGTAAGACCTTGGCGACGCCTTTTGTCTCGACATCTCACTACAGTTTATTGGCTGCATTGAAGCACTGGGGCTATAAACCCGGTGACGTGAAAATTGTTAACCTTAATCCACCTGAAATTGCCGCGGCATGGAAAAGAGGGGATATTGATGGTGCTTTTGTCTGGTCACCTGCCCTTAGCCAAATAGAAAAAGACGGTAAAGTACTCACTGATGCAAAACAAGTGGGCGAATGGGGAAATCCTACTTTCGAAGTATGGGTCACACGTAAAGACTTCGCTGAGCAGCACCCAGAAGTGTTAGCAAAATATGCCCATGTCGTATTAGAAAGTTTTGACCATTATGCTCAACACCCTGAGGACTACCGTGCCACCAGCGAAAATGCGCAGAAAATCGCTAAGTTAGTCGGGGTATCGGCACAAGATATTCCTGGATTGCTAGCGGGTAGCCTGTACCCAACCTATGCACAACAACTTAGCCCCTCATTTCTAGGAGGAGGCAGTGCCATAGCGACCAAAGCCACTGCAGAGTTTTTAGAAGAGCAGCACCGTATTCCTGCCGTGTTACCTGACTATAGCCAATTTATCAGCGCAAAATACGTTAAGTTGAGCCGCCAACCATGAGTCAGTTACAGATCGTTCAAGGACAACTAACCTTCACTCACGGCGAAGTGCAGCAGCCCATCTTGGATAAGATGACGATGTCGATTAATAAAGGAGAAAGCGTTGTACTGCTTGGCCCCTCTGGGTGCGGTAAATCTACCCTACTCAACGTGTTTGCCGGCTTTCAATCTTTGGATCAAGGTCAGGTTATCCTGAATGATCAATGCCTTAACGGGCCATCTGGACAGCGGGCGGTGGTGTTTCAAGATGATGCCTTATTACCTTGGTTAACTACCGAACACAATGTCGAGATCGGCCTTAAGATCCAAGGCGTTCCCAAGGCACAGCGTCAAAAAATTACCAAAGACTATCTCGAATTGGTCGGATTAGCCGCCCATGCTAAGCACCCAATACAACAGCTCTCAGGGGGGCAACGGCAACGGCTAGGTCTCGCCCGTGCCCTCGCGATTAAACCTGACTTTCTACTATTGGATGAGCCATTTGGCGCACTGGACGCGCTGACACGCGAAAAAATGCAAGCACTCCTACTGACGATCTGGAAAGAGACGGGAGTGGGTTTTCTGCTAATCACCCATAGTGTTGATGAAGCCCTGTTATTGGCTACAGATTTATATCTACTACAGGGGCCTCCTACGCAAATTATGACACACCAACAGCCGCCCTTTGCCCGTCGTTTTCTAGAGGGTGAGACGGTCAGATCGCTCAAGTCTGATAGCCGTTTCACTGATGATCGGCAATCCTTACTGGATCAATTATTGGAGGTGGCATGAAGTCGCTGCGTAGCACCTCCTATTCTCGATACAAGGCTAACCGCTATTTATCCCTAATCTCCAGTTTTACCATTCTGGTGATCGTAGGGGCATGGTTTACCGCTTCTCACTACGGTTGGATCAATACTCTATTCTTTCCATCACCCAAAGAGTTGCTTCTGGCATTTAAGCAATTATGGCAACAAGGTTACCTCGACATTAGCTTAGGTCAGCATGTTACCGCCAGCTTGCTTCGGGTGTTAGTCGCCTTAGCCATTGCGTTAGTAACAGCAATCCCTCTCGGTATTCTCATGGGACTTACGCCGGTAGTGCGGGCTATTTTCACCCCTATTTTGGATTTTTATCGCCCCATCCCGCCACTGGCTTATTTACCCTTAATCGTTATTTGGTTGGGGATCGGTGAAGTCTCCAAAATTCTCCTCATCTTCTTAGCGATTTTCGCCCCTTTAACTATCAGTACAGCGGAAGCGGTACGCCGTATCGAACCACACCGAGTTCAAGCCGTCCGCTGCTTGGGCGCATCGTCTTGGCAAGTGATGAAGTGGGTAATTTTGCCCAGTATCCTTCCTGAACTCCTGACGGGAATAAGAATTGCCTTGGGTGTCGGCTGGTCGACCTTAGTGGCTGCAGAGCTGATTGCCGCTAATCGTGGATTAGGCTTTATGGTGCAATCTGCTGCACAGTTTTTATCGACTGATGTCGTCGTCGCAGGAATCCTCCTCATTGCTGCGGTAGCACTGGTTATCGAACTCCTGCTTAGACAATTACAGAAAAGATTCGCCCGTTGGAGCCTTTATGACTATTAACGCGACCCCACTTACCCCTGCACTTGGCGCAAAGATTGACGGTATTGATTTGACCGAACTGACCGCTGATGATCAGCGCACGGTCTATTCATTACTCCTTAAATACCAAGTGCTTTTCTTTCGTGGTCAACACCTGACGCCCGCTGATCAGGCTAAGCTTGCTGGACGATTCGGTAACTTACATATCCACCCTATTTACCCGAAAGTGGAACAGCAACCCGAAATTTTAATCCTTGATACCGCACTAAATGATCTACGGGATAACGCCCTTTGGCATACCGATGTCACTTTTATCGAGACGCCTCCCCTAGGTTCAATCCTCAATGCCATTCAAGTGCCTGAATATGGTGGTGATACGTTATGGGCGAGTAGCAGTGCAGCCTACGAGGCACTCTCCCCGCCGATACAACAATTAATAGACGGGCTTTATGCCGAACACGATATCCAGCTTTCATTCCCGGATGAGCGTTTTAGTACAACCGCTGAAGCACGACAACAGGTCGCTAAAGCTCGCCAAGACCATCCTCCGGTCATTCACCCTGTGGTTCGAGTTCATCCCGATACCGGTAAAAAAGGGCTATTCGTTACCCCAGGATTCACAAGGCGGATTATTGGCTTAAGTACAGTGGAAAGTCGCGCATTGCTGGAGTTACTCTTTACTCACAGTACTCGTCCCGAGTTTTCGGTTCGTTGGCATTGGCAGGCGAATGACGTGGTATTTTGGGACAATCGTATTACTCAGCATTACGCCTGTGATGACTATCATCCACAACGGCGAATCATGCACCGAGCTACTATTTTGGGGGACAAGCCGATAGGTCCGTAATCGAAAGTGTCTTCACCCAGAGGATGAAGACACTGGTGAGGAATTAGAAGTCGTAGCGGAAACGTACGAGGTTCATATCCCCTTCTTTATCCGTTGTGGAAGCAAAGACGTGCTCATAGTCGACACGGAAGCCGTAATAAGCAAATAACGCCACCCCTACGCCATTATCAATACGTTTGTAATTACGGCCATTAACGTATTCAAGACGGTCACCCATGACATAAGGCATTACCGCTTTTACACCCATCTGCTGGATTGGGAACTTATAACCGGCAAAATATTCAACGCCCCATGCATCGCCTGCAAAGTAGTTATTTGCATTCTTAAGCTTGGTCTTCAGGAAGTTTTGGTAGTATCCCCCGCCTGCGGCAATGGTCCAGTTACCCGGTGTCCAGCCCAGAGAGGTCCCCACGATATTTTGGTTATAATCTTTACTCTGACCCTTTGCATGATCATAAACGGTCGCTTTGGTATAGTTCCATGCCGTTCCCCACGACAGGTCTTTGGTGATGTGATAATCGACCCCTACAGAACCACCACCTTTACGTTTGTAGCGCATCTTATCGCTGGTTAGTAGAGGATCGTCGCCAAACAGGTAGGATGCATAGACATCGAAATCACCCACTCGGCCTTTATATTTCAGCATTTTGCGAGAACGGTATGATCCATCGTAATCGCCGTTAACCCCATTACCCGGTGCTTGAGCTAACATATCGTCATCCCAAATATCGGTTTTTGCCCCGACCGCATCGTAATAAACGCTATTCTGTTGTCCGAAGGTCAATTGACCATACTGCTGGCTCTTTAATCCAGTAAACCATTGACGGCGGGTCGTGTTGGTTGCGCCGGAAGCGTAATGATTATCCCAGTTAAAGACCTTAGGAATATTAACACCGACTTCGTAGTAGTTTACCCAGTTGATATCTTGTGTCAGTGCGTAATCCACGCTGAAACGAAAACGTGTACCACCATCAAAACCGTTACGTTTGTACGATTTATCTTTGCCACCGGTCTGATGATTAAACTGAGGACGAATACTCCCTCCCACTTTGACATTTAAGCGGCTGAGAGGATCTGTCGCCTGAGGATCTTGTTTTAAAAGAGTAATTTCTGCTTGGCTGACCGCGGGAAGTCCCAGTAAACATAACGCCAAGATTGAGGGCGAAAATAAACGCGTTTTCATTAATATCATTATCCTGTAATTAAACACTGCAATAATCGAGCAAGGTGATTATCCTTACGCTTTATGACAAAAATATGAATTTCTTGGAATAGTCTTAAAAATTAAGCACCAAAATGGTGCATAATGACCTAATAAGCCTCAAAAAGTAATTAACTGAATCAAAAATTACTTACCTAAAAGTGTTCTTATCTTCGCAATAGCTTTCAACGCCCCGTTTTGACCTTATTCCGCCTCACTTTAATAAGTGGAATAGTTTTTGCTGTGGTTAGGAAAAAACAGGGGATGCGAGCCAATGCAAAAAACAAATGATGAACCGCTACTTTACGGTCTAAATGATCGTTTACCTTTCATACCTGCAGTCTGTACCGCCGTCCAGCATATGTTGGCGAGTATTGTTGGGATTGTGACGCCACCCTTAATTATTGGCAGTTCCCTTGGCCTAACACAGTGGCTACCTTATTTAATCAGCATGTCGCTATTTGCTTCAGGTGTTGGCACGGTGATCCAAGCCGTACGTTTTCGTAATATCGGCGCGGGGATGATTTGCCTGCAAGGCACTAGCTTTGCCTTCTTGGGCGTCATTATTGCGGGGGGGTTACTGCTAAAACAACAGGGGGCGACCTCAGAACAGATTCTGGCAATGATTTTTGGCTGTACTTTAGTGTCGGCAATTATCCCGCTGATTGTTAGCCAATTTATCCATACTTTTTCACGGTTATTGACGCCACTGGTCACCGGTATCGTCATTGTTCTAATCGGTATCAGTTTAATTAAAGTCAGTATTACCGATTGGGGCGGTGGATTTGGCGCCTCCGACTTTGCTTCTCCACATAATCTTGGCCTAGGACTATTCACTCTGCTCATTATCGTACTGATGAACTGTAGCCGTCGTGCTTGGTGTAAGCTCTCCAGTATTATCGTTGGGATTGTTGCAGGATCTATTCTTGCCGCGATAGTGGGTAAGTTCCATCCGCATTTTAGTTCAGATCTTCTGCCCTCTTTACCTATACCTTTTCGTTTTGGCTTGAGTTTTTCATGGTCGGTCTTTATTCCTATCGCTTTGGTATCGTTAATCTCAATCATTGAAACTGTGGGAGATCTAACCGCTAACTGTATGCTTTCAAAGCAGCCACTGGTAGGTCCAGATTTTCAAAATCGGATCCGTGGAGGGATCTTAGGGGATGGCGTCAGCTGCTTAGTGGCCGCAATATTTTCTTCCTTCCCGAATACCACCTTCGCCCAAAACAATGGCGTCATCCAGATGACGCAAGTTGCCAGCCGCTATGCGGGAATATGGATTGGTGCATTATTTATCCTATTGGGACTATTTCCTCAGTTCAGTCAATTACTCGAGCAACTTCCGAAACCTGTTCTAGGTGGCGCAACCTTAGTGATGTTCGGGAGTGTCGTGGCAGCGGGCATTCGTATCATGACAAGAGAAAGCTTAGATAGCCGCAGCATGCTCATTATCGCCCTCGCTTTCGGCGTGGGGCTAGGGATTGAATCGCAACCCGATATCCTTAAAGCGACGCCTCAGTTCTTCCAAACTCTCTTCCAAAATACCGTCACCAGTGGTGGAACCTTGGCCATCTTACTTAATTTACTATTACCTACTTCAAAGGAAAAAACGGATGACTGAGCGTTTATGGATTAAGCAACCCTTGGCCTGCTTCAATGGAACCCAGCAAATTGAAACCAATGGCCTGGTGATTGAAGGCGGTAAAATTGTCGAAGTCCTTGCTACCGGACAACAGCCATCCCGCCCCTGCGAGGCGATTTTTGATGCGCGTCAGCATGTGGTTTTACCGGGGTTGATTAATACCCACCACCATTTTTATCAGACGTTAACCCGCGCTTGGGGACCGGTGATCAATCAACCACTCTTTCCTTGGTTAAAAACCCTTTACCCAGTATGGGCCAAATTAACGCCGCAGGCGTTACGTCTGGGAAGCGAAGTCGCCTTAGCCGAATTACTACTTTCTGGGTGCACGACCACCAGCGATCATCACTATCTTTTTCCTATAGGGATGGAAGAGGCCATAGATATCCAAGTCGACGCAGTGAATCATCTTGGGATGCGCGCAACCTTAAGCCGTGGTTCCATGAGTTTAGGAGAAAAATCTGGCGGATTACCTCCTGAACACACCGTACAAGCCGCCGAGACTATTTTAGAAGATAGCCAACGATTGATTGAGCGTTACCACGATACGAAGGACGGGGCCATGATTAACATTGCCCTTGCCCCCTGTTCACCTTTTTCGGTGACACCTGAAATCATGAAGCAAAGCGCACAGCTCGCGGAAGAGAAGAACGTTCGTTTACATACCCATTTGGCAGAAACGTTGGATGAAGAGGCATTTTGTTTAAAACTTTTTGGTTTACGTACGGTGGATTACTTAGATTCAGTGGGATGGCTAAGCTCTCGTACTTGGTTGGCGCATGGAATTCACTTCAATGATGAAGAAATTTACCGTTTGGGGAAAGAAGGCGTTGCCATTAGCCATTGTCCAGTTTCTAATATGCGGCTCGCTTCGGGCATCTGCCGGACGCAGGAGCTACTGCAAGCGGGAGCCATCATAAGTTTAGGGGTGGATGGCTCGGCATCGAACGATGCGTCGAACATGATGTATGAGGCACGACAAGCACTTTACTTACAACGGTTGCGATACGGGACGCAAACGATTACGCCAGAATTAGTATTAGGCTGGGCAACACGAGGAGGAGCACAAACCTTAGGTAGAGACGATATAGGGGAAATTGCTATCGGAAAACAGGCCGATTTAGCCTTATTTACATTAGAAGATATTCGCTTTAGCGGAAGCCACGATCCACTCGCGGCATTACTGCTCTGTGGCGCAGAGCGTGCTAATCGTGTCATGGTCGCAGGAAAGTGGCGGGTCATCGATGGGGAAATCGTTGGTATGGACCTTCCACGACTCCTTAGCCACCACCGCAAAGCCGCTAAACATTTGATCGATTTATAACAATAATTTTTTATTCAGGTAGGGAATAACATGCATACACACTCAGCATCAACGCATCGCACGCGTGGGCTTGCCCGCTATTTAGTTTTAACGGCATTTGTCCCCCTGTTTGGTTATGCCGCCACCGCTGACACTAGCTCAGCATCGAACTTAGAAGAGGCTATTACCCAAGGTAAAGTTAGCGGTAGTCTACGTTCAATGTACTATTCAACCCATAATGCCTATTTTGCTCAGGGTGTGAACCAAGATACCATCAGTTACGGTGGCTTTCTAAAATATGAGACTGCACCGCTCGATGGTTTTAACCTTGGCGTGAGTGGCATATTTGTACGCGGTATTAATCACGGCGCAGCCAGCCAGACGGTGAGTGAACTTGGCGATAATCAAACCAATATTGGCGAAGCCTGGTTACAGTGGCGTAATGACGATTTTCGGATCACGGCCGGTAACCAACAACTTGATATACCTTTCTTAGGGAATTACGACTGGCGTATTACGCCGATGATCTATCAAGCGATTGACGCCGAATATGGTCAGGGTGAAGATTTCATCCGAGCAACAAAAGTCTTCCGCTATAAATCTTGGGGTTCGGATCGTCAGCAGCGTTATACCGCTTATGGATCTGACGAGAAAACAAATGGTATGTGGTCGCTGGGCGCCGGACACCATTGGGATATTAACGATGTTCATTTGAACGGCGTTGCCTGGTACGAAAATTACAACGATTACAGCGATATCTTCTATACCGAAGGGCATGCACAATGGAACCAAGCCCCCTTACAGCCTGATTTTGGTATCCAATATCTTCGCGGTACGGGTAACGGTAAAGATTTAGCGGGTCCAGTGAATAGCCAAAGCATCGGCTGGCAGCTCTCACTCAATCTACTGAGCAACCTTAACTGGAAAGTTGGCTATGACTATCTCGCCAATAATGCGAGTGGCCATCAATACCCTCTGGTCACGCCTTATGCGCACAATGCCTCTTCCGGCCCCTATTTCGCTCAACCCTTCTTCACCAGTACTCAAGACTTAGGTAATGGTAACGCTTGGGCCACCAGCTTGAACTATAGCGCGACGGAGCAAGTGACCGTGGGGACTCGCTACTCTTGGATGGACCTTAAACCGGCCAATAGCAACGGTAGTTTACGTCAGTCTGAGTATCTTGTTTATGGTATTTATAGCTTTGGTGGTGCCCTCAAAGGCTTAAGCTTGACCGATTTTGTTGGCGTTCAGACATCACCTCTTTATAAGAAAAACTTCTGGCAAAACCGCGTTGCCTTACAATACGATTTCTAACCGTTTCGGGTGCCTACGCAGGCACCCTTTTTTTATACAGAGCTGTGAAGACTGTCGTTAATTCGAACAATTTATTTGAACTAAGAGAACAAAACTATTAACTATCTGTTAATCAGTAAATAAGCCATGATTAATGAATTCACCCTACACAGGATAGAAAATAATGAAAAAGATCAGCGCCGTTCTCTTACCTCTTGTTGCAGTCAGCGCGCTTTACAGCGCAGCCTCCCACGCGGCGGCGGTGGATTACCAATTAGACACCGCCCATACTTCGATTGTGGTGAGTTGGGACCATTTTGGATTTTCGCACCCTACTGCTGATATTCCAGGCGCAACGGGAGTGATAAAATTTGATCCGCAACATCCTGCTGCATCCTCGGTACAAGTCTCTATTCCAGTAAGTAATATTGATACCCATGTACCCGCCTTGACCAAAGAGTTCCAAGGTAGCGATTACTTCGATACCACAAAATATGCCACAGCAACTTTTACCAGTACGAAAGTGACCCCACGCGGCCAACACAAATATGACGTTGAAGGTAATCTAACGCTAAAAGGTGTCACTAAGCCGGTCACCCTGCATGCCACCCTGAACAAGATTGGTGAACACGCAATGGTGAAAAAACAAGCGGTTGGGTTTGATGCTAGCGGCACTCTACAGCGTTCAGCGTTTGGTATTGATAAATATGTACCTGCGGTAAGCGATACCATTAGCCTGAACATTTCGACAGAAGCCTACGCTAAGTAATTCCCTTCACGTTCCCAGTAAGATTTTTTATTGGGAACAATTTCGACCTATCCTCTCTCTGCTAGACAATTTGTATTATCCTTAGAGTCATTCTTTGATCAAAATAGTAAGGATAATTTGTGGGATATTACGAATTTACTTTCCTCAAATTACTGATTGGTTTCTGCGTTCTTATTGCTCACCTCAATCTTACCGGTAAGACTCAACTGTCACAGATGACACCGATCGATTTTATTGGCAATTTCGTGTTGGGTGGCATTATTGGCGGAGTGATTTATAGCGATACCATTCCTCTTCAACAATATGTGATTCTACTTCTCCTCGGCGTAATATTGATTAGCGCTTTAAATTTCGCCAGTAAGCATATCTCGGCAATCCGTACCATTACGATTGGTGACCCAATTCCCATTATGAAAAACGGTAATTTTATTCTCGAGAATGTACTAAAAAGTCGAAATAAGCTCGATATCGTTAGCCTAACTTCACAGCTTCACTCCTTAGGGATAAATTCCTTTGAAGAGGTACGTTATGCACAAGTTGAGCCTGGCGGGCAACTCAGCGTGATCACCAAAGAAGCAACGATGTTTTCTGTATTAGTGATTAAAACCGGCGAAATTCGTCAACATGGTTTAGAAATCATCGAAAAAGATGAAGAGTGGCTTACAGCCAAACTTAACGAGAAATCATTAACTGTAGAAGATGTTTTTCTAGGTGAGTTCTGGAAAAGCGAATTAGTCCTGCATCTTTATAATGGGACTAAAGAGATACTATAACGACACGGAAATAAGGCAATAGAGATGAAATATAAACTGCTGTTACCCCTTATCGGCTTGGGTTCTCTCGCGCTACTAACGGCCTGTCAGAATTTGACGCCCCCATCGGGCGTGAAACCGGTCACCCCATTTAATATCGAAAAATATCAAGGTAAGTGGTTTGAAGTCGCAAGGCTTGAGAATCGGTTTGAAAAAGGCCTCACCCACGTTACCGCGACTTACCGTCTACAAAATGATGGCACCGTCACTGTTATAAACCGTGGGTTCAACCCTAAAAAAGGACAATGGTCCGAGAGTATCGGCAAGGCCCGCTTTACCGGAAGTAGTAACCGCGCAGCATTGAAAGTGTCGTTTTTTGGGCCTTTCTATGCCAGCTATAACGTGATTGCCTTGGATGATGATTACCAAACGGCCTTAGTCTGCGGACCTGACAGGAGTTATCTCTGGATCCTCTCCCGCCAGCCCCACTTAACCGCTAAATCGCGTCAAACGCTATTAGTGAAAGCCAAGCAGGCGGGATTCGCTATCGACCAACTACTGTGGACCGATCAGGAGTAGGCGAAGAGCGCGGGTGACCCCCCCGTATGGACGAAGAGTAACGGGCCACTACCAGCAAAACGTTGACTGTTAATTCCCGATAACATTCCTGCCATTGCTTTCGCTGTGTAAACGGGGTCAAGGAAGATCCCTTCCAACTGGGCCACTAAGTTGAGCGCATCATTACCGCTATCATTGGTATAGCCGTAGCCAGGTGCGTAGAAGTCATCCCACAACTCAAGCGGCTTTTTCACACTCACGTTCAGTGTCTCCGCTAAAGATTGACGTAACGCTTCAACAATCGGCTGCTGCTGCGCCTGACTGCGCGAAACCGTCACACCCACCAAGGAAACCTGAGGAAGATAATGTTCCAGACCCACTGACAGGCCGGCATGCGTCCCTCCGCTCCCCGATGCGACGACGACCGCCGCGAGATCCGCAATATCCGCCACTTGATGCATAATTTCTTGTGCACAGCCAACGTATCCCAAACTTCCTAAGGTATTCGAGCCACCAACCGGTACAACATAAGGACGGAATCCTTGTGCTTGCAGTAATTCTGCTTGCGTACTCAGCTGTTCCGCGAGAGAAGGCCCAACCTGTGCAGGTAAAACGTTGACGCCTAATAAGTCGAGTAATAAGCGATTACCATTATGCTGATAACCTTCCGGAGCGTCCTCTAGAGGATTCTCTAAAATCGCCATACATTTTAGACCTAATTTCGCCGCCACTGCCGCCGTCTGCCTAACATGATTAGACTGGATAGCCCCAGCAGTGAGCAAAACATCCGCGCCTTCTTGCAGAGCTTGTGCGGCGAGAAACTCGAGTTTACGTAGCTTGTTCCCCCCTAATCCTAGGGGGGTCAGATCATCGCGTTTAATGTAAATATCACGTTCCGCATAATCAGATAGGCGCGGTAAGTACTCAATGGGGGTCGGCGCGCCAACCAGCTCTATTTTCGGGTAGTTATCGATTAACATTGTTTTACCTTCTCGCTTAATGCGCCTGATCCCAGTTATCACCCAGACCGGTATCCACTTGCAGCGGAACGGCTAGCGTGACGCAGTTTTCCATAATTTCACGTACTTTTTGCGTCGCACTATCGAGTAAATCTTCATGCACTTCGAAGACGAGTTCATCGTGTACTTGCATGATCATTTTGATACGATCGGGATCTTGCGTAGCTAACCAGTGATCAACACCGATCATCGCACGTTTGATAATATCGGCTGCAGTCCCCTGCATTGGCGCATTGATTGCTGCCCGTTCCGCGGCTTTGCGGCGAATCGCATTGCTCGATTTAATGTCGGGTAAATAAAGTCGGCGGCCTTCAATCGTTTCAACATACCCTTTTTCGGCCGCACTCTGGCGTGTAGTTTCCATATAGGTCAAGACACCAGGGTAACGCTCGAAGTAGAGATCCATATATTTCTTCGCCTCTCCAGGAGCTATCCCTAATTGGCGCGATAGCCCAAATGAGCTCATCCCATAAATCAGTCCAAAGTTAATCGCTTTAGCGCTACGACGTTGCTCGCCCGTCACTTTATCGAGAGGGGTACCAAAAACTTCCGAAGCCGTGGCTCGGTGGATATCTTCACCTTGGGCAAAGGCCTCTAACAAGCCTTTATCTTGCGAAAGGTGCGCCATAATCCGCAGCTCAATTTGTGAATAGTCCGCTGCTAAAATTTTATGGCCCGGAGAGGCAATAAATGCCTGACGAATTCGTCGACCTTCATCATTACGCACCGGTATATTTTGAAGGTTTGGATCGGTTGATGAAAGTCGCCCTGTTGCGGTGACAGCCTGATGATAAGAAGTGTGTAATCGGCCGGTAACAGGGCTAATCATAAGAGGTAACTTATCGGTATAGGTCGATTTTAGTTTCGATAGACCACGGTGTTCAAGAATCACTTTAGGTAACGGGTGATCAAGCGCTAGCTCTGCCAGGACTTCTTCACTGGTTGATGGCGCTCCGCCCGGGGTTTTTTTCGTCGGCTTAATACCCTGTTTTTCAAATAGGATTGTCTGTAGCTGTTTAGGCGATGAGAGATTAAAGCTTTCCCCTGCCAGCTCGTGCGCTTTCTTCTCTAACTCTTCGAGGCGCTGCGCCAACTCTTGGGAGTGTGCCGAAAGAATCAGCGGCTCAATTAATACGCCATTGCGCTCGATTTTCGAGATAACCGGTACAAGGGGCATCTCGATTTCGTCGAAGACTTTTTTAGGGCCCGCTTCATTTTCTAACAAAGGCCAAATTTTCTGATGCAGCTGTAGCGTGACATCGGCATCTTCCGCGGCATACTGAGCCGCTTGTTCGAGCGCTATTTGGTTAAAGGTTAGCTGTTTTTTCCCTTTACCCGCAATCTCTTCAAAAGTGATTGTCTTATGACCTAACCAGCGTTGTGAGAGGCTATCCATATCATGTTTACCGGCCACACTGTTATAGAGGTAAGACTCCAGCATGGTATCGAAACGGATACCTTTTAATTCAATACCATAGTTAAGCAGTACGCCACGGTCATACTTTAGATTCTGGCCAACTTTTGCCAAATTCTCGTCTTCTAATAGAGGCTTAAACTGAGCCAGTACCTCGTCGCGATTGAGTTGCTCAGGGGCATCCAAATAGTCGTGGGCCAACGGGAGATAGGCCGCCTCGCCTGCAGCGGTGGCGAAAGAGAGACCCACAATTTCAGCAGAGTAAGAATCCAGAGAGGTCGTTTCTAAATCAAAGGAGAACAGCTCACTACTTTTCAGCTTAACCAGCCACTCATCCAGTAACGTCTGATCAAAAATGGTCTGGTAATTATCGGAGGATAAACTGATTTCGGGGACAGGGGCCGCTTCCGCTGGTGCACTATTTGTGGTCTTTGTGGTCGACTTACCACTTAGCCAGCGGTTATTTTCCACATCCCCAAGCCAACGTTTAAATTCATAGCGGGCAAACAGGTCGAGTAAAAGTGTCTGATCCAACGGGCCGACTTTCAGTTGTTCACAGCTGAGATCTAACTCAACATCGGTTTTAATCGTGGCAAGTTGGTAGGAAAGCATGGCCATTTCTTGATTGTCAGCCAATTTTTTACCCATCGTTTTCGCCCCACGAAAACTCAAGCTCGCGACTTTATCGAGATCAGCATAGATAGTTTCTAAACTTCCCAACCCTTGTAATAACGCCTGCGCGGTTTTTTCACCCACACCGGGTACACCTGGAATGTTATCGGATGAGTCGCCCATTAGCGCTAAATAATCAATAATCAGCTCTGGAGGAATACCGTATTTCTCGTTAACTTCTTCAGGACCAAGAACGGTATTATTCATGGTATTGATAAGAGTGATATGAGGACTTACTAGCTGTGCCATATCTTTATCGCCAGTACTGATCAGTACATCCCGCCCTTCTTGCTCAGCTTGACGAGCCAGCGTACCGATAACATCATCGGCTTCCACGCCCGATACGGCGAGTAAGGGTAAACCTATCGCTTTAACCATCTGGTGCAAAGGTTCGATTTGCGAACGCAGATCGTCGGGCATGGGAGGACGATGCGATTTATATTCTGCGAACAGCTCATCACGAAAGGTTTTTCCTTTGGCATCAAATACGACGGCGACATGGCTAGGCTGGTATTGCAGTAATAAGCTACGCAGCATATTGAGTACGCCATACATCGCCCCTGTCGGTTCCCCAGCAGCATTAGTGAGCGGCGGGAAAGCATGGAACGCTCGGTAGAGATAAGAAGAACCATCTATTAGGATCAGTGGATTTGGTGCGATTTGAGCCATAGGTATTAATTTCTGAGTTGGGCCGTGGATAAGCGTTAGCATGCCACAGAATAGAATAAATGTTGAACACGGCAGTGGCTGTCATGATCACATAAAAGAAAACCTGGTCGAAGATCCTGTGGATAACTCTGTGGATCTATTTATTACGTTAATTACAAATTGACCGAAATATACAATTAATCCAGATAAAAATCATATAAAACATGATGTTAATTTGGATCTTCAATGTTTACTTACATAATTACTGGGTTACACTTCTGTGAATAAAAGGATCGATTTTCTTATTCGGAATAGGGTAAACCTCTGAACACCTGAGTATTCAGAGGTAATACGCTTATTTATTCAGCAAAAATTTCGTGACGTTGACATAATCCGCTGAGAAGTTTGGCAATGAGCTAGTATCTAGCCCAGCATTGTTGATCTGGTATTTACCATTGATAAACAGTGCAGGCACCCCGTTAATGTTGAAATCGGTCGCCGCTTTTTCTTGTTGGCTAACTAGCGCTTTCACTGCAAAGCTGTTCCATGCTGAATCATAGGCTTCTGGAGTAATGCCCGCAGCTTTGACAAAGACCTCTTTTAAACTCTGTTGGTCTTTAATGGTTTGAGACTTCTGCAATCCATCGAAGATAGGATCCATAACTTTATCTTCAACACCTAGTGCCATAGCGACTGCCCAAGCATGGGTCAGGATTGGACCGTAATCACCACCCAAGAAATCAACATGATAACGAGTTAATTTCACATTTGCAGGAAGCCCCTGTTCAACCGCTTGGTTGATTTTATAGGTACGTTCGAAGTCGTAGCAGTGTGGGCAGAAAAATGAGAAAAATTCGACAACTTTTGGCGCGCCATTCACTGGCTTTTCAATCGCCTGATACTGCTTACCTTCAGTAAAGGTTGCCGCAGAAGCACCAAAGGCAAGCATTGCCCCAATGAGAGCAAATAATACTTTTTTCATTTTTTACTTATCTCCAAATTATTATTCAAAATTGAGGCATTTTCATTGATGGAGGCGATTGTAACAACGCAGTCTGTGCATTAATTTCAGTCATCTGCCGCCGCCAGAAATCAGCCTCTGCAAACCATGGAAAAGCTTTAGGAAAAGCAGGATCTTGCCAACGTCTGACTACCCACGCTAGATAATAAACCATGCGCATCGCACGTAAAGGCTCAATCAGTGACAATTCGTTAATGTTGAACTCGGTTAACTCTGTATAACATTCTAGCAGAATATCCCATTGGACTCGTTGTTCATTCAGGTCACCGCTGACTAACATCCAGAGGTCTTGTACAGCCGGACCATTGCGCGCATCATCTAAATCAACAAACAAGGGTCCATCACGCCACAAGATGTTACCCGGATGACAATCGCCATGTAAGCGTAGGCTATCCCAATCGTTATGCCACAAGCGAGTTAACTGTGCCCCTAATCCAGTAAGTGCGGTAATAAAATCAGCTTTTAAGACCGCTGGAATGAGTGATGTCTCTTTCAGTAAAGCCAGAGGTTGATGAAAATATTCATCAAGACCAAACGACGGTCGATGGTGGAATAGATGTTGCCGGCCCACCTGATGGATGCGCGCTAACGTTTGGGCAGCTTGTTCAAGGTGGTCATCATTATCAATTTCGTATTGCCGCCCCCCTAAACTTGGGAACAGCGCAAAGGCTATCCCTTCTGTCTGCTGTACCGTCGTCCCATGAAAACTGAGTGGGGCAGCGACAGCAATATTGGCATTGGCAAGTTCTTGCGTAAACTCATGTTCTTCATGTAACTGCTCAAGCGTCCAACGCTGTGGGCGATAAAATTTAGCGACATAACGCTTTCGTTCTTCGTCGCTGAATTGCCAGACACGGTTTTCATAGCTATTGAGCGGGGTTAACCCCGAATCAACGCGTATCCCCGTATTCCATAACGAGTCTAATACGGTTTCGGGATCGAGAGTTTGGAAATCGAAGCTCGGTTGGATCATAATCTCTGCAATAATGTAGAAAACTGAGCAGCAGGATACCATCAACCCTGCTCAGCAGCCCGATAATTTAAGCGATTTATTGATAAGGACTCACTGTGATCAATGGCATTATTTTGGCAGGCGGTGCTGGACAACGTATGAATGGGAAGGATAAGGGGCTTTTACAGTGGCAAGGTAAAGCACTAATCGACCATGTAATTGAACATTTATTACCTCAAGTTAGCCACTTAACAATTAACGCTAATCGAAATATTACTGCTTACCAATCCCGGGGGTTTCCTGTTATTCGAGATAACGCAAAATCTTTACTTGGCCCCTTAGCGGGTATTGAGGTGGGGTTAGAGGCAATAGAAACAGAATGGCTTGCCGTAGCTCCCTGTGACAGTCCCTTATTTCCAATGGATTACGTACAGCGACTTTACGATTTTTCACAGCATAATGAGCTGGCACTTTCTTGGGTACGTCAAGATGGCCGAGACCATCCACTCTTTTGCCTTATTCATCGAAAATTACGAGAAGCGCTGCACGAATTTCTCCACCAAGAGCAAGGAAGAAAAGTGATAGAATTTTTTATCCGTCACGGCAGCGCACTAGAATTCAGTGAGAGACTGCCTCTGTTTGCAAATTTTAATGATGAAGCATCGTTGAAATAAAAAAGATCCAACGCAAAAAGGCCATCCGTTAGGATGGCCTTTTTGACTTATTGGATGCCTGGCAGTTCCCTACTCTCGCATGGGGAGACCCCACACTACCATCGGCGCTACGGCGTTTCACTTCTGAGTT
>Ga0157363_1000976_pt1 | contig 22957 bp, 29 predicted proteins | sample AttsexASBM1_FD_111477 | JGI IMG/M metagenome (GOLD analysis project Ga0157363, IMG submission 111477) | Fungus gardens microbial communities from leaf cutter ant in Ribeirão Preto, State of São Paulo, Brazil - Atta sexdens ASBM1 | ecosystem: Host-associated > Fungi > Mycelium > Unclassified ... | reverse complement strand
ATTTTATTAATTCATGTTTTTTGTAAATTAAAAATGGAATACGTTTGAATTATGATCGAATTGCAACGTGAAAAAAAAAGAAAAATATAGAATCATATAATAATAGAAATAAGTACAATGAAATCCAGTTAAGAATCAAAACTTGTTTAATTGAATCAGAAATTGCAACATAAGTTTAAACATACAGATTTTACAGTACATTATGACATAATCATGAATTCATTTGAATGTGATCGTATAAGGATGTGGCATATAAAAAATTTTAAAAATATATAAAATTACAAAAATATATAAAATTACAATATATTAAATTATATAGAAAATTAGAATTTAAAATGTATGTAGATAATAATAGTAATTACGGCTTAGACAAATGAGCGACTTTATGACGCGATAAACAAGTGTCGACCTATTCACACACATATTTCATGCTTTTATGTGAATAAGTTGACGTTTTTTATCACATCACTATCTGAACCTTTATATGTATGAAGACATTTTTTTGTGTCTTTACATATTTTTATATGCCAAAATTATTTTAAATATTAATATAATTATACTTATATTAACAATATATATATATATATATATATATATACTTTTTTTTAATGTAGGATTCAAAGGAGTGTATCAAGGAGTAGTGCCAACGATCTTGAAGCAAGGATCGAATCAAGCTATCCGTTTCTTCGTGATGGAAACATTAAAAGACTGGTACAAAGGAGGTGACAATACTAAAAGTGTTCCTAAAGTAGTCGTCGGTGCGTTTGGTGCAGTTGCTGGCGCAGCATCAGTTTTTGGAAACACGCCTATTGATGTCATAAAAACTAGGATGCAGGTAATAAATATGTATCTTACATATTTATAATTTATATTAAAATGTATTAGTCTATTAATTAATTTATGTTCATCATAATGTGTCATAAAACTTCATTGTTCTGAATCTCTTTTCTACTTTTAGGGATTGGAAGCTTCAAAGTATAAAAGCAGTATGGATTGCGTGGTTCAGGTGTGGAAGAAAGAGGGTCCAATGGCATTTTACAAAGGAACCATTCCACGATTGGGAAGAGTATGTTTAGATGTTGCCATAACATTCATGATTTATGATTCCTTCATGGAACTTTTCAACAAAGTATGGCTTTAGGTCTGTCACATTTTATGTATATATATATATATATATATATACACACACACGCTACATTCTCTCAGATTTTACAAATATTGCTTTTATGTTGACATATTTTTAAAAGCGTATTTGTGTACAACATATTTTTTAGATTAGAGTTTTTATTTATATTTTTATGTAAGATATATATATATATATATATATATATATATGCGATAAGAATATTATCTGATGGCAATGTTCATAACAGCCACATATCGAAAATCATGAAGCAAATGTATCGCAAATGCATCTCTTTCACACAAATTGATTTTATTTATGAAGATATAAGCTTTTATTTTATATGATATGATTGTGATATTACTACCTCTGGTTCTAATTGCATTTATATGATGAGCAATGCACAAAAATCTTCAATTAACTGCGGAAATTATAAGCCTGTTTTATTTAACTGAACTTTTTGCACGGTTCATCTTTTCTTTTTTTCTCTCGAATGGGAAGAAAAAAGAAAGAAAGATGAACCGTGCAAGAACTTTAATTAAAAAAAACAGACCTGTTGTATTTTATTGAATTCATATCGTGAATAACTTCGTTTAGAGAGTTATAGGACCACATTCTGCAACGACGTTACATTCCTTACAATCTCAGTCCAAGATACGAATACAAGAATATTGTTTTTATGACTTGTTAAAATGTGAGGAAATAGTCCGTGTATAATAGATGTGTAAGCCATAACATGCCAATACGTAGATACATGTATTTATATATACAGAATATATTTATGTACAATGAATTTTGTACAAAGAAACGCAATTGATAAAACAAGGTAAATTTTTCAACGATTTTAATTTTAAGTAATGTCTGATATACACAAAAATTTACATTGATGTTGCAGAGTAAAGAAGGATGTATGTTAATAAAAAAAATATTTAAGCTAATTTGTATTTAGTCTTCTTTAATGTGCAATCTCTTCTACTAGCGAAATATAAAAATAGCCTACTCGTATTTTTATTTAGCAATCTAGTTTCATAGATTTTCTATGCGTTGCAATATCTTTTTCTCGTTTTCAATAATGCAGATTTTTTTAATCTAACTAGTTTCTAGGGCTATAAAAATAATCTAGAAGTTATCATTTGGACGATTCTTTAAAATGCTCATTTGACTTTCCATTTTTATTCGACGTTTAAAAAACAATTATAAAATGCAAAAATATCGATTGTGTTCGACACATGGAGGATCAAAGATAACATTAAGGACTTCACAAATTAAAAAAAAAATTGAGTTTTTACTCATAAACTCATTATTCATAATATATGCATCAAAAACCATAATTTTTAATCAACATCAATACAACTTTCCCTCTCACCGCATAAATAAAGATCTTCCATCATTTACATTTTTTTGCATATATATATATATATATATATATATATATATATATATATATATACACACACACAGAGTATCCCGTGCGTCATAACGGTATCTCTGATTAACGCCGAGTCTCAAAAGAGTTCAAAGAGCGTCGATTCTCCAAGAGATTCTCCTTGATTTATAAGATAATTAATTAACAAATCTATATAGGATTTGCAAAGAGAGATGACGATCCCCTTTTGATACTCGAAGCGCGAAAGCGACTGCTGTTACAAAGCGGTGCATTGGGATTCCCGTCGCGGGCCCCGTATTTTCGCGCGCGTGGCGAACATTTCCACACGATATGTGTATATTTATATGTATGTATGTATGCGTGCACGTTTTACACGCTCGTATGCTGATGATAGTGTTGCAAAACGAGCGGGGCAACACACGGCCGGGGCCTCATCGCGGGCTTGATGGACTGGAGGAGAAGGAAGAGAAGAGCGCATAGAAGAAGCAAACAGCACCGGGCAGGCGGCAGGCAGCAGTGCCGGCCCCGCTCTGGGCCCGACGGGGGGACCCGGGGTCACATTCCAAGATGGCTGTGCCTGAGGAATGCAGTGGGTGCCCCCCTAAGACGCCTGCCTCCCTCCTTTTTTATTAATCGGTCCCATTTGCCCGTTCTAGCGAAAAGAAATCCCCTTATTACCGTTCGCGCGCGGTGAAACAATTAACGCGCGTACATGTAAAGAATTTAGTTTACAAGCGAACGTCAAAGGAACGTGCCGAGGTAAGTCCCGTCGTAGGAGAGCGAGAGGGACGAAGAGAGATAGAGGAGTCGCACGTTCAATCCGAGGCCTGATCTTCATGCCAGCACGCTGCAGATGATGCCCATGCCAGAGAATGCTACTAGCTCGTCTTAAACAATGTCTCATAGGGATATCTCTGAGGTAATTATGAGATTCCTGTTGTTACTTTGGGTTCTATCTCTCTCCTGGATTAGGATCTGGCTCTCGCTTACACATTACTCTTATTGCTTGTTTTGATTGATCTCCTTTACTATCTAAGTATTCATTAATTTCTTCTCTTAATAAAGTATTTTATTTTGATATTAATTCATATTAATCTCTGTCTCTCATTCCAAAAAAAATAGTTTATACATATTAATTATTTATAATTACTAAGATAAAAAATATCTGATAGTATTTTTTTTATTTTTAATTCTATTTGGAACCTCTATAAAATTCCTCTTATAAAATTATATTTTATTTTTTTAAATATAATCTTATTATTAATCTTATTATTATTAATTGTAATACTAATTGTGATGTTATTTTTTAAATTATTATTGATTTTATCACGCAATTAAGAGTGAAAATAATAAATATGTTTAATCGCTTATAATTTTTGCATATGAATCTTTAGAAATATACGATTCCTTTTAATATAAACTTAGTGATAAATTATTGTTAAATTTAATTATTGATAAAACCTAAAAATTATTTGCTCAAAAAATAAAATCGTGTCAATTTGATGAAGGTGGAGCCCGAAGGTACGTCGGCCTTGGCCGCTGGATCCAGGGCACTATTCTTAGAAACGGTACGCAGGAGTAATACGGCATGCCAGAATGGAGATTACGCATTGGCCGCGACATTATACACAGAAGCTCTTGCCTTGGATCCTCTCAGTCATGTGTTATACTCAAACAGATCAGCCGCCAGACTAAAAATGGGATTATTCGCGCTTGCATTGCAGGATGCTGTTAGAGCTACCGAGCTGAGTCCGCAGTGGCCAAAGGTATTCTTATTCATATTCTTCCGTACATCTTTAATTTCAGATCTATAATAATCGATTTTCAGGCATATTACCGTCAAGGAGTAGCGCTGCAATGCTTAGGACGTCATGGAGAGGCACTCGTTGCCTTCAGCACAGGATTAGCTCACGACGCGTCCAATCATCAATTATTATCGGGCTTGGTAGAAGCATCTCTGAAGTCTCCATTACGACCGACTTTGGAGCCGACGTTCCAACAATTACGCGCTATGAAACTCGACGAGTCTCCATTCGTCGTAATATCCGTGGTTGGTCAAGAGCTGCTTGGAGCTGGACAATACAGGGCGGCCGCTGGCGTGCTGGAGGCCGCGCTCACCATCGGTTCATGCAGCTTGAAATTGAGGGGCTCTGTATTCTCTGCTCTGTCCAGCGCATACTGGGCACTAAACTCTCTGGACAAAGCAATCAACTACATGCAACAGGATTTAGGTGAGTAACAGATAAATTCTTTTTGAGCGAAAAGTTTTGCGTTAATTTCTTTCCAATTTGTAATTTGTGAATTTAGCGTAAAACAAATTTATGCACTGATTAAAACTTTCAGGAGTGGCACGTTCCTTGGGGGACACGCAGGGCGAGTGCAGAGCCCATGGGAATTTAGGCTCCGCTTATTTCAGCAAAGGTAGCTTCAAGGAGGCTTTAACGGCTCATAGATATCAACTTGTTCTAGCTATGAAATGCAAAGATACACAGGCAGCAGCTTCGGCCTTGACCAGTCTGGGACATGTCTACACGGCGATCGGCGATTTGCCGAACGCCCTGGCTTCCCATAAACAGTGCGTGCAATTGGTAAAGCAGATGGGTGATCGACTGCAAGAGGCTCGCGAGATCGGTAACGTCGGAGCAGTCTATTTAGCAATGGGCGAATTTGAAAGTGCTGTCGACTGCCATACGCAACATTTGAGGATAGCTAGACGATTGGGTGATCGCGTAGAAGAGGCGAGGGCCTTCAGTAACTTGGGATCGTCTCATCACTATCGTAGAAATTTCGGGCAGGCGATGGCTTATCACGAAAACGTTTTGAGAATAGCTCAAGAACTTGGAGACAGAGCGATAGAGACCAGAGCATATGCGGGATTAGGTCATGCCGCCAGGTGTGCAGGTAATAATGATTATTATTATTGAAAAGTATAATATATTAACATATTTCTATTTCTTTCCTTTATATTATATTAACATAATTTTATTATCTAATATTTAGGTGACTTGGCACAAGCCAAGCTCTGGCATCAAAGACAGCTCGATGTCGCATTGGTCACGAAGGACAAGGTAGCCGAGGGACGAGCCTGCAGCAATCTAGGCATAGTCTATCAACTACTCGGCGAGCACGATGCCGCCTTAAAATTACATCAAGCGCACTTAGGAATCGCAAGATCGTTAGGAGATAAGGCCGGTATGGGTAGAGCGTACGGAAACATCGGAAACGCTTATAATGCTTTGGGTTATTATGAACAAGCCATCAAATATCACAAACAGGAATTAACGATAAGCAAAGAGGTAAGTTTCTCGAGATAAATTTATTATGATATTCTTTGTTAACGAAAAATCTGTTGTTCAGGTAAACGATCGTAGTTCAGAAGCCAGTACACACGGAAACTTGGCAGTCGCGTACCAGGCAGTGCAAGGTCACGAAGCGGCGTTGAGGCACTACAGAGCTCATTTAGCTATAGCGCGCGAACTGAAAGACACGGCTGGTGAGGCGTGTGCCCTGCTAAATCTCGCCAATTGTCTTTCTTCGCGAGGCAGATTTGAAGAGGCGGTACCATATTACGAACATTATCTAATGCTGTCACAAGAATTGCACGACGTTGAGGGAGAGGCTAAAGCGTGCCATTTCCTAGGATATGCTCACTATTGTCTGGGAAATCATAGGGAGGCAGTTAGATATTATGATCAAGATTTAGCGCTAGCAAAGGACCTGCAGGATAAATCTGGAATGGGTAGAGCTTACTGCAATTTGGGATTAGCTCACTTGGCACTGGAAAATCTGGACACTGCTTTGGAATGCCAAAAATATTATTTGGGTAACACTTTCTCTTGCTTTAAAATACATAAATATATTGTGAACATTTTATAATTATATATTAATACATTGAAAGTAGGAAAATAGATATAAAAAATAAAATAATGATAAAAAATACATTGTATCGTTAATTTAATTTAGCAATCGCGCATATGACCAAGCATCTGGCTGGTAAGTTTCGCGCTCTGGGAAATATTGGCGATTGTTTGTTGCGCATGGGAGAGGTTGACGAAGCTATCAAGATGCATCAACGTCAGTTGAATTTGGCACGTCAAGCTGCCGATCGTTGCCTGGAAGCGGCTGCCTACGGTGCATTGGGGATCGCTCATAGAGCTACGAAGAACTTGGACAAGGCTCTCGGTTTTCATACGCAAGAATTAACTTTAAGACAAGAAGCCGGTGATTTGCGCGGTGAATGCAGGGCACATGGAAACCTAGGTGCTGTGCATATGGCATTGGGACAGTACACTCATGCGGTCAAGTGTTATCAAGAACAATTAGAGAGAGCGAAGGAACTAGCGGATTCTGGAGTTGAAGCTCAAGCATTAGGTAATATAAATTTATAATATTTAAATGTGTATAATTTAAAATTAAATATTTGAGACGTGTATTTAAAATTTCTCATTTAAGTGAGAAAGGTAAATTCAACAATATATAATATATATATATACAGAATGTGACTAGAATTAAGAAGAATTATTCTTTGTATAAAAAATATAAAGATATTTTTTTTTAATATTAATAAGTTAATAATATCTTTTTTCTTCTTACACTGTCACTTTTTAGGAAATTTGGGCATAGCTAGACTTAATATGACGCATTACGAGGATGCTATCGGTTATTTCGAACAACAGTTAGCAACTTTAGAACCGCTAACTACTGGCACCGCTTTACTTGACAAAGCTCGAGCTCTCGGAAATTTGGGGGACTGTTATGAAGCTTTGGGTGATCTGGAAGAAGCTATCAAATGTCATGAACAACAACTGACAGCCGCTACGAAGTTGAAAAGCATCAGAGATCAGGAGAGGGCATACAGAGGATTGGGAAGAGCTCGCGAGGCTACCGGGAACTTACAGGAAGCCTTGGTATGTTTTGAGAAGAGATTAGTAGCCGCTCATGAAGTGGACAGTCCTGAGGCGAGAGGTGCCGCTTACGGTGATCTAGGTAAACTGATGTAATAAAATTTAGATTAATTTTATTAAATTCTTAAAGAGGAAAGAGATTATAATAAATTTTTAGATATATTTTTACAAAATCACGCAAATTTTTTCGATCGCCTAATATTAACATTACATATGTAATTACTGTTAATTTATAGGCAGAGTACATGCTGCGTTAGGAAATCATGAGCAAGCTGTTAGTTGTCTGTCGCACCAATTGGCCCTCGCTCGTGGGCTCGGCGACAAAGCGGCCGAGGCCGAAGCTGCCAGCGGTTTGGGAGCAGTACATCTTCTAATGGACGATCCGAATTCCGCGTTACGCCATCATCAGTTGGAGCTGTCGATCGCTGAAGGTTTAGACGCGGCTGGCTTACAAGCTCGCGCTTGTGCTAATTTAGGAGTGACTCAGGAGACATTGGGACAATACGAGGAAGCTATAAGGTTGCAGGAACAGTCGTTGAGCCTTGCGGCCGCAGCAGGCGATCAACCCGCTCGAGCAGCAGCTTTCGCGAGTTTGGGTCGACTTCATCATTTGTGTGGAGACCTGCCACGTGCTCTAAGTTATCTACAGTCTGGTTTGTCTTTGTCCGAAGGCTTAGGCAGAAGAGAAGAAGCTGCCAGACTAAGACACAGACTTGGTCTTGTTCATTGGGAGACCGGAGAAGCGATCATCTCTGTGGAACACTTGGAGAAGGCCGCAAATCTCTTAGAATCGTTAGATGGAACTTCTGTGTCTCTTTCTTGCGGTCAACCTAATCGAGCAGAGTTATTATCAGAAACATACAGAATGTTGCAAAAGGTATTAATCAATCTAAACCGAGCAGAGGAGGCTTTGAATTGGGCAGAAAGATCCAGACGATCTAAAAGTAATTCTTTGGATGATGCAGCTCATTACTCTGAGATCATTGATCGACAACGTGGAGTTATCCTGTATTATAGGTATAATCTTTTTTCAAATATTATAGTTTGAAATAAGATATAATTTATTTAATTTACTATAATAATTTATATGTTTACTCTTAAAAAATTAAAATAACTGAACAAAATAATTTCAGCGAGGTGGGATGTGAATTGCATGCGTGGTGCTTAGCGCCAGGACGTGGACTATTACGATTCCACTCCGCAACATTGGACGATGGGGTAGGTTTAGAAAAGAGAGTTCTTCAAGCACGCGAAGCGCTCCTGGATGAAAGCAACGAGCTTATCGAGGAATCCACTAAAATCCCGTCAAGAGGTCATCACTTGAATGCTAGTTCCTACAGTTTGAGTAGTCTCTTCAGCGTCGGCTCTGTGAGTTCTCGCGCTGGAAGCGCTCGTTGGGGACGAGGTGCGAAAGGACCTACATGGCAAGCACCAATGCCGATACAAGTACTCTATGATCTTCTTCTTGCCCCGTTTGAAGATCTACTACCGCCACCACGAAAGGAACTGATTATGGTGGTAGAGAAATCTCTTTACTTGGCACCGTTCCCGGCTTTGCAATCCAATCCAGGCGAGGATTATCTGTGTGAAAGATTCTCATTATTAGTGGTACCATCCCTTGCGGCGCTCAGAAAGAGATCGAAGACACCTGTGCTAGAAGGCGGTGCTACTGTAGCTGCGCTGGTCGCCGGAAACCCTATTCTACCAGAGGACGTTCGAGAGGAGTACGGATGGGCTGAAAGCACCACTTCTACCGAGACCGAGTCAGAAATAGTCGCTGAATTATTGGAGGCTCGTGCAATGACTGGTTAGTTCAGTTACAGTTCTAAAAAACTTTTCCTAATTGTATCACAATTTCGAAAGTTATTTGTGAAAGTTTGTTACTTAAAATTTTCTCTCTTTATTCATAATAGGATTGGAAGCTACCAGATCAGCGGTTCTGCGATCTCTACCAGATGCGGAATGTGTTCATCTGACAGTGCCGGTCTTCTGGAATACCGGCAGTCTTGCGTTCTCGCCTGATCAGTGCGAGGAGCCATCTGAAAGACCGGAGTACCTGATAAATCAGACAGATTTACTCAGATTAAAGATGTCCGCCCGTCTGGTGGTCGTATCCAGCGGTCAGAGTTGGAGCAACGTAGATTGCACGAATGCCACATCGGATGGTATACAGAATATCGCCAAGACTTTATTAAGCGCAGGCGCGCAATGTGTGCTCATAGGGATGTGGGCAGTACCACCAACTGCCGGTAGTATCTTATTACGAGCGTTCTACAGCGCAATGTTGCAAGGCGCGAGGGCGTCGCGTGCATTAGCCGAGGCGATGCAAACTGTTCAGCATACTAGACATTTTGCTCATCCTGCTAACTGGGCCGGTTGGCTGCTTATCGGTGGAGACACAAGATTATCCAACAAGGTACATTTGATAGGAATTATATGTGCTATTTGAGCAATTACAAAATGCAAAACAAATCGATTGATTAAAGCTTAGATACGTCCTAAATAAATCTAATCTTATTTAAATTTTGCAGCTTTAATTATAATATTTCATCATTTTCTTTTCTTGTTTCGACAGGTCGCGCTAATGGGTCAAGCACTGGCGGAATTATTGCGTGGTGGTCCCGAGCAGAGTAGGGACGCGCTGCGAGTAACGCTTCATCTGGTAGAAAAGTCATTACAAAGAATTCATCGCGGTCAGAAGAACGCTATGTATACGACTCAGCGCAGTATCGAGAACAAAGTGGGCGCGGCCACTGGATGGCGAGAGCTTCTAATGTCCGTGGGATTCAGATTCGAGCCGGCCGGCAATGGTATACCATCCTCCGTATTCTTTCCACAAAGCGATCCTGAAGAAAGACTGACGAGATGCAGTGCTAGCTTGCAAGCTCTACTAGGATTAGGTCAATCGTCATTGCATGCTTTGGCGAGACTTTTACAAGTATGACTTATTTTAATTAATGTTTAATCAAATACATATAAGGTTCTCATTTTTGATTATGTAAAAATCGATTATGTAAAAAATATTTCAGGCGCCAGAAGCCGCAGAGGACGTCATCGCTGCTATGAGAAGAGCCAGTTGTGCCACAGAAGGACAAGAAGTTATATTGCCTGTACATGTTTGGAGAGCATCAGGATCACACGAACTGTTCGCTAGCTTAGGTTTCGACTTGATGGAAGTCGGACAATCAGAAGTGATATTGAGAACAGGCAAACAAGCCTCACGTAGAGCTGTCCAGTTTGCTCTTCAAGCTCTTCTCGCATTATTTGGTAAATTAAAATTTATATTGATATACGTATTATATTAGATGATCGTAATAAATATAAATTAATTGTATTATTTGTATGTGTGTATTATCAATTGCAGATACACAAGAAGCACCAAAAAGTCTTAGCTTAGATTCAGGTAGTTCCATGGAGAGTTTAGCTTCTGTGACCCATACTGAGAAAAATCTTGTAGAACGACCGCGATTGGGAGGAGCATTTGCAAGTTACGTGCGACATCGTGGTGAACCAGATGGAAAGACCATGGAACCACCAAACGTTTTGATACCAGCTTCACGACAGCCATGTCAAAACGGTGGAGGTATGTATATATATGTATATATGTATATATGTATATATATATATATATCTTAAAATTATAAAACAAAATACTCGAATCGACTTTCTATCTGTTTCAAATATTAAAAGTAACATTTTTATAAGATACATTTGATTCCTGTAAAATTTCATAAGATATATCACAGAATTTAAATTATATTCGAACACTCCAGGTGAATCAGACGTGGCATTTACACCTAGTCCTCCTGTGGCGCTTAACTTGAACCATCAGACTCGTATCCGGAATCTTTATCCCGAACAAAATCCGATAAGACCTGGCTCAAGCTCGAGCAGTTCAGTAACAGATTGGGACAATGGTCATGCCACTGTATTGAGGCGGCAGCCGTTACCACCTTTGCCGGCTAATGTATTGGAAAGGTTGAGCGTGAGAACTGAGATTGACACGAACACGTCGAGGAAACCACGGCATGCCACAGCGACAAACGAGGACATCTGCAGTGCACAGACCGACGCGACACAATCCACGGAAACACATCCGCAGAATTTGAGGAACCTGGCCACTTCCCTGACAAGTCTAACGCGGGAGCTTACGCCCACGATATCGGAGGTATATCACGAGCGCAATTTGGGATTGGGTCTAGCGCCATCATTATCGAAATTGCTAGAGGAAGTGAGCGCTGTATCCGAAAACGAGGAGTCGCAATCGAAAACGGTGGGCCACAGTCAGACACAGAATTGGATACAGAATGAGTCAGAACTCTGTCGGAGGGATGAGGCTGACGGTAGATCTATTGCGGAGTCACAGTGCAGCGCCGCCAGTTCGAATAAAATACCTCGGAAAGCACCCGCGCCACCGATATAGATTATTTATATTTATAAGTTAAAGCGTAATTTCGCGAAGTATAGTATTGGGTACCAAAGAATGGGAGACACATTGAGAAACAGGTGGTCAGTGCCTTGCAATCACAGCAAGACTGACAGAAAACGATTGGCGAAAAACGTAATGCGAGCACGTTCATTTGCCAATATTTCTTGGTATTCAAGATGAAACACCTGAAAGAATATATTAGGAACCATAAATACCTTAATATTCACTAAATGCACATATTTGCATACATGTCCCTTTATACTGGAACTCGTGAATGTAACGAGTTCTATATACGTACAAGGATGAAATAATCTCGCTAATAAGCGCTAATATGCTCAAGTATGATTTTAATTGTAATCCGTCCAAACGTTTAATTATTAATTAACGTTCTTAATTAACATAACAAAAAATGACTGTAGAGTTCGGATGTTTAATAAGCTAAAAGAATCAATTTTTTTCTATATTTCCTCCTATTTATCATTGATATCTAGAATAAATAATATTAGCTGCACCAACATCCGAGCTTTAACTTCACTATCATATTTCTGATAAATTATGCTAGAAAGTAAATTTGGATTCACATTCTATACTTGTATTTCGCAAAACACACACACACACACACACACACACACACACACACACACACACACACAAATGTAGTATTATATAAGAGAAAACTGTTAAATATGTTGGTTAAAACTTAACATGAAGGAAATTTAAATGCTCATATATTTTACGAGTTAAATGTTAATTTCAAAATTCTACTTTGTGAAAAGGTATAGAGATAATAAAAATCATGTAGTATTAGCCTTCTTAATAAGCATGTAAATATTCTTTAAAAATTCAAAGCATTAACATTAATTGTGTTAAGATTTCTCTGCGTAGAAAAAATTTTGCCAACAGACTGATTTAAATAAAGAATTGAATTTAAATAAAATAAGATATTTGGGGATATTAAAAATAAAAAATATAAAGTCAAAGAAATATCAAAAGGTCGGTCTTTATTTCATAAACAATTAAAATAACTTTAAATGACCAGTTACTTGATCTATCAATTTTGCTGGACCCGGTCCGACTGCACATACCGTTTTACTTCCTGCTGGTATTTGTGTATGTCCCGCATCCTGTACAACGTTCGATAAGAGACCTGCAGCTTTAGCTTGCTTTGCTATCTCTATAAGAGCAGCCTCGCTGTCCACCTGGAAATTAACATATCATTTTTTTTTATACATGCGTGTGTGTGTGTGTATGTGTGTGAAAAGATATTTATTTTAACTGTGTATAGTTAAATATATTTATTAAACATCAGTGATAGTTTCTTTCGATTAAAACCTTACGATCTGGTTCGTGTCATAAGGAATATTTAATATGTTGGATCAATACGAATACATTCATTATACATTTTCAATTCATTAAAAATATATATTTTCTTTATTAACTTATTATCAATATTTAATATTATTCGAAATACCTTAAGAGTGATTTTAGCTTGGCCAGATTTTTCCCATGCTCTTAAAATTTTTGGATGTTTCCTAGCAGCTTTGTATGCTGCAACAGCAGCATGTGAACACTGAGCTGCTATTTTTCCTTTTCCCATTTTCAAATCCGTTCTAATTATTAGAATCAACTTATAATTATCATATTTATCCATATATACCTGTGTAAAAAAAGAGAATAATTGCAATTGATTGTTTAATAGATTAGAGAATTACAAAAGTTTTGGAGAAAAATTCAAGTAATATCGTTTTCTTTACCACATCGTCATCATCTGTTTCGTCGGAGTCTTCCGTAAAGGAACTTTGCTGAAGACTTTTTCTATTTACCACGGTCATGAGTTTATATAAACAATAACCGAAAAGAGCAGCGGCCATAAACGCCACTTTCGGATCTGTTGCCTGCGCTACGATTGTCTGGGCGATGTCGTCCATGGTTTTCAATAATGTATAATAAAATAAAACCTACGAAGATATACGCGAGTTGAAAAAATACGTTGTCACAGTTTTAAGTAATTTATAGACACATATAAAAGAAAATATATGTGCGTACTATAAAATAAAGATAACCTATAATGTTAGATAGATAGATTTTCATTATATCATGGAAAATCTTTCATATTATTCATTATTAATATATGATATTAGATATATATATATATACATACGTTTAAAATTTAAATGTGTTAATTTAAATGGAACATAACTAAAACATTACTCACTAAAACAAGGCGTTGTCGATAATCTCAATGACCACGTTTCTAACGGCACCATGCCGATCCATGCTGATTCAGCTGATCAACACTGATCAATAATCATGCAATGATGATTATTGCAAGTTTAACTAAAAAGACATCGACAACTGATCGATCACAGATTACATGGATAATATTTAAAATATCACTAAAATTAATCTTTAGTTCCATAATTAATTAATATTTTGTCTCACATTATTTTTTAAATAATACGACGATAGTTATGTATTTTTATTTTTTTCATATTTGATTAATATTTTGTGTATACACTATTTGTTGGACAGAATATGAAAATTTTTTTTTATTTTAACATTTATAAATATTAATATATGGAGAACAGAAGAAGATGTATATTTTCTATATTGCAAGTTTTGTCTACACGATAAGCAACAGTATGATCTAAGAAAAAATCGAAGAGTTAAAGTTTTTGTAACAACTTGGTTTCAGTTTTTATAAATGACGTACGAATCTCAAACGCACGGATATACATGATAGAAAATGAAACAGATCGAAATAAACTACGAATTTAAATTTTCAGTGCCATTTGAAACTTGGCTAAGTTGTGCGAGATTCGTAAAAACGCAACTCCAAATAAAAAAAACAAACGACTTTGTGATTTACACTTATATATTATTACGATACATACGATCGATTGACACACTCTTATTTTTAAGATACAGATGTTATATTTCACTATCATATATAACATTTTCTGCAAAAGAATTGTGTACATATATTTTTAATAAAAATTAATTAATGGTAAAATTGAAACTTAACGCGCTTAACGGCTCTATAGGCTTTAAATATACAAAAATATATCGCTTGTTATTACATATATGCACATGCTTCTTTCTGTGTGACAAAATAAGATGTGAAACACACATTTTATACGCTATTATGCGAATAGCAATTGTGTACATACATAACTTAGAAACAAACGATTCAGATCATATTAATAAAACATTTTAATATATCATGATAAAAAGAAAATTAGAACTCATTAATAATTAGTTACATTTAAAAGATTCATTGGCAAAATAACATATCGTTGCTTGCTAAACCGGTCTAGAAATGCAAGGATCTAGGCGGCAAGCATCTCTAGAAATAATTGAGCTTTCTGTTTGTTGCATTAGATAAATAAAATTTATAAAAAAAAATTATAATTAAGATGAACTATGATTTCTTTTGTATTCATGATCCTCATATTTCCAGTTGCACAATTAAAATAACATATATCACTCCATGTATTTTATTTTGATGTATTTATCTTGGAAATATAGTAATTTGTGTCACATTGGAAGCCCATTTTTTTTTTAAAGAAAAATCAAGAACGCGAAATCAATGTATTTAAGAACATTATAAATTTGTGCGATATCGTAAGATTTTAATTATACGCATAAATTTATAAAAAAATAACTTCCAATACGCGGCATTGCACATAAAATGTAATAAATGTTTTTTATCAAATGTCAATACTAACTTCGTAATGCATTTTGAAAATATATTATTTTAAATAAAATATTTTTTATAAATTGATCAAAAAATTAAAAACAAATTTTAATTTTAATGATTGACACACACCATTTTTTCTAAATTATTTTTGCAACATATTAACAAATTCTACAGATTCAATTCATACAATACTACAGAATTAAATATTTTTAGAATCGAACATCATGGAAACTTAATTAAAAAAACTATTATATATTCATCTATTAATTTCTAACAAAGAAAATCATATTTAACTCAATAACTTTCTAATCCTGTCATAATATCACATTCTTCTGCAATCTTTATTGCATAATTCCGAATTGAGAAATATAAATTAATTAATTATAAATTATGTCGATAAGAAAATATAAATTTCTTAATTTCTCAATTAAAATTTTTATTTCTTTAACGTTGAGATATGAATATAGAGTAAAGGAAACGTAGAAAATTGATTTAATATAGTTGGATGATCTTCCAAAAATTATGCAATAAAGGGAGCATTAATATAACTCTTTATCATAATGCTTGCGATATGCACAACGAACTTGTATAAATTTTACGAAATTCTCTTTAGGGAATTCAGATAAAATTTTCATCGCATTTATATTGGAACAACAAGCATATGATGAACAAGTGATACAATCCTTTGAACAAGTACTTATGTATAAAATATCTTATATTTATGTCAGTGTTATTTAATATTACCTGGTCGAGTATATTACAGAGACAATTCGTTTTTTTTTTCGAACCAAATTGACAAACGTATCGGTTAATTCTTATGTAAAATCGAGAGAAAGAATGTACAATTAAATCGATTGACAGTGATATATACATCTTAACAATTAAGATCATTGTAAAGCCCTTCATGATCACATTAAATTATCGTAGAGGAAAAATATTTACTACAATTCATTACGCGCTTTGGAAGAGAGCGTAGCACATCATTCTTTCTTCTGTATCAATAGTTATACAAGCAGGAAGAAATCGTGAGTACCAATGCGAGTTTGTATTCACTATTACAAGCAACGTAATGTACATAATTCTTGCAACATGACAAAGAAAGAAACACGCAAATCTATATGTAAAATTCTTTTGCGTGTTCGTTCTTTGCGCTTTTAATGAAAAAATTTTACACTTTACAAATTATTATTGAAGTAAATATTTCATAATTAAACAAACCATCTGCACCAATGTGAAACAAAATGCATTTATATAGATAAAAATATTTATACATAAACGCTACACGATTGGTCCAATCATAATTAAACAAATGACACATATATTTCTTTATATATTTAGCACTCCTTATTATAAATCGAATATATTCTCGCTTCATAATTAAAACATCTCAATCTTTTTTCTCTTTTTAATATTATTGTATACATGAAATATTTTTTATATTTAGGCAATATTATTCATTTAATGTGTAATAAAAAATACGAAATAATTTAAGAGAAAAAGACATTTCATACAAATTAATCACAAATAATTGGACGTTTTCAATACTAATATCATTAATTTTTGTATAATTTTTAAGTATCACCTTTAGAAAGCGCATTTTTGTAACTCAGGATTTAGCAATGAACAGTCAATAACTCAAAAATTTATAATATAGAAAATACTTTCTCTAGTTATTTGGCTCATTATAATTTTTTTCAATAGATTTATATCTAAACATAGGAGTGCTTAATTCCTATAACATCCTGTAAAATTTACTTATTCTTGCAATTTTTATAAGAATTTTTGTAATTTGGCTTTATCTTATTTTTACGCATGCGTTTAGTTTTATATTATCCACTAACTCTGAATTATAATTCTAGTAAAGTGGGCTTTCGTCTGCGGATATGACTGGTTCCTCATCACTCCAATCGCTGACTGCTAATCCTACTGATCCATGAAAACTCTGCGATCTCGCTACGTGGCTAAAATCAAATAGAAGTAAACTACAGTGAAATTATGAGCAAGTGAAGAAACGAATCTCTCCCATCTCTTTATACTCTTTTTTTTTATCAAAAAAGAAAAGCTTTGTTAACGCATATTTACATCGCACATTATTGCTAAAGCTGACTGATCAAATCAAACGCATTGTCAATATTGAACAAATAAGATTTCTATTAAAAAGCAATATTTTTTCCGTAGAAATAGGTTCGGTTCTTTGAATGCGTTTGCTAGAGCACAATAAACAATTAGATGGATAATAGAAACACTAAGTGCAAAAGCAATATATCACTAAAATAGATAAATTAATGTAAAACATAAGTACAGTATATATCTTCTATAGTCCCTTACTTGGAACTCTGAGTTAGTGCAACACAAAAAAAATAAGCATTCTCGTGTTGGTAAGTGTTTTATATCTTTAAAAAGTGACAAACATTTATTAACAGTACCTCTTGAATCTATAAAATAAGAGAATCTATATGTAAAATGTTCAAACGAGTTTGTACCATACCGCTTGCTTGTTTTGCCACATTATTTTTAGATTATCGATCACTATCGGTCCTAACAACAAAATATAACAAATAAAGTAAAATAATTATCTTCTTAATTAGTAACAATAATATATCCTAGACAATGCAAAAGATCAAGAGGCATAATAACTTCTGGACTTTTGCTTTGCCTGAAAAATTCCTCGATTACTTTTTTATGAAAAGTTGAATCAACTTGCAACTAACCTCGGTGACAGAGCTGCATTTTTCTTTGCCAAGCCGGCTTTTCTTCGTCCTTCCATAGCAGCTTTCATGGGATCGTAGCTTTTGCGACGTTTCCAATTTTGCATCTCGACTTCCCGTACATTTGACGCTGAGGGCTTTTTTGGTTCCTTCGATTTACTCTTAGGCCCCTACATATATTTAAATGTATTTATTACATACTAAATTTTATTATTATTTATTGAAAATTATACTCTCTTACCATGTTCAGACCTCTGTTAATTCGCGCATTAGGTCGTCCAGAATCTGTTCTATTGATACTGGAAAGCGACTCAGACTTGCCATGTGCATCGTGTGATAAATTCTTAGCTTTGTTCACACTGGAAGACACAGGTTTTGTTCGTTGCAGATCCAATTTTGCTTTACGCAAGCTAGAGAGAAGAAATAATTAGATAACAAAGATATTAAAATTCAAGAAAACCATAAGCACATACCTAAATTCTTTGTTGTATTTAGTGCTGGAAATAGGAGATTGTGACATAGGATGCTGTTCATCGCTGCTCTCCGTATCGCTGGGATGCCGTAATCCTTTCGATATATTCTGATGTAGGCTGTGACTCGTGTCTTCGTCACTCTCATTATCAGAAACGAGTGGAGGACGATATCCTGTCATGCGAGCAGACATTGCGGACACAACATTCTGAGTTGTTTGCAAATAAGATGAAGTTTCTAAATCACTGTCGCTCTCCTAATTAATTACAGATTTTATAATTAATTACAGATTTGATATACTATTATTTGTTATAACTTAATAAGATTAGTAACCAAATTTATCAACAAAAATTGTCAATAGATTTCATAAAGCTTTAATGTGATAATCTATACACATATATATAAAACATACCAACTGTGGACTACTAGGCGGAGGTACTTGATTGTCTTCGTAACAGTAATTTAATTCATTATCTGACCAATCGTTGGCTAACGAGAGAGCAGCCCCTGTACCATGAAAACTAGCAGATCTCAGTACGGAATTGTCATGACTGCAATATAAATCGTTCTTTTTGAAAATTGAAATACTTATTATTCGCGCAAACGATTCGTATATTTCTATATACTTACTTGCCGGAACCATCCTCGGTACTGTGATGTTTCTTTGTACTGTCTATTAATTTCTTTCTCCCTTCGGCCGCTGCTTTCATCGGATCGTAACTTTTCCGCCGCTTCCAATTCTGAAACTCCACCTCCTTGGACGTAAGAGTGGAATTACTTCTACCTGACTTTTTGTGATCTTTACTCGGTTTCTGATTCGTTTTTTGACTAAGAGGAGGATGCTTAAGAAAAAAAAAAAAACAAAAAATTTATATTTAAAACATGTCCTACAAACAAAACAATCTCTTATACAGATGCGATGCTTACATGAATCGTCTTTGGAGCTCTCATACTAAATCTTCCGGTATCGGTTCTAGATATAGATGGTGCTCTGAATTTCGTTGTCTCCGATTTCTTTGATGATTCCTTATTGTGCGCTCCGACACTGTTTGTGCGAATACGATGATAACTTTGCTGCTTATTCATAGGTGCTACAGTCTTAACTTCAGACTGCGCTCTTCGACGTCTTTCTTCGGGAGTTGTATTCGGCGTTGTATCAGACTCACAATTTAATCTATAAATAATATATTCAACTTAATTTTCTGTAGAAATAAAAAAATAGGATATCTGGCATTTTTATATTTTCGTTAGCATTTCATTAATTTTTTGCAGAATTTTTAAGATACCTTGCTCTTCTTATACTAAAAGTCCTATTCAACTTGATTCCAGATGAGATTGGTATCAGAGGAGATTTTCTTTGTTGTTCACCAGCTTCGCTACTACTATCGGAGACAACAACAGAACTATATTTTCCTCTTGATGATATTCTGTCAATATCGCTACTGTTGAAACTGCTGCGACGCGACACGAGATTCTGCGATTTCATGTTCCTAATGCTTGCATTACTCGATGATCTTTGTATATTAAGATATCGTTGAAGTTCTGGACTGTTTCGTAGCATACTAGGCGCTTTAATAGGCATGTCCTTATCAAAATAACTGATTCCTTCGTGATAATTCGTAGTGCTGTTAGATTTTCTCAACATGTATGGACTATAAAAGAATTAACATATGTATGTGAGATACATTAATTGCTTTAAAATTAATTATTGAAATTATTATTGAATTGTTTTGAAATTATATATCGTTGTATATAAATTGAAACGAAGACAAAAATATACCTATTTTCAACGCATGTAAAATATCCTATATTTTTCGCTTGTGACGATTTTGCCAAATGTTTAGGTCTGTCTAGCATGGGAGAATTGAGAATCTTCGTTACAACAGCTTTACGGCTAACAATTGGACTAGTAGTCAATTTTGGCGTAGGTGGTCTGAGACGGCTTAAAATGGGACTGTTCATATGTTTAAGGTCTTCTTTATATTTCACATTGTTTTTCTTGGACGTATTAGATTCCGTTGTATCAGAAGCATATTCTTTCCTATGTTAAAGAAAAATAAGAGATTTTCTTAAAAGCTCAATAATAATCTATTGAGTTTTGTTATTCGATCAACAAAATTCTACATTTTCTAATAGCAAAACTATTATATACAATGTGATAAATGTGTAATAAATGTATGCTATTATTGTTATTAACAAATTAATTCATCAGAATGTAATGTGCGTGTGAAACGGATCATTCACCTATCTAGAGAGCTACTTCTTCTCTCCAAATGGAGAGGTGACAAGACTTGGGACGGGCTCTTCAATAATTCTACATTAATATCAGCAGTCTTTGATTTGGCCGAGCTTAAATATTTTCGGACGCTTCGCCTATTTTCATTGCTGTTCGCTCGCCGAAACAACGATTCGGACAAGCTGCCACGTCTAATTACGGTATTATGTACAGGTGTACGCTGTGAGCTGTTAGGCGGCGTATTGTAACTGTTGCTAGTGTCATCATCGGATTCTCCACCGGAGTCTATGATTTGATGCTGACTTGAAACTAAACCGAGCCTTTCTTTTATTCGTACATACGAGTCAGTATCCAGATTGCTGTCAGGTGATTGTTCCTGTGTGAAGGATTAAAATACTTAAAGATGAAAAAGTCATAAGAAAATTTAAAAATATATTAAAATGATAAGGATGTTTTTGGATTTTTATAATTATCAAAAGAAATATGTATAATATAAAAAAATTAATGTTATAGGTGTAGTAAAAAGAAATCCATTATTTTTGCATGAAATTGAATGGAAAAATAATGGATTTCTTTTTACTACACCTAATATATAATTTTTAATCAATTTTATATAGTTATTCTATAGATTAAATTAAAATGTTTAGGCTCTAACAAATTATTAAATCGAAAATGCCAATACGAGTCTGAATGAATGTGTGTATAAGTAAAATTTATTGAAATATTTATTGAAAATTTATATAAATATATACATAAATATTTAAATAAAGAAAATGTAAATATTTTAATCCTTTGCTTTGGGTCCTTTTACAACTTTAATCAGTAATTATTATCATGTAACAAGTTAACTAAAATTATATTAGTAGACAATTATCAAATACAATGAGATGCATAATCAAATCAATTAAACAACAAATTGTATGCACACATCCATTCAGTATTGCTCGTATTGACAGTTTTTTTTGTGTTTTATAGATATTTTATTATTTTTATATGAAATATTTATACGTACGTAGCGATTGCGTGACATTCGTTGAGATCTAGCATGAATTGGAGATGGTATTTTGGTGGGACTCAAAGGCGGCGTACGACCCGTCGAGCCGCCTATTATCGGAGGTAGAGAGTTATGCTCTGCTACTTGAGTAGCCCATTCTGATATCCATGCGTTATTATCGCGTGAAATACTCATCTGTAAAATATATCGTGAACATCTCGTGCACATTACGAATGCGAACACTTGTAGATGTTATCTACCTTAAAATTATGTACGTATGCTTCGTTGCTTTCGTCTTCAGTTAGAACACCGACGCTGAAAACTTTGTCGATATCCATTCTTGCTTTCTCCTCGTCGGTATAGTCCTTATGAATCGTGTATGTTCCAGCTTCGCTCACTGCACCATCGGAATTAGCATCGACGTTGCTAACGTTAAATACATCTAGATTGGTATCCGTGATATTGTCCGCGTTTAAATCCATCGCGTAACTAACAAATTGCTCTCTCTGATCACTCAACAAATTATTCTCTCTCTCGTTTGTATTCTTTATATTGAAATCATCGTGAAGATAATTCATATTAGATACTTTGTTGTCATCTACATTATTTACTTCCTTACACTCATGATTAACGTCGATATATTCAATGTTTTTTGTGTATCGCTTTTCATTTTCGTCGTCATCGTAATTGTTAATCTGAATGCGACTTAAATCATTTATCGTTGCAGATCTTTGGGATGTCCAATATATATTTTCGTTGGTTTCAAGTTCTAAAGAGAGGCCTTGAGATGACAGTTTGTTGTGATGTAATTCATCGTCACAGGACCTTGTCATTAAATACTGCTTATTCTGATGAGAAGGATCTACTTGTTCATTCGTGGATTTTTTTGTGCTAGAATGTGCTCTCGAAGAACTCTTGGCACCTAAAGAATATACACAATTCAAATCTTTTAATTAATAAGATGTAGAAAAGTAATAATAAAATGTATTATTTATAAAAATAAAT
>Ga0157363_1000975_pt1 | contig 22961 bp, 17 predicted proteins | sample AttsexASBM1_FD_111477 | JGI IMG/M metagenome (GOLD analysis project Ga0157363, IMG submission 111477) | Fungus gardens microbial communities from leaf cutter ant in Ribeirão Preto, State of São Paulo, Brazil - Atta sexdens ASBM1 | ecosystem: Host-associated > Fungi > Mycelium > Unclassified ... | reverse complement strand
TTTATTTATTGTTTCGTTAACAATACATTTAATAAGAGCAGTGATAATCTATGGAAATTATTAAAAAATTAGGTATGATTTGGCATTATAAATTTAACAATGTAAATAGTATTAAATAAAAATTGCTAATAGAAATGACTAAGTAAAAAGTTCATCAATCTGAATTTACAATTTATTTTCTTGCACCTATATGTTCCAAACGCTTAAACTACTTATATATATATATATATCCATTTTTACCAATGTAATTTTTACATTTTAATCTTGATTTGACTATAATTCTTTATCTTTTTTTAGATCTAAGAATTAGAAAAAGATAAATAGCACATTGAATCGAGATTAAAGTAAATCTACATTGATAGAGACATTAAATTGTATGTTTCGTATAATAAATGTTTTATGTCGCTAATTCATACATTAACGTATGTTTTTATTTTCTGGATCTAATTCATTGGATTAATCGTCATTCGTCTAATAAATTAAAGAGTGTCAGCTAAAGGAGGAATAAACGGGAATGATTAAAACAAAACTTTCCTTTGACTCCACGGTAGTTCGCAAGTTGACGGGAAAACCCAGAGGAGAGTAGGACGGGTAAGCCACTCTAGTCATCTCAACATCCCATCGCGGTAACATCCGGCCGCTGATGTGGACCTCCGCTTTGCGGCATAGTACTCCACCCTCCCCATTGCAGTCATCCCAGTCGACCTGTTCTGTGTTGTACGACGCGAGGGCAAACGGTACTAGGAAGTAACCTGCTCTGTAATTAGCGTCTTCGTTCGCTTCTTTGACAAAGGACGACTTCTGGCGGGGCCGACACAAAGGAGCCAACTTAACAGGTACCATCGACTGTACCTCGCAATTTAGGTCAAGATTATACTTGTTGTTTGTTGTGCTTGGAATAGTTTTTGTACCTTTACGTAATACCTTTTGAACCGCTCATTATGTGTCATTAACGGACTCGAGTACTAACTTGTCCAGCAAAATAAATGATTTCTCGCCAACGACGATACTATTTCGAAATAACATATTACTTTTTTTTTAGTTAATTTTATTTAATAATTGTCTTATCAATTAGACAAATGTATGCTGTTAATGAATGTACAATCTCTAAGTTTTTACATTTATTTTCTACGGCATTCTAAATCAAAAATAATTGGCACTACGGAAAGAGAGATTAATTTATGCCACGAATGGATTTAATCTCAACCTCCGGCATAGAAAATGTGCATTTGACGGTTGACTGATAAAGGCTTTCCCATTTAGGAGTTAAGAGAGATCTACATAAATACTCGCGCTAATTCCCGCGTTCTGCTGAATATTTAACGCCACGCGCAATATTTACATCGCGTTACGTAGTAGTATATATTATCACCGGCGGGACATATATACAGAATTTACACAGAGATACTCGCAGAATGCGCGAAAAGGCGAGAAAGTAAAGATAGCGGAAAGAAAGTGAGTGCGTCATTATGCAAGCCGTGCGATTTCCATATTCTACATATTCACGCTCGTTACACATAATTTGCCCGCGATCCTGCATTTTGTCCAGTGAGATAGCGGTACTTTGTGCGGGGGAATATTGTACTAATATACTACACGGAAACTAAGTATTACGCCTTTACTCGCTACCTTGACAAATGTACCGTACAAATACGGAGTCAACTCCCTCGGATGGGAGAAATTTTTTTTTTTCACCGAGCACATCAAGAATCTTTCTCCAGTCGCTGCGAAGCCATAGTGATGAATAAAACATTCAGAAACCTGCAGTTCGTGCCTGCTTCCACTTGGCTTCAAAACTCGCAGAAAAGCGTGCCCTGCCATTATATAATCCCTCCTCGTTCTTTCCGCGACAGCTCATAGGTGAATACTTCTAAAGTATGCGATATATACCTAGATAAGTGTTGCGTGTATTACGATTTTACATTACTTTTTGATCCGTGTGCGGTTGGGAAATCAAAATAATGAAAAGTTTACAAATAAAAAAAAATTGTATTATCTTTCAGTGAAAAATATATAAAAATATATAAAATTTTCAAAGATAAATTTTTATTCGTGGAAAATACAAATTACGCATAGCAATTGTAAAATTGTTATCTATAGCTTTCGTTATTTGTATTCTTTTATTTATCTCCAATTTCTCCACAAATTCGCATACCGAATGTATTTTTTTTCCTCGACCGTTGCAAAATTCTACTGTTGAATCCGTTCAAATGAAAGAAATTACGATCTCTCACAGGCGACATTTCGGCGAGGCGTTCCTTATGACGACACGAGATTTATTCGTTTCTGAAGTGCCGCGAAGTACCCTCACTCTCCTTCGCATCGCCCACACCGCTTCTTGCAAGCACTCCTACAACTCCGATACGGTCTCGCGGCTACGCCGGTATTGTTTGAGTTGACAAGCTTCACTGTTATGCGCGAGAATCGGTATGGCTACACCGCCTATCCAACTTCATACAAGTGGCGCCTATTTAGATCTCTATCCGCTTCTGTTTACACCACCGCGTTGGTACACCGGTGCGCGTCTCTCCTCCGGTAGATACGGATCCGACAAAGTTCTCGGGGACCCGACTTCCTTCGCGGAACGCGGAACTGGGAGGAAGGACGAAATAGGCGAAAGCAAGTCCGGAATGGATGATGGAAGGACTCGAAGGGACGAGAGAGGATCAAGTGTCGTGATCGCGCGCGTTATGTTACCAGTGTCACTGCTTCTGCTTCCGTTACTGTCGTCTCGCCTTTGTCGTTGCCGCTGTTGCTGCTACTGCTGTTAGATTCTGCCACCGTCTGCAGTACATCTGGTGTTGCTAAGTTCGGTTCTTCAACAAGGTGGTTTCTGATAGTTCTTGGTTTTGAGCCACACGTATATAACATCGTCCTTCGATCACGATGGCTATCACGGCGGATACCAGTGACTTTCGCTCCTGCAAATTCCGCAAAAGTCGAGTCGCAATAAAATCCTACCGTAAATTTGCAAATTCAGGCGCTGGCTGGTTGGTTGGCTTCCTACGCAGACCATGGTCGCACAGCCGCGATGATCTATTGCTCCTCGCGGTAAGAGCTGTGCAGTTATTATATAAGCAAGAAGAGTAATGGTGTGATATAACAATAATCATACTAATCTTAATGTGATTGTTACATATGACACATGCGCATTATTTCATTTGAATAATATTTTATTTTATGAAAGTATATTTTATAAAAATAATCCGCCCACGTTTCGTACATGATATACATTGTTTAATGTCAAATTATACTAATTTTCAGTTATTTTTAATTATTTTTATTTCTCGCCGTTGCTTCTATCCAATATATTGTTAATTTGATTAAAATGGAGTTAAACAATTTAATTCAAGAAAATATACTAATTTGATTCAAATTTAGTTTATTATTTACTAAATGCATACGTTAACATGAACGATGTTTTATTTTGAAACTAATCATACAAATGAATTGATTTACAATTTGATTTAAAATTTTGACACACATGGAAGTTAAAAATAATAAAACTCAAGGGATAAATTACTATGCAATTCTCCTTTGTCTAACAGTGTAATATACATCGATCATATTTATACAATAATTTATGTTTACTTGCTATGCCTATATTTTTTTATTTGCTCAAAATGCCGTACGTTTTATAACTTCTGGGTTATAGAAAACGATATGTACTGTGATTTATTTTATTATATTTGAATGATACTTTATTCTACAAAAATAGTCCGCTTTTGATTATTGCGTGATAATAATACCATAAAAATAATTTATGTTACTTGTTAATATACATTCCTGTACTTCTTTTATTTGTCTTAAATGCCGCGTATTTATAACTTGCAAACGGAATTATTGACCATTGCATGATCGTGCGTTCGAATATTCACAAGCAATTTCCGTAAGCGTGAATTCCATAAGCGTAATTCAGCCATCGAAGTACGATGAAGGTTTGCCATTAAGACACGTTTTAATTGCGCGATACGATGCGGCTATTTGACACCCCATAAAAGGTTTAATCAAGCCTAATGTTCACATTTATTCCACGGAAGCCTCAACGACCATGTTTTATTACCGTTTTCGACAAGAAGTGAAGATGAAGGCATCGAATTATTACACTCAGCCGAGATGATAATAAAAAATAAAATTGTCCCAAGTAATGCGAGCAGCAACTTGTCAAATTGGAATGCTTAACAAATTGAAACACGCAATTCATCCAAAATAAAGATAGTGTTATCACGCGGTATTATTCGCAATCGTGATTACGTGCTTAGTTGCGATTAAACTATTTTTGTACTGAGAACACGGCATGACTTTCGGATATCATAATGCGGTTTAAGTTACGGTATAATCGATAGAAGTTATGCGAAATAATGAAATTTATTAAAGAAACATTATCAATATATTTTTATGTTATATATATGTATAAACGTATATATAATAATTTTACTAATAATAATTTTATTAAAAATTAAAAGAGGGAAATAAAAGATATTATTTTACAATAAATTATTTTATGATTAAATATGAAATAATATTTTATATTTAAATTTTTCAACATTAAATTATTATTTATTAATTTTATTATGATAGAATAAAAATTGCATTACAAGAAAAATGATGTAACACATTCCAAGATAGAAATAAAGACTGTTAAAAATATAGATCCAACCTTGTTAAATAGGATGATCCGAGCTCGAAAACATAATTATAATTCGACGCAATGAAATTAGTACTCGACTACTATACAAACGACATTTACGATCTATCAGGCGTTAGTTCGTTAGCCCCTTCGTTCGAATCGTCAGGTGGAGCTGCGATTTTACGCGGTACGTGCCAGTCCATCAATTCGTTTCTCCACCCTCGTTTTTCATTTCCGCACGAAAAGCCCATGACGGACTCGGCGCGATCGGCTTTTAAAAGTGCGGCGGAAAAAGCCGGATCCGTTTCGTTTCCTCTGTATGCGAAAGCGTATTTGCTTTTTTACTTACCAGCCGACATGTAATAATTGACATTAACGGTTAAGGAAATATTTGGTATGCCAACTAATAGCTGCAGCAGCTGAGCAAGCTTTCCCATATCGGCATTTTTTCCGTTCTTCTTTAGAAAAGATAAAAAAATAAAAGAAAAAGACAGAGAGAATGTGAGAAAGAATCGTATTTTGAAATAATCACTTAGAATAAGATTGAAATTGTCTGAAAAGATATATTATAACGAAACACGAAGTAGAGATCTAATTTTAGTGACTTGAAAGTTATTTAATGTATATACAATGTACATACAATAAATGATTACACATAAATATTATAAAAAGCAAGTAAATGCTAAAAAGAAAGAGGGAGAGGGAGAGAGAGAGAGAGAGAGAGAGAGAGAGAGGAGAGATGTGGAAGGGAGGAAAGAGAGAGAGAAAATAGAGTTCCAATGTTTGTAAGCTTGATTTAGCATGGTGTAAAAGGTAAACAAGTTATCCGGTACTGGCATGTACCATTTACGCACGTTAATATTTAAATCGGTAAATTATACTCGATGATATCAAACATGCTCGCGAAAGCGTTACCAGCTAGCACTTCTTAAATTTAATATGAAACGCGCATGAGCTAATTACTCCGTCGCGGAAGTTATACACAGATGCATATATTACTCGTAATGCTCATACATGATGTACGTATACATATATATTTTATTTTTGTTTATTAATATAAATGAGATTAGTGATCGGACTTTTAATCCTCTTTAATTGACAGGTACAGAATATTTAAAATAGAAATTATAGTACAAAATTATCAAGTTCTTTTATGTTGCATGTATGTGTGCACGTTAAGGTGGATTAAATAACTATAATAATATAGTTCAACTAGGAAAAAACATAAAATACATTTATATCTAAAGCACTTATTTAGAACATAAATATGCTGCTCCAACTTCGCATGCATATCATGCATAAATATGTATATTTATGTCATAGCAGCTGCAATATACATCATCAATTTCACGGAGCATTCCGTTCATATTCAAAAAATTAAGCCCGACATTCATCGATCGTTTATCATACTTCTCCGAGATCATTTAATGACATAATTGCCCAATGGGAAGTGAATCGTAATATTTTCACGGTCCATCTTCCGAGGAGAATCCTTGATCTCCCCGCGGTTCATTCTTGGTCGCGCGCCATAAAAATTGTCACAAAAAAGGCCTCCGACGCTAAAAGAACCCCTCGAAGCCATGATGCGAAAGGGCGACGTCGAAGGGTGCACTTACGGCAAAAGGGGTCGCGATATACACGCGAGGTGGGGTGTTTATTAAATCTTCTGTTAAAAGGGATAAAATTAATTCCGACAGATATTTTTGTATTGTTCGCAATTATTCAATAATAATTTCTATAATAAGAAACTGTATTGCTAATGAAAAGAGTTATACTCGATAGGTACTTATTTACAAAAGAGATCTGCAAAATTTTGTGAATGTTGTAAAAAAGAATTCATAATAGTTTAGAACAATCAATTACATTGCTTGACAAACTTATGTTAAATTGAATTGGTAGGATGTGTCTTATAGTAATTTTTTACTCTGATTTCAAATCTAACAAAATGAGGGGTCGGGGGAGGCAGGATTTTTAAATAATATAAATATTAAAAAATTCCACTACTTAGCTCTTCTTAGATATATGTAGATAAATAATTCATAGAGAATAGTTACTAAATTTAACATAATTTTCTACTCATTATAAAAGTTTTCAAACAAAAATTATTTTAATTTATGAAAAGGCTTTATACAATAAGCTGTTATCAGCAAATGTATATATTTTAAAAAAGAAATATGTTGGTTACAAAATTGTTGAAAAATTGGAATTCGTAGGATAAATTCTAAGTTTATTCTCAGCACAAAAAAATACATAAAACTCAAGTAAAATTAGCAACTTAACAAATTATTGACGAAGGTTATTTGTGATTATTTTGAAAAATTTAATTGAAATTATATGTATCATTCTAATCAAATGAGAAACTACGTCTATTCCATTATTATTAATAATTGCTTTACGTAGGGCTTTATATAAAGTAAACACTAATTGTCATCAGAAAATTCTGAGGAAGTCAATTCCAATTGTGTCAGATAAATAAAGGTGTGTATTGTGATTTATCGGCGAGTTCTTGGTAACACTTTACCGTATTATGCCCCCGACTTCTCCCGCGACGAAAGAAAATTACGTGCACGCATGTGCGAGATTGTGATCAAGAGAGCAACATATTTCCTGGAATTGATTCATCGCAATCGAGCGGCGATGGACAGCGCGAATAGCCCTCTTCTTTCGCCACCTCTTTCCATATGCGCGACGTTTCCGTACGTACGAAACATTCGTCGCAATCAGCACGCAACAAAATTCGAAATGGTCTTTAATAGCATATCGCACGGATGGAAATGACTCTCGTGGGGAATGACTACGCACGTCCAATTTCGCCTACTAATTCCACCTTTATGACTCTTATAAATGACAGGTTTCTAACCTGGTGTTGCCGTACCAAGCGAGTACAATAATACGTTCGTCCTTTCAAAAACCGGGAAACGCGACGCGACGGCAACGGCATAGAATAATATTTGCGCTACTACTCGTCTCTGTCGCAGCCAAAAAGTCTCTCCATTGACGTTTAGTGCTTACTTTCATTACCATCGCTATCTTTGTACGTAAGTTTTCCCTTGATGTATGCAAATTACAGTTTAAAGTGGCGCGATGGAGAACACCGGTTTCTTCAACGATACACTTTCAAAGGAGATGCAAGTTTGAAATAAAAGAAACTCTGTACGATTTTCGAATGAATAACGTGCGCACGCAGTTTGAAGATAAATAGATGTCACCGGCTCTAAGTGAAGACAATCCTAACCACAATCGAACTTCTATAAATAAGATGCAAAGACAGAAATGGACCGATACACTTCGGGCTGCGACGTGTACTCGGAAGTACACGTGAAATGTATAAACATCGTCTAATTCTCCTCGCCACAGTTACAGAAAACGCATTCAGCTTTCAATGCACAATACGACCGGGAACTTGCATCGCCATATCCTCGTTCTTCTCACTTCCCCGACAATTGTATTCAATGTGCACGCATAGCCAGCTTTTACGACGATCGAAATGTTCGTATCATTCGACACAAATACAGCGAAACACAAACCGTTTGAAAGTATATACTCATTAAATGATTGTCCTTTACAAACATCTAGCTAAAATCTAGTTATCAATATTGCGAGAAAGAATGTGAAAGTAGAATTTTGCTAAAACGGTGTCAATTACTTGAATTCATATCATTAATTCGCAAAACTTTTATCTCGTTCAAAATATTTGTCGAGATCTTTTTGAGACTCTCAAATGTCATAGAAAGCGCAGGGAATTTAAATCATAACATAAATATGCAGAAGATATGCGTTAGATTTAAGCCATTTTAGTAAAAGTGGATGAAGAGGAGCGGAACTAGAGCGCATGAAGAAACAAGCGCAAACGGAAAACGGAGGTAAGCGAGCGTCTCGTACGCGTTGGGGAAGAGAAGGTGGTGAGAAGAGAACGATAAAAGATCATTAAAATGAGAGAGAGAGAGAGAGAGAACACGATATGCAGACAAAAGCAGCGAGACAGAGGTAACGCAAACTATTACGTAGCTCTTTCTAGCGGCGAGAGCACGCCCTTTTATTTTCTACGCTTCCGCCGTTGCTGTATGCGGGACGCCTTCCTGGATTCTCGTGCACACGTGGAATACATCCATTCATTTGGCTTTGAACCTCAATGGTAATGTTATTGCATCGTTACGAAGGTCGGCAGCATCGCACTCTTTCTCTCTCTCTCTCTGCGCGCGCGCGCGTGTGCGTGTGTCTCTTTTGCTCCGCCCTTTGCATGAATAACCCTTTTGCTCGTTTCGCCCATCTCTACCTGCTCGCTTCTCTACCTGCGTCCGCACAGTAGTCGAACGAAGTCGGCGAGTAAGCCGGGTGGCGATGCTTAAAGAGGGGTTTTTCGCGTCGTGATACGTGTACGTGATCCGACACGGTGTAGTTAGAGCCGGGTAATAACTGTCATTAGCATCGCAGTGACGAGTCGTCGGACGAGTACGAGAGTCGTTGTAGAAAGCCGATTTACAATCGTAACTGGCAACCTTTCCACCCTTTTCACTGCCACGTCACGTTTTGCACGTCACATATAACATCGATGCAGATTTTTCAACTTAATTACTGCCAAAGTGTGAACAAAATGAGGCCTTTTATCGTGTTACCCATTACTCGAAATGATTTAATTTTAAAGGTTTGGATAGGTCAACTGTGTTTCTCCGAAATAAACTTATTTTATTTTTGTTGTATCTCATTATTTGTATATTAGTTAATTCTCCATTGGCAAAATTTTTACCTTTCATCCGCAATCTGAGTCTGCGAACTTTTAATGTAGATTTTTATATTATTCCATATTGTATAAAAATTTGAAAAAGTTCTTATATACTTGTGAAAGCAAATTTCTATTATAGAAGTTAGATTGTATTTTGCTAATTTTTTTTTACTGATTTAAATTTATTTACCAAAGTTTACAATCAAACAATTGATGATGTCTTTAAAATCCAACAGTTTGATGCTGGAAGTATATTTGATTACAGTTTTATCTTACTCAATTTCGCTTAAGAAACAAACACGCTACTTGAAATAAGTGTCATAGACGTTAATGATTTCCGTTATATTATAATGCAATACGTAATCAATGACGGCGAAGAGCGATGGCGCAAAAACGTTATGTCTTCGTCTCGTCCATCTTAACACCTCCTTGCGCAACCCTCCCTCTCTCTTCGCTGTTCGCCAAGACGGTATCCGATTCTCCGCGATAATTGGCACTCCGGATTGAATTTCCACCCCCGCTTCTCGTCATCGTGTCGAAAAGAACGAAGAGAAAACGACATCGGCGTTCGCACGGCCGTCGCGTCGTCCGTCGACGTCGACATCGACGTCGGGTAGTCGGCGACGACCTCCGGGAATGGCGAACGCGATCCCTCCGATCTCGCGTTAAATTTGCTGAACGCTGCTTTGCAATTCAATGAAAGAATCCAATCCTTGCGTAGAGGTTGGCCTACCCCATTCTCCTCGACAACGGTTCCTCTCAAGGATGCGCTCTCAGGGGTGAATCTGTAGGGAAACTAATAAAACTTAAGCTTTTAGGATCAGGACAACTATTTGAATCGGGACATTCCAAACTGATCTTGTTTAAAATATTTATTATTGCTCTTCAATGTCATAAAACTTTTACATAATATTTCAATATCTATGATATAATTAGCTGACCAAGACATAGAATATAGACCATGCCTTCCGTATCTAAATAGTGTATCTAATGTGATCGATAAAAATGGAAAAGAGGCACCGTGAAGACGGCCAATTTCTATTTTTTTCTAGCAATTTATTACACCATTGAATAGAAAGAACCAGGGATTGTCTCCGCACTCTATCTCTTTCAATTTTGTTGACCAATTGTACACATGGATTGCGCAGTCCATACTTTATGTCTTAAACATATTAATTCTCCTTCGACAATATGAAATTTTCATTCTTCGTCCGCAACTTGAATCGAACTTTGATGTAAATCTTTATATTGTTCCAGATAGTAAAAATTTGAAAAAAATTCTTGCATACTGTAAAAGTTTTAAAGACTTTTTACAATCATAAAAATTGGATTGTATTTTTCTTATTTTCTTATTTTTTAATTTTAATTTATCTATCAGGTAAAGAAAAGAAAAAAATTATATTTTTATAATCTTTTTTTCCAGAATTTATAATCAAAATGTCGACTATGCCTTTAAACTCTAATAATATTGCTCCTATAGTGTTAAAATTCGAGAAATCATTTACTCTTTTATATATACAGGATGCGTCATTAAAATCCACAAATTTCAATTTAAATTTTTCACTATACTGTGCCTCCGTCAGAGGTTGTTGTTGGCGTCCGAGAAAGCCTGATACTTCTAGTAAACAGTCAGTATTCTTAAAATGGCCGCGATGTTGAAAACCATCAAATGCGAAGTATAATCAAAGAGCCGCGATTATCGAAGGCCTTCGCACTCAGCAACAAATAATTCGATATTTTGCATATCTGAAATCAAACGTTTATGACGTTGTGTGACTGTATGTGCAAAACATACAGCTTTAGAACAGTTCAACGAAGGTTCCAGTATGCCAACGAGGAAGAATCACTCGAAAGACGCACCGCGAGGACCCCGCAATCATTGAAAGAACTTAAGCGCTGATTTCGGAAGGCAATCGTTGTGAAAATTAGTATCGATTGTTGGTGCGAATCAACAATACGTCGAGGAGGACCTTCGATACAAATTAATCACATTAAAGATACGACAAATGCTCTCTGAGGCTGCCAGGACAAGCCGAGTTGCTCGTCTCCCATTCTGGCCTCCCAGTATCAACAGCCAGTAATTTAAATTTCTTGGACTACTACATATGGAGAATCTCTTCTGAAGAATCTCTTTTTTATGAGACATTCGTATCACGCTAAATTGCAAATTAGAATTTTGTAAGAATCATCATCCGAAGAAATCACCTCCCGAGAAATACGAGAAAGAAAAAAAACAGAAAATTGAAGAATATTATCGCTATTTTCATCAAGACGATATTATTCTGTTTGTCATGTGATTCTGAAGTTATTTTTAATCGAAGCGGTAGAAGATGAGGTATGTGCAGATAGAAAGGTGTTAGAAGCTACAGAAGCGAGTAATAATTCGCTTTGTCTTATGTTCTATTTTTTAGTAATATAAGCACTGACAAGTTAACACACCGGTAAGAGAAAATTCATGGTATCAAAATACTACGGGCGAAAATTGATATGTTATTCCATTCCAATTTCAGATGAGAAATCTGATTCGATAACTGAAAGTTTCGCATTAAAAAGGCTATAAATGAAGAAAAATGAAAACCTCAGATCGAACGTTTCTCTATATAAATAACAATTATATAGTTAAAAAAAGATATAAAAGGAAAAAAATGTTTATATTTGTAGTGCTTTGAATTGCATCGTAAAAATAACTGAAATAAACATTCATTCTCTCTCATATTACCGGTTTATGGGATTGCAGAACATCAGCTACACGCTGCGAGAAGCCGAGCAATAATTGAGTGCGTAAAGCGACCGTATCTTTCATAACCAGAAATATCCTTTGCAAAATTCAATAGCGTTTATTTACTGATTGCGCATAATTAATATAATATAATTAAATTAGTACATTAGCTGTGTTAAAATACCTCGTTACGGTGAAACTTATTAACCCGACTGACGGTTTCGAAATATAGATAGTATATATTTCTCCTCGCACACACCGCTGGCATCGCGTGATTCTCTTTGTGCACTCACTTGCGAAAGTATTCCAATTCAATGCTCATTTACGTGAGGATCGTGCCTGCGCTTGACATTCAACGAATACGCTTCCTCACGGCAACGGGCGCACAGATAAGCACGTGCCCGGGTGGGTGCACAGTTCGTGCATGCGTGTCTCGATCTCACAGCACGAGCGGAATCATTAATACCTGCGGTGACCCACGAAGGCACAAAAAGTCAGTCGACGAGGCTCGTGACGCGGATGCTTTTTCTCGACGCCGGCGTAGACGCGGGACACGAGTGCGCGCGCGAGCGAGAGAGAGAGAGAGAGAGAGAGAGAGAGAGAGAGACAGAATGAGAGGGGGAGGGGGGAGGACGGACAGCACAGAGGGGAAAACGGATGGATGTGGAACGGGGCGGAAAGGCTGATAGAAAAAATATACGGGTGGGTGGGTGGTTGGTTGGTTGGGCAAGAGGAGAGAAAATGAGACGCGCAAAAAAGGGCGATGGGATGGGGAGAGGATGCGCGATGGGAAGAATGGGAGGGAAGAAAAAATCAAATAAATAGGCGGACGTGGCGAATACGTGGTTGGAGTGCGAGTCGGGAAGAGAAAAGGATCGCCAGAGAGATGCGGAGACGCAGAGAAACGAGCGCGAATGTAAGAGGAATAGATAGTAAAAGAGGAGGAGGGGATGAAAAAAGGAAGAGCTAGGAGAAAGTATAAGGGTGGCGGGAGACGAAGAGCGAGGGTGGCAGAAACTGCCAGATGTTTTATTGACGGCGGAGGTGTGATGGATCGTTACGATATTATTGCGTTGCGACGCAGTGCACCCAATCGAATACGTGTGCAGGGTGCAGCAGGATGCAAGGTGCAGCGCGCGCACCCTTCGGCGCTGCGTCATGCATTAAGGGGGCCGCCACCGCGATTCGATCTGCTCGCATAATACGTTCCTCGCACGGATGAAAAAGAAAGAGAAGAGAAAATATAGGTGGGCCTCGTGCGCCTCCCCTCGCCTATTCTTCTTTCTTCTGCAACTCGCCGCTTGCCGCTCGCCGTTCGCGCGGCCTCTTTTTTCCCCCCTTTTCCCGTTTCCTACGTCACTCCTCCATTTTACTTCACCTCCTCCCCCGCAGCCTCCCCTATTGTGTATCGCGTTGCAATAACGCGACTAGCGTGACCGGTGCTAACTTACTCCATCCGCGAGACAGTGAACTCGATAACTCCATCCTTCCACCGAGATATCCGAGCTTTCGTTACGTTTAGTGTCCGGAAATAAGATGCTCGCGCTTAGCGTTAATCCTGTTTTAGAACGATGATAAATGGAAGCATTAAGTGTAACGAAACATAATACACTATATTCTCTTTAAACATTCCAGTAATTGTAATCGGGATATGTTAAATCTATTAAATAACAAAGAGATATTTTTCAGTATTCTCTGTGGGGAATAAAAATCTTAATAAGACATCACACACACACACACAACATGCGTGTAAGCAAAAATGGATGTGTAAAGTTTTCTTTTTATTACATTCGTTAAAGTCCGATAAGATCGAAGCCATGTCGCAATTCAGATTCTCCTCGATAATTACACCCGTCGAAATGGACCAGATAAATTAACTGCAAACCTGCACACTTTCTCAAGTCTTAACTGAGGCATTTACCATCGTCTACTCGGATCAATGTCTGGTACATTGATACTCCGGCATCCGAGCCAGCTGAAGTATAACCCGTGAAAACGATCGGAGTGCATGCATCTTTCTCCTTCCTCTCTTCCTTCTCATCCCCGGAAGTGCATGTCATCGTACGACGAAGTGTGTCGCGTGTCCGTGACACTTCCCCTCTGGAAAGTATGCTCAATATAAGAGAGCGCGATTACCTTCTTTGTTCTCTTGGGGAGGAGAGGGGGGGGGGGAGAAGGCGCATGTTTCTACGGACGTCAATAGCCCGTAATGCATGTGTCACAAGTAGCGTACACATCGTCAAAGCATACGGATACCGGCGATGATAAAGAATGCAGACGAATCGATTGCACGCGGCGCTTCGGGACACACGGCATGCATTTTGCTCACTCGGAATGACACGATCGACATTGAGGATTGTCGTTTAGCTTACGGATCGCTCTCTGTATTTTGTAACAAGCCGCGTCGCTGTGGATGAAGGAATTCCCGCATCGTGTACCCAGAGAACGGGAGACAGCGACACCGCGCGCACACTCGGTCGGTGAATATTAAAAACGCTGATGAATGTATACAACTCTATCCGGCAGCGTTAAAAGCACGTCACGCGTACGGATAGATTGCAATAAACGCCGGCGCACTCGTGATAACGCTTTGAAACCCCCTGCACTTTACACGCCGCTGTATCATGCAATTCCCTGGCTCTGCTGCCTGCCTGCTCGCGTATCGAAATACGTGCTGTTACGCCCGTATAAAATACCTTTCGCAAATTGTCGTTACGGATCGACGATGGCGATCCTGCGTCGTACATTAAATCCGGGTTCTGTAATGGATAAATCATATTTTGCAACTTTCGCACGGAACTGTCATTGCGACTACGATATTTCGTCGGTCATTTACAAGATTGTGCACTTTATGAAAGATGACGATCCAATTTCAACATAGCGTTTGAAATATTCGATGGACTGATCCAGATCTCGTTGGGCGTGGATGCTTGCAAATTGCACGTGAATACTGGTGAGCGATTTCAACTAGCGACGCATAGGTATATCGGAGCACGAGGACTGTATATCCCCAATCCGGACCAAGTTTTCCTAAACTCGGATGCCTGCGTGTTAGTCGAGACGTGCCTGATCTCGAGCGTTGCAGATTCGTTCCGGTACCCGGTGAGTTAATCTATCCGCGAATTATCGCCGTCGGCCCGAACTTCTAAACCACCGTTAGCCGACCGCCACGCCACGCCGCCTCGAGAGCCTGATTTACCGCTGCGAAAGTAATTCCGCATCCGGAGAAAGAGAGAAAGGGGGAAAATCCGTCTGCCTGTAACGCGCCGTAACACACGTACAACGGCATATCCGTCGTTTCGTTCCGCGAGATTCCAATCGGTGCTCGCTCGGAGTCGATCAAGCGAAAAAACACTCACGACGTCGCATCGTACCAACGTACATTTTATATATATATATATGTGTGTGTGTGTGTGTGTGTGTGTGTGTGTGTGTGTGTGTGTGTGTTTTTTTCTTGTTTTTTTTCTCTTCTCCACCTCCCGTCGGCACCCTCGTTTCCTTTCCCGACGGCGCGACGGACCCCCCGCGGAAAAATACATGGTCGTACACACATACACACACACACACACACACACACACACACACGCGCGCGCGCGCGCGCGGAGGAGCCGCATAACAGAGACGTAAATAGCTACGAGCTATGAGAAGCAGAGGGCGAAATACACGCGTCATACGCTCGCATTCATAGTTCATATGTACGAAGTGACATATGCATGGGCGAAAGGCCGAGCGACATGCAGAGTACCATAATCTCAACGTGGGCGTTTGATGTCTACGGGAAAGTTTAAGGTGAAGGCAACCCCCCGCTGCTCTGGCATCCTTTCCCTCTCCCGTTGGAACATGGGGTGAGACTCAGCCAGGAAACGAATGAGCTACGACGAGCCGCGGATACGTTGTTACGAGGTGTCGTAGCCTATCGTCCATGACTGGTCTATTAATACACCCTTTATTACTCCGTTAAAACAGTTGACAGATGATAGAGGTCTGTTAACGACACCACTATATTTATGTCGAGCTTACGGGTCGGCGTTTGTAATATTCGTCGCAATAGGGGGGCTCCAAAATAATGAAAATGTACCTCCTATGTTAAGATGTAGAAGTAAGAAAATTATATTGCGCTGCCAAAGAAAATTTGAAGGAGAGATGATTATCTTTAAGGATATATTAAGAATAGATATTATCTTGCTTTTTCAAAAGACTGCATCAGATGTCTAATCCTGTGGTGTTTAGGCTAGTCACGGCTATGTACAAATTGCATAAATAAAATCATATATTAAAATTTAAGGCAACATCCAATATGTTTAAACCACACCTAGGAATATATCAACCGCTTATCGTATTCAGCATCCATTTAGCTTTTCGGATTTAAAGATCATGTTTTTTTTTCTTTAGAGAAATCACAACCGGATGTTTCATCGTAAACATCGAAGAGAAACGGTGCAAGGTAAATACGCGATCATAACATCATACATCTCCTAGCCCAGCAGGATTAGATCGGACAGCCTCAAGACATTATTCTCCGGGTTTATCGACGATGACGGTAACTCCGAGACACGGGCCGATCTATCAAAATCAAGGAAACGACCGTTCGATGCAATTAACATCCTCCCTTGCGAAATTACCTCGCACCCTGATATGTACAGGCGAGCGCAAGTGTCGAAACCGGCGGGAGAGATCCGGAGTATATTAGCAGCATTAATTACGCGACCCTTCGGCTCGTCGTTGCGAGGGTAGCTATGTGCGAGGGCCAACCCCCTGCCGAAATCTGCAGGTCGCAACGGAAACGAATAGCCAGGGCCGAGCCGCGGTTTCAAAACGAACGATGGGAGCTGAATGCCTTCACATAGCGGTCAATCCTTGCCTAAGTAAACAATCCAGACCTTCGAGTCTCCTATTAATTATCCTGAGCGCCGTCTTTATAAGATTCGAGAATACGCATAAACATTCATTACATTAGAAATCAATATACTTCGAATTAGTTCTAAAAACCAATCGTATAATTTTCTTTTAAAAACACGAAAAATGTAAAAAGAATTTTTATCATATCAATCTTTAAAAAATTCATAGTACGAACTTTCTTTTTAGAAGAAACTTCGTTACTCTTTCGTGAAGAGATTTGAGTGAGATTCGCGGAATTCGATTAGGATAATACTTAATTAAAATTTAAATGGAGACTTAATTTAAAAATTCTTTCTCCAATTTCTCTCTTTGCTGCATTAAAGAAAAATGTTCATACATATCTACTCGCATATTTTTTGCTACGTAGTTACAATATCTCTGAATTTTTTTCGTGAGATAAAATTGCCAACTTTGCACGTCCAAGTCGTCTTCACTTGCTTTCTGACAGGGTGCTGTCCAGAACCGCGTAATTGTATTAGTAATGTCTGCCGTCACGTTGCCCGACATTGACCACTGTCAACGCACGATGAGAGGCGCAATGGAAGCAGAGAATCCTTTTATTAATTGCGTCCGAGGGAGTGCGCAGGAGGGCAAAAAAGAGGGAGAAATGAAAGGGTTGCTCGACCCATGCGTCCAGCCCATGGTCAGCAACCTAAGATTGCGCCGCGTCCTGATAAAATCCCATTAACTTTATCTGCATCCTGCGCGGTGCCCTATGAAAAGCCGTATTTCGCCCGCTTTTATCGCACGTGCCACCCCAGCCGCACTCTCGCACCCCCCCACGTCGTGTTATGAACCTTGCTCGACAACAACACGACGACGACGACGACGACGACGACGACGACGACGACGACGACGACGACGACGACGACGACGATGACGACGACGATGGTAGTGATGGTGGATCGCCGTTATATTGCTGTTCTCTCCTTCCCTCCGTTGAACAGTGATGTGCGATATATTCGCATAATTACAAGTTCGGAGATTTGTGTAGAGGCATTAACGACACGTAGCTATTAGGGAGTTGATTTATATAGAAAGATAAATCTTTTTATATATTAGCGTACAATATTCATATTTCTATATATCAAGATCTTTTGGAACGCTGCATTGATGGGTAATTGCTAAGTGGTTGATTAATTCAAATAAAATTATTTTTTATGAATTCGTTTTAGTAGTACAAGTTAGATTGAAAATCTCATTTTGGTCGCTATGAAATTAGAAACAATTCACGAAAATTCTCAAGTTATAAAAGACTTACTCTACATCCCGCCATCGCTACGCTTTTAATTAGAAGTTATCGATCGTTACAGTTTAATTGTCCTGGTTTTTCGTCTTAAATACATCCCGCCGGGCCCAGCTAGGCCATTAAACGATTCATTCGTTGATCATGCGTCCTGCGCAAAAACTCTAACCGTACCTAATTTCCAGCTCCGAACGAATCACTTTCATGGAGTAATTACTGCTAACGCGATATCGGCTATTCACTTATCTGACCACGACTCAAGATTCGTCGTTGATTGAGAATGTTCGTAATTTTGGAGGAAAAGCGAGGTACGGAAAAAAGAGCAACTCACTTTTCTATAAAAAAAAAGTCTCTTTACCCAAGTTCCACGAACATCTTATTAAAACAAATGGTCGTCCATACTCTCGGAAAAGACACCCTTAATTACGTCGTCCTTCTTAGCAAACCGGGTCATACTATCTACATACCCATTGTCATTAAGTGCTCCTCCTCCAGTTTTTGTGTCCCGTGGAACTTATGCCGTTTGGGAAGGATCTCGAATCTTCGCCTAGGATATCCCACAATACTTGCCCCCGAAATTCCTTATGCGAGCTTCCGAGTCTGAACCGCGGACAGATCGATATTAAGTGAGACGTTTTGTAATAGTCGTTCCGAGAAGTTCAACGGGCCGTCTTAAAATGAATTTATAACTTTGCTAAATTTGACGCCAGCGATCGATCATCCTCATCGAGTTACTGTAATTTAGAAAATTGATGTTCCGCTATTTTCGGCTCGTCTATGTAATACAAGACGTAGCGACCTAGCAAAATGGCGTGTAACTATCGATTAACCCATAACGCTTCTTCGAGCGATCAATATGCGCAAATATCGGAGATATAGATCGGCATAAAATTGTGTAGCTCGTAATAATGATAGCGACAACTAGGATAGGGTATAATGTGACACGTTTACGTGATCGTTCAATTGAAGTACTTAAGTATCACGTTAAACCTTCTCGTAATTCCCTTGTACTCTTTCTCTCAGTACATTATGGCCTACACAGTGTAACTCCCACTGTCACGCATATGCTTTTATACAATATCCAGCAATCTACCAAATGACACGAACAGTCGAACAATTTAGGGGAAGACCATATTGAACGCATCGTATACCTTTTCAGAATCAATGAATTCTGGGAAACATTCTCAAACTTCTTATTAAATAAAAGATTATATAAAAAAAACTCCGGTCATATTTAATTTAAATTTTGTATTTAAATTCCTCGTATTTACACATTTTATAATGTATTATTCAGAAATTTTGTAAACTATTTTATTTAACAATTCTGTAAATGTGAATACAATAAATTTTGCAAAATAATGAGGAAGAATTACGAAAGTTTCTGAAGTTTAAAATTTTGTACGAAGTTTTAAGTATCTTGTCGCGCAATAAGGAGTATCTTCCCTCGAAAAAAATCTCAGCGTACCCTGGTCTTTCATGGCAACAGAGTAACAGGAGAGAAAGCAAGCAGAATCTCCCTCCAATGACTCACAGTGACCGCGGTAACCGCACATAAATCCAGATCGACCCTTCACCTCGGAATCGCGCGCGGTGATTTAAGCACTCGGCAGGCCGACCTAATATGGTTTCCTAAGTAGAAGAGTGTCATCGAGCGTGTGATTCCCTCCGTAATGGTCTTTCGCTTTCCAGACCGTTAAGCAGCGATACGTTGTAAAGCTGGCTCAAACGACAATACATAGTTAAGATGTCTTGAGAAGGTAGCTTCCTCTATACTTTAATATGTAGTCTATAAAATAATATGTAGATACCAAAAAAAAATCAGCTTCGACATTGTGTAGATTAGATATAGATATTAAGGCTTCTGAGTAGTCATCACAGCCATATTGAATTGTGAGGTCAGAAGCGAGAAATGACATGTTAATTTTTATTATATGGCATTTATAAATAAAGACAATTTGGATAAAACAAAATGATGAGATTGCTTTAAAACATTTGTAAAAATGGACGAAAACTATGCTTATCTCCCCTGATAATTATTAAATAATCATAAAAAGTGACAAAAGGCACGTATAAGTGAAAATAAGCTACGCATGCGCATTGAACAAAAGCAATTTATGTGACTTTTCTACTCAAGAATCTTAACAGGAGATTTACTACAAGAGACACATTCTCTTCTAAAAATCTTATATTACAGAATTATAAAATAATTGTACTAAATTTTAATAAGATTTCGTTCTGGATAGATTTATTCAATACTTATAATTTTTTTATAAATTAATCCGTAAAAAATAAAAAAAAATTGTATCGTTACGTTTTCCCGATTGTCTGCTCATACGTAACACATCGCTTTTGCCTATAAATATTCATTTGTTTACGTTGGAAGCGATTGAATTTGTTCGCGGCGACAAAGCAGAATTTATAATTGAAAGGTTAGTGGATATAGTTTAAACCGGCTTTACTATGACTGTATATAAACGAGAGATTAAACAGTCATTAAGCAATTGCGTTCGTTTGCAGTTACATGAGAAGTGAATGGGGCAAATGGGGGAATTTCTTGAGAGGAATATTTGGTAACTCCATACTATTTTGGGTTTCGCTTTGGAACGTTGATGCGCAGACAATTCGCGAGGGACGTGATTGCATGGCTATCGATTTCGTCGGTGCGAAGTACCGGGAAAACGAGGCGTTCGCATATAAAATGCGCGCGCGAGAAGAGTGTCACGTTCAAAACGGAAGGCGTTACGTTCGCATTACGATCCCCGATCGTGCAAGTGCTCTCTCGGTCTCCGCAGATATGAATGCGCGTATTCGTGGAGAACAATAACGTTTTTATAACCCGGGCCCGTCGTGCACTCTTCATCAAGGGGAGCATCTCCGCAGAGTAGGATAGATGAGCCTGTAAATGTACATCTATAGCCACCCTTAGGTCGCAATATCACGCCACTGGGAGATGTAGAGGCGAAAACGGTCTTGTTTCTCTCTGATGGCAGACATTCGTGGTCCTTCAAAAAATAGCGCAGTCGGACCTAGCGAGATCGCACTCAGAAATTCGTTAGTGTATGAAAAGAACAGTTTTGCTAAAGTATCTAAATTTAGATGTGATATATGATAGATCTGAAAATAATTTTTAGGATCATCACAATAATTATAGAACTTTCAAGCATGATGAGTAATGCTGTAAAAAGTTTTGACATTCTATAATAGCAACCAGTTTGAATGTCCTACATATTATTTTGATGATTCAACACAATTATTTTCAAATCTGTGTCTAACTAAATTTTTAGATATTTCAACAAGACAGTTCTAGAAATCCTGAAGAAACCAGAGATGGAAACCATTATGTTTATATCGAGAAAACTATTCGGCTTATCTCAATTCACATCTTCGTATTTCATTAAACTCAATAAATACACATCATTTTTTATCATATCTCCACACATCTTTTTAGTATATATATTTTTACCATTTGATCGATGCTGACATTTATCATGCTGACATTTTATCAAATAATACTGTCTGATGGACTCGAACTGTCAAGCGAGTCTTCCTATATGTCTTTGATATGACTGTTTTTGAGATCTCTAGATCGCTCGGTGCATTGTGCTATAAGTCGACACAAACGTACATTATTTATCAAGAAGAAGTGCTACGGGTTCCTCACTTCGCGATCATTGCCGAAAAAGTCTAGTAAACTTCGCCAAGAGCCCGATAACCGACGCAGTCACGCAACCCTCCGATAAGACGTAGACTTGCTCGTCGCGCTCTCAAGCGAACTTTGTTAAGCTACTCTCCGGTAAATCCGTCTTAGCGTCTTCAGCAGTCGTCGCGAGCTATACGCACACCGGTATTCCTCGTAGAGGCAAGCCAATAAATAGATTCGGTAAGGATTCGTGCATCGTTGGAGGGTTAAAGACACGACCTGTACCCTCCTTCCTTCATCTCTCTCCGTCTTTTATTCTGTCTCTCTTCCGCTGCGACTATCTTTATCTCTTTTGCCATTCGAGCTCTGTCTAGCTTCTCCACTCGGTTAAACAACCGACGTTTGCTCAATGTTTCAAACAAACTGGCCTGGGTGAGGCTTTATTTGCAGTGAGTTGGGCATCGGCGAGAGCTTCAGCGAGAGAGCTCAGTCACCCTGCACCCAGCAGTAACCGCGATCTCAGTTGAGCTCTTTATGCTTACCGGAAACGGCGGAAACACGCACGTGTACGTACATATATATCTATCCACCTACTTCCTCCACGCGATTTTTCGACACATCGAGACGCGTGAACGCGCGTGTATCACATACACGTGATACTTGCTCGCATATAAAAGCAAGTGGAGAACACAGGAGGAGATTAACGCCACACGGTTCATAGCGGAGTGATATGGAATGCGCAGACAGTGTTATAGATACATGTAACACAGGTTTCGCCATGTGATTACATGTTTGTGACAATGCGATACGGTGCGTAGGACTCTCTACCTGGTATTGTGGAATCCCCTTTAAGTCAGTTGCCTGGAGAAGCATCTGTATCCCGATGCCCAGCTCGCTAATGGCCGATTCAATTTACTAATGGTCGCAGTCCGGGTCGGGTCAGTCCTATTAGTTCGCGAATTTCGCCGACATTAACTACGATCGCTCGCCCCGTAGATCTGATCGGCCCAAAATGCGCGTGTTGCAAGATTAACGCGGAGGTTTCGCTATATCGGCTTGGCAGTTCGAACGAACCTCCGCTCCGCTATCACGCACGACGGAGTC
>Ga0157363_1000973_pt1 | contig 22978 bp, 21 predicted proteins | sample AttsexASBM1_FD_111477 | JGI IMG/M metagenome (GOLD analysis project Ga0157363, IMG submission 111477) | Fungus gardens microbial communities from leaf cutter ant in Ribeirão Preto, State of São Paulo, Brazil - Atta sexdens ASBM1 | ecosystem: Host-associated > Fungi > Mycelium > Unclassified ... | reverse complement strand
TGAACAAAGCTGTTTATTATATTCTATTCATCAATTATTAATGATTTATTGACACGATACAATACCTGCCGTTTCCAAAGCATAATCTACTTGACCCGTTTTATCCGCGTCATAAATTCGCAAAACTTCTTTTACTATCTTGCGTATATGCTCGTCCGAAGTATGAACATTTGCATTGTCAAGAACTTTTTGAGCTATAAAAATATTCTCGATATTAATTAATTAATATACGACATAATATCCAAATAGATTTTAAATATATCTTCAAACCTTCTCTATTATGAGATGCAAGTAAACTTTGCAAGTTTTGCCCGAGCTCTTCTTTCAAAATTCCGGAAGGAAAGTAGCTAAGTAAAATTTTTTCTACGTGCTTTTCTATATCCTGATTTATGATGGATTCTGCATTGGCATTACAACAAGATTTTAATTCTGAGTACAGTTTGCGTAATTCTTCAAATTCGTTTTTAATAACTTTCAGTTCACTATATGCTATATTTTTTAATTCGCTGACATCCAGCTTACTTTCCACATTAATAATTTTGTCCTGGAAAGATAACTACTGTAGAACTCGAGATCTTCGTAATCATTAATTCTTAATAATATATGAACGCGAGCGTGACATAGCAGATTGATCTATCATGCCAGAGGTTCCAGGTTCGATTCTGGTAGGAACCAAAATGTTTATGCCAAAATGTCTTCTCTCGGAAAAGACGAACAACCTTTCGAGAGTATCCTTGCCCATAAAAACACCTCTTGAAAAATTCGCCATTCGAAATCGAACTTGTTAATTAAAATTGTAGGTCCCATATATTGTGACAATTGAATAATCAGCGTTCACATCACAAGCATATGAGAGAGGTGTAACATAAGCTGGAGACACAGGCCCAACGTACGAAGAAATAATAATAGAAATTCATAGACTTACATCATACTCCTTCCGGAAATCGGCATCACTTTGCTTACGATCTTCTACAGTCCGAGTAATATTAATAAGATAGTCCTACAAAATGATATAAATAGGTCATGGAACACAAAATATATAACTGCACAAAAAATTTTATATTTATACCATTTGATGCGTCTGTCTATTCTCAAGCATTTCTATCCTGTTGACCAAATCAGCTTTGTTAACTAAATTTTCTTTAATTATTTCATTGTCAGTCAATATTTTTTCAATAATTTTATTTTGACGATCCTCCCATTGTACATTATTTAATGATTTTTCTATTGCTGTTTCAGTCACAGGTTTAACGTCAGAGAGAAGCGACAAACATTGTACTATGCACCAACCACCTGAAACAAATTTCATATCCATAAACATTTCAAATGCAATTATTACAATCTCCTTCTCCTGTTACTTTATTGAACTTGTTACAGCGTTCCAACACAAAGTTAGTGCCACAAATCTGTCCAATTATTAAATTTACAATCACAAAGATCTTAAATATATCTTAAATTTTAATGGCACAGAACGATTACAATGATGTAATTGTTCAAAATGGAACTATTATACAATATGGTAACTGAGAGAAGGATAGACGAAGAAACTCACCGTTCAGATGATACCGATCGCGATCATGATTCCAAGTATTTCAAGCACAACACTCCGACTTTTTAACGCCCACAGTAGAGTAATCCTCCCCCTATCCTTCTCCCACAATAAAATTTTTATTTTTCGCTTTTTAGATTAGGTTCATTAAATGCTTAATTGTGACACTATGACGCTATATCACTCTAATGGACTGTATTCAAAAGACTACTAATATCATATACATGAAAAATATTTTATTAAGTATGAACGTGTTTTTACAATACAGATATTATCTAACGACAGTAACTGTTACATCAAAATATTGTTATATCTTTGAAGCGTGTAAAAATGAAATCAATACATGTGTGGTGGTTAACTGAAAAAATGTTATTTCATTTAATAACGCGATTAAATTATATATTATTATATGTATTTTATAATATCTATAGGATTAAATATTGTAAAACATAAAATATTTAATAAAATATATATAATGTGTAACAGAAAAATGACTAAGAGTGATATGACCAGTTAGTTCATGAAATATAACACAGTACATGACCAGTTAGTTCTTGAAATATAACACAATATAATTATATGTAAAATATGTAGAACATCACACACACAATATATGTATAATTGTGCGTAAAATATATTGATAAATATCTATATATCTTCACACAAAAAGTATTAATCTATTAATAAATCAAACAATAAGCAAAGAGGTACTGATAGACAATATGTATATATCGTAAAGAATATTTCATTATATGATTTAAATAAGTAAATCATAGGGTACTCGTAATCGATTCTTACGTTCAAGACCATTTTAAAGTATAGTCTTAAGATGTCACAAATCAGAGGGCGATATTCATAGTCGGTTCTTACTTTAAGACCATCTTAAGTCATGTCTTAAAATGCAACCTTCTAATTGACTTAAGACTTAAGACATCTTAAGACTGTACTCAAGACAGTCTCAAATATAAGACTTGACTATGAATATCAGCCAGAGAGTCATATTAGCATCTTAAGACATTACTTAAGATTATCTTAAAATAAAAACAGATTATGAATACCGGCCAGAATTTTTGAAATAATATTATACAATATATTATATAGTAAATGTATACGCAGAAATATTAAATATGTCAAAATAGTAAACAATTAGAAGAATTATTAAGACATTCTATTATAGCATTATTAAAATTTTGTAGTAATATGGCAACAAATAATGATGATATATACAGATTTTATCATAAAATAAAAAAATAATAAAAACAATATTAAATTACACACAATTATTAATTTGAGGAATAAATGGATGAAAGAGGTATTCCTATTCTTAAAAATAATATATGAAAATTTTTAAGAATGTCTGAAAAAATGTTATACTATCAATTGCAAAATTGCATGTATAATAGAATTTTGCTTTCATCATATAATTTTGTAAAAAAATACGGATATTTATACTTTCATCCATTTGGATTAAATTATTATATTTAGGATTATTATTTTGACAACTTTTCAATTAATCACCACTTTATGTTCCACCCAATAGGAGGCATTTCAGGCAAAGACACGTTCACACTTGGTAAAAGGTGCATGAAATAATTTTTAAGATCTGCAAGGTATTTTATAAACAATTCAAAGGTAAAAGATATTAAGTTGCTTATATTGTTAAAGATGTGATAAGTCGTCTCAATGACACCATATTGGACATTGCGCAGAGAGTCCGCAAAAGTGAAATAATGCCTCTGCGCGATGTAAGCCCCTGAAACAAAAAAAATACGAAGGCCAGGATAGGTTTGTGTCTTTCAGGTCCCACGAAAGACATTGGTCTGACTGTGTTTGGATCGGTTTAGATTTCATGTGGATTAATAAAAATGGAATTCAGTGATGTCTCTGATTTTCTTTTATATTCCTTCAACAAAATGAAGAAACTCACCAAACAAAAGAAGTAACGGTAAAAGTGTGATCCATAGAATCCTTGGGCTTTTTTCTTGTAGCCACTTCCTAACGCCAGTGAATCGACTTAACAGCCAAGCATCGAGTACAAGCATTCTGACGAAGAAAAAGTACATATTGTGCGTATAACGATCCAAAGTTTGCCATAACGAGCTCCATTTGGATTCTAGAAACAACAAATAAGAAAATTAGTTAACAGACATATTTAATATTAATACGCTACATAACATAAAAGATAATTATTATATTACGCTCAATTATATATTTTCTATATAATTAAATACTATTTTTTATTGTATTTATAATTTTTTCTATATTTATAAAAGAGAATGTTTCTTGAATATCATTAATACCATTGGATGAGCGATAAGCACGCGAAACATAACACTGTCTTTTCTCATCCGTTTTAAACTTGAAAAATTCGACAGTTTTCCTAAAGCAGGTGACAATAAAGGTTGTAAAATATGTGAACCATTGCACGACCCTCCAACTTTGATTAGTTTTGACCGATGATTTTACATAAGTATCATCCAAATCGGTATCAGAATCAGCATGAGATGCATCATACTTTCCAATTGGAGTATTCGTCCACGATAAGTAGCTGGTGAAATAAGATTGCATAACTTAATTTTATTTCAATAAAAGTTTTATTTTAATAAATAAGAAAAAATAAAAAATACCTTGACCGAAAATTTGAAGAACATCTTGGATCCGAATAAATTATTTCTTTGTGACTTGTGTATTGTTTTACGTGTGTCTTCTTGTACAAAGTCGTTTTTGCTGTAGAAATCGACATATCCGCGCGTGACATGTCACAATTATCCCCAAACTGTAAAATTCACGTATAGTTTTAAAACGCAATGTCATGATACAAGAAAAATAAGAGAACAATAATTCAAGATGACAAATACTTACCGAATGAATTTGAGAGATGGTCTCTTTCAAATCAGCCGTGTCCATATCGCTGATTCCGCTTTCTGTCGTTCCTTGCGAAGCTTGACTTAAATTTCGATGACTTGTTTGAGATACGGTACTTCCGTTGTTTGCGTGTATAGGCCGTCTCGACATATTGGGCATAGCTAATATACCTGGGGCGATCTCGTAACGACACTGCGACGTTGGCGAATACGTATAATCTGTCTTTGGAAAAACGCTAAAACATTCACAAATAATTTTTTTTCGCACAAATAGTACACATGCAAATTATTCATTTAATTCCAATATTATTTATTAACACCAGCAACTTGACCTACACTCTGTGACTAATGCTAATTAAGACATGCTATTATTTATAAATGTTTGTTTCTCCAACGGAAGGAATATATCTTCAAAATAAACAACATTGAATCAAACAAATGTAAGTCACAGGAAGAAGAATTCGTTATTGGCATAATGGTCACATTCAACTATTGCGGAGCGGATCCATGAGCGCTTACTGCTATTGATGTATTCTTCTAGATCGTCCAATAGCAGCGAGCGCTTACGGATCCGTAAGCTCCATAAGTTGTGTGCTAAACGCGATTAATCATTTAAAAACTCCAATTAAAAAGTTGCCGTTAAAAACAGAAAAGTGTACAGTATATATAGAATAAGACTTAAAATAGAAGAGCGCGAGTGTGGCATAGTAGATAGCGCACTGATCTATCATGCCAGAAATCTCGGGTTCGATTCAGTAGGAAAAATTTACGCTCGTGTCTCCTCTCGGAAAAGCTCGGCAATCTCCCAAGAGTATCTTTGCCCACAGAAACACCTCTCGAAAAATCTGCTGTTCGGAACTAGCATTAAAACCATAAGTCTCATATGATTGTGGCAATTGAATAATCAGTGTGTGCACCACAAGCATATGAAAGAGGTGTAACATAGGCCAGAGGCCTAACGTAAGAAGAAAAAGAAGTGTTTCTTCTTTACATAATAAAATGATGGATCTCAAATTTCCACAAAAAGATTTTAATTTTAATGTCACGAGAGTAATTCTTGGTTTTCGCAATGCAATGGAATTTATATTAAAAAAACTACTCCGTGATATCAAAATTTGAGATTCATATCTATTTGTCATCAACATTATTTTTGTGGAAATTTTATATATTATGTAAAGAAACAGTTCTTCTTCTTATATTAGGTCTCATAATATATCAAATTTCCACAAAAATGATTAAGATTTCAAATTTCTACAAAAAGAGCTTTTGCCTGACGGAACCTAATTCTGGATCGGATTTGCTCTTAAAACCGTAACAAAAAAAGATCCAATCCGGAATTAGGTTCCATCAGACAAAAGCTCTTTTTGCGGAAATTTTTAGATCCACATCATTTTTGTGGAAATTTTATATATTATGTAAAGAAGAAATACTTCTTCGATGATTAAAATTGTGCTTATAAAATTACAAATAAAATATTCATACTTCCACCATTCACCAGCTTGCTTGTAAATCTCGTAGGCGGATCCTGGCCTACTTGGAGGATCTTCTCTTTCTCCTTCTTCCGAAGAATAGTCACTGGTAAATACTCTGCGTGGTGTAACACTTCTGTGTCTTCGTTCTGCTTTTTTGTCAGGTGCATCCTCCTTACTTTCACTCTGGCCATTGACAAATATTTGTCTTTTGGCTCTTTGACGTTCCGACCGGCGTTCTGCCTTTTTTATGGTGACGACAGAACCTTCAGATTTTGTGCTTTGATTATCCGTTAGACTTTCTGTGATAGATCCTTCCTTATTCTCTTCTATGGTTTCCATGTTCTTTTCATGCGTCTTTACACTGCCAGTTCTATAATCATATAAATACAATCATAAATACAAATGATAAAGATATAACTTATCTATAATCATTAAGCAAATACTTTTATGTTTAGAATGATTACTTACAATGATCTAGAACCAGATCTTCTACTACTGGTTACTTCTCCAGGCGTATGAGATCTCTCCCGGCTCCAATTTCTGAGATCATAATGACGCTCTGTCACCTCTGGCTCTTGCTGGGGACGATTTGGAACCATAGGCGTATGGGAACGTGATCTGCTTCTGCTGCGAAGCTCATAGTGATGCTGCTCGTTCTCCATTCTTCTATAGAACAAACAAGAATATCGGATCGAAGTGGAAATCACTTCTCTTAATAACTAATACTACGACCTTCCGACAAACAGTACGGACGATCAAAGGTTATCGCTCGTTTTTAGGAAAGAATCGCAGGGGCCGTTGGGGAGAACATATGCCCGAACATATACCGCCTAAAAATAGCACCCCTCCCCGAAGGACACGGCCGCGGTCCTTTTTGCTAGATCCCTATTTCTATCCTCTCCTCGCCGCGCACTTCTCGTCGAAAGCTCCACGGATGAACATGCGGTGCCGTCGACTTCGTGGGCTACGAATTGACAAGAATCACCGCTCGATCACGTTGCGAGTTGCGATCCGCGCGGCAACTCGACTCTCTCGGAGGAAGGAACCGACGAAGCATACCAATCTCTCCTACCAATCTCCCATCAACGTCGAGGACTGGCCCGCTCCGGCGGGTTGGCCCACCACGGCGAATTGTATGTGACACCGCTATTTATAGAAAACTCACCGTTTCCGCGCGGCGACGCTAACGGGAGTCGGGACGCGCAACGATGACGGCGAGACGTACCTCGCGTTGCGCAACACGCGCGACGCGCGAAGATCGCGAGACGCGTTTCACATAAGAAAAAAAAAAAAAAAAAAAAAATCCAACGTACCCCGCTAACCCCACCAGCCGCGATGTATGCGTGGGAGTACGCAAATCGTTCTGTTAACGCGTAGAAAACGCCAAGTGCGTGCGCATTTTGCCTGATGATTCATACTCACTTAATTCTGTTTACTGACAGGGAAGAGGGAGCACGACATCGTCATTTTCGTTCGACGTTCTTTTTTTTCTTCGATTTTACCGCTAATCTACGCCGACTGATCGCGGAGCGGAAGACGCGCGTCGCTTTCTGCTTCTTAGCCTAAATATATATCGTAGTTACGTATATCCACGTAGATCTTTATTGATCCGTAAACATGACTAAACTGGACTAAGCGAGAATCGCGCGTAATGTACAGAAACTACGGAATGCATGTAAATGTATTTTACCGGTGTTGAAACACTTGTAAAAAATAAAGAAAAAATAATGATGAAAAAAATGCAAAGCGGCAATGGATAGACAGGAAATAATGAAAGAACAGGAAGACTTTCATATTTAAAAAAATTCAAGAATTTTCATTCCGTTGTGCCTACAACGCAATTCCTGGTAATCCTGATCGCGAATGAATTGACCGTTTATATTGAATGGAACCATATTTTTTTCCTCTACAACGCGAGTAGAACAAAAAAAGAGATCTAAAAAAAGAGAGGAATAAATTGATCGTTTCTTTATTTCAGTAAATGTTCTTCGGCGGAGAGAGGAATTCGTTTTGTAGGAATCGCGTAGAATAAAATACAGGGAGACGTATGATTTCTGTTTTATTCCGTGTAATCTCGATAGTTAACTACGCCTTGAAGGTGCAATTTGACTTTTGAAAGCGGCATAAGTATTGCACTACGCTATGCGGAGAGCCGTCCGTTTCGTTACACAGGTGTCATTCGTCGTGTTAATAAAATAAATAGGTTATGAGTGTAACTGTAATACCAGTTAACATTGTATATACAATAACACCTAATATATATAAATTTAAATGTAAGTATAATAGGGTATGTCATGTAAAAATGTATAGTATATAATTTTCTAAGCTGGGTAGTTGCAGAAAGAGACAGGAAGAAAGGAAGATTTCTTAACCTCTAAAGAATCTCTTTCTCTTTTGGATATTTTATGATAAAATTACAAAATAAATTGTACACTTGGACTATCGAGACGTTTTGTTTTGTGAAGTAGATTACTTCTTTATTAACAGGCCATGTCAAATCATTGTTCATGATTAACAGATTATGTCGGACTTGGAGTTGGAATTGAAAACAGGACGAAGGAGTTATGAGGAAATATTAAAACAGCGGCAGGATGAAGGATATAAAACCGCAACAACAAACGAACAGGTAGATTTCTTGTGAAGCAAACATTATCTATGTTTATATTACTAGATTCATTTTTATTCATTACTCGTCAAATATTGCTATTTGTGTGCCACAGTTTTAAAATTTATAAAATACTTATGAGCCATATAATTGTACACAATTTATGCACAAACAGCTGCGGAGATTCACATAGGTATTTTTATTTGTATTTGACTTATCACTTCTTGGAATCACAAATTACTATTATTTAATTTAAAATTTGTACAATCTTTCCACTGTATATCTTTTTAGGCTCGCGTTGAGGAGATTGTGCTCAAGTTTTACCGATCATGCAGAGAAGGGGATCCTGTTTTACTTAGACCCAAACACATTCAGTTCTTGAAGAAAGCAATCACTAATTTAAATGACACTTACGAGGTATCCACTATTTTTAATATCAAACAGCATATGTGTATAATATTGGCTGCGTTCAACAGAAAAAGCAGCTTTGCAACTATTGTAAAATTCTTTAATATGATCTTGTCCTTAATTCTTCACTAAATATAAATATATAAACTAGATCTAAATATATACACTAATCATATTCAAAAATTTTACAATAGTTGCAAAGCTGCTTTTTCTGCTGAATGCAGCCTGCTTTTGTAGATGATTGAGGAAAAATATCGTTCTGCTTGTAACAAGGAACTTATTGAGTATTTGTAACAATACCATATAGTGTTTGGACTCCAGTAGACCGTGGCTATGCTTCTGGATATTGCATTCACTTGCGATATTAGGAGAACGATTGGAAAGTGAGGAGTGTTCCAAGATAGCTGGCTTTCTAGCCAAATGTCAATCGTCGACAGGTGGTTTCGGCGGAGGCCCAGGACAATATCCACATTTAGCATCTACATATGCAGCAGTGAACGCATTATGCACCATTGGTACACAAGAGGCATACGATGTGATAGATAGGTAAATAATTCAATATAATTTTTTTCATAATAATGCTACAAAACATTTTGCATATTTTTAAAATTTAGATAGATTTTTTGCTAAAAAATTAAAATTATTATAATTTCAGAAAAAACTTGAAACGGTTCCTAGCGTCCTTGCGTGGAGAAGATGGTTCTTTCTGCATGCACGAAAACGGCGAGGTAGACATACGTGGAGCGTATTGTGCTCTTGCTGCCGCCAAGTTGACAAACGTGTATACACCGGATATGTTTAAAGATACCGCCGAATGGATAGCCAAATGTCAAACATGGGAGGGTGGTTTCGGCGGTTGTCCAGGAATGGAGGCTCACGGTGGATATGCATATTGCGCTTTGGCAGCGCTCGTAATGCTCGGAAAAACAGAGCTTTGCCATTTACCGGAGTTGTTGGTAAGTTCTTCTTTACGATTACAATAAGATCTTCACGTTCACATTCTTACTATTCCACAGAGATGGATTGTAAATAAGCAAATGCGTTTGGAAGGCGGTTTCCAAGGACGTACGAACAAATTGGTAGACGGATGCTATTCTTTCTGGCAAGGTGGGACGTTCCCATTGATCGCCGCTATTCTGTCGACGCAGGGAAAGGGGTTTAACAATTCCGACCATTGGCTGTTCAACCAAGAGGCCTTACAAGAGTATATATTAACTTGCTGTCAGAATCCGCATGGCGGTCTTCTGGATAAACCGGGAAAGTATGTAATCACACTCTTTCGCGTCTGTAATTATTATAAATGTAATTTCATTGGCGAGTAATTTTAATCGCGTTAATCACGTGATAACTTTTTTTCTTTTCTTTTCTTAGAAATCGTGACATATACCACACATGTTATGTTCTTAGTGGATTATCGATTGCGCAAAACTCACCAATAAAGTCGATCATCGGAAGAAGACTTACGAATAAGGTAGAAGTGATCCATCCCATTTACAACGTGGAATACTCCGCTGCGAAAAAGGCGCAGGAATATTTTCCTACTTTACCGATACCAGCCGATTGATTCGTCTTAGTTATTTAAAATGTAATCATGTTTGTATGTTTTTCCTAAAAAGAGAAAAAAAGAAAAAATATCTTAAAAAAAAGATGAAATTTATCTCAAACTGACCAATGATGCGCGCGTAAAAAGTTGTTTGTATACGAGAATCCATACTTGTGATATATAAAAAAAGAGAACTTTATAAAAAAAAAAAATCACGTTAATCGATCTTGATGCACATTATTGGATATTGAAAATTAAAAGGTCGCATTTTCCCTATCTTAGTTTTATCTTATGTTAATAAAGTTTATGAAGAAGATAATAATAACTTATTTACATCCTTATGATATGTTATCGTTATTTGAAATTTTTTTAATTAACAATCATATGACCTCCGATAGTGTATAAGTGTACAAATAATGTAAATTCAGAAATGGATCCAGAGATAAAAGATGTCTATTGCAACATGTGATTTTACATATATAGATATATGTACATATATAAGGGTACGTAAATAATAGAATATAATTCCATTGCTATATATAGTATATATAATTCAATACCTACTCAAGGAAATACTAGATGCAGAAAAATACATTTTCTTACATTAATATAAAAATTAACTTTTTAATGTTGTTTTGATTCAGAACTCGCTCGATTAAATTTTTTTTTTCGATAATCAAATACCGTACATATTTTTATCTTACATGTAACATAACATTGCAACGGCTATTTATCGTTCGGCATTTTGCACAATTATAAATACGGCAAGATATCTCGCATATTGAGAACAAAATAAAGTCTAATCTGTGTTTTATTTCTTGTTTTTTGTTTTTTATCGTTTTTTATCTCTTTCCTTTTTGCCTCTTTTGCATCTTCATTTTTCGGTCCGAAATAGATAAAAAGTTATTCAAATTTCGAAAGAAACAAGAAACATCTTATCATTGATTGTTGATCAAAACAGTTATAACGAGGAAAAAAACAAGGAACAAAAAGCACATTGGAGATTAGGCTAAAATTAGAAAAAAATATTCCCAGATACACATGTATGTTGCATAAGATATTCAAGACATTTTTTAAACAAAAAAAAAAAAGAGTTTTTAGATATCTTATGCAACATAAATGTTATCTGGGTTCAAAATAAAAAAAAATCTATAATGATATATGAAGGAAGTTTATGATATTTCGATCTCTGCACCGTCCACTTCATCCCTTGCAGATTATTGTTGATTAACGCACGTATATATGCTATCACTCACATTACTATTATAACACATAGCTAAAACTTTTTTTATTTATCAATAAATTATAAAATAATATCTATAAGACAAAAATCATGTCTTTTGTGTTATGAGCCTCGATCATTTTTTGTACAATCTTATGATTATACAAATTTGAACGAAAAATGAAATAAGGAATCTCACTTTATGAGATAAAGTCTCATAATAATTGAATTATTGAAATTTTCATTTACAATCGAGATATTAGTGATTAATATAAATGCGATTAATAATACGTACATGTGATAAATGTTTAAAAATTGCAGTCTTTTGTTAGTTATTTTGATATAGCCAATTTGTATGTAGTTATACGCATGGTTCAACATAATTTCCTGGAAACAATCCAGTTATACCGTCCATTACCCCCTCCCACCATCCGTCATCATTTTTCTTGAGCACGTAAATCACAGAACTCTCTTGAAAGCTTAATTCGTCTTCTTTATCCGCGTAATAATCATAAATAGCCACCACTGCAATTGCAATTTTTACATTATTACATATTGTGTTACTAATATAGCACATCTTATTATATTATTCATTTTACATATCAATTCATTTATTAAATGTTTAACAATGCGACAGACAAATCTAATTCTGAGATTCTACCTTTTTCAATATAATTCTTTGGCACCCATCCGGGCAGATCTTCCTCATCCGGCACAATCGGCATTATAGCACCAGATGGGGTTGGTCTGCCAAATTGCGGATGTTCCTCCTGCTCTGGTGGTGGTGGCGGTGGTAAAGGTGGACTATTTGCACCGCTACCACGGCTAATTTGATGCGATAATCTGTGCGGCAAGGTGTGATGGCCGGTATATTCAGACATATCGCCTAGTCCAACCAAAGGCGAAGGTGGAGCTGAGATGGCAAAAAAAATATCAGTATCTCACAACAAATCATGAGATCAAACATTAAAATGAATATATTTTTATTATTTATAATATGAATACAGCTTCATTATCAATATCGATATTAATTATATAATAATATTGTTACTTACGAGGCATACTGTTATGCTGCTCCTGCACATAACCCGCGGTAACACTGGGCGGTGCTGGAGGTGGCGTTTGAGGATGATTCTGCAAGGGATGAACCGTTCCCACTTGCGGCATAGTGTGCTGATTGATGGTATTGGCATGCGCGTTATGATTGGTATTATGACTCGTGTGGGACGTGTTATGAGCATGCAATGGTAGAGTGCTATATCCCGGGCGATCTCGCCTGGGATGGCCAAGCGGATAGTTGGGCGCGTAGTGGCTAGGAACTTGAGGTGGGGCTACCGCTGGCGGAGTCCTATATTCGCGCGATCCTTTACTTAATGTTCCTATACATAAAGAATGTTATGGATTATTATTCGATGTATTAACAAGATTAACACATGTAACATCAAATGTGACAGATAGAATAGTATAACATTTAGAAGCCAAAAGAAAGAAAAGACACACATGCAAGCAAGAAGCAGTAAATACCTTTGCGTTAGCGAAATGATTTTAATTTTTTTATAACCGCAACTGAAAAAGTACACCTTTACAAGTTTGTGTAGCACTCGTACAATTCTTAGTCGCTTACGTAGGGTGTCCCAGAGCATTCCTGGGACACCCTGTGCATACAGAATGTTTGATACAACTATAGATTGTTCTCCATAAATGATGCAGAGACAAGAAAAATTTTTCTGTTTGTAGCAACAACTACCAAACATTCTGTATGTATATTATATATATTTGTATATATATATATATATATATATATATAAAACTTACCAGTTCTCACTGTTTGAGGTGGTGTGGGTGGTTTGGTGGTAGGAGCGGGTCCTACCATAGCAGCACCTAATCCTGAACCTGTGGAAGTAGCTCCTAAACTCTGAACGCTGCCTTGACTACCTCCTCTTTGTTTGCTTCGCGGTGTACCGCAACTACGTACACCATGTCCAATTTCATCTAAAATTGTATAATCAATGCTCTTCCTGACATACTTAATTGGTTTCTCAGGATTGGCAGGAGCGATGATTTTGTACTGGCGAGTTGTCATCTTGTTGGCTGTCAAGACGCCTATTTCCCTTCTGGCTACCTTTTCCTTATGAATCATGACTGTCTGTGCAATGTGATTCATTTGGCTTTCCATCTCAGCGAGCTGGGACGTCTGCAGGTCCAGCAGTTGAAGAAAATTGTACGCCAGTGTGTTTATTTGATATGCAACACTGGCTAAGGATTGTGTGGTATAATTCTTTGTTTCCTCCAGTGCAATCCTCTTGTTTTCTGCTTGGAAATAATTGGCTTCGCAATATTCTGCCACTCTCTCCAGATTTGTGTGGCTGTCGGCCAGATTGTTCCTACCCTCAGGAATCTCATGTCGCAGGAGTGCCGCTAATTCTGCCATGACTTCGGAATCACTACCCACTCCTGACGACACGCAATAAGATCCTGATCCTTCTTAAAAGCAAGAGAGAAAAAAAAAATATAAATATTACACGTGAAAGAACACCATAAGTAAAAATTAAATTAGTCTCGTAAAGCACAATATGTTATAAGAATAAAATATAAAGTAAAGCGATCACGAAGCCAAAAGTGTATTTAATGACAGTTTTATAGCTCCGGACCAGTTGCTCTATTCCCGCAAAGTAGGATCACTGCAATTGTTTCCGAGATGGAAGATATGTTAATTTCCAACAATGAGAACTTGGCACCTTTCTCACGAAGCAAGAGATAGTCGAGAGGATGGAAAATTAGATTATGATAGGGGCGGCGTCTGAAGGGAAATAGGAAACAAGATGGACAGACCGACACATGCACGCACATACACGTACACAACACCGCCTGATCGGTATGGAAAGTGTTCCCAATTGACGCGACGACGGTGCGTACCAACGATCTTAGAGATTAAAAAAAAGAAATAGAAAATCAACTAACGGTACTCAGCCATTATTTGCAACTACCAGCTACTAGCAGCCTCATTAATTCATAATTACCGAGCTCCCGAAATTCATGTAAAAAAAGAGCGTACGGAGGTATAAAACAGTATAAAATGGCCGCGACACGTGCGCGCGCGAGCGATGTACATACAATGATACACAATCGAGTCGCTGCGATTGCATCGCACAGTCGCGATACAATCGATATCGTTGAGTCCGCTTTTTTTGCAGCTGCAAAATGCGCGTTTTTTTCTGAATCGACGGCGATATCTAAATGTATATTTGTCGTGATTTAAAAAATTAATATTATATTCTAAATTAAAACTAAATTTTAACGCGTGAATTTCTACAAGATCGCTGCGGTGATTGGTGGATCTCGAACGAGGACCGCGATCACGTGATCGAATGAATCGATTGCGACGCTCGCGAGATATCGTGCGAATTACAAACGTAACGCCACTTATAAATACATCACGATTTCGGCTCGATGTCCGAACGCTGCGCATTTCAGTGTACTGTAGGTGTTTTACATGGTTTTATAGGGGATATGGATTCTTCTGTGCTCCCGTGAGTGTCTTCGGTTCGCAGCTCGAGTCCGGTGCGACAATCGTGTCCGCCCGCTCGTGTTCTGCGTCCACGTCCGCTCTAACTTTATCGCATTGCATTCGCCGTAGGCGACCGATCGACGGACATCTGAGCCGGTTGCAGTCTCGGTAAGTACGATTCTTCCGACAACGGATACGCGGAAACGCACCTTCACGCCGAGATCGTCGCGATTCTCCTGGTCAGCGAATCGTTCTCGCGGAATCTGCGTCGAATTCTGATTGTCATAGAACTAAGATTGTCCACCTACTGTTTGCAGATCAGCCAACTTGGCAACCAACAGCAGCTCGAAGGTTTTGAGTCTTGCCCGGCAGAATGATCTCCAAATGGTCGAGACAGTCGATTGTTCTGAAAAGTGGCCCACAAAATAATATCCGTTTAAAATACGCCTAGAGAGATTGATTTACGAAGTGGAAGGACGTATCACTCGATTGGTTTTGATATCCGTAAGAATGGACAATCTGCTGAAAGAGCTGGAGGCTCTGAAAATTAGGAGTGATTTCTTTGAGGATAATTCCTCATGGACACCATGCATAGACTTGATTCAGAAGAGTTTTGTACCACAAAGAACAGTCGGAGCAGAACGTCCATGCGAGGAGAAAGATTTTAGAGAATATAGGCTCGTTGTAGAAAGAAACTTGCATAATGTCAGGTCTATGTTGCAACATATTTCTAGCAATTCTAGAGAGAAACACTTTCAGCTGAGCAATGCCACAGGGATGGTTAGAACGTTTGGTATGAATTTGTTGCTGCTCATTGGAGAACATAGTGAAAAGAATATTTGGAACACAGCTGAGTGTGTTTCTATTTCCAAAGAATTACTTGCTAGTTTTTGTGACCTGTACGTCTGCCAAAGTATTTCCCAATTTTTGTCAGAGAATGAGAATTTGTATAATTTGTTGCTGATGTTAAGACCTAAATTATTAAAAGATACCTGGAAAACTTATCCATCAGCTGTAGCATGTTATAGATGGTTTTTGCAAGAGGCAGAAGTAAGTTCAGTTTTATTTAGATCTTATACAGTTCATTACTTATATAGTTTATAGTTATCGAAAGAATTAGGAATTTTCAAATTTTTTTTATTTTTGAAAATAAAGGATTTTTATGAAATTTTATCGGGAGTCGGAAAAATTTTTGAAATTTTATTTTTAAATTTAAAATCTGTCGTTTTTTGAAAATTTGTTTCTTTAATCGTTTTTCCTTGATGCAAAAAAAATGCAAAATATTAAAAATTAGTTAATAAGTACACATATTTATATATCCATATATTCATGTATATTCTTATTAAAAAAATGAAGATAAAAAAAAATATTAAGTAGCTTACACTGTGATAAATTTTTCTTATATTGTTTTTTTGGTTTCATTGTTTCAATTGTAAAAAATGTTATAGTCTCAGTCTCATTTCCTGTTTTTTGCCAATTTTCAATATATAGTTTATTTTATATATAATATTTTATATATAGTTTATTTTATTGCTTACAATCTAATTTATTTCAAAGTAGCATTAAAAAGTTTCTCTAGTCTTTTATCTGGAATTTTGAATAAAAATATCTTGAAAAGAGAATTTTGTTATCAAACACTTGTTATAAACATTCTATTTTATATATATATATATATATATATATATATATATATATAATTATAATATATATACATACATTTTGATTATATATATATTTTTTCTTCCATAGAAACCAGTTTTATTTAATTATATCGGAGATGTCTTACCCACTGCATTAATTATTCTCGATGACTATTTTCCCGATAATGTATTAATAGGCCTGGGATGTATTTATCAAATTATTCAGCATTCTTATATGGTATATATAGACAGTTTATTTTCCTGCATATATATAGTGTATCTTAATATACTATATTTTATATATATATATACATATATATATATATAATAATGTATATACTTAATATGTATTCACTTAACAAATATTTTAGAAAAAAGGACTGATAGATTCTGGTTATGCTAAACTAATTTATCATGCCTTGCAACTTTTAACTCATCAAAAGGAAGCAAAATACATTATTCCTTTGTATTCCTGTATGGCTAGTCTTTTAGCTACTATGGAACATTGGGATAATACCATAAATCTATTTGAGGTAATACTACTCACAAGATTATCAGAAATCAGTATTCAGTCTTGAAATTATAATTTTCACTTTTGCAGTGGACAACACGTGACGAAGTTCTCTCAACTTTGATAGAGAACATGGAATTTGAGCAGAATATTGAATTGCGGCATGTATATATGTTGAGTTTACCTCAACTCATTACAAACATAGGCTGTGCCAAATGGTGTGGAGCGCTCATTCGCATACTTACCGAGTACTGCGAACATCACACAGATTTAAGGACGTTAAAGGCGACTTTAGAGGTACAATATCATAATATGTCATACAATATAAAATAAATAAAACAGATATTAATCTCAGTTTGTATTTTCTTTATACTTAGATGGCAAAGACGTTCCTCTTAATGTTTCGTCTGCGAATAGCTGCACATTGCGCCCCTCTTTATACTGTATTTTTGAAGTTGCATTTCGATCTGAGGGAAACACCGGTGTTCGATCGAGCGATCATGCAAAATCTGGAAGATTGCATTTGCATGTTGTACCAGCTATCGCCGAATGTAGGTTATACGGTAATTAATGACGATCGAATGCGTTCGGTGCTCAATAATAGTTTGCCAGTCGTATGCCAGGGTAGTGATATCAAATATTTCGAATAATTTACGAAATGCATGCGATTGTCGCGCGTATTTGTATATATAATGTATTCTATATAATGTGTGTGTGGAAAAAATGCGTTGATAGAAATATTATATTCTCATGTAAATCTCTGTAGTTCAGAGATAAAACGTATTAGGTACTTAGATATTTTATTTGTGATGTAAAAATACGTTAATATACAATCATTTGTAAAGCAAACGTTTTTTGTCAGAATACATTTATTTTAATTATTCTTTAAGATATATATGCGATTGCAAAAAAATCGTATCTACGAGATTACAGTGTACAACTTTTTGATTGATGGATTGCTGATATCATTTGTGACTAATAATAAAATTAATTGTTGAATAATTATTGTGTAATAGCTGAAGAAATTATATATACAGGATAGCAATTCTCTATAACTTAGAAAAATCATATAATTTAGAAAAACTCGATAGATTTTCTTTTAAATTTGAAAAATGGAAAATAAAAGACTTGATTTATTTGTAAATCTCAATCGACCGATTATTTAGTGAATATAGTTGATAAAATAATTTAAAAGATGCACATGGGAGATAATTCTGATAAATAGAAAAAGCCAATTTCTTTTTTATGAAATGTTACTCTTTTATTGTTACTGTACATAATATTATGATTTCATCCTATGTTTGTTTTTAGATGAATCAAATATTTTTCAAAAAACTCACAATAAAAAGCTTAAATTGTGCACTTTAATTTTATTATACTTATTTTTCAGAACTATAAAGCATTTATTTCATTGATATTAGATTTATTTTTTTTTTAATTATCGTTGTATATATTATACTGTCAGGACTAATTACGTTCGCTTTTTTTTTTTCAATTAAATATTCAATCATTATTTCTGTTTTTTTTAGCACAAATAAGATCATAGATCAAAAGATACGTCTTAGCCAAAGTATAAATAGTTTTGTAATTACAGATAATTACTTGTTATACTTTAATTGCTATAAGCGAGAAGATTATCTTAGGAATTTTATTTATTATTTTATGGATATATTATTCTTAAATTGTATAATAATAACACTTGATGTTGAAGAGAAAATATTAAATTGTAAGGGACACTAAATTATATATCTTTCTCTCTATCTTTCATCGTAACACTTCATATCTCTATATATATTCACTTGTTAAGATTACGCAAACTGACGAGATTTATAAAACCCGTTCGTTTCGCGAAGCGTTCATTTGATATCTACTGTTTGATCTGTTTAAATCATGTCGCCATTCTTAATCGTAATATTTACGCTTCTTGTGATATATAAGCTATACAAATTTGCTTATGATAAACCGCCTAATACACCTCCGGGTAAAATAAAATTAGAATTTTATAAAATATTATAAATTATCTTGTGTTAATTTTTATTTTTTTCAATCTCCGTTATAGAATATCAAATCACATTATACTTTTATTATTAGTCATTAAATATTTTCTTTAACTTTTCTTTTTTTACGAAGAAACACAGAAAAGCATCCTTTAATTTTGGTAAGTTTTTAATATATAATCTAGAAAATAAGTGATACATATTTTTTTATACATACTCGTATACTTTTAGCAAGTGAAACACCTAATCAATTAGTTATTTTTCGAAGCAAACATCGTCGAAACTATAAAAAAACATTTCTTTAATAAAAGTAGAATAAAAGTAATTTCAAGATTTACTTATAATACATTTATTTATAATAATGATAAAAAGATTTTTTCATCCTTTTTGATGACGATATTCGTTTAGAAAAAAATAATTGATTTTCTTTAAAGAGATGTATCACCTTTCAAAAGTGCATATAGCATGTATAAAAAAATACATATGTCCCTTATTTTATAACATATTAAAAGCTCATAAAAATTGGAAGGAAAATTTTCTTATTAATTTAGAGACCTTGTCTATTTATTCACATATAGTTAACAGTCTCTAATGTAAAAATAGTTTTATCATTTTTTATTTTTTTACACTTATATCTTTGTGACGTCAAATTCTAAATTATTTATGACATGATCTTAATATTGGAATTTGTATTTGAGATAGGCATTATCAGAATTCCGATAGGAGGATCTTATTGGATGTTGTTATGGGGAAATTACAAATTTCCATATTTAACAATCGATTATTATGTGAAGAAACTAAAATCAAAGGTTATCAGTTGCTATATGGGTGATAGCTTTACAATAATAGTGAACGATTACAAAAGCATAAAAGAAGTACTTTCAAGAGAAGAATTTGATGGCCGAGTTACTATAGCGCAGCATATAAAAGATCGAGCTTTCGGAAAGGAATTAGGTAATGAAAAATATAATTAGGTGAACTATTAAGACTTTAGAATGTACATATGAATACATTAGATAAAATTGAGCACTTTAACTTTCGACACAATCAATCTGAAACGCTATCGATCATCTCCTAAACTAATTAGAAAGAACTTATTATATTCTTCGAAATTGATTCCAAGTTCGAATTCTAGCAGAGATAATATTTTTCGCAATAAGTTCTGTACAGTCTTTCTAATTTAATTTGCGGATTCAGATTGATTATGTTGAAAGTCCAAAATCCAAAGTTATCAGCGCTTAATTTTATCTGAAATAAAATTAATTTAAAGCAAAAGTATAGATTATATATAATTATAAAATATATTTATATTTTATATTAAAATATAATTATAAAATTGTACACATGCAGGTATATTTTTCATCGAAGGCCCGCAATGGCATGAACAAAGGAGATTTACTCTTCGACATATGCGCGACTTTGGATTCGGTCGACGGCAGGACAAACTCGAGAGCGAAATCATGGATGAAATGACTTTATTCCTCGACATTTTGAAGAACGGACCCATTTATGATGGAGAGAAGGTACAACCGTACAATTGTACGTAAAAATCTTTTAATAAAAAAAGATAGAGAACAATTTCATTATTTATAGGAGATACTAAAAGGCAATTTGGCGCTCTTTCCGGACATTCTATATGCGTCGGCGGCTAACAATATATGGAACATTATGTTCGGTCGTAGATTTGATAGAAGCGAGCACGATATATCGCGACTTCTCTGTCGTATGTCTATATTGTTTCAAAGATCAAACGATCCAACTGGCGGTGCTATTTCCCAGCGATCGATTTTTAGATACTTCGGTAACATGTTTGGTTACACAAATCATATGAAAGGAAGCACCACAATATCAAATATAATCAAAGTAAATTATTTTTCAAACAATTATAATCAAAATTCATGAATGATAATTAATTTCAATTGACAAATGTGCATTTAAATTATTGTATGCAATACATATCACTCTGTACTTAAATCATAAGTTTTCAAAATTTCAAATTTAAACAGTGTAGCGATTTATTGACTTGCTTGTTCGTAGTTAAAAAATACGATGGTATTTTATTCCGTAGAAATATCTGGATTATCAAAAAACTATTATCAATGAGAATGATGATCAAGGATTCGTCGATAGATATTTAAAGAAATTGAACGGAGACGATAAATTGGATAATTTCACGGAGGAACAATTAATCATTTTGTTAAATGATGTAATGTTTCCCGCTTTCTCTGCAATACCATCCGTGATTACTCATGTTATTAAGTACCTCATGCACCATCCTAGAATTTTGGAGAAAGTACAGAATGAAATAGATAATGTTGTTGGGACTGGACGATTAGCCACATGGGACGATAGAAAAAAGTGAGTTTACGATCATTGTACAGTTAAGGGAGAAAGAACAATTTCTTTTCAATTATATATCGATAAATCACAAGAACAAGAAAAAATGTTAGTATAAAATATCAGTGGATACACAGAACCGTAAATTAACGTTTTGCAATTTATAAAATACATAAATATCAATAAAGGATATTTCAGAAATCGTAGTATAACTGGGAAGGAGATGATTTCTTATGTAAAAGTCGAAAATATAGAATAAAATTTTCCTTATAAAGCTCTGTGTTTAAGAAAATCGAGTTTAAATATTCGCTACGCGTGTATTTAACTAATCACAATCTGCTTAATTCATCTGACTTATTGCTATTTCATGTTAATCTAAATTTGATTATGACTTAATTAAAAATTGTTGAAAATATTTATTTAGATATATTCTTACTTAGCAAATTAAAATATAAACAGATGTAAGTCTAAATTGTAAAAATCAAGATATGATTTATCAATATTTAATATTTAATTTTAAAACTGAAGATAAGAAATGCTTAGTAAAAACATTATATATATTCATGCTTTATCACATGCTCTACATGACATTAGCTTACTATAAGAAGTTTTTTCACATTGGTTTTATGACGTATTATTATAACATTATTTTCAAACATTAGCATGAATTCAAGTTCAATTATACATTGCAGTACAAAGATCCAAAATAATTATTTAAAATATTTTCATTTTTCAGCTTGCCTTATTTGGAAGCGACAATACGAGAAACGATGAGAATCGAAACTCTTACTCCTCTCAGCATAACTCACAAATGTCTGAAGAAAACTACGTTACAAGGCTACGAGATACCGGCGAACACGTTTATTTTCACTAACTTAGCGGCTATGCACCATGATCCTGACTTGTGGGGTGATCCTAAAATTTTCAGACCGGAAAGATTTTTGAAGGAAGATGGGCAGTTAGCCAAAGATTTTACGCTTCCCTTTGGTTTTGGTAAATCGATATACATGATTTTAATAAAGTTCAATAAATTATATTGAATTTTTTTTGTAGGTCATCGATTATGCGCAGGAGAAACCTATACCAGATACAACCTGTTTGGGACAGTGGTTCTTTTGGTACAGAATTTTCATTTCTTCTTCGTTGAAGGTGAACCATCGAGCCTCGAGGATAAAGTGCCAGGTATAATTGTTTCTCCCAAAGAGCTGTGGATACGCTTGGAATCACGTTAAATATTATTTTTTTTCTTGATAATAAATATCTCAAGTACATAACAGAATGTCAATTAATTATCAGTTATCAAGATAGACAAGCAGTTCATG
>Ga0157363_1000972_pt1 | contig 22988 bp, 18 predicted proteins | sample AttsexASBM1_FD_111477 | JGI IMG/M metagenome (GOLD analysis project Ga0157363, IMG submission 111477) | Fungus gardens microbial communities from leaf cutter ant in Ribeirão Preto, State of São Paulo, Brazil - Atta sexdens ASBM1 | ecosystem: Host-associated > Fungi > Mycelium > Unclassified ... | reverse complement strand
TACATATATCAGTAAAAAAAAAATCAGCAAATAGTGATAAAAGGCACGTGTAAGAAAAATAAGCTGTGCATGCGCATTGAATAAAAATACTTCATGCCTTTTATCACTTTTTATCACAATTATCTACTGACTGTCAAGGAGGATAAGCAGGATAGTTTTCATCTATTTTTACAAATGTTTTAAAGGAATTTCATCATTTTGTTTCATCCAAATTGTCTTTATTTATAAATGACACGTAATAAAAATTAACATGTCATTTCTCGCTTCTGATGTCAAAATATGGCTACTCAGGAGCCTTAACAGGAGCAAGCTTGTTAGCAATTATACGAATTTTCAATTAATATTACATCGATTAATATTAATCGAAGTTATTCGAAATGACCCTTAATTCGAGAGAATTTGCGTTTTCACCCCAATTACGTATGACGCACACAACACGTGATCAAGTAAAAGAGGAGAGAAGGGGGATGGAAACTCGACAGAGTACATTCTAGTCTATAGTCTAGAATGTAGTCGACTATTATCGAATAATCGACCGGAATACCGGATGATGCCGTAGTATACAATTATTTCGCGGATTCTCCACATTATCTATTCTTCCGCGAGAATCCCCCCAGTGAAGGGAAACTCCCGTCGTGCTTTCGCAGAATTTCGTATGTGTGAGAAAAGGAATTTTATGCTCTGTAAACTAAAAATAACATTTCTAATTGCAAGACAAGGGGCGTGTATCTAATTAAGATACCTGCTTATCAATGTTATTTACTATGCAATGTGTAGAAGATAACCGAATAAAGATTATTTTTGTAACTCGTTCGTATCATTTTTACATAATTTCTACGTTCAGAAATTACAAAATAAAAATAATTATATATTTTATTTTGCTCATGGCATACATACTCATGCGTACTTGTTAATTAAAAACTAAATTGTTAATTAAAAATAAATTTAAATTGGCGTGATTTAAATTAACATGATAATATGCATCAATAATTAACAGACATTAAGCAGATTGAGTTAAATAGTACGTAGTGCAAAATTTTAGTTTTCTTTCTATTTTATCATTTTTTTTTAATTGTTAAAAGTATCGGATAATATCAAAAGATAGCGAAAGAAAAGAAAATAATATAAATTGACGCGTTATCTTAATCATAAATTATTTTGTTCTTTCGTCCAGAATCGCAAGTGTTTTCAGTTTAACCGGAACAAATATTTCCTGCTTATTTCAGTTACTGACCTTGCTTCAAATTATTTATCGTTTAATATTTTCTCTTCTGCGTTGTAGCCTTAAAAAATTCTATTATGTCAACATGTCACTCTTTTTTTCGCTGAAACAGGATATTTCCGTGAAGAAAAAAAATGAATTGAAATATGCCGAGAAGGTATTCATCTCTACTCTATTCTAGAATACTTAGAATTAGATAATCACTTTCGAGAATTAAGAATCAGTTTTAAAAATCTTGGCTTTTTCATATTCAATTAAATTAAAAGTAAGTAAAAATATACAAAATCAATTATATTAAAATTTGGCTAAAGACAAGCGAATAAAATAAGATGTTAAAAATATAATAATTTAATGTTTAAAATGCATTAAAATTAAACTAGTTTCGACTTTACAAAGTCTTCTTCAGTTGTAAAGTCGAAACTAGTTTCGCTTAATTTTAATGCATTTTAAACATTAAATTATATTATATTTTCAACATCTTATTTTATTCGCTCGTCTTTGACCGAATTTTAATATAATTGATTTTGTATTTTAATAGCAGATTATCATTGTTTATATTTTAAATAAAGCTATTTTAAAAGTTTACAAAACGAATTTTTGTCGCTTCTTCTATTAATTCATCACTCGTTTCATGCAGATTCATTAGAAGTGTCGGAAATCTTTGTTGCTTCCTACGATATTCCCATATATAGTTTTTTTCTATTCTTTGATGAACATGATTACGTCGAATTTGAATATCTGACGTAATCACATCAGAAAAGCAACATCTACCGATTTGTACGACGCAGAATAAGTGCATCATCATCGTACTTGATGTGCTTTTATTTAATTATTATGTGTGTAACGAAATAAATTAAACATTAAAATATAATTGGTTTACACATCTTGCGAAAAAAGATCGTGAATCATTTGCAACAGATCTTGATGAAAAGCGACCGAACGGCAATTTAATCATTACTTTTACACTGTCTATAAATGTTCGCAACAAAAAAAGATTACCGAAAAAGCAATATGCATTCTCGATATTATTTAAATCGTAACTGACGATGACTAAGAAGCTATGACCATCTTTAGAATTCATAAAGAAAAATTCACTTTTACGCAATGCGCTTTGTTACACTTTTCTTTACGAATTCTAAAGAGTATGAGTCACTTCTGTTATTCTTTTATTTTAATTAAGTTAATTTTTTATCTTGAAGTAATAGATATGTATTTCATCTAAATTATTCTCTTTTTACAGTTCTTTATAGTTTTGTGAAAAAAATACGTTTTATCTAAAAATCTAAATGTTTAAAATGAATATAAGAATTTCTTTGAAAAAACATATATTTGAAAAATTATATTACAGTTCCTTTTTACACTACGTTAAAAAATTTTATTTTCTGATGGAAAGTATTGAATATTCAAGTTTTCCTTGATGAAGTTTTCCTTGAAATGCTTTAATCTTGCTTAATTGTTAACTCAGTCTTACATCAATATATTTCCGTAAAAAAGACACTATTAATGGGAATATGATGTGTATAGAACTGATAAAAAAATTTCATCAGTAATCTTCAATATTTTTAAGAATTTCCGTTGCGCTTCGCTATGACCAACACGAAATTCTGTTTCAGATACTTAACTTTCACCTGCAATGTTGAGGAAACGGAGTTGCGCGAGTTCGCGAAATTGCGCTGTCCGTTCGATGGGATTGCGAAAATCACGAAATTGCAAAAGTTCAATGTCAGTAAACTATTCGTTATTTTATCGCGCTACTTCGATCTCATATTATTTACGCAAAGTCGATGATTTTGATTGCTTGTTAAATAATGCGCTTGTTTAATTGATTGATATTATGTGTTTTTATGTTATCTACAGGGCCAAATAGCCATAGATAAAATGTTTCTTTTTAAATATTAATTATGCGTCAATATGAAAAACAAATTGTGATCCGATCTATTTTTCTTGCCCAAGTCTCGATATCAGAATTATTTTGAATTGAAAATCGTATAGCCTTGTTTTTAGCTAATGCACATAATTAGATTTCTAATCGCGGCTATTAAATTTTCTTTGTTGCTAGCCGGAACTATTTTGATGTTTAATTAACTTGAAATCTAATTGTATAATATCACATGAGATCCCTGCCTAAATAAGATTTCTTTTCAGCTTTTAAAAGCTTTTGAAGGAATTTATGGCATCCGTTTGATTAGTATTTATTCGAATTGTAAGAAAAAAATTAAATAAAAAGTAATGAAAAACACGAGAAAATAAAATTATCCTGTTTGATGAAAATAAATTGTCAGCGGGATTACCGATGATTATGACATCATTAAATTCGCGCATACTAAATTGAATAAAGTATGATTCATTTATAAAATTGAGATAACGATGAACAGTACACTTGTTTTTTTTTACGAACATGGATATGTATTTTGAATTAAATAAAGTAATTTTTTTTTAAATACAAAGAAATGCCTTAAATCACATGCAGAAAATGTATTGAGAATTGAAACTTATGATAATTATACTGATAAATAAAGAAGGTAAACGTATTATCAACTACGTAATGGAGATTTCTTGGAACTTTAGACAGTGTCATCTTCTTGCCGATCATGTTCTCCTGATACTTTGTCTATTTTTAAGACTCTTTAATTTTCGTGACTCGAAACTTGAACTTTATTGTAATTTCGAAAAACAAATAATCTCGAGATTTTTTAATTGAATAATATAATTGAAAGAGCAAAGAAAAGGAGGATAAATTTTATTTACGATCAGTCGCAATATTCAGGAATAAAGTTTAAAAATATCGAAAATAAAATGTATGGAATAAATCATTTTGTTACATGTTTTATCTCTTCAATTGGCAGGTGTCTAAAGTGGTAAGTAACACAGGAAGAACAGAAGCGCTTATTACATGAGCTCGGTGTTGCTCGATTGCCGGTAACGGTATTTGTTCGCCTCTTTATTGTGTATGCACTCCAGAGATCTGCATTTACGACTTTCTCGTTATTATTATTTACAGCGTCTTTGAACCGGATGTTTGTTTCACACACGTCTCTTTCTGATCTAATTTTCCTTGACGAAGATGTTGATTAATATCAATGTAATCTATTTACGCAATGAATAAATCACTATCAAACGTCAAGGAAAAGAACCGACTTATATTGTCTTATATGCTTTCCAACGTTACATATAGACAAAGTAATGATAAAATTATATATTGTGTTCAATATATAACTATATACAATTATTATATAATTACATGCTGTAGGAATGAAATATTAATGATCTCTCAATATAATTTATATATATTTATATATAATATATCGATAATTTACCTATTGATTGTTGGCATTAAACAGAGCGCAAAAAATAAAACGTTTAAAAATTGGATAAATATAAATAGAAAGAGACTAATCGCGTGTTGAATTATATTTTTTAAATACTTTTCAAATTTTCTAAAATTACAATTATTATATTTATACCAACACTCGATAAATTGACATGCTGTCGATAACTATTATCGTCACGCTTATAGTCAACAAAATATAAATTCAAAAGTTGGTAAAGTATACTGTACATTAACATGATAATCTATTTCTATTGTGTTACAATAAACAATTTTGTAAATGTAATATACAATAATCTATTACAGATATATTAGGTTTATATTTGTTGCTCGCATTCTATTTGTTGCTCACAGCACTCTTAGAATTATTTCAGTCTTGTTGTTTATCAAATGTTAAACAAATAGCGCTACGAGCGTCAAATAGAACGCAGCTTTAGTCTTTCTAATAAATGAATAAAATAAAAAATTAGATAACCATATTATGTTTGTAATACAAATCATTATTTTTATATATAATGATAAAATCTTACTTATGTACGTATTAAGTATAAAAAAAATCTTTGTCTCTAAAAATATATCTTGTAAATCAGCAACCATATCAAAATATATACATACAAAAAATATTTAACTATGAATTATAAAAATTATTTTTATATAATATTATTTTTCATTTTTAAATTGCAGATTATAAATTTAATAGTGTTTTGTCACAAATGCGTTTTATTCGAACATTCAATCCACGTTCTCCAACTGATTTCAAGCTTAGGACATCGCTGGTACCAACAATTACCACCGCGAGAATGATCTAAATATATAATTTCAGATAATTATTTCAAATCTTGAACAATTCCATCTCTGCATCTGAGAATTCATTTCGTTTGCGCCTCTTGAATCTCTTAGTTCAGTTTCTAAAGTTCTTGCACGGTTTACCTTTTGTCTTTTTCTCTCCAACGTGGAGAAAAGAACATACTCTTGTCATTTCGAGTGTTCCAAGCTCATACAGCACAGAAGATTGAAGCAATATTGCTGCAATGTTGCAATATTGCAGATTGTAATGTAACATTGCAGAAATGTAAATTAACAATACGCCTACAAAATGTCAGTGATATGCCTGTAATATTCCAGAAACGTTGCAAAACTGTAATTCTTTAATTGTTACAATAATAATAATATAAAAATATAATTTTTTTTAATATTTATGTAGTACTCTTTTAGTTTAACAGCCGTTTTTATGATATAATAATTAATATAATCCATTTTTATATCTAAAGAAAAAATATATTAATCTATTCTTATTCGATTTCATTAGCTAAGTTTTATATTTATTTTAAATATGAAATCAAAAGATTTTGTATAATATCGAATTTGGATACAATCAACGCATCATTATCGGATAAGCAATTAAGTTGCTAAAAACGATTTATCGAAATATTAATTATGTGATCAATAATGTATTTATATGCCTGATATGAACGCAAGAATAAAGCAGCGCCTGAACTTTATTGATAAATTTCATTTTTTAATCAATTTCAATTGACTCGGAGTAAAGTCGAATTAAAAACAACCACTGCGATTAACTTAATTCATGATTAATTTATCAAGCGACTGTATTATTATATTATATTAATGTGAATAATATTTGTAGTTTGTTCGGGGCACATACACACATGCTTTATCCTTACGAATAAATTTATCCTTCAAAATTAATACTACATTTATTAAAATATTTTATGATTTTATTATAAAAAAATTGCTTTATAGAATGCACATATCATTTGAAATGCGGTTTGTAAAAAAATCAAAGTTACCGAGATATATATACAGAAAATAGTTTTTATTTTTGAGTCTTCGTAAGAAATTTATTCAAATACGTTACATTGCAATATTGCTGGAATATTTCGTTGTAATATAACAAAAAGCGGACATCCTAACATTGTTGGAATCTTGCAGCAATGATTCAGCAACCACCATGCAATATTGCAATGTTTCAATGAAATTATTCTGCAATGTTTCTGCAATCTTTCTGCGCTGTATGGAAGATCATCTCTGGATGGGGTTGGAGAGGGAGGGGGGAGAGGGGGGGGGTAACACTGGTGCGAGCGACAGCGTACGGTGGTGGTACGATCGCTGTTTGCTGCGTGGCATCGGCGGAAACAGCCGTGGATCGCCGAGTGAACGAAGCGGATTCATCGCTCCGAACAGTCCGAAGCCGCGCCGAGTCGACACGCCGACACGCCGACAGTTGCATGTTGAATTTTGTGCCGTTCGCTAGTTATAGTTTCGCTCCGGCCGGCTGACTGTCCTCGCACAGCGAGACGGTGAGTAAATTCGTTTTTGTAAATCTGCCCTGTAAACTGTTTGCGACAATTCGATCCGCGAATCGCAAAACTTTTCGGAGCGCGCGCTCCGCCGAGTAGCGATAAGCCGATCCTCGACTTATCTTCACTCGAGCGCGAATAAATTATTGTTTTCAACAGGTGTAACCGAGTATAATCTTCATGTAATGCGCCGTAAGTATATGCTCAATGTTTTGATCAGCCCGGGATTAACTTTGAAAGTAAGAACAACAAGATCGAGGGCGAATGTATCGGATGAACCAGAGAACTTGTGTTAACGATGAAAAAGCAGTTTGAAGAATTAATAAATTCTTAAAATGCAAACAGATAGTATAGAATATTTATTCTCTTATATTTATTTATATTATTCTCTTTATCCGTTTCCAATAAGTTTGTGAATAGAATTCAAAGTTCCACTTTCCAGTTTTCGGAGATGTGAAAACAAATTCGCGGTAAGAAGAAAGCCATGATATATTTATCGACCTATTTATCTATTTTAAAAGTTGTCCGGTTTGCAAAGGACTACGGTTTAATAGAGGAAAAGAGAAATTCACACATTCGTCGTTTATCATTTTCAATAAATCAGCGGGGCAAACAATTCAGAAGTACGGACGCGTATAGGTTTTATGTAATGTATTACCGTATGTCTGTTTTACGAAGGTTCGAGAGCCGAAGCGAGAATGAAAAATTGTTGCTGCAAGTTCTTTTTCCTTTTTCTGCCACGCTCGCCGGTTTATCTAGTCCGTGATTAGGAGAGTGGAACGGAACGGCGCGAATGCAAAAGCGCGGCCTGTGTGAATTAGTGTATGAACCTGCGTAAGCGTCTACGTGCACCTCGTAAAACAATCCGACAGTTAGACGGGGGACAAAAAAAGGGGAGAAAGAGAAAAATTGCGTTCTCTTGCGCGTAATATGTAATATGCGACGATACGCGCACCTCGATCTTTCGCGAAACGCCGCGCCGTTTCAATTGTGAAATAGATGGGTGGATGAATACTTCTGCAAATCGTAATTACCGCTGCCGGTTTTCTACGTTTTCGCAACGACGTCTCTTTCGATGAAAAAAAAAAGGGAGAGAATGAATATTATGAAAACGATCACCTTAAGAGAGATAACGATACAAGTGATAACGATGGGTGAACAATTTTTTTTTCAGATAAGTCTGATATATAATGAATCATATCGCAAATTCGTGAGCGACGTCATATTTAAAGGGTTTATATTTTTGCACTTAATTTTCTATATACATATACATATTCTATATACATATACATATATATTTCTATATACATATATGTCCCGATTTTTACTTTGAAGTTGTTTTTGAATTGTCGCAAAATTTTTAATTACATTTTATCTCGGATTTCTTATCGAACGTCATATAATTGTGGGGCGTGATAACTTCGTTGTTTTTCTCGAGTTTAATAAATAAAATTCATGCTACACGTCGTATTAATTGTGACTTCTTAATAGGGATACTTAAACCAATTTCATGATTCCTCGGAATTCTTGCCTTAATTGTTACTGCTGGAGAAAACGTCATTTAGCGTGCGAACCTGGCTTCGCATAATCACTCTAAATCTCGCGAGCGATTTATTTATCCTCTCACGGAAAGAACGATTTTGCTGACATATTTAATAATTTAAGTAGTTGCAGATTTGAAAATAATTTTATCGAAAATATATGGAAAACATAAGCATGATAAATAATGCTGCAAAAAATTTTGATATTCTAACAATCATTATAAATTTTAGTTAATATATATACTTTTTAATTTTAGTACTACTACTAAATAAACATATATTTGCAATAATATAAATATTTATTCACAATTAAAAAATAATAGTTGAATTAATAGTTTTTATATCAAATAATTTATTATATATTTTAAATAATTTATCTATTATAATTTATCTACTAATTTATATATTAATCATATTTTTATATCAAATAAATCTATACATTTATATTTAGATATTTAGATATGTTTGTTTACAACTTTTCAAACATTTATTAAAATTTAATTATTTTTTCCAGTGTACATAAATTTTGATAGTCCAATAAAGTTTATTTTCAAATCTCTATCTAGCTAAATTTTTAAATATTTAGCGAAATTATTCTTTCCATGTAAAGTGTTTTCGGTGCAATTTTTCATCTGAGAGATAAAATACTTTACATTTTTTTTCTTATACGTTGCGGTAATACTTGGCCGGAAATGTCGAGTCAGTTATTGAAATTATCCCGACCTCAACAACCTTGCAACAAAAGAACACATGCGAAACAATATGCTTTCGTATGATTTCGGAACATTTTCAGCCATTTTATATCATGTAAGAAACTCATTAAAATTGAAGATAGCGTTTGTCCCCCTATTGTTTCTTTAGGAAGAGTAACAGCGAAAGTGAGTCGACAGAATTGAGAATTCTCTTGCGAGAAGAACCTCGGTGTTATTTAGTGGCGAATCCTTTCGACGAATGAATGTATAATACGGCGTGAATTTCGTTACGCAACCGCGGAAAAAGAATCGCTTGATCCTATATATGTATATATAGGTGGGCGAGCAGCCGTGAGAGACACCGAGGACGCCCATGACTCATCCGTGATCTCGATTATGTGCACTTAAATGTGAATTGTAGCGACTTCCGATCATACCATTCCCGAGCCATCGCATCGATCGATTTTCTTTTACAGTAAATCGTCCATCAAGAATTTGCATTCCGATCCTCGGGTACTGTCAAGATTAATTTCCGCTCACTTTGCAGAATAAACGCACCTATACAGTGAGAGCAAAAAGTATTCGTACAAGAAAATTTGTTAGAAAAAGTCTTATTTGTAAAAAATAAACATTAATTAGCATTTTTATATGAATACATGAATACATTATGTTCTAACATAAACAAACGAGTTTCGCATGTATTTCTGAAGCTCTTTTAGAAGCTAAATTTCTCGAATATTTTTTGAGCATCCAAACGATACAATTTTTAATTTTTGATTTTTTTCGATATATTTTCTATAATTAATACCATCTTTTTGGTATATATAATTTGAAAAAACACAATCTATTTTATTCTTTATGAATAAATTATTAATTACCCAGCAAGAAATGATCATTGATTAAATGTCGAATTGAGGTCAAATTGATATTGAAATTATCATATCGATATCGATTCGACATTCAATTCAATGACTCATTTCTCACTGAATAATACATTTTAAAAGTAAAGTTTTTTTAAAAAATATTTTCTCTGTACGAATACTTTTTACATTCACTGTATATATATATATATATATACTATTAAACTGATGATGTCTGCGATATTCCAAAGAATCACGTCATGTCACTGACCGAAAAAATGTTCACATTATGTAGCCAATGTTATTTAATGATGACAAAGCGAAATAATATGTAGTTAAATTAGCAGTAACAGCTAATAATATGTAATATTATGTGATGAGATTAATCGAGAATTTATCTAATAATATTTCGGTGTAGCTGAAGATATATACTTGAATTATTTTACAAAATGCGCTGCTCCGTTAATTGCTCCGTAAAATATTGAGCGGAACTTGATTCAAATGGCAGACCGCGGGACCGAAAGCTCGACCCACTGCACTCGATCTAATCACCAAGTGCTCTTGATGACAGTGATAGTGTGAAGGTTGTTCTAATTAATGTTAAATGACGTGAAACATTGCCGTGATTGAAACAAGAAACCTATCGCGCGGCGAATATATATATATATATATATATATATGATTAGATCTCTCATTTACTGAAGTTTATCGATTAACGAAGTGATCTTATTTGGTTTTGAGAATAAATTATATTTTAATAAATGCATTTTCATAAACTTCAAACTGTACTTACATAATATATTTATTGTTTCTGACGCGTTACCTACTTGTTGATTTTTAATATTACGATTCGGGATTGTAAATCTTTCAATTGCGATTGTATAATAAAATAAACGCATATTATTGTAACAAAATAAATAATAAATAATTAAATAACTAATTGTTAAATAATATATAAATAAATAATTTTATTAACGCGATTAATCTATAACATATTTATGTGACATTAAAGGAACATATGTCATAATGAGTCTCATTAAAACTTTTGTTATTAGTTTTATTTAATTTTTCAAATTTAATTACATTTAATGTTTAATCTATGCTATAAGTTTAAAAACACAAAAATGATAGATCTCTCCTTCCTTCGCAATAAAATCCATTACTTTTCCTGTTCTTATGCCGCTGATAAAATCGTAATAAATAAAAATGTTAGAAAATAGATACAGATACATATCTATTTTCTTGAAAGAATAGTAGAAGACTTTGGAGAAAATTCACGGACTATATTTTTTTCCTTTATTTTGGCTGCGGGTTTCAGTATGGTAAATTCGATGAGCGTTCACGCGTGTCTCCCTGTTTCGGTATGCCGGTCCCACCTGCTGTTTCCTGCTTCCTCTCACGTCCCTTTCATTCCCTTTCGACCGGCTCTTTCAATGGATTTAGGGGTCTGTCGCGCGACGCGTCAGCGCGAGGCACCTCCGCACGCAAAATACGTTCGGATCGAGGTGCGCATTAACGATTGTCTCTACAAATCTGAGCTCGCGAACGAAGGCGGAGAACGCGCGAGGAACCGCACCTCGATCGAGGAACAATGCTCGAAAGCGATCTTAAGAGACATCGAGCGGAAGAAGAGGAGACGCCGAGCCCAAGTGAGAAAGCCGGAGGATCGATAGTACCGCGCCTTGCTGTACCGCGAATTAAAAAAAAAAAGAGGAAAAGAAGAAAAAGGAAAGGGTTAACGAAATGACGGGAGGGAAAGGAGGAAAACGATGCAACATCTGGACGTTACGGTTTCTTCTGCTATGTAGAAGAAGGTGAACGAACCGATGCGAACGATTCCTCGCTTCTCTCTCTCTCTCTCTCTCTCTCTCTCTCTCTCTTTCTCTCTTTCTTCTTCTTATTTGCGATGCACTTCTCATCTCTCGGAACGCAGAAAATTGCTTCTTAACATGCTTAGATATCGCGACGTGTTGCTACATTGTTCGCTTCGTTCGATCGCATCGTTTCGAGGTAGAATTGAATCAGGCAGCCGTTTCGATATCCGTCGTCACCATTGTTGATCATTAATAGACCAGATAAGATTTGGTTCCATGGATTAGCGCGATTCAAAACGCATGCACCACCGTCTCATAGCTGTGATGTCCTGTGAATCGATGCAAGGATTTACCGCTGGCTTTTACCGTTACGATATCTCTAACGGGATGCGGAGAGTACGACAGAAGGAACAAGGCAATTTCTCGCGCTTTCCAGATCGACCGCTCGTGGTTCCCAGCAGTTGCGACTGCTATTCGACACGGTAATCGCGGTGTTATATATCAAGTAACAATTGCAGGTATTCAGAGATTCTTTATTCAGCTATTCTACCGAACTGCATACTGAATTTTACGTTTTGCTACGCGCAAAATTCCTTTCAGCATTTAAATTCATAATTATAAAGTCGAATTACACCCAATCACAATATTTCTATAAGACTGGATTGTAAAGTTATTTTAACTTTAAGCGAGACTTAAAACTCTGTCTCTCTCTCTCTCTCTCTCTCTCTCTCTCTTTGCCTGCTTAATTATTATTATTGTTATTACTTGTACGTTCTTACAAGGTTTGTTCTAGAATGGAAATAAATGCTTTATCTATTTATCTCTCTCTCTCTCTCTCTCTCTCTCTCTCTCTCTTCACTTTAAAGAGATATGGGCGATATTTATTTTGAAACTACATAGGGATTTACATGTTGACACATATGGAAGTTAAAAATAACAAAATATTAGGTCTATTCTTTTTAGCTGAATTTCTTGCACAGTTCATTTTTTCTCTTTTTCTCTTCAATGTAGAGAAAAAGGGAAGAAAAACGAAGAATGCAAGAACTTTAGCTAAAAAGAACAGATCTATTATAGATTGGGTTACCATTGCTGCTTTTATATCTAACTAAGATAGACTATATGTCAATTAAAAGCTTAAAAATAAAATTGGAGCACTTGAAGGCGTAACAAATTAAACTCAAAAGGAAAGATACCGGTTTAGTATGATAAATAAAAGTAATAAGCCGAATATATTTAAATTGCTTTTTGCTTTTTTAAAATAAAACGTTGTAGATATCAGATGCACTCGTATGCAAATGCGACAGGTTTAGTGCAGCGTGTCATGGTCGACGACGAGGGATGGGAGTACCGGGAACTTTTTCAAAATTCTGTCACGTGTAAAACGCGAGATGCAGCGGCTCGTGACGACCTTTGATCGCGCGCGGCTGCCTGTCGGATTGTCGTACCTGGTGACGCCGGAAAACACACACGGTGTGGTCGTGTCGCCAGAACGACGATGACGACAACGAGTTTTGTGCCTCTGTGCCTGTGATTTTATCGCCGCGCACGACCGCCCGCACAACCTCGGGAAGCGTGTCCGCCGCGCATGCTGAACTCGAAAATCGTCGGGAGGATTGAATTACGCAATCGAGAAAATTGTCCCCGCATGATAGCGAAGACAGGCAGAAAATTGAGGAATTTGTAAATAAAGATAATTTGTGAATAGTGTGTCCGGAATACACTTATAATATTCGAATAAATGAATAAAAAATGAATGAAAATACACTCCTTTTTTATTCATTAAAATATTCATTCAAATGGAAGGAAAAAGTATTCATTAAGAATAAATACTTTTTCATTACATTTGAATGAATATTTTTTGAATATGATTACATTTTCGTTTTGTATTCACTTTTACTCTGTATTATCTGCACATTATAGCTTGCAAGCCTGCAAGAGAAAACCGAAATCTATAAAAACAATGGCTACGATTATACCGCGCGCTTGGTCTACCATCTATATAATGGGCGTCCTTGTTTAATCTATAGATTAAACAACATATATTTTTATTGGAAATAAATAATATATCTCGAAATTTAATGTCCACAGATCATAATGAATGACGCGCCCAAGATATCTTATGACATGTTTATGACATTACTGACGTAATAGGAATATTCTATCAAATAGATGTTTATAAATTAAAAATATATTACTTTCTAAAATATTTTTCAAAATTTCTAAGTTTCTTTTTCCTTTATAAAATTTGAATATTACAATGACAAAAAAAATAAAATTCATTTTTTTTTTACTTAAAATCGTCAAAGTGCCGATTATAGTTAAGAGTAACGATTATTATTGGAGCTTTTTTCAGTTTATATTTTGTTTGAATAAATATGAATACTCGTTAAATATTCATAGATTTTTTGTAAATAAATATTTTTTAAAAACCCAAAATTTTGAATGAATATATGATTACACTTTTTTTTATGTGAAAATTTTGAATAAATATAATTTGGAGCTAAATTACAATTTTTTTGTATTCATTACACTATTTGTGAACAATAATTTTGAGAAAAAGAAACAAATATTCAACTTCTTAAGGTTTTTGCACAAGGTGGTGCACGAGCTGTCAATATTTTTATTTCATTTATAGATTTTAAATATTAATTTTAGAAGTGAGAGCTTCGAAAAAGAGATATGTTATCATTTCATATTTTATATTATAGAATTTCTCAGATGGAACAATAATGTTGATACAAAAGAGATATAATTGACAGGTGAAACATAATCCGATATCGTCCGTTATTTTAAGAAAGAGAAGTGAAAAGAATACACGGAGCAGCTGCACCATACGGTTTTGGTGATTATTTTGGAATCGTCATACCTTCCGTCATGCTTATCTCGATAACATGTTGTGATAAGCGATAAATTGAAACTGAGAATTTCAATTTTTAAGAAAAAAAGGAGAGTATTAATATCAAAGTGCAAGTCTAAATTTCATCCAATTTTCAAACCGATAAACTTCTGCTTCCGCTTATTACCACAGATTTGTCCTACATGTCATGGGATGATCATTGCGTATCAATAGAATATCCTAGAATAGTCGATTTTAATTATATTAGCGGAATATTTTAGAGCTACTCAATTAAATAAAATGGAAGAAAAAATGTTTCAATGAAATACACAATTAATTTAATAATTCTGTAATTTTTGTTTGAAAATGAAATTAAAAATATTTTTAATATCGATTTAAATCTAAAAGATTAAAGAAAGAAATTTTGTAGAGATTTATAAGGCATTTTGTATTTTTACATTCAAAGAGAATATTTGATACATAATGAGATTTATAATTTGTATTCTTTGTGTATACATATACACAAAAAATGTTTGGATTGTCAAATTATATGGGACGTTCAAATTAATAGCTAGAATGCTAAAACTTTTTGCAACTTTGTTATTAACGCTTAAGCGCAAATACATGGTTATTTTGATGGTTCAATAAAATTATTCAAATCTGTATTTAGGAAAATTTTTTAATTTCAACAAAACCGTTCTTTCCGTTTTCTGATAACACACCGATAGCTATTTATCAGAATTCATCATTTATTTAAAGCTATGTAAACTGAGAGATCTTCGTTCGTGAGGCTACCGTTTAGACCAATTTTCAATCCTTATCGATCGTCACGGTACTTTTGTTGCTTCTTTCGTCAATAGATAATACACGGCTTAAAATAAGACCAAGAATTGACTGCTAAGAATCTTCATTCAGCATACGTGGTAGAGCGCCGGAAGTCAGACATGGACGATTCATTCGCCGGAAACTTCTCCGAAAGACACGGTTAGAAAGTATATGCATCAGCAGAAATTGTCGTTGGCGATTTACGTTCCGTATAAGCGAGAATGACAAATGGATTCGTTCATCTTTATAGCGCGCTCGTTCGCGTTGATCGCTCTCGTTGCAAATTTCAACGTGAGTTTGCACTTTCGTATTGGATAATTCTGCGAAATTTTACCGGATATCCGTTTATCTACAAATACTTCGTTTGAAGTCGATTTTCTCTCGCAGTGAAGAAATCGAAGATCATTATAGAAAGAGTTCAATCAAAATCAGATTAAGATCTTAATCAAGCTTATTTAATCTTGCGAATCTGTTTGGGTTTATTTGAATTGTAATTCATATTATTAAATTGTAATTCATATTTTCTTAATAATATTTTATTTTATTTTATTTATCAGTAACATAAATTTTAACTCTTGCGCCAACAAATAAAAGTTTTTAAGAAACAGCAAATTTTTTATTGTTTCAAATTATATAAAAATTTGAAAAAATTTGATATACTTATTAAAGTTCTAGTAACAAATTTTTATTCATAAAAGTCGAATTATATTTAATTTATTTTTTACAGACTTAAATTTATCTATCAAAATAAATTCACAATCAAAATACTCGTATCAATGAAACCTTTAAAGATCCTAATTGTCAGCAGAAGATTAAAAACTTTTTCTGATATTTGATGACTTCATTTATTAATATAAAATTTATTGTGAAATTTTTTTTATTTTTAGAACTTTTAACCATATTGACTCAAATGATAATATATAATACAATAAATTTGAACAGATCAAAATTTAAAATTTTCTTCTAATGCTCAATTTAAAAAGAATTCTTTAATTTAAACGGCTAATTGCCGCGCTGAAAATTACTGACGATAATTTCAACGATTTGTTGAAAGGATATTAATTTTAAATTAGCTAATTTTAAATTAACTGCAAGACAACAAAAATAGACCGTTGAGTGATCTTAAGATATCCTACATATGTGATGACATTCCTCATAAATAATTTTTATTATTCTTTTCACGTTAGAAAATTATGATTTATATTATACGAAACGTTCTAGTTAATGCACTTTCTCTCGGCTAATATCTAAGTAGTATCTAAAACAAAGACTAAAGAGTAAAGATGAGAGAAGATCGTAGAATGTATTTAATCGTTTGTTCCAGAGTAAAGCTCGGGATGGAGAACCAACAGGTGTGGGTCCGTGACCCTCAGGAGGGTTTCATCATCGGAAAATTCACGGACATGGTGGACGGGGATGCTTTGATCATGCCCCTCGATCCGAAATATCCGCAACGCACCTGTCCACTGGACGAAGTATATCCTGCCGGCGATTACACCAAAGATGTCGAGGACAATTGTAAATATTTTCTCTTGTCCATAACTTTAAAAGACAAGAAAAGAAAAATTCTGAGAAATTTCGATTTTGCCAACAAAAATAAGACAATGTTGATCTTACTATGGATATAATATATGTTAAAGAGATTTAATTTTCAAAAATATTTTTCTATCCCCCTTTCCAAAAAAATTCCTAAAAATCTTAAAAAACAACTAAAACAGAAAACCTTCTTAAGAAAGAAGAGGACGGGAGTGAAAAGATATGTTTAGCTGTTTATTCGCAATTCCTCCGATTACTACACACCGTAACGCATTTGTGCGTTTCGTCTATTTTATATATCAACTAGATTAAGATCGCGCGGTCACGCTCGCTTCTCACGCGACTTTCGCTCTTTTGCAAAGGCACTTTCACTGATCCTTTTCCCTCATTCATCTTTTTTTTTTCTAAATTATCTCCTTCCAGGTGCCTTGATGTACCTGAATGAGGCCACGCTGCTAAATAATATTCGCACTCGTTACTTCAAGGATAGAATATATGTGAGTAATTACGACGATGCTGAGATCAACACCTTTGTCATTCTTAATCTCTCGTTACATCATTAAATTTCAGACTTACGTCGCCAACATTCTGATAGCTGTAAATCCGTATTACGAGGTGAAGGATCTCTACTCACCACGAACCATCAAGGGTTATCAAGGAAAATCTTTGGGTGAAACGCCACCGCACGTCTTTGCCATCGGTACGATGATCGCGTGCACACACACGCATGATTTTTACTCTCTAATTGATTCGCTCCCTGCAAGAGTATAGAGTATATTTTTCTTTATGTTTGCAGGCGACAAAGCGTTTAGAGATATGAAAGTGCTGAAACAATCTCAAAGTATTATCGTATCCGGTGAATCGGGAGCTGGCAAAACCGAGTCGACTAAGTATCTCCTGCGGTATCTCTGCGATCTCTGGGGTTCGACGGCCGGTCCAATCGAACAGAGGATTCTTGATGGTAAAAGAAAATAATTAATACGAACCCGTGAAGTTTAATTCTGTCTAATTAACATCGTGAAATAAAAATTAAATTTTTAATTAAATAATTAAATAATTGTTAATGTTTTTATTTTTATAGTAATTTTGCGATTCTTTCAACATAATCTCAAATACTATAAACTCAAAGTCATAATAATGACAAATATTAAAAAACTTACCATTTTCTTTTTCACATTTATAATCTTAAACTTTGAAATTTATTAATTTTTACAAAAAATGAGCCAATTATATAACAAAAATATTATAATAAATGTATACATTATTTTTGCTAATTATAAAATTAATATTGTGTATAGCATATGTGTATTCATAAATCACAGAATATTTTAACAAAATAACATCACATACAAGATGTTTGATAAGTAATGATAAAACTCTTGCATAGGGGTAGAGTGGATTAAACTGGGTTGAAAAATCCTCTTCATTTTGCAATTTTGCAATTTTCGTTCATTTTAATAATTAGCAAGATATCAATTACTAAATATTGATTTTCAATAATTTCAATAATCAAGAAAATACTCAAGTATTATCGACTTTACAGAAATAGCAAGAGACAGAAATTGTTTATTTTCTTCTCATAGAATTCTAAGAATTTTTTCAGAATTTTTTATCAACTTTTTAGTACTACATTTTCTTATTGGCAACTATTTTTCCAACATGAAAAAATGCGGTATTAAAAAATTCTGAAAAAATTCTCAGAACTCTGTGAGAAGAAAATAAACAACCTTTGTCACTTGCTATTTTTCTATAAAGTTGATAGTACTTGAGTAAAAAATTATTGAAAACTAGTATTCGGCGATTTTTAGTAATTAATATCTTGTTAATTATTACGAAAATTGTAAAATGGTACAGGACTTTTCGACTCGGTTCAGCTCTATCCCTATGCGAGAGTTTTATCGTTACTTATCAAACACCTTGTATAATATTAAATATATAATATTTTTATTAAATGTTTTTATTTTTATTAAACATAAAAAATTTACGCAAGCTAAGCAATGCGTTTTAAAAGAATCTTGTTCTTTTTGTTTACTCAGCGTCATGATTTGACAAGTTAGAAATCGATTGTATATTTTTTGTTACAATTGATTCGTAGCGACTCCGGTTCTGGAAGCGTTCGGTAATGCGAAGACGAAGCGCAACAATAACAGCTCACGCTTCGGCAAGTTCATGGAGGTGCATTTCGATGCCAAGTGTCAGGTGGTCGGCGGATACATCTCCCACTACTTGCTGGAGAAGTCCAGGGTGTGCCTGCAGAGCCCGGACGAGCGGAATTATCATGTGTTCTACATGATGTGCGCTGGTGCATCGGCTGATTTGCGCGCAAAATTGGGGATTACCAAGCCGAATGACTTTCATTATCTGAGGAATGGCTGCACTCAGTATTTCTGCAATGCGAGATCGGAGAAACGATTGAATGAGGCGCAGAAGAGTCGCGAGCAAACACAAAAGGGCAGCCTCCATGATCCTATTTTGGATGATGTTGAAGGGTTTAATGCTATCGATCAGGTACGCTCGCGAAATTTTTTTCAATGACATAAATCAAGCGATTTCAAACAATTTGAAAACTTGAAAATCTTCAATAATTATTTAATCTCGATTTGTTAGAATAGCAATAATAATCGATTTAAAGCTAATAAGAGTCAGCGCGGGAGGGTCACTCAGTGTCAGACACGTCAACACTCTAGAAATATTGTAATTAGTTCCAATATAATGACTAAATCTTATAATTATTGAATTCAAGAATATCCAAAACTTCTAAACATGTTTTGGAGTCCGTTAAGCGTCCACTTCAGACTTGGAAATCTATAGAGTGACTTTTCTTAACTGACTACCGGATTATTCTGCGATGATTGCTAAAGAAGATTCTGAAGAGAATCGAAACGTTCTATACTTTGAATAAAGGAGATATCATTAAAAAAGTGAAATTAAATCATCTTTCCACATTAATTCCCCTTCCGCGCTGACTCTTATTAGCTTTGAATCGGTTATTATTGTTATTTAAAAAAATGAGAGTCCTAAGATATTTTATTTTATTGTTTATTTTGTTAGTATATTTTTGAAATTTCTTGTACATTTGCGCTAATATTTTTATTCTTTATTATTTTTATAACATCAAAGGCATTTACCCGACTCGGTTTAACGGATACCGAACGCATGGAGATCTACACGATGGTGGCTGCAGTGTTACATCTCGGCAATATTATGTTCGAGGATAATCCGGAGGATACGAAAGGCGGCTGTAGGATAACCGCCGACTCGGGAAAAGCGGTAACGATATCCGCGAAGTTACTGGGGGTTGATCCCGAAGAGTTGCGACAAGCTCTTGTCTCGAAAGTGATGCAAACTAGTCGGGGTGGTATCAAAGGAACCGTCATCATGTGAGTACATAAAGATTTCAAATAATTCTGCTTTTTATTGCTTTTCTGATAAATTTAAATATTTTTTAAATTTTCTGCGGCCTTTTTTTATTATTCTTTCTGATTGTCTAATTGCAATAGGGTGCCCTTGAAGGTTTACGAAGCCCATAATGCTAGGGACGCTCTAGGCAAAGCTATTTATAGCAAATTGTTTGATCATATTGTCGCGCGGATTAACAAGAGCATACCTTTCAAGGCTTCAAGTTACTATATTGGCGTACTGGATATTGCAGGATTTGGTGAGAAAAATGTTCTTAATCAGTGAAGATTTTTCTGGTTTATATAAAGCGAAACTTGTAACAATTTTTTTCTCTCGTATGTAGAATACTTCAAAGTCAATAGTTTCGAGCAGTTTTGCATAAACTACTGCAACGAGAAACTTCAGCAGTTCTTTAACGAACGGATCCTGAAATATGAGCAGGAGCTTTACGCCCGAGAATCCTTGAACGTTCCAAAAATCTCTTATGTCGATAATCAGGATTGCATCGGTGCGTGAAATTAAAATTGCAAGTAGTAAAATGCAAATCACAAAATCGGACATTTATTCCTTAAAATGAAAAATTATAAATTACCCGGAAAAGAAATGTTTCATATATAATTTATATATAATTATATAAAAATATATAAAATTATATATAATTATGTAAAAAATTGACATATTTTGTATACAATTATATATAATTATATATAAAATATGTTCATATGTACAACATTTTTTCCCGAGTATGTAATTATTAATTAATGAATTATTTTTTATATAAAGATAATTTAGAAGACGTTGTCTCGTTTTATCCAAACAAATGTTTTCACAGTTTTTCTTAAGATAACATTTCATGGATGAAATGATAAATAGTATTTCCACTTATAGATTTTGAAAATAAATTGTCACGCTAACTTTCAGATTTAATCGAATCGAAGAATACGGGTATCTTCTTCCTACTAGACGAAGAGTCGAAACTGCCGACTCACAGTTTCGCACATTTCACCAACGAGGTTCACCGCGCATGGAATGGTCACTTCCGCATCACTTTACCGCGAACGTCACGATTGAAGGCTCATCGAGAATTACGAGACGATGAGGGCTTCGTGATTCGCCATTACGCCGGCGGTGTCTGCTATCAAACAGTAAAAAAATTGCTCACAAAATAAGGAGTAAAAAAATCATTTTTCAAAGACATTTTCCTAATTTTTAGACTCATTTGAATTTTTGCATCCAGAAAAATTTAAGTGAATGAAAAAATATGTATGTAATTATAAGTTTATATTTTGATCTTATAGAACCAATTCATTGAAAAAAACAACGATGCATTGCACGCCTCCTTAGAAGGGCTTATTCAGGAAAGTGGGAATAAATTCCTTAGGACGCAATTCGCCAATCATTCGTTGCAAAAGGGAAAACTCACTTTTATCAGTGTCGGCAGTAAATTCAAGACGCAACTCGGCGAACTGATGGACAAGTTAAAGAGCAATGTAAGAATATGGATTTAAAAATTTTTTTATACTTTGTTCTGTCTTCTCTGTTTATAATGCTTACCTGAATTTTTCAGGGAACAAACTTTATAAGATGCATCAAGCCGAATAGCGATATGGTAGCGCATCAATTCGACGGCAACAGCATTATGAATCAACTACGCTGTTCGGGAATGACGTCGGTTCTGGAATTGATGGAGCACGGATATCCTAGCCGGGTACCTTTTCACGAACTTTATAATATGTACAAGTCCTACTTGCCGCCGGAGCTTGCCAAGCTCGATCCCAGATTTTTCTGCGAAGCTCTGCTGCACAGTCTAAAGCTGAATCAGAAGGACTTCAAATTCGGCATCACCCGAGTCTTCTTCAAGCCGGGCAAATTCGCAGAATTCGATCGGATTATGAAGTCCGATCCGGAGAATCTGCGCAAACTAGTCGCTAACGTGAAGAAATGGCTGTTGAAGTCGCGCTGGAACAAGCTGCAGTTCTGTGCATTGTCGGTGATCAAGCTGAAGAACAAGATCATCTATCGGCAACAGCATCTGATCGTGTTGCAGAAAACAGCGAGGATGTACATCGCGAAAAAACAGCATCGGCCACGCTTTCGCGGTATTATGAAAATCAAGAATCTACGAAAGCAGTTGACACGAATGGAGGAGACCGCGAGTCAGTTGAAGAATCGAGAGAAATCGACGCAGGACATGAAGAGACTCGATGACGATCTAGAGGCAGCTATACGTAAAATCAAAAACAATCCGAGAATTACACCGACGGAGATCGATGGTCTTTACACATCTCTAGTAAATCAGATGAATAAACAAATGGTCGCTCTTCAAGACATGGTGAAGCAGCAGAAAGTCGCTGAGGAACAAGCAAGATTAAGGAAGATTCAGCAGGAGCTCGAGCTAGAGAAGAAACGAAAGGAGGAGGAGGAACATAGAAGGAGAGAGGAGGAAGAGAACAGGAGGAAAAAACTCGATATGGAAGCCAGAAGAAAGATCGAAGAGGAGCAGAGACGAAAACAGGAGGAGGAGGATCAAAAGACCGCGGCTGCTCTTCAGGTTCGTTGAATTTCTATATGATAATTTATAAACAGGTAAATTAATTTTAGTGTAAAAATCTAAATT
>Ga0157363_1000971_pt1 | contig 23006 bp, 12 predicted proteins | sample AttsexASBM1_FD_111477 | JGI IMG/M metagenome (GOLD analysis project Ga0157363, IMG submission 111477) | Fungus gardens microbial communities from leaf cutter ant in Ribeirão Preto, State of São Paulo, Brazil - Atta sexdens ASBM1 | ecosystem: Host-associated > Fungi > Mycelium > Unclassified ... | reverse complement strand
CTACGCTGTTATGAAATGCGATATCAATTCAATGCAAGCAATTACGCGATCGACAATGCTTATGATTCCGCTAGTAAATAAAAAAGTTCCCGGTTTAATAAAAGGCGAAAATGATGGCGATCATGACAGAATTTGTCGGGCTTAGAGCGAAAATATACACTTTGTGCGTCGATAGCAAAAAAGAGACTATGGTAAGAAGACAAAGAACGTCAAAAGCAATGTTGTAGCGAGATCCATAACATTCAATGACATGCATGTTTACATAACGAAATCAAAATGAAGCGACAGCAATCTTGTATAAGATAATATATATTTACATAGGGAAAAAAATAATTATACAATTTGTAATAAATTTTATTTTTATAATACGTTATTCTTGTGTATCAGTAACAGTTGTGTGAATTATCAAATCCGAGCCATTTCACGTAATCTTATCTCCCTTTTTACGCAACACTTTTTCAACTAGATATACGTCGGGATTAGCGACGCGATGCAACTCATACTCCTTCAGCGACGGTTTTCCGCGGTAATCTTCCAGTAGATACGTCACGGGGTTAGTTTTCTGTACTTTGATGATTCTAAATACCTCCGTGATCCAATTTAGCGTGTAACTTTTCTCAAAGATCGTCTTGAATTTGCTCATACATACCGACTGACATACATCCCACTTTGAATCATACGAGTGCGATAGCTTTTACGCTACGTACACCGTACGTATTTAAAAGTTTGTCAGCAATCGTGGGAGTACCGATAGTTCGATGCTTTCGCGTCTTGTACTCAAACGCGAGATCAAATCGTAGAAACAAATCAATCCATTTATAATTTTCATTGTGCGTAAATTGTTTCTACACATTGTTTTTCAATGTATAATTGAACCATTTAACGACAGATTTCATTATAGAATATATTGAATAATGATTTATGTTGTGTCTTTTCAAGAGTTTTTGCACGTTTGTAAAATTCTTTTTCCATATCAGTTTACAAATTTTTCGGACATTTTCCGTCGTCTCGAATTATCATTGCGATCGTTGTAACCATCTCATTTTCACTCTTAGTTTTCAGCGGTACGGCCCATGTGTGCTTATTCAACACATCGATAATGGTGAGAATGTAATGATAACCTTTGTTGAATTGTGTATGACGCATTTCAATCATATCAGCCACAAGTTATGATATCTGTAAACTATGACATGTCTGCGTGGAAAATTTTTTCTCGCCAGAGCGTGCAGTTTCACTAGTCGCCACTTTTCGAGGCTTTTCTTCTCAGATATGTTACGTTATGTTAGGATTATAGTTGTATGATGCATAAAATATCATAAAGTTCTTACGCAAACTTTGTTCATCGGCATTTCGATGTCAACTAAAATGACTGTATCAATTTATAATAAAGCAGCTTCGCGAAGCTCCTCGATAATAGATAATATGTCGTTATCGTGGGTGTTGTGACCTGCCTGACGCAAGGCCAAGTAGTCGGAGACGATCCACTACCTCGTAGGATCATCCCAATGAACATAATTTTATTGTCATTCAGAGTCATGGTGCGTGGTATTACCACTTTTTCCGACTCTTTTACCTGACTTGTTGTTTAGATTCCTAGTGCTACCCGTTTCAACCTGTATCTAATACCAAGGATGCTATTATATTCTTATATTTATATCTAATATTGGATTTTGTTATCTGATATTGGATTATCCGCATTATAGCTGCGTCTATGAGGGTCTATGAGCATTCGTTGTCAACAGTATATATACTTTTGTACGCTAGTTTATCATCCTCTATGTAAATAGTGTCATCGGCAATTCTTTTGAAAATTAATATTAATTCGTACAAACATGTATACCTTTGTACTTTACTCTATTTACGATCACAAAGTCATTCGTGTCTACATCGAACTGTTTATAGCCGAGCATCGTGCCGTTATCGCTGAGGTATACGCCATAAACGTGATCGATTTCCTTTTCTCTACCATCGAAAAGCATGTTTACGTATTAGGTACGGAAAAAAATTCGTGGCGTTTTTTTAATGCTATCTAACGGGAAAACGCCACGAACTTTTTCCTATACCTAATATTTTCCAAATGACCCGCAATTAATTACTCCTCCTCACGAACTTGTCGCGTTTGCAAAGATTGTTTAACTGATGTTTCAAGCGGTTCATTAATCGTTTCATAAACGTCTTTAACTGATGGAACGTACGAATGTTCATACTATAATTCGCGTGGTTCAGGCGACACATAATTGGAATTCGATAATTGAAATTCGTAACGTTCGATCCTTTTATATGTTGCTTTTTAGATGGTGTTAATTGAAGCCACGAATTATTCATCCAGAAGCCATCACTATCATTATCATCAGGGAAAATCTTCATTATCTTTTCTTAATATTTTTCTTAATATCCTTTACAACGTTGACTTCTTTCTTAATTGGTTGAAATTGGTTCATCATTAGCGATGTTCTCAATCAATCTTTTTTAGAGATTCGGGGATAGGTTTAAAGTGTTTCTCCAATGCTATATCTTCATCTATTTTGCCGGTTTTTAAGGCGCGATACTTTTTATGAATCAAGTCGTTTTCGCAATTTGTTTCGCTATCTTCTCGCGATCCTTGAGTTCTTTGTTGTTATCCTTATTACTCTCGAAAGGAAATGTTGTGTAGTTGACGTATTGACAACGACTAACCACGTTAAGGCATACTCATTAAATCTTTTTCTATATCGTTCATTCGAACTATTGTCTTTGTCTATCACTAAGAATCCATAATTTTGTTGCCAACGACACAGTTCACAGAAATTCTCGTAAGACATGTCAGTGTTTACATGATCATTGTATACCTGTTTGAACAGGATCAACAGATTTGCATTATTGCGTATAAGATGCGCTAAGATGCTAGTATCTTTGCGTATGTCTGACACACATAAAAACAGTCTATGTCCGCGTGTCGATTCATCGCAAAGTATTTTTTCTGATTGCGTCTTGCTTATGGCATGCCATGTCATCGAAGACAAAAATGGAATTTGAAAGTGCCTTGTTCGGTAATATTACATCGTTATTATTAGAGAATGTAAAATAACCAATTTCTTCAATCGGTGTTCATAAATTATCCCAGTATTTTGGTTGATGCAACTTCGAGTACATGTACACGTTCTCGAAACGTATGCCATGTGGACTTTTCAGCAAACTTATCAACACATTTGTTTTGCCGCAGTTCAATGGACCGCAGTATAGATTCCACGTATAGAAATCGGCAGCATGTTTCCATGCTTGCGTATTTCTTTTTCAGTCTGAACTTTATTGTCGACATTAGTCAGTTTGATCATCTGACGATTGTCCCACGAATTTCATTATTTTCTCCCTTCACGATATTGATAATATTGAAAAATCGACATCGAAAGCTCATGTATTTATAGTAGCATGTAAAGAACTGCTTTACATGCTACTATAGTATTCAAGATACTTCTTATCGTGTCGGACAACTGTGATATACATAGTTTAACCGCCAAAGAGTTGGAATATACCGAAAATTATTTTGCTACGAGAGTTTAAGAATTACATAGATCAACTGTGGGACAGAGCATGAATTCTAATTCAGAGATTCAGCAACATCGTCTGTGTTTGATATATTATAATTTGCCCTGTTATCGATCGTATATTGATGATTCAGCGCCATTTATAAGAAATTGTGCAAATGTAAACAACATCAAAAGGCTGCGATTTTTTAAATCACGATAAACGCACTTCCGATCGAGTTGCACATCCCCGGATATCAATTTTATGATCTAGGTACGCATTTAGAAAAGCGATTTGCTTGAGGTGATCGAGACATTAATTCGTTGAACCCGGCGTGTCGCAAACATAGCTTATTTGCGGAGCAAAGATCGATTCGAGGTATTGTATAAATTTCACATATTTTGAGCTAAAAAATACGTATTCAGTCTAGAGACAGCGTGACAAAGTTATAGGATTTCACACCAGGATTATCCTGGTGAGGCCAGGAAGGTAACCAAAAATAACAGTGGCCTCCTATGATTAAATCTTGATTATTCATATCACGACTATCACTTGAGTCACATGAGTATTCATTACAAATGACAGTATCTTTAATTTGATAAACTCAGTTTATCATGAATCAAATGTGCTAACTGTAATAACATCGAAATTTGTTAAATCTTATCATCATCATTATTTGTAATAGTACTCTTAGTTTTTATTTCGGTAGGAAAAAAGCTTCATCAGTTTTGGTAGTTTATTTTAAAGTCATCATGTTTCTGTTATGCTTTACCTTTTAAAGCACATTCTCGTGGAATCATCACAAACGATAAACAATAAACGATAAACCGATAAACGGACTTCCTCAAGGCATGAGAAGACAACAAGAATCAAATCATCGTGCTAAGTTTCAAAAACTGCACTAGTGCAGTAATAATGCAGATTTTTAGAGTATATTCATACAAACATGCATAGTCGCATAAATGTATGCATAAAGAAAATTATCCAATCATATTTTAGATGCGTTTTTATAAGAAATATGATTGGATAATTTTCTTTATGCATACATTTATAGATAAAGAAAATTATCCAATCATATTTTAGATGCGTTTTTATAAGAGAAATATGATTGGATAATTTTCTTTATGCATACATTTATGAGGCTATGCATGTTTATGTGGCTATATGCAAGATAAACATAATAAGCTAAGAGAGTCAGCAACGACTCAATTATTTAATGAATAATCTTTATTTTGAACGTTTCGACTCCCTTTCCTCCTCAACAAGAATGATACAAGTATAATTAACTTGCATGTCCATAATGCCTAAGTCATTCGCAAGTTAACAAAGATGCAGCATTGTTAATCAGACATTTTTTTAAAAACAAATCTTATTAAAGTGATATATGCATAAACAATTCAAAAACTATCAAAGAAAACATGAAGCATTGCACTGAAGCTTTATTGAACATATTAAAACTTAAAAAATAGAATTGTTAAAATCAAATATAAAGATGACCAATTTTTAGAATACACGTCCGTGTACGACGACGTGTCACTCAGATATGAATTATTCTCGAAAATGTCATACAGCAAACATTAAGGCAAATTTGCAAGTATAACGAACAAAACATAAACAATACATGTATATAGTTATTGACGATCTTGCTGCACAATGGATTTGTGATGGCACAGCCATGCGATCACCGTCCAAGCGTTTCCCGCGGTATGATTGCTTCGAAGGCACTTGGTCGAAAAAAATGAAATTTTCCCTGCTTTCCAAACTTTATTTAAACAGACCTCCAATCCAATTCCAAATGCGGGCGAACATGTTTTACAGTAGATGCGGAAAGGTGTGATAGCGTGGTAAAAACGGTGCAGTAGCGCGGTAAAAACTTATTCATCATGAGGCGAGACACGTGCTGTCGACGAGACAGTTACAGAGGCCATGATGATTTGAGAGTTTTTAATCGATTACGCACGATGCATGCGTCGCTTAATAATCAACATCTCGTGAATTGATCGATCCTTTATCGGGTGATGTGACTAGATGCCGTAAACAATTTAGGTATCGAACACGCCGCCCGCCTTGAAAGAGTTAACTTTCGATGTGACATACAAACATGAGCTCGTTAGCGTAACATAAAATGCGAATTGCTCTAATACGACTCATTGCATTTAATCATTGCACTGAAAATCAACAAGGATTAACATCTAAGTATGCAAGCTGAAAAACAATAATAAATCATTCTTATTCAAAAATAAAGAGAAACTTGCGTGAGACACGATATAATTAGAAGGTAATAATTGAAGACACTTAAACCTAAATGTTTGATAAAGTATGGACTAAGCTTCTATTGATAATATTGATAGTTTAGACAGTGGCCTCACGTAAGAACCCTTGGCAGTCTTCACAGTTGCGATGCGCGTGATGCCGTCGGGACCGGGATAAACTTCTTGGACCCGCCCCATTGCCCACTGAAGTGGGGCTAAGTTCAGTTGCCTTATGAGCACAAGTTGATTAGTTGACAGCTGAGTTCCCTTGTTAGCCACCCATTTGGTTCATGTTTATAGAGAGTGAAGATATTCATTACTCCACCTGCGCCAAAATGCTTGGGTTTGCTCTACGCGTTGCCACCACAATAGCCTATTTTCGTTGACGTTACTCAAGTCAACACAAGGAAGACCATTCAAAGTCGTGTCAACCAAGAAATGTTCCGGATTTAGGTACGCTAGGTCGTTAGAGTCGGCACTGAACGGTAAGAGGGGACATGAATTGAGAATCGCCTCTATTTCACAGAGAATCGTTTGCATTTTCTCAAAAGTCAAATGAGCCCACGATCCGAGTCATGCGATATTTGATGAATTATACGGCTGCCTCCCATAAACCTTTAAAATGGGGGTGCATTAGGCGGGATGAAGCTCCATGAAATTTTTAACTCGCACAGAAAATCCTTAATCTCGGACTGGACTTGTTGATCATTATATATGTCGTATAATTCTTGAATTTGTCTATGAGCGCCCACGAAGTAGTCCCGTTATTCAAATACATGTGCGCGAGTCTATTCCTATGAAAATGAATTGTTTAAAAGCGGTAATAAAGGCTTCGGACGTAAGGTCACTTACTAGATGGACCGCCTTCGTGACGAAGCACACAAAAAGCGAAATGTACGCCTTGTGACTCCGCGCGTTTCGATGCTTTTCCTCACGTAACAAGAGCGGCCCGACATAGTCTACACCGCAGCGAGAAAAAGGTCTAGAGACGTTAACTCCGGTAATGAGCCCATTAAGGCCTCTGATTGATTAGGTTTAGCCCTAAAACAAGTTTTACATTTTTGTATTATTCCACATACGATCGCAATGATAGCAGCCAAAAGCGCTGATGCACGAAAGCCATCGTGGCTTGCAAATCCGCGTGTAAGTTTCGTGTGTGTTCATGCTTTATAATACGCTGAGTTAATATGTGTTTGCGTAGCAGGAGAATTGGATGGCACGCATTAAACGCGAGATTTGAATTTTTCATTCTCCCGCCAATTCTCATTAGTCAGCTTTTATCTAAAAAAAGAGATAATGATAAGATATTACTAGAAGCGTTTACAATTTCGTTCTTGATTAGCACTTGATATTCGCGATAGAACGCTCGCTGTTGCACCGTTCTGCAAATACAATTTAAAGCGGTAGATGTTTCAACGGAGAACACGAAATCAGATACCGCGTGCTCCCGATGTGCTTTGGATAATCTCAAACAATACGCTATGATGCGGCATATCTTATTTAAATTGGAATACTTATTTAGCAAATCGTCGACAACGCAAGGATGGAAAATGGAAGCGGCTACGTGGATTTTCCTTTGTTAGGGAAGGTCTAAACGCGTGAAGAACATTGGGTGGTCAGTGTTTTTCATCCCATTTTAGAAATTCGGGGTCATCTCTCAGCATTGATCAAGTCACAGGAATTTAGCCCTCGCGACAATATATCGGCAGGATTGTCGGAGGATGCGACATGATGCCAATGTTTGATTTCTGTTAGGCACTGAATTTCACCTACTTATTTGCTATAAAAACTGACCACCGCCGCGAGAGGAAGGTTATCCAGTTTAACGCGTTGAGTCCGATCAAAAATAAATCGAGTATTTTGAGAGTTCCAAGGGCTCTCCTTGTTGATTAAGCGCGCCAATAGTAAGGCGACCGATAGCTCCAATCGCGCTAATGAGACGGTCTTGAGCGATGTGACTTTAAGCACAGTAACTTGGAGTGATGGTCGTTGAAACCGAGCTTGGTGCGAAAGTATATGCAGGCTCCGAATGCGCGCTGACTGGCATCGCAAAATCCGTGTATTTCCACGATTAGTTGATGAGCATTGAGTTTATGGTAATACATCGAGGAATTTTTAGTTGATTCAAATCACTCATCTGTGTTCTCAAAGCAATCCAACGAGTGTGGATGTCCTGAGGAACGGACTCGTCCCATTGGATGGTCAATTGTCACAAATCTTGCAAGATGAGTTTTGCAATCACAATGATTGGACCCAGAAGATCGGACAATTTAGCGACCTCGGAAAGTATGACCCGTTTTGATACAACGTGGGCTTCTGTTTCAAGTTTGAAGAGAAATTGGAACATTGCTGGCACTGATTCCACTGCATGCCCAGAATATAACATGAGTCCGCAGCATTATCTCTGATATTGTCTGGCACACGGTCACGATTGTCTATTTCCAATAGTTCAGGGCAGCTCGAGGCCCATTTACTTAACTCGAATGCTCCTAATTTTAATAGCTGAATGGTTTCATTGCGAATTAGTTTTAATTCATCGACTGTATCTGCCCCGGTAAGCATGTCATCGACATAAAAATCCCGAAGAACGCATACTGAACCGCAAGTGAATTGAGCGTGCTGCTCAGCCAAATGCTTAAGGCACCTGGTGGCCAAAAAGAAGCTGTATCGTAAGTGATGGTAGTGTACGAGTTCGTACGTATCGACATTAGCAGAGAGATCGTCGTGCCAGAGAATTCTCTGCAGATGCGTCTGGGACGGATGCATTAAAATCTGTCGATACATTTTTATGATGTCAGCAGTGATGATATAAGCGAAAAAATGGAAGTACATTAAAATTGAGATCAAATCTTGTTGAATGATCCGTCCCACTAGAAGCGCGTCGTTTAACGATATGCCGAAACTGCTGCGGCAAGATGCATCGAATATAATACGGATTTTCGATGTTTGCTCGACCGTTTTGAAGATGTAATGGTCGAGAAGATAAAACGATATTGGTTCTTCCGCAAGGGTGGTTCTAGGCGTATGTCCCAGCGATGAATATTCGTCGAGAAACGCCGCGTATTGAATTTTAAGCGTAGGATCGCGCTTGAAACGCCTCTCGATGTCCCTCAATCGCTTGAGAGCTGCCTCACGCGAATCGCCAATGTTATTTAACATTTGCTCTCTGACCGGAAGCTTGACTGTATATCTACCATAAGAATTTTGAGACACGTTATCTAAAAAGTAACGCTCGCAAATATTTTCTTCCATTGTGTAATTGTCCGATTGCGCAGAGATGTCGTCCATTTGCCAGGCACGACTGACATGTTCATGTAATTCCGCATTGGTTATGGACGCGTCAAACAAGTGAATCTTTGAAGCGGTCGATATGATGCTGCCCAAACGATCCGCCAAAATCCTCAGTCGTGTTTTCTGGAGAGTTGGGTGCTTGTCTAAAGACTTGACTTGACCAACGCATATCAGATTCCAAAACAACTCCGCTCCAATTAAAAGATCAATATCCAACATGTGAAATCGGATCAGTTAAACGAATGTTGCACGGAAAATCAAATTTGTCCCCCCCCGAAGAAACCGCTGGAATTTTATCAGTAACCTGATCAGTAACGATGCATTCGATAGCCGCAGTGTATGTACAAGTTGAGTCGCAGTAATTTGATTCTAATCACGTGATTGGACATTATGTCATTGACGCCCAAAATCGAGACATTTAATGGGCGCATTTCTAAACCAAGAGCTTCCACAAATTGGATACGAAGTTCGTTTGCGATCCACAATCCAACAAAGCTCGACACGCTCTGCGCGAGCCATCGCTATCGCAGATTAGCACAATCGCAGTCAAAAGCATGACTTGTTCGCTATTATAATAAATGATCCTGAAACATGAATTGCTAGGACGGGGGGGGGGGAGAAGTTGCCTTAGCTGCAACTTCCTTATTGGTATTGTTAGTCGATGGGTCCGCGGCTGGGGACATATGAAGCAGCGTATTGTGCTTTGCCTAGCAGACCTTACATTGACCGGAAGTGCATTTATTTGATGCATGAGAAGAGGAGCGCAAGCAATTGACGCAAGTTTGCGAAATTGACTGCAAATTTCCGCGACGATACCGGAAGTGCCATGAAGTTTTTACAATAATAAATGATCGCCTTGAAATAATGTGATCGCCAGAAATGGCATTTAAATTTAACGGTAGCCGCGCACGACGATGATTGCTTAACATTTGACTGCGATTTTGCCTCAACCTTCTTTGCGGAAGTGGTGCTAACCCTTGTGGTAGCCTCGAGCATCTAATATCGATGAGTGATAAAATCTAACAGCTGTTTAAGCGATGGCAACTCATTGCCTGTTAAGGAAGTTTCCCACGCATAACGTGAATGAATCAAGTTTAGAGGTTAGAATGAGGACGAGAAGATCATCCCAATGCGTCGTAAGACGCTTCAATGCCTAGAGGACATGCAAATGTTTCGCAGCGCCGTCAGAGATTCTTCTGAGATCAATTGAATTTTCCTTTGTCATAACTAGCAAATCCATTATAGCCTTGACGTGAGTTTGAACAATCACGTGATGTGTTGTCATATCGCTCTCTGAGAATTGACTATGCGACGTCGTAATTAGCATCCGACAATTCTAATGAACTGATTATAGCGTTTGCATCGCCAGTGAGTGACGCCCGTAGATACTGAAATCTTTATGTATTTGAGAGCGAGGTGTTGGAATGGATAACCGAGTTGAATGTATCGAAAAACGGAAATCATTCATCATATTTGCCGGAAAATGTTGGTAAATTTAACTTAGGCAACCGAACCTGCGCACTACGGTCTGAGTTGCGAACACTTGAAGAGAACGAAGAAAAGATGGATGTTCGCAATGTCGGCGAAGGGGAAATGAGCTCGCGGATCTTAGCGGATAACGCATAGAACGCTTTCTCGAAACCGTCTTGATCGCAGTCTTCGGACTCATCTAATGATTCTAGACGCGATTGCACCTCGTTATATTCCGCCCAATAGTGTTCGAGTTTCGCCTTCCGCTCTTTGAGATGAGTCACTATTGACGGGTTAATGGCGGCAATTGACTCTACGTAAATTCTGATACGCGTACATGATGTCTTTATGGTCACGCGCTGTCGCTTAAGTATCATCACTTCTGATTGATCGATCATTTTGAATGCAAATACGAACGCATGTATGCAATACGGACGTGGCGAAGGGAACTTGGTTAGCAACGGAGAATGTCTTCCTAACCTTGTTTCGCATGCAATTAATTCTAGAAGGGGATGCGATAGATGCTAGATGCCTTCCAGTCGATCGTTATTGGACGGAAACGTTCCTCTCGCAGATGCTGCGCCGTTGAGGGATGGATTTCTGTTGCACGTCGTCTGGATTGAACCTTGTTTTCCGCTGTCGACAGGATTCCGCTTGCAAAATGTTGATACAGGACGTAATATGAGCCGCATGGGCTACGTCTCTGCTAGACGCGGGTCTTGCGACTGCTTTTATTGAACTGTGTGCTGTCGCTGGTGCGACGCTTGCACTGATTGCTGCTATTGTGACGCTTATCTCGTCTCGATGAGATAACCTTATCTGACTGCCAAATTGCTGCTCGTCACTTCACTAAGGCCAAATACTTGACAGAATCCGACTCAAAGGACCAAAGAAATGTTGGCGATCTTGCTGCATACACAATGAATTTATGATGGCACGGCCATGCGATCACCGTCCAAGCGTTTCCCGCGGTATGATTACTTCGAGGGCACTTGGTCGAGAAAAATGAGATTTTCCCTGCTTTCCAAACTTTATTTAAATAAATCTCAAATACGGACGAACATGTTTTACAAATGCGGAAAGGATCTCAACGGTAGCGCGGTAAAAATTTATTCACGAGGCGAGATACGTGCTGTCGACGAGACAGTTAGAATGGATGATGATCTAAAAGTTTTTGATCAATTACGCGCGACGTATGCGTCGCTTAACAATCGACATCTCGTGGATTGATCGATTTTTTATCGGGCGATGTGACTAGACGCCGATATGGATACCGAACAATAGTTGTTAAGTCAAATCGATAAAAATATATAAATTATTGTATAAGAATTAAAAACTATCAAAATTATTAAAATTGTAAAATAACGAATCACATAATAAAAAGAAAAAAAAAGAAAAAATGCAATATAAAACATATCTCGTTAAAATTGTTACATTTTCGTCAACCAATAAAACTTTGTCAAAATAAATTAGTAAACTATAAATCTAAAAAGGTTTCTTATCAGTCAGGAGAAATTTTCAAGCATCGCTACATAGATATGATGCAGACCTTCTGCATCCGAACGTAAATTAAGGCCATTCTTTTGTATGAATGCCATTTCCGAAATTAATCTTTTGTTCAAAAATTTCTCCTTGTCTAAAATTAGACGTTCTCCTAATCGAAGTCATGTGAAAATTCAATACGATGTTCAGTAATACTTACTACTTACAGAATTATACAGAACTACAAAGTAAGTGTCAGTGTTCCAATTTATATGTCTACAATGTTCAGATATTCTGCTGGAAAGTTTCATGCCTGTTTGTCCCACATACGATTGCATTGCAATCTTTACAACAAATCTTATAGATTTTTATTATCAAATATATTATTATCAAATTTTGGAAGAGCGTCCTTTTGTATTTTTATGAATCTATTTAATTTATTATCGCTGAAAAACGTTAATTTTATTATTGGTGCCTTTACAAATCGACGAAAGTTTTTCTGAAGTAGAATCAATATAATAACAAAAATCAAGATACATGATGATATCGTCATTTGGGATATTATTACTGAAAAGTTTTTTGTTAAACTAATATTTTAAACGAATATTGATCGTATTAAAAACAAATTTTGCCGGATAGTCATTATTTAGTAATGTACAAATAATGAACTTAATATTGTTATAATGAAATTTTGAATCTGAGAGTAACATCGCTCTTTCCAACGTACTCATTATGACCTTTTTTATGAGAAATAGAATGTGATGATAAATTCAGATACCGTCCTGAGAATGTTGGTGGTACCAATCTAATTCCAAACAGTTATTAATTATTAATTATTAATTAATGGTTGTTATTAATAATGGTTACATCTAAGAAATTAATACTATTGTCTTCTATTTCCAAGGTGAATTGCAATCTCGGATGAAACGGATTAAAAGTTGTCAAAATCAATCATATCAGACGGGACTGCTATCATCAACATATCTGAAGTAAAAGGACAATTGAAATCTTAACATTGTTATTGCTTTAGTCTTTAAGTCTTGCATGATTAAATCTGCTATAATAGAAGATAATGGCGATTCCATTGGTGTGCCAAAGTTCTGTTTGTATATCCCCATGAAATACATCGAGTTAAGTACTAATTCTAGTACTATAAAAATTTTTTTTTCCGGAATAATTGTTGATTTTTTTATATAATTCTATCTATTAGCCACATTCTCAATCGCCAAATTTAATGGAACGTTAGTAAACAACAAGACGTCAAGAGAAAGAATAATTTATTAAAGAAATTTAAAATAATTTATTAAAGAATAATAAAAGTTTTCAACCTATCTCTTAACTTCTGTGCAAGATGAAAACTGTTTTCGATTTTACTGAAAGGTTTAGAGGATTTTTCAAAAATAATGTCATGTAAAAATGAAGCCAATGAATGTAAAGACTAAAGAATATAACTGTCAATTGAAGAAATTATGATCTTAACAATTAGGTTTTTTTTGGAAGTGCATATGCATGAGATAAGTTTATCTTCATTACATGATATTTTTTTGTACGTACTAAAAATCGTCGTATTCCTGACGACTCCACGATTCTTCTCTTTCGTGGAGAAAACTATTTTTCAAATACGATTAATTTATGTTAGGATGGAATCAATATCATGGCCGATCGAATATCAATTTTCTGATGGATTGATCAATTATTATATATATAAAACTAAGCATCAATTAATGGAAAATAATAATCATCTATATTCGATAAGAGCACGTACATGCCCAATGATTCTATGATTTACAAACAAGCCTAACTATATTTTCTCATACACAAACACAATCGACTCTAATCATTCCCATTTTTGGAAAAACCTTATATAGCTAATAGCTCAAAAATCCTAAAGTCACTCCTATATTTTTAGAAATCCTAATCCAAAGTTCAAAAGGGTGAAACATCCATCCAAAGTTCAAGTACCGAATTGCATCAGATCCCAATATAAGAGCCCATCCAAAACAAAATAGACTGAATAACTCCTACAAAAGTAATTTTTCGAAAAAACGCAATAACAGATTAATTTATGTTAGAATGGATACATCTTTTAACGTATAATTCTTATTCTCAACTTCAGTCCCCTAAGTAGAGAAGACGATTCCTAAAAATTGTAAACGGGACGGAGGGTAAAATAATACATCATTAAAAAGGTCTTCTTCCTACATTCCTACGTTTGATTTTTTAAATTCAATCAATTCGTTTAGAAGATACAAAGTGTTAAATTTAAGACAAACGAATCCTCTATTTTCAAACTTTTTTCTTTATTATCTTTTCTTTATATATCGATCTGCTCGAAAAATTGTTGCACAATGAAATAGTTTATTTGATCTTTTCAGAGCAATTAGTAGTTGATAACTCTTATAAAAAGAACCAATTTTTATCATTGAACACTCAAAAAGAACGCTCAAATTTGGGTGTTAAACATTTTTAAAAAACGCTCAAATTTGGGTGTGATTTCGGATCGTCAACTGAAGGTTCACCCAATTAAATGTTAACGCCCAAAAAAGATCCTTTTCGAAAAAATATCTTCAAATTTGGGCATTAAACACTTTAAAAAACGCTCAGATTTGGGTATGATTTCGGACCGTTAATTGAAGGTTATACCCAATTAGAAGTTAAAGCCCAAAGAAAATCATAAAAATAAATGGCTTTATTAAAATTAATTAAATTTGTTTTATTGCTAAAATAATATTATTGATTTGTAACATTTTCCGAAATACACAGCTAATAATTTAAAAAAAATACTTTCTTTGAGAATTAATTTCCTTATTTTTTTAAGCGGCCAGGATGATGATTGAGCTCTGCAATCAACGCTTAACTCAATATTGAGTGTCTATCAAGATAACATCGAATATTCATGATCATATTCATCCGATATCTAACAACTCTCAATTGACACCCAATGTTGACGACAAACTTCAATGTACACCCAATATTGATCAACACTAAATTTTGATGGTAAACACCTAAATTTGAGTGTTAACATCCAAAGTTGAAGATTTTTTTTCATAAGGGGAACGTAGCTCTATTTATATTGAAACATATCATAGTTATATACATCTACTAACATTCAGTGTTCTTGAATTATTGAAGCAGCAGTTTCCATACGATTGCAATAGTCAAGCACCGTTGAATGATACGATATTGGATGGATGACCGCTTAAAAAAATAAAAAAATTAAATTCCCAAATGAGAGAGAGAGAGAGAACGTTTTTTAAATTATAATTTTGTCGTATTGTGTATTTCAGAAAATGTTGCAAATTAATAATATTATTTTAGGAATAAAACAGATATAATTAATTTTATATAATAAAACCATTATTTTGATGGTTTTTTTGGGACATTAACCTTTAATTGAAGGTGTAACCTTCAATTGACGGTCCGAAATTATACTCAAATTTAAGCGTTTTTTTAAAGTATTTAACACTCAAATTTGAGCATTCTTTTGAATGTTTAATGTCCAAAATTGAGAGTATTTTTTCATAAGGGTCGATGGCAGCATGAAATATCTTTTTGACAAACTTTATTAAACTCTAGACTGTGTTCGAAAACATCTGGGTGTATCCGTGTTTCATCTTATCCTTCACATTAAATGAACAACAAGGATATTTGGGAGCACTCGAATAATGTTTCCGAACGCAGCTTACATAAAGTTTGTCAAAAAAATGTTTCACGCGTATAGCTAAAATATATTTCTTTTATAAATGCATCTGCGCATCTATATTCAACATTTCAACGTTAATTCTCAATAAAGATTAATGTTCAAGTGACTCTTACATTCAATTTTGAAAATAACACTCAAAAGTTTAAGCCGTTTAATATTTACACTTATTTAATATTTACATATTTACATATTGAGTATCATATACAAGTGTTGAGAGTAAACTACGGTTGGGTATTACAGTGTATACATCAAACTATTCACTGAATTTAATGATCATCCAACGATACTCAATATTAATGGTCAACATTCAATAGACACCTAACATTGATGCTCAATAGACACCTAACATTGATGCTCAACGCTTATGACACCCAATATTGATGGTCTACCTAAATTTGAATGTTAACATCAAAAATTCAGGATTTTTTTCGTAAGGCAGGAAAATAACATTTATTTAATTCTACAATTACAATGTCGCAATCGTTTTGACTTACAAAGTTTTCAATGCCTCAATTCTCTCTAAAAAGCTAACAAGTTACATACTAAAAAGTCAGTCGAATCGATTGCAATTATCAATGCGTTTAATACATAATATCTTCATTAATTCATCACAATAAAATTAGATCAATCGAGACATTTGATTACAAATTACATTATTAGCACGAATCATAATTTTGATTGAGAGAACGCCCGGATTCAGGACAATGAGAGTAATTTTCGAAAAAGAGGTATATCAGAAATGATACTGCAACCGCACTTACGAGGCGCAACTTCGTCGCGCATTCGCAGCTAATTCTCTCTCGATTTGGCGGAATTTCCGTCTTTATAAACTGAAATGCGACAAGAAACATGTCCTTACGCGCATGTTCCTCCTGAGCTACGCAAGATCTCGAAACCGATAATTGGGTGCCAGGCACGAGAGTGCCACTCTTTATCGAAATTGATCGGAAGATTCTCTACGCGATTTTCTACATTACGAACGTACGACGGCTCTCGTAACCGGCAGTTCAGCCTCGGAAATGACAGAGGAAGCGATTCGCGATCGAGGATAGAGGATCGTGTGAAGAAGCGAATGGGCGACGGCAATAAATCATACAATAATTAATAACAGTAAGAAATAACAAATATATTTGATTAATCCGATTCTCGCTCGTACTCGTCATGACGACAGTAGGTGACCGAAATGCATTATGTTAGCCTCGCACGTGCCCCGATATGCTCTACGCGGTGTGAATTAATTACGATAATTCTTGACGACACGAACTCACGCCTCGCGAATCTCACGAACAATAACTTGACTCTTTAATAGCCAAGGAAATAGTTACAGTGTTACCACAACCACGGCGCGACCTCGTGCTCGTCCGCGGGGCTTCGAAATGCTTAAAAGAAGGTCGGAAAAGGGTACAGATCCCACAGACACTACGATACAGAATTTCGATACACACAAGACAAATCGGTACGCGACAAGATTTAACGATAATGACTATAGGCTATGGCTCAGGCGAAAAATGACTCCCGAAAATCTCACAACGAGTCGTCGCGAGAGGTGACACGCTCAGATACAAATACCGCGAAAAATCTGACGCACAACAATGCCGTGTGCGTCTCACATACAAGACAACGATAGTTTACGCGCGCCTCCTGGACATGAAAATTGGCGATCTTGATTGAACACTTGTGTGATACTCTCATCCCGGTAGTCCTCTCGTCAGGCCTTAGGTTCGCTATCCTGGCTCTTTAGGTGTCCTGCGTCCCTCGGCAGTTCCTCGCTCACTCGCCACGGCACAAGTACCAGGCGCTGATCTTTTCGGGAGCACGCAATGATCGCTATCTCCACAAGGGGGCCTTATCACACTTAATTGATGTGGGGCCCTGCAAGCTCCGTGAATCGCGTGAGTCGTGTCACCTACGCATTCTTCGTCCTAGCGCGCGGAATTCGATTGAGTCGCAGCGTTTCCTTCGGCCGCCTCGGAGATCCTCCCTCGGTTTTGCGAGAAACTTGCATCTCGGTGTTGGCGTTCCCAGTCGGTGCCTCCGCTTATCTAGATGCTGACCTTTCAGGAGAGGACTCCGCAAGCTTCATCATGGAGTCTCTCACCGACACTTGGACGTAAAATAACCATCCCCAGGTGCTGTCCTCGCGGTCCCGCCGCCATGCGTAATATGTGACGATAAAACATGTTTCAAACAAAAACAAAAATATCGAAATGCGGAGCGATATCATCTGCGTGCTATTCGTCCTATAGGATGCTGGGCGGCCCAATCGATCCGTCCTCCATTATTCCTCTTCTCGGTCCCGTCTTCTCTCTTCATCTATGATTCGGTGAGACGACGCAAAAGGTCGAAAGGAGCCAAATTATCCTGCAAAACTCATGGTACGAAATCGATGCAGAAAATCTGCGGGACGCAAATAAAACGAAACAAATGTGAAATTGATGAGATAACGCCGCAAAAGTGCGTAGATACGTCCGCCTTCTAAAAAATGAAAGGACCCAGGATGCTAAGTTGCGCTGTTCGGTCGGGTCTACCGACTCTGTGACGAATGGAAAATGTAACGTCACAATATATATATTGTATAAAGGAATAAATAAATGATTGTAATTTAATGAACGACATTGAATTTCTAGATAGATCTTAATATAATCAAAGATATAAGAACCTTCACGATCAGATCATGATAAATTTTGAACAAATTTGTTTGTATGATAACACATTTAATGACCTACATGATAGTGTTGTCATTATTCGACAAACTTTAAATATGTACAGAATTTTCAAAGTACTGAAGGATCCAGTCCATTTTGGAGGAATTCGAACGATATTTTACATAAATATCGCAAATTTTTATAGCATTTTATTTAAAGCATTGACACTTTCTAGTTTAAAAAAAAATAAAAGAATTAGTATTGAGTTCATTATATTGCAGAATATGCTAAGATAGCCGTTGAATTCAATTTTGAATTTTTGATTTGACTGGATTCTCGACAATAATCGGAAAATTGAGCACAAAAATATTTAACAATATGACTTTAGAATAATATGTCAACGAATTAATGACCAAGACAGTATATTAAATTGATAATTGTAACCGATTGATTACAATTTTTAATATATAATTTATCAGCTTTTTAAAGAGAATTGAGAAGATGATTTGTGAGCACAGAAGTATAAGGAAGACTTTGTAAGTCGAAACGTTTGCGACATTGTAATTACAAAATTAAATAAATATTATTTTCCTGTCAAACACTAATTGCTCGATTATAAGCCAAAAAAATGAACTATTTCATTTTTTTTTAATATCTATCAAATCGGTTCTTTAATAAGTTGCAAGAGATGTTTAAATGCGTACCATCATGTAATTTAGCGTAATAATTGTTCAAAGTGTTGACCACCGACTTTCACAGAGTAATAGAGATTCTGCTCGAAACGTTCTCATAATAATAGATTCTCCTCGAACCGTATTCTGGAACATTTGGGAGGTGATTGATGACATTCGGCGACGATATGTTGACGTAAATCTTTTAAAGAAGCTGGTCGTGCTGCACAAATTTTACTTTCTAAGTAACACCACAACAAAAAATCCAATGACCATAAATCTGAGACGAGAATAAGCCAAAAATAAGCTGTTCAAGTGCCTCTCCTAATCCAAAAGCTTTATTCAAATATTAACGAACAAGCAATGCGGAGAAACTGTTTAAATCATCATTCTCTTCTAGCTTAATTAACAAATATAATATATAATTACATTTCGATCTCCTTTTGTTAAATAATAAATTTTAAACAAATGGAGAGATCAAATAAATAAAAAATTTATGTGTGTATATATATATATATATATATATATATGTATATATATCTATATATATATATATCTATATCTATATATATAGAATATATATATAGAATATATATATATCTATATATGTATATATATAATATATATATATATATATATATTCAAAAATTAAAATAAATATATATATATATATACGCGCGATGTAACATAATGCCACTGAAGCTATATATATACATGTATATATTAATTTACCTTAATATTTAATTTTCTCTCATCCCTCCTTCTAACCTCAGCGGCAGTTAGTAATGTTACATCAAGTAATGTTACATCGCGCGCAACCGTATTATAATGTTACTGCGATAGATTTAAGATTCTTTACATGTAATCAATTGTAAAAATGATCCGTACCAGGAATAATTAGGAAGCTGTAAAGGGAAAAATGCAGTAAGTATAAATAGTAAGTATGGCATAAATAAATACTAAAATAAAAATATCTCTGTGTTTGCAATGATTCCTTCTTCGCGTCATCACGTGCGATACCATCACGCGCGACCGTATCATCGCGCTCTCTAAAATAATAATATAATCATATTCAGTAGAATAAAAATATTTTTGCATGAATAGTTGCATGAAGGAAAGATTACGTAAGAAGATGACGACACTTGAGAGATGGTAAGTAGCACATGATGAGGACTGCGTCCAACGGCCATTGACCCGCGCCACGTCTTCACCGCGACGCGGACGCAAGTTTTTCCGCTACATAATTTCTCATTATGTAATTTCCGGTTATATAATTTCCCGCATCCCTTGGATATCCTCGTCTTCCGCACGGTCATACTCGCGTAGTGACGCCATTTTCCTCCTCCCCCTCCTCCTGTGACGTCACGCTCTCACCTAATGATATCCTCACCTCCTGTGACATCCACCTCTCCTTTCCTCTGTGGCGTCGCTTCCTCGTAATAGATTGAATTTTCTTGACATTACTTTGATTATTGGTAATCAAAGTATTATTTTTGATACATACTAATCACAAAACTATATTTTTGAGAAGGTTCCTGAATTTCCATTCCAATCATCCTCTTTGTCATAAAAGAAATATAATTATCAATTTCGTTGATAAAATATTTCTATTATCACATCTTCAATTTCAACATATATGACATATGTAACAATCTAATTAAAGTTATTCATATTTTTCTTAATAATGGCTATCCTCTTTCTTTCATTTTTTCCACAATTGAAAACCGATTAATATATATTCATATACATAATAAATAGACTACACACAATCTATAAATCAAAAAAAAATTTTTTACAATTCCTTATGTCAAATCTATCTCCAAAAGTTTCTCACCTATATCCAACATGTTTCACTATAAATTAGCATTTTCCATTACCAACATCTTAAAAAGTTTTATAAAGAGAGGAAAGGACAAGTTAGAATTGCTTTCTAATCAAAACGTGGTCTATAAGATCTCATGATGATTGCAAGACTAGATATGTTGGTCAAACCAAAAGAAAATAGAATACGAGATTGAGTACATATTTCAGACATCAACAAAAAACGGGTTCTCCATCTGTTTTTGACTACCGTACAAATCTCAATCACAATTTCAGATGGAATGAAGTGAAGATATTAGACAATGAATCTTCATATAATAAGAAATTGATATCTGAAATGGTATACATAAAAAGATAAAAACAAGACTTAAATAAACAAAACGACACAGAATCTTTGCCTGAATCCTATCTACCTATCTACCTATTATTCAATCTCTCTCTTCTTCTTAATTACTTCTTGTCTTTATTATTCCTTCCATGTTTTCATCTATATTTCTATCCACTCTTTCCTCCTTCTATCACTTTTCAACTACCTTTTTTCTTCCTTTTTTGAATGTTATTTTTGTGATTCTATTATATTCCTCGAACACCGATGAGACTAGATATTGTTCTATTTCTTTTCGCATTGTCTTTTCGCACTATTTGTATCCGAAACTCTTTTTATTTAAATTTTTGACTTAAGGCATGTTATATTAAAGATATTATGCATATTATTTTTAGCTGTTACTATATAATTAAAATATATTATAAATTTCAGTTAATATATAGATATACTTTTTGCAATCTTAACCTTCACTAATTTTACTATCATCTCATAAATTACATTGTTTTTTATGCTAGTCTTTAATGGTTTATCTGGCTTTTTTCTATTGTTATCTAGCGCTATAATTCAGTCATATTATAATTTATATTCAGTTATATTATTTTAATCTTGCGCTATAGTTCACTTATATTTTTCTAGGTAGAATCAGACTCATATTTGCGTTCTCCGTTCTTTTAATCAAAGGATATTCATTCTTTTTACTAAAATTGACATTATAAGCATTTTAATGACTAACTGCAAGTAGTTATTATTATGCGTACGTTCTTTTTCCGTTATACATTATGAACATTACGATTTTATCAGCGTTTGTTTTAGAGAGAAATATATAATTTATTATGTTTTTGTTTTTTCTGACTGTATGATTATGTATGTTTTTAACATTAAAAATGATCTGATCACAATCGAAACGTCTATTGCTAGTAACCTATATTAAATTTTTAACTTATAATAAAATATTTTTGTTTTTTTTATTGTTTTTTTTTTACATTCTATATTATCTTGTTTTATTTTATATTATAATTTTTGTCTCGTAGCCCTCTTTTTTTTGTTTTCTTAAATTTATGAGCCTTATTACTAATCAGAGATCTTAATAATGTTGAATAACATATTAAAATCTGTAAATAATTAATTCTTATTGCAAAAAATATTACTTCGACCGGGAGTCGAACCCGGATTTCTTGCATTTCGTGTGTCCTAAGCCTTTAGACTACCGAGGCCTTAATAATATTCTTCGCATATTTTGGCATATGAAGGAACAACGTCTCTTTAGGCGGTATAAATAAACAATATAATATATTATAGGACCGTATGTGTATGATAACATAAACTATAGAAATCAAAGCCTTAAACGGTTTAGCTGGATTTTAAATGCTTGTATGATTCTTGTGTGACTTTATATATTATTATTATACTTATTTATTTACGTACTTGTCCCGCATCCCGTAGCGCCACTGCCAGTCATTTCAGCAATCGTCTACTTCAATATAACAATAAAATTCATAAAGTAAGTATGTAAAATGAGTAAAAAAAATCAGCTGCCTTCCCCCCCCCGGACTATTATGATTGATCAATTTCTAAATTTATTACTAATTGTAGAAAGCCTCTAATGTAATATTTAATAAAAACAATAAGATGAAGGGCTACGAGCCAGAGATAACAAAAATTAATAATAAAAATCTATTTTAATAATAAATATGAAATTAAACAAATCAAATGTTTTGATACCGATCGGGTTATTCTCAATGTTCATAAATATTTAAATATTACTCCAAAATAACAAATTATTATAACTTGATAAATGTATAATGTAATTTAATATAATACGTATAATTGCTGAAATGTTTG
>Ga0157363_1000970_pt1 | contig 23008 bp, 18 predicted proteins | sample AttsexASBM1_FD_111477 | JGI IMG/M metagenome (GOLD analysis project Ga0157363, IMG submission 111477) | Fungus gardens microbial communities from leaf cutter ant in Ribeirão Preto, State of São Paulo, Brazil - Atta sexdens ASBM1 | ecosystem: Host-associated > Fungi > Mycelium > Unclassified ... | reverse complement strand
AGATTTCTTCATATTGAAGCAAAAAATTAAAACCTCCCGCAAATGATGAGAATTTGGCTCGTAAACTGACATTTTCAATCGAGAATAACTTTATGATGCAGACACAAATCGACTAATGTTTCTTATATTGACAGATGCCCAAGTTTATTGTATGACGTCTATGATCTATTTATTTCGACCACCACTTACCGCTAAAGCCATCTATAGGAAAACGGCTATAGGAATCTATAGGAAAAAAGCAAAGTTGTACACCTAATACAAATCGGCTGATTGCAATGAATATAATGTGTATGTATTGATCATAGTAGTGTGTGCGTATAATATCTTATAATAGATATGCGCGCAGGAGTCGTTGCGGCAGCATCCGGCAGGATGTTGACGCTGATACAATGCGGTTTCGGGGTGCATTATTACATCACCTCCCTCCTCAAACAGTGCCTGAATTTAAGGCACTTATTTGCGCTTAACAGAGCGAACGATCCTATTCCTGTTGAAGCGTATGTGCCAACGGCTTCTCTTCGATCGTGTCTTGTACTGCGACGTGGGCAGCGTAGTGTGTCCCGGTTCGATCTTGATCGTGATCGGAGGGGATAGTAGAGGTTGTAGCATGGATCGACTTCAGTCCTGATGGTTGACTTCCGTGGTGATAGAAGCGGTAGCAGTTGCGTAAGCCAGGATAATTTACCCTTTCTTTCGGTCCGTTGCCTGCCTCAGACAATAGGTGCCTCCTTCCATGCGAGTAGGTATCATGCGGCTAGTAGACAAGGCCAAGGGTCATCTAGCGTGACCCTTAGCCTTGCCGGCGCTCCCATTCCGGATCGTATTCCTCCTGGAGGAACGTCCAATTCTCGGAGAACGTCATTCGGTTCCTGTGCTGGCTCCATGTTGAGTGTTTTGATTATTTTTCATCATCATCGCTGTCGTTTTCACTGTTGTTATTGCTATCCTCGTCATCCGAGAGTCAGTTTGTTTAGATGTCATCGGTTTCATTATTCGATGGAGCTTTAAATCCTTCATGTGCACGTGTCGATGCCATCTATGGTCTTGCAAATCGAAACAGGAGACATGCGTCGTATCTCGAACGGATTTTTAAATTTTAGCGCAAGCTTGACGTTTGCCGCGTTTTTATTCGATAGCGGATGCTCTTTTTTATATACCGGATCGCCGATTTTCGGTTTCCACGGTCTTTGTCTCAGATTGTAGTATTTTTACTGTCTCGAGAAGGCCTTGGCTAGATTTATTCGTACGCTTTCTCGACGTGACGGCGGGTGATGTCGGGCGGAGGTGCGATAATTTGTCGTATGTTGTTCGCGTTCACAGGCAACAGCAGTTTACATCCAAGGTTTAGGTATGCTGCGTATACCCGGTGACGTTGTGTCGAGCCGAGTTAAAGGTGAATTGGAACTCCGGTATGTGTCCTAGTTCTTGAGGCTACGCTCCACGTTCTGTGCGATTATCATCTTGATTATTCGGTTCGTACTCTCGACCGGATTGCATTTCCTATGCTGGCGTTTAATTTCGTACGATTGTAGCAACTTGGTTAGTTACAGCGATTTAAATTGCGTTCCGTTGGAAATTATTGCTTCTGGGCATCCGTGACAGAGAATTACGTTTTCCGTGATGGCTTGTGTCACGGTGAGAGCGGTGACACAGTGTAATGCGTACAAGAGTTACAAAATATTAAGTATAGGAAAAAGTTTAAGTTAGATATAACGGAAAAAACGCCACGAACTTTTTCCCCATACCTAATATTTAAATTTTTCATTGACGATATCCGTATACTAGCTCAGAGTATGCGTTCTTGACACAATGTTTGAGTTCGAATATGAAGAGCACAGTTGATGGTTTCATATACAAACATGTTTCGTGCAGTGTTAATTTGACCACATTATTCACATCACACATTTTTAACATCACATGATTTCATTAGATTTTGGACCAATAATAATAAAGGTACGATTGATTGCACAAACCGCTCAATATTCACGTATCTTTCGATGAAAGCCTTCCACATTGCACGTAAGATTATGTTGTTACATTAAAAAATGTCGCCAATTGCAATTTCCACAAAAGACACAGATGATTCCGAAGTACAGGTATTTATAAGCTGTAGGAGTCAATGTAAATCTTCTTCCTAATATACGAGATGTATAACGGGGTTTATTACAAGAAGATGCTCTGCAGAAAAAAGTATTATATAATAGAGAAAAAAGAAAACCAGATAAATAAACTGTAGAGAAAAGATATAAAAAAAATTTATAAAATAAGAACTTACTGTTTATAAAACTCTTCCTCTTAAATAAGAACGTAAAATCTCATGGAATCGCACACATGCTTGAAAAGCATTGTGGTCCATCTGATGCAGTAACATTGCCGAGCTCTTTCTAAGTTTCATCTCCTCCATCACATTTCTTCAGGAACGCATATGAAATTGTTCAACTAACAAGAAAGATCAAAAATACAAGAGCCGATATGTGACAATTTTGTTAATGAATAAAAGATTTTTTAAGAACATTCAACGTATTAATTCAACGACATATTTCGCGATGACATCATGAATGTAATTTTGATATATTGCGACATTGCCAAATAGTACGCATAATGATATATGTCCCACCCGTTGTAGTCTTATATTCGCCGTAGTATTCGCGGTCTCTCTTCTTCCCTTATATTCTCTCTCTTATATTTTCTCCTGCGTTCTCTTTTCTTCTTGCTAACAATTTTATTAAATAAATATGGTATTTGTTTAACGATTTCTTAATGATATGACAGCAATGATTTTAATTTAGCTACTAATTATAATAATATTTTTAGTAATGTAATGTAATACAAATAGTTGAGCGTTCCTAATTATCAAACCATTATAAACTATTATTAAGTAGCTATCGAACACTGTACTACGTCGTACTAAACAGTTATCATATTTTCAATTAATTCTAAACAACTATAGAGAAGGAAGATTTTTTCCACTCGCGATAAGGAGAAACAGGTTTCAAAGTTATGTGAAAAGTAGTCATAGAAAAGAGCGAAAATATTTAGGATTTTTTTAGGATTGTGGAAGAAATTCAGAAAGAAATAGAGATTAGAATTATAATTTCTTATTATTCAATTTTTATTTTAATAATTTAATTAACTTATTTGAGGAAAAATCGCACGCCTTCTTATCATATATAGTTTTGCCGAATAAACTGCCGAATAAAGGCAGGGAAAAAGGAGAATGAAAATAATTTTAAAAATTCAGTATATTTAAGTGTCATATTATACATTTTTAAACATAAATTTATTAGTAAAATATTAATTTATTTCTTACTTTAAATATAACGCAGTGTATACATTTCATCTGAAACGAACATTACTAATTCACACTCCATGATTGAAGTTTCATCAAAAACTTCACGTAATTTAATACATCACATTTATTGTTAATACAATTTTGGTAACAAAATATAATATAGTCATAAATTGTTGATATATATTCTTTTACGCGATTTTATTAAAAAGATGTGGTATTCATTTTACGACTTTTATGATGCTATTTTACAAGAGAATAATACGAGCATAATTTTAATAATATTTTAATGATATAAGTCGATCGCGCTTTCTTATTAAATAATTTATTATCATGAAGATATGAAGAAGGAATAATCAAGGGATTAGGGAAAAGATAAATTTTCAAAGAAATATGTATATTTTTTAATATAGATTTATAATATTTTTTAATATAGATTTAGTTATCTAATATTTAATGCAGCATGTATAATATAATTTAAACCATAGATCACTAGTTCACGTTTTATAATAAAATTTTTATCATAAATTTGATGCAAAGTGTTTGCATCACGTTTATTAGTAATACAATTTTGTCTTAAAAATGATACAAAATATTGTTGAAATTTGAATTTTTCACTAACACCGTGCGTACATTGATTTAGTCTATAGTATGCCTGTTCAACACATTGCTCGAGCTTGAATAAGAAAAATATGGTTGTTGATTTCATGTACAAGCATGTATCATGCAATGACAATTTTACGTTTTTCGTGTCACATACTTTAACAAGTTCTATTGTACATTCAGATCTTGAATCGGTGATGATGATGATGATGGAACAGTTGACTGCATTAATCACTCAATATCTGCACTGTCTCTCGATAAACGCCTTCCACATAGCATGAAATAGGATTATGCGGTTGCCTCAATTATCGTTGATCACAATTTCTACAGGAGACGTAAGACGATGATGTCCAAGAATTTATGCTGTCAATGTCAATACATACATCTTTATCAAGATATAGCGAGGTTTCGGAGATGTATGAGAAGATGTGCTATAGAAAATAGAAAATATGTAAATAGATCTTAAAAAAAGTACATAATATATAAAATGTACAATCAAAATTTTATAAAAATTGAATAAACTTACTGTCTCTTACATACTTTAATATAGATATACTTTAATATAGATAATATCATTCAATAATTACATTTTATGACATTGAAATAATATATGTTCCACATAATAATATATGTTCCATGTGTGGATGAACTTCGCTATATGTCCATCCAGTAACATCACGAATCGTACAATGACATGGAAGATTAAATTTACGCAATTATCAATTCCGAATCATACATTGATATGTTTATATGATATATCTGTTATGTGAAAAGATATGAAAAATCACGAGCGAATGGAACACGCGAACTGCTGGAGCAGGGCCGGTAGGTCGTTGTAGCCAAGCGAAACACTCCACTAGTGCTCTGGTGGAGTGTTTCGCGTGGCTACAATGATACAACGAGTGCATCAAGTGACTCGAAGAACTTTGTCGTGCCAAGCGTCCGCGTCTCGCCATTGGACACAGACAATCCGTGGTGGCGAGGATCGCTGGTGCAAAGACACAATTAAAATATTTTGTGTACGTGGTATTTGGTGCGAGTCGCGACGAAAGATCTCTTATCTGGCGAGAGACTGATGCCGCGTTCGAGAGTCGTATATTGACAAGTGCAGTGGTCAACGTGGATTACATTGAGCCGCGGTTTTTGGAAGATATGAGAGAAATAATGCTTGAGCGTGTGCGAAACGCTATATAGAAAGATAGTAGTAGTGTAAAAGTAAACACTGTGTTCAACAGTGAGTTTGCGACGAACAACAAACATGACATTAAGAATATAAACACTAATAACATTGAGATGTACCGATCTGCGCGAGTAGTACAAGCAGCACGTCATCGAGCCCACATTAACGTCACTTGAAGAGTTCCATGAACGTGACAGCGGATGGAGATTGTCACGTATATTGAATTTGACTATCAATATAAATAAACTAAATCCCCTGCGCGCGGGATGTTATCGAAGTGTCACGGAAAATAACGATGAAACGAATGATGATCAGTGTTCATTCGATAGATAATGCGTACTTCGCGTGGTCGGTGGTGGTCACTGTGTACCCCGCAGAACGAAATGCTGATCGGGAATCATCATATCCGCATTATACGACAGTGTTAAATTTTGCGGATATCGAATTTTCAATGACTTTAAAAGACATTTCCAGATTTGAACGTTTGAATGATGTGTCAATAAATGTGTACGATACCGAAAATAAACAAGTCCTTCCTCTACAGCTCATTACTGATAAGAAAGAGAAACACGTCAACATGCAAGTTCCACGTGATGATGATGTTGGGCATTTTGCGTGGATAAAAATCTGTTCCGTGAGATCGCAAATTAGGGACAAGAAGAAGAAATTTTTCTGTGATCGGTAAGTACATATGAAAAAATTATTATATTTTTCCATCTTATTAATAAAATAATGATAATAATTAAAATTTTTGTTTTTTTCAGAGTACAGTTGCACTTCAATACTAACAAAAAATTGCAGTCGCATGTAATGGATTGTGGGAAAATGAACGACTGCGCTATCCGACTGCCAAGCATAGGCTCGAATTTGGGAACCACTGCACTAAGGAGTGCGTCCCATTCATCTATGCTAACTTGAAGTGCGTTCTACGGAATCCGACAGGGAAGATATGTCATCGTACACATATCAAAAAGTATTTAATATAAGATATTACGATGTTCGTACGACAATACGTTATCGTCATATCGGTTTCGTCGCGATAAAAACTGTATAGCGCGCGACAATTCCAAGACTCGGCGCATTGTGCAAAAAATATTGTATCCGCCAACGTGCCCATGGAAACGTTGTCGAAACAACAATGGAAAGCGTAGCGCAACGTGGTGTCACATTTGCAAGAAACCGTTCGCGTCGGACGACATGCGGATCCGCGATCATTGCCATCTCACCGAGCGATACCGTGCGCATGCAAATTGTAATCTTAATTATAAAAATTCATTATATATTCCGATCGTTTTTCACAATTTATATTTATCTATCTATATTTATCGGATTATGACGCGCATTTTATAATAATTAAATTAAAAATTAATTTATAATAATTAAAGAAATTGCTATCCAGATATGATGAACATGTAGACGTGTTACCGATAACCAAAGAAAAATATATTTCGTTCACTAAAAATGTTAAAGATACCGTCGAGAGAGTAGACTCGCGAAAAATTACGGTTCATTTAAATTTCTCAGTACAAGCCTCGATAAATTGGCGTCGTTTCTAAGCAGAGACAAATTAAAAATTACAAATTTTCAATATTATCAGATGAAAAATTTGAATTACTGACTCGTAAAGGTGTTTTTCCGTACGAGTACGTTGACTGCGTCGAAAAATTACAGGACACGCACTTACCACCGCGCGAATCATTTTACAGTTCATTAACGGGCGCTACAGTATCTGAGAGCGATTACGCTCACGCTGCGAACGTCTGGAAGCGATTCTCCATCCGAACGCTCGGCGAGTACAGTGATCTGTACTTGAAAAGCAATGTCTTGTTATTGGCCGAAATTTTCGAAAATTTCCGCGAAAGTTGTGTCACGAGTTACGTCTCGATCTTGCGCATTATTACATATTGCCTGGTTTCACGTAGGACGCGATGTTAAATACATACGCGCGTCAAGTTTGAGTTATTCACTGACATCGAGATGATCATGTTCATCAAGCGCTATACGAGGCGGTCTCAGTCAATATTTCGGTAGATACACGCAGGCTAACAAATACATGTCTGTACGACTCATTGAAACCATTGTCGAACTTGATATATTACGATGTTAACAATTTATACGTGGGTGGGTGATGTGTCAACCATTGCCATACGCCGAATTTCGATAGATCGAAGACGCTGTGAATTTTGATGTGAGCGCGATTGCTCCAGATTCGCCCACCGGTTACATTCTCGAAGTCGATCTCAAGTATTCACAGTATCTACACGACCAACACACTGATCTACCTTTCTGTCCGACGCGTGATGAGCCGCCCGTCAAGTACGGAAACTTCTAGCGACGCTGTACGATAGGCAACGTTACGTCCACTATCAAAACTTGCAGCGATGTACTCGTCATAGTTTTCGCGTAACAAAGATCCATCGGGTACTATAATTTGCTCAATCTGCCTTTCGCGAGTGCATTGAACTTAATACACAGTTTAGAACTCTCGCTAAAAAACAATTTCGAGAAAAATTATATAAATTAACGCTGTATTCGGTAAAACTATGGAGAATATGCGCAACCACCGTTGACGTAAAGTTATTAACAAAATAGGACGGTATGGCGGAGGTAATGATCGCAAAACTGAATTTCCACAGCCGTAGCGTCTTTGCGGAAAATTTCGCCGTCGAACTGCGCAAACTCGAGGTTAAGTTCAACAAACCGATTTACGTAGGTAAGTATATACTCGACATATCGACGGACTGCTTGTATGAATTTCACCGCGAGTATATATTACCACTGTTTCGCGACAAATGTAAAATTATGTACATCAACACGGACAGTCTTATATACTGCGTCGAGTGCGAGGACGTTTATGAGACTAAAATGCGATATCACTAGATTCGACACGAGCGATTATCCAATGGACAAACATGGCGTACGGTACCTCTCGCGAACAAAAAAATACCCGATCTGATGAAGGATGAAAATAATAGTGCGACAATGATCGAATTCGTTGGAGCAAAGATGTACGTGGTGAGGGTGAATGACAAGAAGGACATTAAGAAGGCGAAAGGCGCAAAGGATAATGTCGTAGCGCGAACGATAACGTTCGACGATTACATGTGGTGTTTGAACGAAGAGATCAAAATGACTCACCGTCAATCGTGTATACGACCTAAACTGCACAAGCTGTACACGATATCCGAATCGAAATCGCTTTGAGTCTATACGATGATAAACGACGTCGTACCAGACTTGACGGAGGCGTTACCGTGGAATTACATCGGCGGATCGTATGTCGATGATGCGATGCTTATGCGCATTGTAATCTGACACAAGACGCTGCAGCTCGTTGACCCACCTTGCAGTTGAGCGTAAACATCTTCCATATCATCATTCTTGAGCGTGCGATTGAACCGCTCAACCACTGATGCTTACAACATCGAATACATGGAATAGTAATTAACTTCATGTTTTTTCAAGATTTTCTGCACATCGGCGGTTCTAAAATTCTTCCTCCATATTCGTTTGTAAATTTTTCGGACATCTTCCACTCGATCTCAACGATAGTCAGCCGTCACGCTCCATTCTTGCTCTTGAGTGTACGGCTCACGTGTACTTGCTCAATACATTGATGATGGTGAATATATAGTGGTAGCCTCTGCTGTCCGAATACAAGCGATATTAGCCTGCCATAGATCGTCGTATCCCTGAACTATGACGCGCCTTCGCGGAAAATTTTTTCTCGCAGAAATGTGCAATTCTTCAACAAACCGACGTCTTCCGAAGTTAATTTTTTCTTTCTTTTTATCAGATTTCTTTTTGATTCGACGCGTAATAAACGGGAAAGTCGCAGCGGCTCGATAAGAGATTTAAAATGTCTGTTCAACGCGATGTCCTTCTCGATTCTACCGGTCTTCAGAGGACGATGTTTTTCGAGATCAGATCGACTCGCTCGTCTTCTCCCTCGCGATTTTTTTACGCTCGCGCACATCTGCCATATTCGTCTCTGGCTAAGTATCGACAACGACTGATGACGTTATGAACTCGTTAAATCCTTTTCTGAATCGTCCATTTGTGAGCGCACTATTTTTGTTAATCACTACGAATCCATATTTTTGTCGTCAACAGTCATAGCACAACACTCAAAATTCGACAATATTTACGTTGTAAACGTGTTTCATGTTGACCATCCTGTTTGAACAGTATTAGCAGGTTCGCGTTGTCGCATATCAGATGTTTAGATATCCTCGCTTATGTCTGACAGAGAAGCAGTCGACGTTCGCATGGCGATCCATCGAAAAGTATTCTCTCATCGCATCTTGTTTGTTGTATGTCATCAAAGATAAAAATAGAATTTGGACACGTTTCGCTTGATGGAACGATGTCGTTGTTGTTGGAGAATGGAAAGTAGCCAATTTTGTCAATAGACAAATTGTGTAAACAAATTGTCGAGATATCGATACTTTGGCTATTGCAACGAGTAGACGTACATGTTCTGGAAACGTACTGTTCGGGCTTTCGAGTAACCTTATGAGAATGTTAGTCTTCGACGGGCCGCAAATGATCGCGCATATAATATTCGGCAGCATTTCGCTTGCACTTTTCCGTGCTGCTTCCCATCATTCGTGATTTCGCGTTGCAGTTCGTGACGCGTATCGTCAGCGGTTGCAGCATGAATTTCATGCTCACACTATGGACTGTGCGCTCTCGAACGATTATTTGAAGGCGCGCGAATCTAGTGTAGTAACAAAATGTATCTCGCGCTGTATCATCCTTCCGATATTCGAGACTTGAGCGCCGAGCAGTTCTAATATATACTGAAGGTACTCTTACGCGTGTACGGCGACTACATCAAACACGTCTGGAACAAGCCGGAACAAGTGAAGGCAGATTCGAAGGTTCGAACCTATCGTTGCTGCGACGAGCACTACAATCAGCCGTGACAGGGGATCGATGACTCCGCACCTAAGATAAAGGATTGTAGTGAATGTCAGCGTCGGGCGGCAGTCTGTTGAATCGAGCGATAAACGCGCTTCCTTTCGAGCTACATATTCCGGGCTACCAGTTTTGCGAGCACCCGACTTACGAAACTATTAGCCACAGATGACGCAGACATAAATCCGCTGAATGCAGCGGAGAACACGATATTGCATTTTTGCACAGCAATAATCTCACCGATAGACACGCGGCAGACAAGATACTAGCTAAGAAGACGCGCATTACCGTGAGTAATTCGGCTCTGAGCGAGAGAATCGCTAATGCCATCTAGGCAGCGATGAAAGCCAAGACCAAGATCGGCATGGGCATGAAACTGAAGAAGAAGACGATAGAAAAAAAGGCGATGAAAAAGCGGATACTTCCAACGGCAAAATGAGGCAATTCGTTACTGTTTCTGCGGTCTTTGCGCGCTCGAGTCTTTGATCGATGGATAAAGCGTGGCTCGCGCGGCCCGGTCACTTCGGCAAGAGAACAGTAGAGGCTATTCGCCCCCACTTAGAAAGCTGGATGGGGAGGGGAGGGGGCGGATTGACTTCCATGCGACGTAAATATTTACGGACCATGGATATTTTAGCCAGTATCTGTGTTGGTAAAGAGCGTACGAGCGCACCCGAGATGCGTTGGTCTTTGGATCTGGGACTTTGTAGGGGAAGATGAGTCCACTCTCTTCTCCATCTTCCGCGTCACCTATCGCCAACCCAATCATTGTCTCTCCGGCAGATGGGCAGACGCGTATACGCTCGAAGATCGGCTGATACATGCCGATACTCGACGGGCGACGAGGGTCTGGGGCTTGCTATATTGGCGCGCCAGACCCTGGCCTGATCCAGTCAAGGGACAGTTGGACGGGGATTCACCGCCCTCACTAACGGCTGACCGGGATAGATGGCGAAGAGAGATGGCATTTTAGGTCTCCAGATTTTAAGTCTCCGCCAGTTGCTGTCGGGTTGGTCAGTCCAGCTCCGGTTAGGTCTAACTGGCTAATCCGGTTCCTATCGGGCGGAGGAGTCCCACATAATCTCGTCCCTCTCCCTGGGGGAACGGAGTATTCATGAGAATTTTCCCTGCAATAACAAAAAGAGAGGCCATCAGTCCTCTATCTCACAAATCCGCTCAATTAAATTTTGCGCGAGCTTGGACAGGTTTACATTAATTTGACCTATTTTCATTGGAAAGATCAACGTTTATTATCTCCGGCTGGATGGCAGTCCAGTCTCCCGATCTACCATAGACGCCCTATTTCTCTCGCTAAGCCACCCTGTATTAAAAGAGGGGCGTTCAGTCAAGTCTGCCCTGTAGTCAGCGCGACTTGGTTCTGCACTCGAAGGCCTTATGTCTTCTCTGATTACAGTTGAAGCAGAGGAAGGATCCGTCCTCCGCCTTTCGGCAGTTAGCCAACCGCTAGGCACCGGAATACTGGAGGCGACGCCTTGGTAAAAAATCCTGACAGATGACATGCCAGTCGTAGATTCCTCTCCCTTGCGAGTTTCTCAGCAAGGACAGAGGGACACTGCATCATATAGAATTAATCCGTCCCATCCAGGGCGCAGCGTTCCCACCTTAATCCTCACGCTCCGATGATAGACCCAACCTCTAGGAATCTGTCTATTACCATTACATCGGTGACAGCTCGACATCTAGAAGTTGGATCTCCGATTTCCGCATCGGACAAAAACTCGATTCTTGTGCTCAAGGAATTGTCTTCAGCTTTTCCGAGAGCACATCACCCTTGGTCCCCGATTCCTTGCCGGGAATTTCCCTCGCCGAGGATATTACCCGTCTGGGTCTTACGTATTCTCATGTCCGCGATTTCCAACTCGACAAGATCGATTTTGTTCCTTGCCAAGCCTACGATTTCCGCACACAATAGTTCAACTTCATTTAATCAGCACAGCTGCCGTTCTTAATGCCCAGATAATAATAGGTCATTGCATGACAGATTATCTAACCTTCATAATATCACATGCTTCATGATACATTTCTACTGAGCGCGTAACACGTCGCATCGTCAAAGGAGAGAGGGGTTGTGTATACATATAAACTTTTCTCTTTCTTTCACGATGTGTGACGCACTCAGTGATATTCAGCCTTAATGCTCTTTTATAATTTCATTTTCATGATGTATCTTCACTTTATATAAAATATATATAACAACATACATATTTTAATATCAAGTATATATCGATAAAAAACCTCGAAATGCTAAAAGAAAGCAATGTCCCTATATGTGTACAATGTGACATGTAAGGCTGTGTCCCTCATGAAGAAAGAAGTCTTATTCTATATCGTTTCTGTCAATATTTCGTTCCGCTGTTTCTTTCTCCATGGGAACGCAACCTAAATAAACGTTATTAAATATGCATGATAAATCTAAAACTTTTTAAAATCTTCAATCTTTTAAATGCGTCAAGGTATGAAATAAACATATGAATTACGTACAGATAGAAATCATTGACTTGATAAAAAAAGCTATAAGCCGATCGGTGAGCCATAATGCATTTGGATATCAGTATATACATATGTACATATTAGGAGGTCCTTATCTTAAATGTGGATAATTTATACATCGAATGACAAATTTTTTAAAGACGTATGGTATAAAATTATGCAATGTCCAGCAATGTGTGTCCAGTATGCGGTATCCAGCAATGCGTGTCCAATAATGCAGTGTCCAACTGTGCGGTGTCCAATCTTGCATGTCCAATCGTGCATGTCCAGTCGTGCGGTGTCGTGCGATCCAATAATTATGTGTCCAATCGAGAAACGCCCGTTTTTGAATTCATTGTAAACTAGAAACGCTATGTGAACTATTTCAGTACAAAACATGCTGTGAAAGATTGTACACATCCTCGCGCATGTCGCGTAGTAAACGACATCATACGTTGTTATATTTTGATAATTCCGTTAAGCCTGTCGACATTAGCAATCGTCGACATCCGCACCCACGAGTAGCGGAAGTGTAACCGAGTAGCGAAAGTGTAGTTGTCGCTACGCACTTATTATCCGAAAACCGTCGAGCTCCAAAATCTTGCTCGCGACCGCGCGTGTGCGAGTTTATTTGCCTTATAAACATTTTGTCACTGTTCGCGCGCTCTTTAATCAGGGATCCATCTTTATGTTTATCTCCGAATCGCTTGCTCAACGTCTCCGCCTTTCGAGAATTAATCGCTCCGTTTCCATTACCGGCATTAGCGAAATGCAGTTCGTCGTGCATCACTGCCTAGATTACGATTACTCCGGCGTATCGATGAACCTATACTACAACTGCGTTTATACTTCGCTCATTAACGAAATATCTACCGAATCGAGTCGATATTGCATACCATTGGAAACACGTCGCCGAACTTGCCGATCATGATCTCATGAGTTTGGATCTGATCGATATCATAATCGATGCCGATTTATTCGGTATACTCGTTTTTCGAACGGTGTTCGAAAAGGCTCCGCATATGAACCTATCGAGCGAAATATTACTCTCGATTAGATTCTTTCTAAACCAATAGCCTCGTTTCCGACACTGAATCAATTTCCGCACTTGCGCATCATGGAGTTGTTCTTGAAACTCTCGATCGTGATCTTCATCGCTTCTGGAAAATTGAGGAAGTGCCTCAAAAAACTTCCCGGAGACTTAAAGAACCCTAATGCAAAGCACTTCGGAATCACATTCCCGTACGCCCGAGGGATGTTATATCATCCGATTATCGTTTAAAAACGTATCTATCTCGATAGATGAATCGCTCTATTGCTGTTTCGAGTTTTCGCTTGGAAACAACTTAATTTGAGATTAACGCTTACGCGAGTATTGCGAATTTCTTGCATGAAATATGACTAAAAGTCCATCGACAGCAATTGTCAAACCAGAGCAAACTTATTATATTCCGCATTAGGCTGTCTTACATAACAGCAGTGCAACTACCCGCTTACGAGGTCTTCAATGTTTTATGCCGCATCTCAAACGGGACATTGTTGAACGACCGTATGCTCATTTGCCCTAAACTTCAGAGGGATTTTGCTACCGTCTTAATGCAGTGACGCCAATATCGTTACGTGTTTACGCCAATATCACCAAAATGTATCGGCAAATCTTAGTTAACTCCTGGGATACCGACTATCAGCGCATTATGTGGCAAATTACTCCTAGACCAATCACGGATTACTGCCTTCTTACCGTTACCTACTGCACAGTCGCCGCTCCTTATTTAACCCTTCTTTGGGGCTTTGTCTTAGAACAACTTGTAGAAATGATGAAGATGCCGAATTTCCGCTCGCAGTTGTACGTCATCAGACATATGTTGACGATTGCGCTTTTGGCGCAGACAATCAGATTCTTGCTTGTCAAACACACGATCAATTGAGAGAGTTATTTATTAAAGAAAGGAAGCTTTCGCTTTCGAAAATGGGCGAACAACGCTATCGCTCTGTTGTTCGATCTCGATCCCGCAGATCATGGTTTAGCCACTCATAAGATTCTTCAAGATGAGTACCTTTAAATCTTAGGAATACTTTGGAATCCTAAGCTAGATATTTTATAATTTCGCGTGACCGTACCATCACCTGAACGAACCAAACAAGCCATTCATTTCGTCAAGTTTTTTGATCCGTTAAGATGGGCTATTCCCGTCAGTATTACCAAAATTTTTGTGCACCTGTGATCACTCCAATGCCGATGGGAAATTTCTAGTCAATTTCTTGATTGCTGGTCTGATTACTTCCATGTCTCAATGTCATTAGCATTCTGCGCTGGACTACTTACGGATCTACACTGCGTCCTTCATTTCGGATTTTTAGACGTATCGACTGCGACTTTTGCTGCCGCAGTGTATTTTCGTACTGTTAATATAAATGGCTCGATCACCATCTCTCTTCTCGCTGGCTCCTCTTAAAAAGATGAAGAGAAAAAGAGCATCCCGCGCTTGGAATTATCCGCTGCGTTGCTTCTGGCTTCGCGCGCTCAGCGCTCCAATTTCCGAATCTCGAGTATCACTGCTGGACTTCACACTCGCCTGGTTGAAACTATTACCTTCCCGATGGAAAAGTTTTGTCGCCAATCGTGTTTCGGCTATGCAATTACTCCTTCCTGGAGATTCTTGACGTCATGTTACGACACACACTAATCCCGCAGACTGCGCGTCTCGCGGTCTCGCTTCCGATCTTTTCGAGAAACATGCTTTATGGTGGTCAGGCCTTTTATGGTTGCATCATTCTCGCGAGTCCAACTCGTGTCCTTCGGTATCCTCCGATGTTCCTCTCGAACAATATCCAAAGCCTCCGGTATATATGTGCATTGCACGCTACGCCCAATTGAGATCTTGCGTCGCGTTATTCTTCGTGATCAAAATTGCTACGAACCACCACTTATCGTTTTTTAAATCGACTCCGACACTCTAAAAATTCGCAAGCTAATACCACAACTTTGCTCCCCGATGAAATTCAGAACGCCAAACGCTATTAGCTCATAACAATGCAGTCAGACATGTTTCTTAATGAGATCGCGGCTTTCAAACATCAGCGCCCGGCACTGAAGAAGAGCCGGCTTTCTGCTTTCAATCCTTATATGGATGAGAATGGACTTATTCGCATTTCGAGGAAAACTCTATCGAGCTTGCTTCTCAGGAGCGACGAAGAACCTCATCGTCTTACGCGCACATCCGCTGTTAGTATTAACTATTCAGCACCATTATCGTAGAACATTGCATACCGGTTCTCAATTAACGCTAGCGTCATTGCGACTCGAATTCTAAATTCTCCGGGCCCGCGTCACTATTTGATCCGTTCTTTACGAGTACATACCATGTACGCATGAACGCCGACGTGCCCGTCGAACTTATGAGCACGTCGGCGTTCATGCGTCCCGGCTGCAAAAGTCAACCGAATCGCTCGCGCATTTATCCATACTGGCGTTCATTACGCAGGTCTGATCGCTATCCGAACGACTCCCGGTCGGCATAAATCGCAAAAGGCCTATGTCGCGTTATTCATATATCTCATGATCAAAGCTCTACATTTAGAGCTTATCAGCAATTATACCTCTCCTACTTTTGTAGTAGCGTATTAATGATTTCTTTCTCGCCGAGGACTACCGACATCCGTATATTTCGATAACGGAACCACATTTCACAACGTCGAATTGTCCGACGACACATGCTAAAGCAATTCGCGATCTTAACTTCCGCAATCGACTCGCTACTGACAGAACTGCGTGGCAAAACATTCTATCCCCTGCATCGCCGCACTCCGGCGGTCTGTGAAAAGCCAGCGTTAAAAGTGTCAAGCATCATTTAAAATGATGCATTGGCCTCCACACTTTTGAAGAGACGTCTACGCTTCTCTGTCGGATCGAGGCATATCTTAATTCGCGCCCGATCGTTCCCACTTCCGATAATCTCAATGATCTTACGTTCTGACATTCGATCATTTTTTGGTCGGAATCTCTCTTATCATCTCCACCAACTTGACTTCAATGAAAATAGACTTTCGCGTTGCCAAATGGTTCAATAAATAATCGAAGATTTTTGGAAGTCTTGATCCAATGATTACTTGCCCTTCATCAATGCCCAAAATGGCGCGTTGTCCAGCAACCGGCCAAATCGTTCTCGTGCGTAATCCTCTGGCTCCACCGAGCCAATAGGAACTCAGTCAGATCACGGCGTGTCATCCCGGCGATGACGATTTGACTCGCATTGTAACTGTAAAAATCGGTCGTTTCGAATAGAGGCGACCAATTATGAAACTTTGTTTTCTACTTGTCACGATCAATATCAAAGAGTCTAAAAATTCACGGCGGGTAGAGCTATTGTTGAACGTGCTTGATGTTATCGGTATCGCGAATCGTAAGCTTCGATTGTATTGCGTCATGATTTTTGTATTCTGTATCAAATCATTTTCGTTGTTATACCATTATTGTATCTTGCTTTGATGTGAATTATTAGGTGGGAAAAAGTTCGTGGCGTTTTTTTAATGCCATCTAACGGGAAAAACGCCACAAACTTTTTCCAATACCTAATATTTTGAATGCCAACATTTGAGGTAGGTGATATATTCCGGAATCATCGTTAATTTATATATATATTCTCAGGGATGGCAAGTAAACAGCTCATAGACACCGAGTCGTCTCTGTTCAATCATGCCTGCGACATTTTGTTCAAAACATGTAACTTTCCTTCCTTTCCTTTCCTTTCCTTTTCCTTTTCTGATCACGCTATCTATCTCAGACGACCTCCCTCTTGCGCGACACTCGAAAAGTCGACTATCGCTCACACGTTCCGCATGCGAAAGTTCAGTTCATTTCCCGATCCCGATCAATATGGATCATCGATATTCGCGCTTAAAGGATTGTATCCCGAATATTCAGAGCGAATCATATTGAAGTTTCAACGCTGTATTTTGTAACGTTACAGATATATATTTTGTTACGCATACTGTAAGGGCTTTCGGTGCGCGAGAATTTTCTAAGTTTCCGGTGAGATTTGCCGGTCTTATTGCTGCTCGCAATAAGAATTCTGCCTAACGGCTGCGGGAACATATTCGAAGTCGTACCAAGTGTAAGTTATACGTGCACGCGTCTAATAGAACACATCAGTCATTGCATTACAAGCATTGGCTTGTACCGCCTGCTTCGAGTAAATCTTAATTCTGACTAATGAATAAAGTTTAAATTATTACAACAAAGACAGTCATCGTTATTATATGCCTTGGTGAGCGAGCGTTCCATACAAGGTGAGCACATCAGCGTCACACACAAACAAATGTGAAACAGGCAATTATCACAAGAATTATCCCAAATTCAGTCGATCAAAGTTTACAGCAACAATCATGGCTTTCCACCAGACATTGTATAATAATTTTCTCTACTCTACACCAAATGGCGGCGTACAATGCAAGATGGCGATTTAACAATCACATTAACGAGGCGTCGACTTCGCTGTGGGCGACAAACTCTGCACAAACTGAATACAAAAATCTGTGTAATTCGAGCAAACGACAGCTAAAAGATTAATCACTCGCGGTAACTCCCTGTACGGGCCTTAGCCTTTCAGGTCAAATTCGACACGTGCAATTTGCTTGAGATTAGGTTGTCGGGAATCAGCGACTTTGCAGAATTTCTACGCTTGTCGTATCGGCGATTCTTCTATCCCTTCGATAACTCCTTTCTGCTATTTTCTTTATTTCCGCTTAGCTTTAATAATCGATAGCACTTACCTCGCTCTCGATCCTGGATCCTGCGTCCTCTCACAATCTGTCCACAACTCGTGCTACAAGGCAAGTAATTTCGACAGACCCCGGCGGGGGATGCATAGGCCGCGCTGCTTTTCGGAAGTGAGGCCCCTTAGCGCCTGATTGGCCGATAGCGGCGCCGTGTGAATCGTGTGGGCCCGTGGCAACATAGCTTCCCGCGACTTGGTATGGAATCCGAATTTCGCTCGGGTAGTCTTCTTGTCCGGGACTCTACTTTTGTCTCGTACGGAACTTTTTCAACTTGAGGCAGTTCCTTTGATTCGAGCCTGAGTCCGCCATGATCTTCTCGCTGATTCTAACTGGTTGTCTTCTTAAAAAACTATCTCATCTTGACCTCTCGGCATCCTCCGTTTTCTCTGTAAAATAGGAGAGGCACTAAAAGGGTAAGTAAGGGCAAATAGTAGATGCAGGCAGCAAGTTTAGAAGAGCGATACGACCTGTGTACCTCCGCTATTAGGCGTAGTCCGGAGTCTCCTTGGTTTTCTTCGGCAGTCCTCTTCCCTGCTGGCAATCGGATGAAACAGCTTCAACACAATCAATGCACACAGCTATTGATCCTGGCAATGATTCTCGCAGAAAAATAATACAAAAAAATAGAGAAGAAAAATAAATAAAAATAAATTTAATGGCGCATGAACGGTAGCACCCATATGCTTGTTAGTCGCCCTCACGAACTGGGAGGATCCAGAATCCACTTGGCTAATCCACGACACAATGACGAATGAAAAACGTCACGTCACAACTCCCTCTTCTGGAAAGGATCGAAGAGGTATCACAAGCGTCATTAGCCGCTTTTCCCTAACAATTTATTCTCAAAGTTTCCTCTTAGTCGGAGTTTCCTCTTAGCAGATTTCGTCTCTTCCTTTCGGTCGCCGCGTCCGGACACCGATATACGAGAAGCAACATTCTCCAACTTCCTCGCGAGTTTCAGCAGAAGAGAGGACACAGTCCTACCCGTCCTCTTCTTCTTCCTCAAATGTTGCCAAATTCGGTCCTAAGAACGAAATGAGACTAAAAAAATGAAAAATGAAATAACAGCAAAGTACAAAAAAGTTTCCTAGAACAGTCTACACTCGAGACCGACTAAGTCTCTCCCCCTTCCCTCCTCCAACAAAATGTATAATACTCGTTACTTCAAATTTTTGACGGGCTCGGCCACTCTTTTATCAGCCCCCACTTAACTCTCGCCATCTTTATCGCTCTAGTGACGCACATAGAACAACGGTAACAACTGACTGTCCCCCCTTCCCTTCTCCCAACAAGTTTATCTAGTTCTCCGGCGAGCCCGAAACAAAGAATATGAAGAAGAGAATGGGATACTATTAAGTTCACAAATCTAAATTAAGATCTTCTTTTATTGGGGTTCCATACATCCTTGTAATCAGTAGTGAAAATCCGAAGTATAGGTCCTTTCTTTTGGAGAATTTTCACTAGATTCACGCCTGGGATTTTTTGGTAGCTCCTTTAAATCCTAGTTAAGAGTTTGGATTTAAGGAGGATTTAATTAGGGACATAATAAGCTTTGAGGTCCTTAATGTAAACTTTTTCTACGGGTGCATCATCAAGATTAGCAAGCATATATGACCGGTAACTTCACATCACAATATATTACAAAAATATTTTCCACAATAACGTCTCCGTCGAATCTAGTACGACATATCTTTTGTTGTCATATGGACTCAGATTTTTTATTCGGATATCGTGTACATCTTGTGTAATTCAGATCGTATACACAATTGACGAGTTATTTCGATCTCTTCGTTCAAATACCATATAACCGTCGAACGTTATCGATTGCGCTACGACGTTACTATTTACGGCTTTCGCCTTTTTAGTATCCTTCTTGCCATCTACCCTCACCGCGTACAATAATAGAAATATAATAGGCGGGTTCTAATCCATGGGACTAGAAGAGGGTCGGGGCACGGGGGGTACTCATAGGCGCTGGGAAGGAGGGGGAAGGCGCAGAGATGGTCTCAGTCGATGACATCGCTGTTTACATAAACATAGGACTTCGGTCAATTGATTACATAAACATGATGATATCCGCTATGCGTTCCGTATTTTTTTCACGTCACCGCCATCCACCGCCCTCCGCCGTCTTCCTCAAAAATGCATCAGTAACAAAGGTTTGCATACACTTACCGCATATACTTACCATCTTTCTTTCTCTTATATTCATCTTTCCCGCCGCGTTGTCGTTCCGTTCTTCTCGTATGCAAATATATTTTATCATACGTTTTTTATTTAAATTTATGATTTAAATAGAGAGGACGCTTAATACAGTTGTGATCGTCTGTCGCAGTAGTCTGTCATTGAGCGTGAAGATGCTGGCGCGTAATATGATAGCGTTACGATAATAAGAAAGGAATAAAATAATGTCATACATCTAGATATATAATTTAAATATGCGTTTACTTTTATATATAACGTAATTGCTCAATATAGTTCTTATTATATAGTTCTTACAATATTTATAAGTAGGAACTTAATTTAATTTAATTTAATTAATTTCAAATCGAATTTTAAGCACCTGCTTCCGATTAGTAATAAAATGTACTTTTTATACTGTTTCCAATATTATCTAAAGTACAAACTATTAACTCTATATTTGATTTTTTATTATAAATTTTGCGCAGAAAATCTACAGTATCGCATTTATCGATGATGTCGAATTTTCACCTAAAAGTGTTACCAAATATTTAAATTTTTAATTGACGATATACATATACTGGCACAGTTCAGAGTACACGTTCTTGAGTAATGTTTGAGTTCGAACATGAAAAGCACGGTTGATGGCTTCATATACAGATATGTTTCGCGCAATGATAATTTGACCACATTCATATCACGCATTTTTACGATTTCTATCACTAGATTTTGGATCGATAATGATGAAAGTACGATTGATTGCACGAACCGTTCAATATCCACGCATCTTTCGATGAAAGCCTTTCACATTGCACGAGGTAAGATTATGTTGTTATCTTGAATATCGCCTAAATGCATCATCGACGTAACATTGTTTATTAATTTCAGACAGAGAAATACATAAACGTACAATTCTTATTTAACGTTTAAAGTAACAGCCTCATTTTTTGCGATGACTGCGACGGTAACTATTCACTGTATAGTTCATGTATTAGAACTCTCTTTCGTTCATGCGTTCTCTATTTCATTATTTTTATATATTATTTATTTTTTTATTTTTTTTATTTTTTTTATTTATTTTTTTTTTCTTTTGGATGATGTATTTAATGTGGAATTTTACTTATCTTTATAAATATGCGAGTTAATTTTCAGTATAATTGCTATCAAGCCTTAAATTATGCAATGACACATATATAAGAATGCACTTTGAACTTCGAATCTTTTTTATTTATTTATTATATGTATCTAAGGAATCAGCGTCAGCGACAATAAAGTCTGTCTGTTCCCATACTCTTTTCAAAAATGAGTTTAGGCAGGATATGGAATTTTACGTATCTTTATATAATGTTAATTTTTCAGATTAATGTTATAACGAATAATATGTTTGCATAGAGACATACACCACCAGTATCTAAGTTATCCTAATTGCAAAGAATTCATTCCTCACATATCTTTAATGTAAAAAAACGTTATGATATCTTTTAAAAGTAATGAAAAATCAACATTGTTGATCAACTGATCCCTTAGATAAAAATAAATACTTTATTTCTTTGCATGGTCTATGTTCAATATCTGCTACAATATCAAATTATCGCTTAATAACGACAATCATTTTAAATATATTTCATACAATTATACATTATTAATTTAGTTTTTCCCTTTTTTATTTTTTTTATTTTTTATTTCATGTGTATCTCATACAATTTAATTACCTTAATTACAAGAAATATTAATTTTATTTATAAAAGATTTGTTTCTGATTTGACATGTTTATAAATAAACTTTATTAAGAAATAATATATGTATACATATGTTGTATATGCTATAAATCATATAAAAAAATTTCTATAATTAGATAAATAAATTTTAATTCCATCAATTAAGTAAATGAAATCTTATAATCGACCGAAGTTGATCTTATTACCTAAATATTTCAGTATGAATTTATACAAGTATATTAGACAATTCTATAAACTGTGCAATAAAGTCTTTCCAATCTTGAAAGTCACTAGAACTATAGACAGTCATTAGAACTATAATATTAAAAAGTCATTAGAACTATAATATTTAAAAAATGACTAGAACTGTAATATTAAAAATAATATTAAATAGTATTAAATGTTATATTACAATTGTTGTGTAGTAAATACTGATCCAGAGATCTTTCAAAATTATTTATTGAACATTAGTACAAAAAGATATTCAAGCAAGAGAGATTCTCAGTTTGGACGACTGAAGACTCGGCTTCGTATCGTTCGCTCTGTAGATTCAACTAAGTCACTCGCTCTATAGACTCAGCTTGTATTCTTATAAAATGGCTTATACATATAAATATACGTATAAACGTATGTACGTATATTCAATATTGCGTATCTTATTTTTTCTTATTTAATTCTGTAGTTATCATGTTATTTTCTAAATAATGCATAAATAAATTAAATTAAAAATTAAATTAAATTAATATATGTATGTACATTAAGTACGTATGTATGAATTTGTTTAACATTACCGATCAAAAGTTAAATAATTAATACTAATAACAATTGAGCAATCCATTACAAACGTCT
>Ga0157363_1000969_pt1 | contig 23008 bp, 12 predicted proteins | sample AttsexASBM1_FD_111477 | JGI IMG/M metagenome (GOLD analysis project Ga0157363, IMG submission 111477) | Fungus gardens microbial communities from leaf cutter ant in Ribeirão Preto, State of São Paulo, Brazil - Atta sexdens ASBM1 | ecosystem: Host-associated > Fungi > Mycelium > Unclassified ... | reverse complement strand
TGGAGATGGAAGTACCGCCGGAACAGTGGGTTTCAGAGGCTAAATGGAGGTACGGCAGAAGCAAGGGTTAACTCAATAGAGGTCTAAGTGAATTACTTATCGCGTACACCCAGTATACAGACTAGATGCGTTTAGCTATAGGTGAGGTGGATACCCAGGGCCGATCCTACGTCCTGCTGATGAGCGTCGTCCGCCCTTTTCCTCCCGGTCCACTTTCCTGTCCTTTTTCGTCCATATAACGTCCGTCTCGCTATGCGCGCCTCGAGCAATTGCATTAAAGTCTTTTGATGTCATATTACTGAGAATGAAAACCGCTCGAAACGTTGTATAAACTTCAGTATTCATAACAGATTGACTTATTTTCGGGAAAGAATATTTCACGTTGGGTAATTCTCGAATTTATTGTTGCATTTCTTTTTTTCTTCGGTCAATCGAAGACTAAACTCGCGTATAGTTTATGAAGAATCGATTACGGCCCTGTCTAATTCATAATTGTCGAAAGGATGCGAGCGGGTTACGGCATGCCCTTCGAGGGCCCTTCCATCGCCAGGATCTTTGATGGACGCCTGACTGCTCAAGAAAATTCAGTTAGTCCGCAGCTTTGTGCGCTATCGCGAGCGACGAGGAACGATAGAACGATACATAGGTAGATAGAAGGACAAAGGGTGAAGGGTTACAGTAGGGTGGGAGTTAGTGCTCGGACCGATGTCTCCGCTTCGAACTTAATTAGCCGTCGCAGCCTTAATTGCCACCTGATATTGCCCCGAGACAATTAACGCAATTAATCGGAGAAAGTGTGACGCGGAAGAGTCTTTTCTTCCGAGCTGCTTAGTACCTTCGTGTTGAACTTTTTCTCAAATGCGCTCTCGATCGCGACGCGATGCGATCTTCTGCATTATGATGTCGGAAACTGTACGGAGAATTCGATTAATTCTGCACCGATCGGACAGATTTTTCTCCTTTTCGCAATCCATCGTTCCATAATTTTATTAAGTTATATATTCTAAGATAAAAATCGAGTGAGCCTCGTTCACAGCTTAATGAATGCTTAATATATCGCGCTGAACAATATATTTATAATATGTTTACACTTTAGTTTACATGAACTTTTAATGAATTTATGACATATCATTATGCACAAATGTAATTAAAACGATTGGTATAATCAATTACAAGTAGAATAAGCATTAACTTATTATAAAATTAACATAAACCTATGCCTAGCATTAACCTGTAGTGAGTTAATTCTATCGACTATAAAATAATTATTTATATAACAATTAGTACACTGAGAAAAAAATGTTGATTCAATTAAAATCTATATTACGGGCTGTCACTAATATAAGTGATTAATTCATGTATTGTATATGTATTTTTATTGACATAAAGGCTTGATTATTGAAATAATAATTTATACCTCTATGTCAATAAAAATTTACATGAATTAATCACTTATGTTAGTAACAGCCCGTAATATAGACTTTAATTGGATCAACAGAATTTTTTTCTCAGTAATTAATCTATGTTGCGACCATTATATCAATAATTTTAAATACCACGTTTTAATTACTATGTGTGTAATAGTATTTATAAGTTAAATCGTTTATTTACTACTGAATTTAATAGTCTTTTCGCCCGACTAATGATATTTTCTTTAGAAATTGACTTTGCGGGCATCGCGGGGTAACGACGCAAGCCGCGTTCGCCAATTTCCGACTCAAAGTTTGCCGGAGTCCCCCGGTTCCCTCTCCTTATTCTGTCGCACGTGCGGTATCGGAGATTAATTGCAAAGTGCAATTGGCGAGGATAGGCGGGCGGGGTAGATAACTGCAGCATCTCGAGAGCCGGCGCGGCGCAAGACGGGATGGAAGGAGATGGTTGGAGAGAGACGATGGAGGCGGTAGCTTGCATAATGTACTCGGCGCGGCATAATAATTCAGAAATTTGCATGTACGCGGGCTAACTCCTCAAGTAGGTTATCTATGCTGGAAGTTTTCTCCCGTGATATATAACGCATCCCACTGTCGAGTGGTGTATAGGGGCGCAGGCGAAGCCACGTCTACAACGCCTTACGTCCACGCGGGCTGAAAGGGGTGAAAAGACTGAGGGTGGCTGCTTCAACTTGCGTAACTACGCCGGCGGAAAGGTATATCTGCGGTGTAGTGCCGACACATTATCTTCTCGAATTTGAATTATTCCGTGGCGGAGATAAACGATTGTCACGTCTTCCAGAAATATTCTTAGAATAATTTATTCGTCTTTTGCACTGTCGAGAGTTTTAGTCTTTCTAATGAATTTTAGAAATCGGAATACCGCATACGATAGACCCTTTTATTTTGTGACAATTTTTTTCTCTTCAAAAAATATTAATTATATGAAATTTGATATTATTGATAAATCTAGTACATTACTGCTTAGTTATAATTGTAAATTATATAAGTACTTTTACAGATAAAAAATGAAATTTATTATAAGTTAATAAATTTTAACATACATTTTCCATTATCGTAACGTCATAAATTTTGCAAATATAATTTTATAGTTGCTTTATATATGAATACATTATTTCTTTAAAATTAATAATTCAAAAGATAAAAGTACCTCCAGATAAAAATACGAACATTTATTTATATACTCATCTCTCGATTTCTTGTATCTGTTATTGATTCAAATTAAAACTTTTATGTATCTCATTAGTAATGAGAATTATAATTACTGTTATTGAATTGATTGTCCTGAAAATAATTTTTTTTATTTATAATTTAAACGTTTACGATTCGATATTCTCGAATTCGGCATTATTTAAATGAATAATACACTGAATATAAGTATCTGTCTCGCCAGCAATTTACGGTCGATTAGCCTAATACATGATCCAGGCAATTCTCGCGAGTTAACCCGAGTCCCGGTTGTTGTCTAAGCAGCTTGATGTCGGTCGCCATGTAAGACCTCACTCATAACGTCCACATATGCACCCGATCATCCGATAACTCTAAAAGGGACATCGACAAACCACATCGCATCTCCCCATTGCGAAGGTCCTAATCCAAATTTCCAAACCTCATATTTGCCTTTGAGTCGTTCTATCCTCTCGTCATCCTCCTCCTAACTCTCCTCGTACATTTATACATGTCCCCATCATCGTGCAGATAATACCTCCCTCGCCCACTACCCCCTGGGCTCACCCCCTTTTGGCCTCCTACTCCTCTTGTACCAACTGAAATCTCCTCTTTCCTATTACATCATATTATATATACAGATTTCCTGCAAACTACGACCGTGTCTCGATAGCCTTCTTCTCTGTCTCACTCTCTCGGCTGGCCCTCCTTTTGCTCCTGGTAACGTTTTCACCCTCAAAGGACTCGCGCCGAGGCAGTAGTCGGAGGATTACGGCGTACAAGTCTCCTACGATGAGTTAGAATTTAGCATGACACGATGCGACGTGTATAGCATACACGTGCGCGGCCGCAGCCGGAATTTATTGAACGCTGAAGCTGTATTAAATTCTATATCGTTCGCGGTCCTGGCCGGAAAGCAGTTGGCTGGCCGCAAAGCTGATTGCAAAGCTGATCGACTTTTTCGAGAAAGAGCGCATCTTGTGCCAGCATTTGCGTAAATTTCGTCTATCTTCCGTCGGAAATAATCAGTCATTTTTCGCATTTTATCTAGTCGGAACATTGCTTTCAAAAATAACGTTTATGTTTTTATTATTACTTTCATCTCGTATTCTTCTTATTTCATCTTATATCTTTAATAGATTTACAGACATATAGATAGATGAAAAAAGACTAGAAATGAATAGAAGTTCAAAAAAACTATCTATAGAATTAATCTCTATTTTTGAGATGTTGATTAATTAATAAACGTAATTATAATAATTACACAATAATTATATAATTGATGAATTTTATAATTAGAAAATATTATATTAAAAAATCTCTATTACTCTGCCCTACTAGATTTTATAAAATAATTGAGAAACCTTGTTGCATTGTGTCTAACTTTTACCTAGTAGTTTTCATTTTTATTACAATTCCTTCTATCTCCTCGAACTCCGCTTGATTCGCAAGCGGAGTATAAATAACATAACATTGAAGCAATATATAAAACACGTCTATCCTTACTTTGAATTTTCATCTCTTTCCACTGCGTCTTTATTAACGTTCGCGCGCACGTTACCTTCGGTTCAGCAAATTGCACGGCCGTATATATTCCGCACGCGAGCTTCCGCTCGATCGAGCGATAAAAAGATCCGTTCCGATGCCTCGAAATATTCCACGGGGATTCTCTTCCAGCGCGTATATAGCTATCGTACACGCGCGATCGCTTTTATGCAAGTTAAAGCATCACGTCGCGCGCCACGTCTCGCTTCGCGCGCGGATCCATAACGTAACCCTCCGACCCTCGTAAACCTGAATTTATTAACACTTCGAATGACTGGGAGATTTGCTAAATGGTTTTCAATTTGTATCTTAACGCCGCGAGACCACATGCTCGACGCAGATTCGGCGAGATATCGCGGGCGATACCTCGGTAGGCGAGAGTACGTATCTTACCCCGTGCGGTTTGCCGTACGCGAAATGCCTCTTTATCATGCGCTTATTATTGCGAGCTTGTAGCAACGCTGCCGGGATATGAAATTGAAATTCGAGAAAGAAGTTTATTTTGTTGCGGGTGCTGTTAATCGATCGAAAGAAACGAGTGTGAGTATATAAATTGCGGGATAAATAACAGCGTTACAAACTATTTAAACGGTATGATTGTACATCTTGTACCTTATATTATTCTATCTGCTATTTTATTTAAGTAATATATCTTATATTACTATTATTAATTTTTTACTTTTAAAATTTATACTCCCAATTTTATGACTTCTGACTTTATTGAGACTAAAAATATTTAAGACGCTAGATGAGATTAAAAAGATTATATATTTGTTTTGATAAAAATTTTATTTTATCTTAGAAGCTTATTTATCTAAGGAAATTATGTGCTGATATAATCGATAATATAATAGAACAAACAATTGATTCTGAACTATTTATGAAGATATAGTTATATTCTTGTTGTTGATATTTTATTGTTTAATTTATATATTTTAATATATTAAGAAATTTTAATAAGTAATTTATCAAGAAATTGATATGAAAGAAGATAAATTGATAACAAAATACAAAGTTTACGACCTAAAAAAATAAATTGAAACAAAATGTATTGATTCATACAATACAAATAAGATATTAATCTGACAAATTAATATATTAGTTTAATCAGTTAGATTTATTTTAAAAATTTGTTTAGGAAAAATTATTTTTACGTATATATATATAGATTTTAAATTATTGAAATCATAACTTGCATAAATAACAAATGCAAGATAATCCTCGCAACTCTTTATAATAAATAATGATAACACAACAAAGAAACATGACAAATTATATCATTATTAATAAAAAATTCGATTTATCTGATTTTTTCACATTATAATATGTTGATTGTCATAATACAGTAATCAACATACAGTAATACGGTTTCTGGTCTCTTAATTTTTCGATAATTATATGAATTTCTATGAATGTCTTTCAGCGAAGTATGAACGTGCAACACATTCTTTTTTAATGCCACTATAAAAAGTATCGCATGAAAATTGAGATATTTCCTGTGCAGTGACGTGTCTTATTTTGAGACATGAATATATTTTACAGTAGTAAATGTAATATTACATTATAGTTAAATGTCACTAAAGTATATGGTGGCTCTTTGGTGTTTATCAGAATAAATTCAACATAAATATGAAATTATTTAAAACATTAAAACACAAGGTTCTTTAAAAGTCATAAGATGCTTACGATTCAATTATTTACGTTATTAAATTTTTTAATTCCATAAATTCCCAAATAATTTCTTGAATTTCGAAAACTGGAATATAAAATGTTGAGAGATAACACTTGATTTTAACTAATAAACCGTTTGAAATATTTAATAAACAAGCAATAATTATAAAAAATCTGCAAGCAGCAACGATTGCTATAAGATGTATTGGAAACGTTAACTTTCTTAAAGTTGAACACTCTTCCGTATCGAAAGTCACGTCGTTGCAGTTTAAAGTCCAGTCTTGCGAGCGAGCTTCCTTTAATTCTAGCCGACTATCACCGTCCATTGGATGGTGAGGATATTCGGATGCATCGCGTGGGATGCTCGTAATTTCCCGGGTAAGCTCCGGCAAATTAGCTCCGGGCATACGTTACTCTCGCCTTAGTTGTCCCTCTCCTGCGCTTCTTAGTCCTCCCTCCCGCTGTTCTCCTTTATAGCCCCTCTCGAGAAAACTCGGCTTTTCTCGTAGCGAGCCAGCCCGCCTCGACTGTTTCTCCTTCGCGTTCTCTCCCTCTTTTCCCAGTCTACTATTACCTCCTACACTTCGGATAAGCGCGTACACGCTGGTAGAAGTGTGAGACATCCGTGTGCCCGTCGTAAGGTGGCGAGGATCGTCCTTACCTCGAAAAAGCTCCGGATGGAAAGAGAGAGAGCCTCAACGAGAGAGCATCCAAAGTGGGGATACGCCGTCCTGGACGTAGGACGAACGCGCCGGTCTTCGTGGTTCGACACGAAAGCTCCGTAGTAGGCGTGCCGTTCATGCTCCGCCCGCAAGCTCATGGGTGCACGCCCAGGGAACAGGGCTTTACCATCCGGTGCTTTGTCGACCCTGGCAAACCATCCTGCCAAGGGCCACCGCGCCCGAACGTTAACCCCCGCGCAGCCCTCTCGTCCAGAGACGCGACCTAGGGCGCGCGGTCCTTCTTCCACCCGCGGCTCGAAACCCTCCCCCCCTGGACCCTCTTTGCTATTCTCCCTCCTGCTCCCTGTTTCCTCTTTCCTTCTCCCTGTTCGGCGACGTACCCACCCATGGCTCTCCATCGTAGGAGTTGCAACTTTAGACCGCTTTGCACACAGATTGCATCAGAGCCATCCGCGGATGCAATCGTTACCCCACTGTCGTGTTTCCATCCCCCCCACCCCCTCCCGTCGTCTTTCTCTCTTGGAAGCGGATGGCGCGCAAGCACGTGTATGTAATAAGTACGTGTGCGTACGTGTGTATCTGGTATACGTTAGAGGAATCGCTGACGCCGGTTTCGTTGGTGAAACGAAGAATGCATCGCTAGACTGCAACGGGGGAAGTTTGAGACGAAGCTTTTGATTACGATGCTTTATTGGCTTCGGCGTAATCAGCGGTGCAGGATTAGATGCTGAGTGCATTGACCAGTAACATTCAACAAGAATAAGTAATTTACGAAGTGCTTAATATGCATAGATAGCAATAAATCATATTCTCTGTATCCATTTAATCTTAGGAATGGAGAACTTTGTTAATAGATACTCTATATATATATATATATATATATATATATATGACTGATCATTATTATTCTATATTTTCATTCTATATGATACTTAATAATTATATGTTAAAGTAAAAGAGAAAAGAATGAATAAAAGAAATAACCTTAAAATTTTATTTTAATAATACATTTGCAATATCTTGGATAAATTTTGATCTTGTTAAATAAAATATTGGAAACACTTTTTATAAATCCTCTATGATTTAATATCTAATCGAATTCGAATTATATAGTAGGATAAATATATAGTAGGATGGATAAGAGCGGATTAAGACGTAACAGTAGGATTAGATACAGATCCGTTTATATATGACGCGTCTGGTTACTGTCTATCCTCGCGAAATAAAGCGCTCGGATGTGGCGAGTGTAAAATGCTGTATCGGCGAATGAAATCTCGCTAGACTCTTAGTCTGTCGAAACAAATTTGTCTGGAGATTTACATGCATGGTTTTCGGTGATACCTACGGAAACACGCAAGACAGACACATGTCATAATAAATACGTGTTCAAAGAATGAATAATAGTAAAAAAATATAAAAATAAATAAAGCAAAAAAATATAAACATTTGAAAATAAGAACAATTTTAAATTGTTTTCAAAGAGCTTTAAATTATAAGCGTTTTGATAAAAAAAAATATTTCTATTGAATGCTAGTTTTGATTAATTGAATTGAAAGATTTTCAAGTTTTAATTAAATTATTATGAATTAAAATATCTGCGTTATTTCAAATTGCTATCGCGATTTTGCTTAGCATGTGCTATCGCCGTAGAGCAGTAAACTATTCTTTGTGTTGTTCCAATCGTAATTAAATAATTTCTATTAAAAAAATCAACGCAGTCTTTTTGTTACGTAATAGCAGTATTGATCGACACGCGGCAGGTGAATCAGGCATTATCTCTCGAGCACTCACTTTAATCCCAGGATTATCCAGCACGCCAATCGGACACTATTGAAGCTGAAATTAAACCGTACGCGCTGATAGTCCTCTTTTATTTTGCTAAATAAATGCATAACACAAGATCGATTTTATTCAACTGTATTAATTGATATAACTGAAGATATAACTGAAGTAATTACATAATAAATTTAAAAATTAAAACATTCATTTTTTTTCAAATGAAAAATTCATTTTTTATAAAATTATATCAACAAAGTTGTATGAGTTTAAAATATTCTTAATCACCGGTGAGTGAAACCAGAGACGATAATCTAAATCATAATCGTTATTGAAATTTTCCTATTATATTATTTTTCACGAATGTTCTGAGAGAAACAAACACATCCAATCAAACCGATTTTCACGATAGATTAGCTAACATCATCAATAAAAGATTGTCGGAAATATTTTGCCACCGATTACATAACCGTCACATTATCTACCGATCCTCATAGATATCTCTCGGTTATACCACAAATACTTCATTTCATCGTTAATCCGACGATAAAACGGCCAGGCTGAGTAGCGAACTCAGCTAATTCAAACGGATTATCAGACGATAATAACGCGCTTGTATCTTGGAGCACATCGACACCGCTGTTTCATATCACATCTGACGAAGTGAAGCCGTATATGTGCATTACGAAAGCGCGTATGTCACATACGCAAATGCGGCAGGATGTAATCGGAAAGGACGTCGCTCGCGAAGCACCGAAAATTCGCGGATACTGCTGGAATCAGTAACGATGTTACTTTTGTCGTCTATGGAAATTAATTCCCAGAGATTGTCTAATCTGGCAGCGACGTTTACAGGAATCTGCGAGTACGTATGCACACGTACGTATGTATACGTTCCCTTTGAGGCACTCAATTTCGAACGATCCATTTTGATAGCACGAAGAGAATTGTGGTTGATGAAAAACTGCCTTTATATTAATTGTCATGTTGCCGTCATTTTAATCTAAGATTATTTTCATTGATTAATCAGATAAAGCCCAAAAAAATTACATTACAAATTATTGAAATTCAAAATTCTTTTTTAATTGTTTTAATTGTTATTGATGGTATATTTGTAAATCTCTCAATGTTTATGTTTTTTATGTTTGTCTTATATTTTTATTTAACGCTATTTTCTTAGTATATCTTTTGCATTTATTTGTATTTGTTCTTTTAACTTGATTCAACTGATGACAATTCGATCCAATCATATCTTTAGCCCAACAGATATAAGGAGATACAAGTTTCTTAATGTTAGCTTATTAATCTGTTTATGCTTATCTATCATTGGATGAGATTTCAGTGTATCAGATCTCGATCGCTTATATTATGAAGGTCAAAGAATGATTCTATCGAATCAATTTCTAATCCAAATACACATCTGTTTCTTCTTATCATGTAGAATTAAACGCAAAGATCTGTTCAAACCATATTTAATTATTTATTGCGTATCAAGTTATTTTTACGTATGTAGTATTTTTGCATTAGGTAAGATATTTGATATATATTATTTGTTTTCTTTATTATCATAGATATATTGAAGCAACACATTATCCAAAAAATAATCAATAAAAAAATTTTTAAATGATAAATGAAAATGCTTGATAAATTAAAAAAAAATTGTTTACTTGAATATATAATTTGTTGTGCAAGTAATACATTAATATGTATATCCTTTTAATAAATGTTTTAATAAATGTTTAAAGGTTATTATTAATTAAACATTTTTATTTAATGTATAGTTATTATTTCAAGTTTTAATAATTCAAAGTAAATAGTTTTTAAAAGCTGATTCGAAAACTCGTTTTATACCTATAAATTTCCACGGATATAAAAATTTGTTTTAATGCTTTGCAATTGCGATCGCGGAAAAAAATCGACGCGGTGGCATAGATATCGCTTCATGTTTCTTCACTTAAGCTTGGTCATCGCGTATACTCTCGCAGAGAATGTGTTGCAGGTGGACAGGTGTATGTGCACATTATTTTCAGATCATCACATCCCTGGAATACGTTTTTGGTGGGGATGCTAAAGTGCAAAGAAAAAGGTGAGTGAGAATCGAATTCGACGGAAAAAGATTTCCAAAAAAAAAAGGAGATGAGATGGGTGCCGGATGAGAGAGCGAATCTTTCATAGCGCGACGAACAAATATGAATATAAGCAAGAAATTGGATGAGGAAAAAATCAGTAGTTTATGAAAGAGAAAATGTTCTGACAAATTGAAAGAAATACGGCATTATTGAGGAAATAGAAAATGAGAAAAAGAATAGAAAATGGATTAATGAAGAGAAAAAAAATACGGACTACAAAATTAATTTAAGTAAATGACTACAAAGATTACAAATGTGAAAGAAGATTCCAAAGAAGAAGAAAATTTTCATAGATTTCAGGAAAATTTGCAATTTTGTTTATGATTTTAGGATTTTAATAAATGACAATTTTATCAATTAAAGACGTGTTACAATTGTAATATTAATGTGACAATATTAAAAGGCGAAAAAATAGATGAGAATGTGATCGGAAAGGAATTTAACGCGACGAACAAAGACGAAGGAGAAGGAAATGGTAAAGCGCGAAAGGGACGATACCTTATCCAGAATGAGGAAGCTTCGTAGCAAAATCGGGGGAGGATAAGAGGAAACGAGAACGAGACGACGGGATCTCGGGCTGCGGGGTACGACGAAGGTGGGTTCCGGAGGAGTCGGCGAGTGAGAGGGTGAACCAGCAGCCGAGTGAGGACCAGAGGAGGCACTCGGCCGCGATATCGGTAGACGACGCGAGACGACGGTATCGCGGTGGTATGGAGGTGGTGGTGGTGACGGTGGTGGTGGTGGTGGTGGTGGTGGTGGTGGTGGTGGCGGCAGCGGCGACCGGGTGGTGGGGTTTATACTGACGGCGCGCTCGCGGGTAGGGCGTCGTAGGGGCAGCAGATCGAGCGCCGCGACGCCTCGACGCGCACAGTCGCGGCTCGAACGCCGTTCCCTGCGAACGTGTGTTGTCCTCGCGGACCGTGCGCCTGTCCTCGGCGGCGCGAATGACATTCCGTTGGTGCTTGGCGATCATACGCGATTTCCAGAGGTACACTCACAACGAGAGGGATGATGACGTGAATGCGATCGTGATCCTGACCGTGATCGCTCCAAAGAAGCTCCTCGACGAGAAACGTCCGAAGAAATCGATCAAGTTCGAATTTTCGGAGCACTCAGAGCTACGCACATGTTTGGTATTGATGACTGGTGACAACCCACGCGCGCCGAAACAGTGCCTCGCGGTCTTCTCAGGGAGATGATTGGCAACGTTGACTGATCTTGTGATGATCGATGATTGAGAGACTACGATCGATGTTGGCGTTTAGAATTGTGTACGTGACGTTCTGAATAGACTGACGTGCCGATCATTGGTGATCAGGAAACGGGACAAGACTGTAGATCGCTCTATTTACTCCGATTTTACTCCGAGACGATATTTATCGTAATGAGTTGCGAGCACGTGTGTGATTTTCCGCAGTCTAGTCAGAGGTACGCGCAGTTTAATCATATATTTAATATTTCAATCTAACCTAAGCAAAATTAGAACAGATGGTAGTGATCATAGGTGTGTAAATCGTTTTAATATAAAAAAAAAATGATCACCCACTTATCATTAGCATACAGTAGCTAGAAATTAAGAACTTGTAATAGTAAGAACCTCCTACGTAAATAAACGGACATTTTATGCACGTCTGTGATTTCGATTGTAAATAAATTTTATGTCATTCGCGCGATTATATTTATCGTAGACAAGGTGCTTCAAGTGACGTTTAGAAGACAAGAAAAACTGACATTCGGTTTTAAAAACCTATCATCTTTTCGATTACATTTGACTCTTAATTGATAAGTGCTAGAACTAAAATTGACACTATGAGTTTGTGAGAATTCGAGTACAACGCGATATGTCACGAATGGCGGCGACTTCCGAGGCCCAGGAGAATTATTGAGGCCCCAGGAGGGAATGGATTTTCAGAGCGCAATGGACACCTTTGTAGAGGCATGGATGGCTGCTAACACGAAGACGGATCAAGTACAGGTAATCTTTTATTTTTGTTTCAACTTGGATAAAATATTGTACACAAAATATTATCAATCGTTCATGCGATTGTATAAATATTTTTCTGTAAACAAAATTGGAAAAATTTGTCATAAAATCGTAGAAAAAAATGTTAAAAAAATTTATTAGAATGTGAAAAATATTACATTTATTTAAGAATAATATTGATCGAAAAAATACATGGATGTAAAATTTTAAATGGAATATATTTCTTTTTTTTTTAGAATAAACGTAACAGATACAGAAAAAAATAGAACAAGAGAGTATTCCAATTTCTAATAGTTTAGTTTTTTAAAATAATAAAGCTTTTTATTAACAGATTAAAGCGTAATTGAACTCTATAAGGATCACTAATTTATCGATTTAGGATCATTTAAAATCTTTTTTATTCACACAGACATAAGGTTTTGCTAAAGTATCTAAAAATTTAGCTAGTTTTGTTTGTTTTGTTTGAACCATCAAAAATGAACCTTTAAAACAGGTTATTAAAATGTTAAAACTTTTTGCAGCATTATCATCAGTGTTGTTTATACGTTTTACAGAATTATTTTGTAACTAATTATAAATTTTCAGATACTTCAGCAAAAACGTCCTTTCCGTATATATGCCGAAAAATCATAAAAATGCTTTTAATATATGAGAGACCATAAAAAAAGTACAACTATATCGAAAATATGTGACCTTAATTTGACAAGGAATATAAAATTCCGATAAAATGGTTTACATCGTGGATTAGCGTGCTAGCATCATCGTTTTCGGCGTTCGGTCTGCCGAACTTATAAAAATAACGCAGCGTCTATACTCAATGTTAGCGAGTACGAGGGGCGAGAAACAACCCCTTTCTGACATTACACAGCCAATTGGCCACCCTATCGCTTCTTGCACCCCTCTCTCTCTCTTTCTCTGGACGCGCTTTCAGTCCGCTTAATTCTTCGTCATCAATTTGGCACATTCTTTCGCATCTCAAAGCAGCTGGCTACTCCACGTGTAATGCGCGATTATCTCAGTACCTAAAATAAATAAACAAGGCGTCGTTTCTACATCGCGTAATCATTTAAAAAATAATAAACTTGTAACATTATGTATTAGGAAAATGTGATAAATTTCGATAAAATTCGAACGGAAATTTTCATTTTCTCGCACGCGAGTCTTCTTATCCTAAAATTTCATCTTTCTAGATGCGTATTGTTTTAAATTAAAATAAAATATATAGAGCAGGTGCAATTATAAGTTTAGGTAAACATTCACGTAATCTATGCAACATCGAAAAGAAAAAAACATGTTATTTATCAGACATATGATCGCTTGGGAAGGAAATAATTATCCATTTAAATGCAGCGCGAGCGCGAGCTCGGATTTAGACTCGATTCTCCACATCAAAAATCGCATACCAAATTCAGATCCGACGCGTATATCCGACGCTTCGCGATCTCACAATGAAAGCCGAGGGCAACCGTAGGACGGGGGATAATCCTTGGCAAAGCCGCGGCTCGCGTGTGTGCTGTGCGGACGAACGCGCGTACATTTACACGTGTAGGTACGTATCGGGGGGTCACGGGTTCTGACCACGATACGGATGTGCCCCTGCCTTCTTCCTGTGCCACGACCATGTTCATGTTCTGGCATTCAACGGAATAAGACCGCATGTCTCCATTGACCGCTCGATCTCTCGATCCATGCCTTCGGCTCATCATGGCTATCGAAAAATTAACAATAAAACACGCTACGAATACATCAAAATTTACATAAATTGTTGTAATAGACAGACTATAATGTATTATGATAACATTTAACACGTACGAAATCCCATGTTCTACTTACGTTTTTGACTGTTTTTTTTTTTACTTAAAAAAAATATTAGAACAATTACAAACCTTTTTCGAGGTTAATCATAAGTTTCTTGTCAGAAATTAATATTTTTGGAACATATAGAATAGAATTTATTCTTTTCAGTATTTTCAAAACCAAGAAGGGGATTTAGTTTATAAATATTCCTGCTTCATTTATCTATTCATATTTTTCTCACGCTCTTCTATTTTGCATTGTATGTTTATTGCTCCATTCTTGTCTCTTTTTCTTTATTTATTAGTGCACTTCTATCTATGTAAATATATTACAGTTGATACACATTTCTAAAAATAACTCTGTATGTCCAATAATATTAATTATTAATATTGACAGTATGCATAAATATTTTAAATATTTTTACAACCTTATACAACCAGTATATTATATATAGATAATATACATACAGGATCACCTTTATATTATCATAGCTATGATACTATTAGAATATTACACAATATGCATCATTTATTTGAGAAAATTATCAATTTATCATGCATGAATTATATGACGTGGATCATTTTGTCAAAAGAGTTATGTACATTTTATTTTCATTGTAACAAAGCACAGATTAAATATTTTAAAAGAGAGAATGTAACTTATATGGAAGCACCTCGAGAGATGCATTATCCATGCAGATGTTTTTCAGAAAAGAAGTCAGAGACCGAGGATAATCTTATAATGCTGTCAAATACATGAAGCTCTGCCTTCATATTTGCAGTATTAGTGTACGAAGACTCATTTTGTAGTTTGTTCTTGTAAAAACGCAAGAACAATACTAACTTGGATTACAGGATGTGTAAAAATTCTAAATTCAGTCTTCATAATTTGCATTATAGTAATTTAAATTACACCGTCAAAGGAGCAAACTAATATGAGTAAATAACAGCAATTGTAACAGCAACAAAGCGACGATCGGGAAACTCGAGCATAATGATCGTACGCGAGGGAAGAAATAAAAAGAGGGATAGATGCGACGTTGCAAAGTTAATTAAATTTTCTGTCGTTATCAATATATTATAGATAGATCTATGACGCTTAATAAACGTTTAATAAACGTAATAGAGCCGTGCGAGCTCGCGATATTAAACAGCAGAGAAACGTCAGTGAGGAGAGAGAACTCGCGATGTAAAATTTTCACGCTGCCGCGACGCACCTCCCTACATTCTGGCACTTTGAAAACGCGTCCTTGCAACGCGTTGCACGCAGGACTGCTCGTGCACGCACGGGCCGCCACGTGTGTACTCGAAAGTGCGTCGTATATATCTACGTGTGCGTGCATGAGGATACGTTTGAAACACGCATGGTCACGGTATTTGACCACCCCAGCTCCCGGAATGATTGTAATCCATCTATCCGGCCGCCGAAGCCGATATATCAAACGCAGGTAGAGCTCGCGGTCCTCTCTCTGTAGGCCTTTTACGTTGCCTTTTTATGCCGCAGACACGATCTTTTGTTTTCTCAGTGAATATTTTGTGAGAGAAAATTGGTTACGGCGATGCGAACAGTTTCGTGTCAGGTAACTTTATTATATAGAGCACGCGCGTTCCTCATCGTATTATTTTTTTTAAACTAGAATGCGTTGCAACAATTACTCCACGAAGATTTGTGTGTAATAAATAATCATATCTTTTGGGAGAAAAAGAAATTTTAGAAATCAAATTATCGATATTATATTTCAGTATAAATCGTTATAAAAAAGCATTATATTTTTATTTTATAATATTAATATTATATAAATATTTTGTTATTAAATTTGAAATGTATTTATAAATATATTTTCTCATGTTAATATTAAAGATTAATTTATATCTATATGGTCAATTAAATTGTAATTTTGAAATATTTGCATTTTCGCTACTTTCTCTAGTATAAACCCTCGAAATGAGCGATCATTGCTGGTGCAAGATGGTATCTATTGCTTTCTAATCTTCAGTTCTACCATATTTTGCACTTAGGAACGAAGTACACTGACACTACAGTCGGCAACAATTTACGTAACACGACGCAAACGCATCAATCCGCGGATTATCTATCACAAAGAGACATCCAATTATCGTTCGGGGATATCGCCGGCTCGATATTTCGATAAGAGTGATTAGAATGTTGCAGATTAATATGGATGCTACATTTAATTCTATTTGTGATGACCGCCAAAAGATAGCGAAATTATCACGCGCTATAAAACAGATAATGAATCGTTTTAAAATTTGTTAAGTGCAATTTATGAATTATTATTATAGTATACAATGTTGCATGTTATTGTATCGATCGGAGATTAGAAGACGGCGAGTGCTTTTCAATGTTCTGTAAAAGCATATTCCAGAAACAGTTTATCTTCATAATCGGAATTTCATGGAATCTTTAACAATTATAAAACGATTATATCAACATTATCTAATTTCTATTAAGTTTTATAGAATTTCACAAAGTTTTTAAGAACAGTAAAAATTTAGGCAAATAGAACGCAAGTATTAGAGAGAACAACTAAGATTATAGTATAATTTTAATAGTTTAATTTCAAGATTCATATTGTTCTTTCATACAAGCAGTCACTAATGGATTGGATAATCCAAAGTGAAATGCAAGAATTTAGTGGTAAAAATAATGTAGAAATTTTATAAGAGAAAGAGGAGCCAACGCTACACTAACCAATTGTCAGATTGATTATTTCTTTAATAAAAATCTTTTTTGGATCAATAAAAAATGCGCAGTTTGCAAAATATCTCAATAGTAAATGTATAAAATTCTCTCTTTATTTTGAAATCAAAGTTTAGATTTTTCATGACAGAAATAAAATGACAGATTTTAAAAGAATTTTAAGTCGGTAGCTGTTCGAGTTATTTCCATTTTATTTCCGTTTGAAAATGTAACTAGAATGAACTCATATCCTAAACTGATCTCATATCCTCCGAGAACGCTGCAACGTATCGCTCACGGCGTGAAGCGCGATTTTTCATGACGCGCGTTAATGCAGCATTCGTAGAATTAATAAAGACAAGCGAGACAAGCGCTGATAATTCACGCGCATCGAATATCGTCGTAGAAATCGTCGTTGTGACGAGACGAGAAGAAAGGATCCTCGTGCAAAGGGGCGATATCGTCATGAATGTTCTCTCTTTTCTTTTTTTTTTATTTCGATGAATAGAATTGACCACATGAAGAACGATGCCGCTGACGTAAGACATACTTCGAAAAGGACCACGCGTTCAATTGGTCAAACATTAAAGATTGTCATCGTGATTCGGTCTTACGTAAGTTCGTTTGTGCGGACGATTCGAAGCGCGCGCGCGATTGATTCCGCCACTGTTCCATCGTGGTTAATTCCGTTCAGAATCTCTCGCAGATCCACGAGAATCCTGTGCACGGTCAACGATTAAGGTTATCGCATTAACGGGAAACACTAGCAGGAAACGCCATCGCTGCGTATCTCCGTTACACCCGGTAGATAAGCTGATCCGTTGATAAACCGCCTGCCAAACTCGTCGTTCGTGGCGCAATGCGATATCGCGCTCGCGCTTCACGTTTAATTATTTACTTTTCCATTTTTACTGTCGTCACACACAATTAGGACACGGGAGAAGAGTACGTTTGTTTAAATTCGTGGCTCGTACAGATTGGACGAAGCAGCATTTATTGTCTTTTGTATTGACAATATTTTGCGAGTAGTACGACATACTTAATTTTAATTTTATTACAGTTTCTCTTATTCAACTTGAGCAATTATTCTTGTTTTACTAATATTTAATGATATAATTATTTAACATGATGCAAAAAAATATTTCGCCAATTATTACGAGTGATGTTATTACAAATTTTTTATGCTCTTCCAACATTTCTTCAATTTCATCTATCTACTAAATCATTTATATTGGCCCATCTGATTAACTTTATCATATTAATTACCGCGCAATTAATGATATCTAATAAGAAGCAATTTTTATCGCTCAAATGAGCGAATTTTCAAAAGTGTTTCTCGCGTCGGACGTTTCTTGGATCTGACGCCTTCCCAGCGCGATTCTCGATTTCTACGGGAGGCCAAGTGAATTCTCAACTATGGCGAAAGCCGGATCGATGAACGAACCGAAATTCCTGATTTTACGACAACAACATCGTAACCCCTCGCACGTCACAGCAGAGTTACCGCGATATCACTTGGGGCGTTAGCTGGATAAGCCGCTAACCCCATCCACCTGTTGCCCCTTCTTACACGCTCCCGCTTTCGGTCTCGCGTTCGTCTTCATTCCTCGCGTGGAAGCCGAGGATTCGGGGATCCTCTCTATCCTCTTCCAATTCACGTGGACCCTCGGGGCCCGTCGTTCCCGCTCGTCTCTCTTCCATCAATGATGCCGGCTGGCCCTTATCTCTCTTTCTCGCTCTCTTCGGCACCTTCAGGCATCCCGTTTCTCCGCTACCTTCTTCACCACCTCCTTCCTCTTCTTCGTCATCTTCTTCTCTCTTACTCCCATTCTAGGCCCGGGTCTTCAGCGGTCTGACGTGTTTTTTGCGAGTGCATACCTCGAAGAGCTCCCGAAACAGTAGCTGGTACCTCGGTACAGTCCGGGCAAGCGAAAAAATCATCCGGTCGATCCTTTCGCAACCGATTGTTAGATCGATGAGAAAAGTGATGTACAAAGATATTAAAATCTATAGATGGAAGAAGAAATTCTTCTTTTTCTTTTGATTTGACTTCAATAATTATGTATATATTTCTACCTTAATATTTCCTACGAGTAAAGATATACGAGTAAAAGATTCATTATTCAGAAAAAATAAAAAAAATTGAAGTTTAATTGCGACTTGATAGAATTAATTTACATAAATATAAAAAGATGATAAGTTTTGTGCAATCTGTTCGGTTAAGAACCGGGATGATCATTTTCGAGGAGCAATTAATACGATGCTCATCGTCGATTTTTCAAGATTGCCTTGTGTGATGTGCGCGTGAGTGCCGGCTGATTAAATTTCATAATTTTGTAATTAAATAAGGAGACTAAATACTCGCTAAAATTGCTGATTGCGAGCAAACACGAACGCGGCAGGAAGTCGCGAAGGATTATGGAGGGTTAAACACCGCCTCGTATCTCAGCTCGTTCTGTCGCTTGACGCTCCGTATTCCACGGAGGCGTCATCGACGATCCAGTTTCCAGACGAAAATCATCGCTCCGCGGTGCATCTCGCACATCGGCGGCGGCGACGGCGGCGGCAGCGGTTGCGGTGGTATAGGATTGTCGCATTCTGGACCCAGTTGACCCCAGTTGACACCGTGGACGGCTTAGCCGTCAGTGTTAAGTTCAGTTCACTCATACATAAATCTAAGTCCGCGCTTATGCCTTAGCCTGGTCACCGCTCGGAATTGAGCACGTGCTCAGATTTCATCGTCGACGACGCTTAGATCATCCGGCTCGCTCGGCCCGACCGAAACGTCGTAGATTTGACCGCGTTTAGGCGACGCTCCCACCGTGAATTGCCGCCGAAGGCTTTTTTAATCGTTAGATTGCCTCCAATCGTGCATAGTTAATTCGCGCGCGAGTTATCTTTTTTTTCTTTTTAGAAGCAGATTCTAGGCAATCCTTTATCGCGCGCGAGCGCATTTTTAGCAAGGATACAACATTACATTTAATTCGTGTAATATATTATCATTGTAATATATTAAAAATTTATTTATAAAATTTTGAAAATTAATATGATACGGACAAATAACATGATTTATGTATATACACCGATGATTTATGGTAATACTTTTTATACTTTAAAGATTAATAGGAGCTACGTTTCTCTGTAGAAATTTGTATAATAGGTAATCGTTCCCGTAAAAAAGTCATGCGACCGTTAGAGGCATGATGTGCCAGGAAATTTTGTCTTCAGAGATTAAGGACAGCAAAGGATTTGTATTACCCCGCGGCGATTACCGCACTCTCGCTGGATTATACACAAACGAGCGATGAAATAAACATCACAATAATTTACATAACGTGCTCTTGTACGCAGAAAATATTTTCGCTGTGAAACTTTGCCAGGGACAATACAGAAGCTGGGGAAGAACTTGTTGCCTGAGTAATAAGCGTAAAAATGTACATATCATGCTTCCCGGTATTAAAATTTCTTTCGCGTCCTCTTGATACATAAAAAGATTCTTATATTTTATAATGTAGAGCTTATCGAATTTCTCTGTATAATATTCTCATCTTCTTTTAAATAGATCACTTTTCCTTGTTTCTCCTCTTTGACAAAATAAATGTGCCGCATTTCAATAATGTATACGATAATAATCGTACATAGACATTGTCATTCATTATCGCGTCGAAATTGTATTTATTGTTCAAAATGAATTTTTTAAAAATGAATATCCTCTCGTGATTGCAGAGCCAAGCGTTGGCATTGACGCACAAAGCCTCGCCACCATCGAGACCGAGCAGCGTGTCCTCGTTACCGAGGAGTCCTCAGTCTCATCAGTCCCAGCAGTCTCAGCCGCAGAACGCATCTCAGCACCCATCGGTACATCCGTTGCAATCGCAAACACCTCTCGGTACACCTCAGACACCGTTCTCTGCGCACAATCAACATCCAAAGCAAGAAATCAACGCCAGCCCCAAGCAGGAAGGCTTCGATCTCAGCAAATCCGCCTCCAGTACAGGTAAATATTTCTTTTTCGTTTATATTTCATTGTCCGTTTAATAATGATAAATAATGATTTATTAAAAATACTAAGCATATATAGCAATTATTATATATTTTTATTTTGACAAAGTTTGATGATGAAGTTTCAATTTTAAAATTATTAAATTGGAAGTTGATACTATTTATTTTATAAATATATTTTAAATAAATTTTGATGAATTTTTTAATTTAAGAATATCGCAAAATAATATAATAATGAAGAAGTTCTATATGGTTATTTGAACGTATTTGAACTCTTGTATTTCGTATCGTCCCGTTCCTCACCGTCTTGTCCCTACGCGAGTGCATTTGTACACCCCATTACCTTGGGTTGCATCTCGGGTGTGGTGGCTTGTGCAGGGTTCTCGTGATCGTAAATCGTCGATTTGCCGGGCGAATTAAGTCACCTTTTACGAAAGATCGGGTCGTGCGAAAACAGCTTTACAACGCGTAACTCAACAGTTGGGATAACTCATGTGACGGCGATGAGGAAAACATGGTAACGATGCACCGATGTCACATCCATTAATGCATTCTATATGAACGGAAACGGCGTTAATCGCCGTCACCGTCTCACGTCCGGCGAAGGCCGATATAGCTCTTGTGTAATAAATAAGAAAGCAAACGGGGAAACGATACGTTTTAAGTTTGAATTATTTTATGCTGTCGATTTTATTTATTTTTTTTTTTTTACTCCAAAATTATGTAGTATTGTTTGTTCAACTTAATAATATCTATTTAGAAAAGGGGTTACATTTAATATAACTCTATGGTAGAAATAATAATATATATTATAAGTAATTTATAGATAATGCTAGTGTTAGAATGTTACCATCATTTATTTATCTATTGCGAAAGGTTGTTGTTTAATAATATTGCAAATAATACAAAGAGTCTGCTCAAAATGCTTCACTTTTATTCGAGGCAATCCAGAAACTCAGTTGCCATGTCGCGTCATAAAGTCCGCTTCCGTTGAGAATGACGAAGACGTACGTACTCGATGGAGGTCGCGCGAGAGGGATCGTTAAAGCTCATAAACGAGATAGACTATCGGCGGAATTTCCTTGATCCTCGATAATGCGGTGGAAACAATTTACACGCGTCCGTTTGCAATGAGAATTAAACGTTGTATAAACGGAGCCCGTGATACTTAACATTCTAATTTTACACGACAAAATTCGTAGATAGCAACAAAGAAAGAATTAAATATATAAATATAATAAACATATTTGCTACTATAACGTACGGCACGTTTATTGCTGAATGAAACATCCGACAGCAAATTAATTAAGCATAGTTTCTTGAATTTAAATTATTATTGAATTATCTTATCTCCAAATATTGATAGAAACATATATATGTGTGTTTGTAAATCTACTTAATTTTATTTAACGATCTCTCGACAATAATATAATTTGCTATTTTAAAAATAATTTTTAAAGATTTAGACCTTTTTGTTTTAAAAATAGAATATTAACACACTGCTGCAATTAAAAAAACATGACATATTTTATCTAATTTGCTATACAAACCAATCTTTTTTAGCAACCAACCTTTTTTTTAGTGCAATATCTAGTATCTTTTTACGTATGTTAGTTTTCCGCAAAAAATAGACAAAATTGTTACAGAATAGAGAACGTCAATCGCAGTCTGCATACAAAATCAAAGAAGTGACTATAATTAAATATTTGTCTAATCTATCATTTATAAGATTTTCCATTAAATATATATATTTATGGTATACGTTTCTCTTTTTATTATTTTTTTTTGCTTGATTCTTTCACAATAAAAATCGCTACGAAAAAAAATCCAAGAAAGGGAGGGAAGAAATTATATCGTATATCATATTAAGTTGTCAAATTATGTTCTACGATTTTTTTCTCAGGCAACTTTCAGAGTGAAATCGATTTAAGTGTTCTTAAGAGAGTAGAGGGGATAGATATTCTGTACTTTGGTATTTCGAAGGCGTGCAGGAATGCAGGGAGCTAGAGCACATATTTGCTTTTCTAGCCCCGATCTAGACGAGGAGAAAAGGGTGGTACGAGATGGGGGATGCGGGTGGACAAAAGCACGCACTTCCTAAAT
>Ga0157363_1000968_pt1 | contig 23018 bp, 2 predicted proteins | sample AttsexASBM1_FD_111477 | JGI IMG/M metagenome (GOLD analysis project Ga0157363, IMG submission 111477) | Fungus gardens microbial communities from leaf cutter ant in Ribeirão Preto, State of São Paulo, Brazil - Atta sexdens ASBM1 | ecosystem: Host-associated > Fungi > Mycelium > Unclassified ... | reverse complement strand
TGTTACAAGAACTCCGCCTATAGATGAGAAGATAAAAAAATCTATCATTCTCGAAGATGAAGCTGTTGAAAAAGATAAGGGAAGCGGCATTTTCGGTATATTTAGGAGTCCCAAACAAGCGAGAAGTTCCAGATCCAGGAGTAGATCTAAGGAGAAGACATTTTCGCTCGAATTGCCAGATAGTGGTCACGAAGACTTACGAAAAGTAACTGCAGCGTTCCTGGAAGATTCACGGAATATGGCAAATATCATGGACGAATTGACAGATTCGAAAGATAAAGATGATAAATTATCAACAGAGATAAAAAAAGTTGATCAGCACATCACAATTGCAGCAGAAGACGTTAGTAAAGCTGTTAAGGATAGTAAAGACGTGATTGCCAAAAAAGTAGAAGAGAAAACACGCGATGTTGTCGATAGCGCTGAAACTGCAAAAGACAAAACGACTAAGGAAGTAAAAAAAGCAAAAGATAAAGGTACAGGATTCCTATCGGGGATATTTAAAGGTGCGAAGCATGCCGTAGAGGAAACATCCGACGACATCAAGGAATTCTTAGACGATACGAAGAAAGAAGCTGCTTTAGAGGAAGCACGAGCCAAAGAAGTGACAGTCACTGATTTGAAAAATCTAGAAGCGAAAAAAGATGTTTTAGTAACAGGCGCGAAGGACATTGCTGACAGAACCGACATTAAAGAATCCAAAGATAAGACGGTGTCCATTGTGAAGGGAAAGAAAGAAAAAGTCTCGGAGAAAATTTCGAAAGATGTAGAGAAGGCAACGGATCATGCAAAAGCAACTACTGAAAAAGCTATAACAGATACAAAGAAAGTAGATGAAAAAATAGAAAACACTGCAAAGGATGTTGTACAAGCAGATACAGAAATTAAAGATGCAATTATTACAGAGATAAAGGAGGATGCAAAAATGGAAGAAAAATTATCATCCGAAGTTGAATCAGCTGAAGATACTGCAGCATCTGCTAAAGACAAAGCTACCAAAGAAGCGAAAAAAATTAAAGAGAAAGGAAGCAGTTTCTTCTCTGGTATATTCAAAGGGGTGAAACATGCCGTAGAAGATGCAGCTGATGATGTTAAAGAATTTATGGATGAAGCAAAAAAGGAAGCTGTATTAGAAGAAGAACGAGTTAAAGAAAAGGCTGCTGCAAGTCTGAAAGATAAAAAAGACATTGCTGTGAGTAAAGCTCAAGAAACTACAGATAAAGCTGTCGATAAAGCAAAAGAAGTAAAAGATAAAACCGTTTCTGCAGTAAAAGACACAAAAGATAAAGTTGTCGAGGAAGTTTCCAAAGCTGCACAAAAAGTTGCTGACGCTACGGACACTGGTGAAAAAGTAGCAGATGAAACGAAAAAAATCGAAGAAAAAATAGAGGAAATTGCGACAGAAGTTGCACAAGCTGCCAAAGATACTAAAGATGCAGCAATCAAAGAGGTAAAAGATGACACAAAGTTAGTGAAAGAAAAATTAACAGCTGGCGCTGATGTGGCAGCAGAAGCTGCGGACAGCGCAAAGGAAAAAATAACAAAAGAAACAAAGAAAGCTAAAGAAAAAACAACTGGTTTCTTCTCTGGTATTTTTAAAGGTGCGAAACACGCTATAGATGATGCGACAGATGACGTTAAAGAATTCTTGGATGAGACGAAAAAAGAAGCTGAAATGGAAGAAGAACATGCCAAAGAAAAGGTTGCTGCAAGTCTAAAAGATCTAAAAGATAAAAAAGACACAGCTGTTAGTGAAGTACAAGAAACTGTGGACAAAGTTGCCGATAGAGTGAAAGAAACAAAAGACAAAACTGCCGAAAAAATGAAAGAAACAAAAGACAAAACAGTTTCTGCATTAAAAGACCAAAAGGATAAAGTTGTCGAGAAAGTTTCCAAAGATGCACAGAAAGTTGCCGACGCTACGAAAGCAGCTAGTGAGAAAGTAACAGATGAAACGAAAAAAATTGGAGAAAAAATAGAGGAAACTTCGACAGATGTTGCACAAGCTGCCAAGGATACTAAAGATGCAATAACTAAAGAGATAAAAGATGATACAAAAGTAGTAAAAGGAAAATTAGCGGTTGGCGCTGATGCGGCAGCAGAAGCTGCGGACAGCGCAAAGGAAAAAGTGACAAAAGAAACAAAGAAAGCTAAAGAAAAAACAACTAGCTTCTTCTCCGGTATTTTTAAAGGTACGAAACATGCCGTAGAAGATGCGGCAGATGACGTTAAAGAGTTCCTGGATGAGACGAAAAAAGAAGCTGAAATGGAAGAAGAACGCGCGAAAGAAAAGATTGCTATAAGCCTGAAAGATCTGGCAGATAAAAAAGACACAGCTGTTAGTGAAGTTCAAGAAACTATGGATAAAACCGCCGAAAAAGTGAAAGAAGCAAAAGACAAAACAGTTTCTGTATTAAAAGACCAAAAGGATAAAGTTGTTAAGGAAGTTTCCAAAGATGCACAGAAAGTTGCCGACACTACGAAAGCAGCTGATAAGAAAGTAATAGGTGAAACGAAGAAAATCGGAGAAAAAATAGAAGAAACTTCGGCAGATGTTGCACAAGCTGCCAAGAATACTAAAGATGCATTAATTAAAGAGGTAAAAGATGATACAAAGTTAATGAAAGGAAAATTAGCAGCTGGCGCTGATGTGGCAGCAGAAGCTGCGGACAGCGCAATGGAAAAAGTGACAAAAGAAACAAAGAAAGCTAAAGAAAAAACAACTGGTTTCTTCTCCGGTATATTTAAAGGTACGAAACACGCTGCAGAAGATGTGACAGATGATGTTAAAGAATTCCTGGATGAAACAAAAAAAGAAGCTGAAATGGAAGAAGAACGCGCCAAAGAAAAGATTTCTGCAAATCTAAAAGATCTGAAAGACAAAAAAGACAATGTTGTTAGCGAAGTTGAAGAAACTGTGGACAAAACCGCCGAAAAAATGAAAAAAGCAAAAGACACAACAGTTTCTGCATTAAAAGACCAAAAGGATGAAGTTGTCGAGGAAGTTTCCAAAGATGTACAGAAAGTTGCCGACGCTACGAAAACAACTGGTGAGAAAGTAGCAGATGAAACAAAGAAAATCGGAGAAAAAATCGAGAAAACTTCGACAGATGTTGCACAAGCTGCTAAGGATACTAAAAATGCAGTAATTAAAGAGGTAAAAGATGATACAAAAGTAGTGAAAGAAAAATTAGCAGCTGGCGCTGATGCGACAACAGAAGCTGCGGATAATGTAAAGGAAAAAATGACAAAAGAAACAAAGAAAACTAAAGAAAAAACAACTGGTTTCTTTTCCGGAATATTTAAAGGTGCGAAACATGCTGCAGAAGATGTGACAGATGATATTAAAGAATTCCTGGATGAGACGAAAAAAGAAGCTGAAATGGAAGAAGAACATGCCAAAGAAAAGGCTGCAAGTCTGAAAGATCTGAAAGATAAAAAAGATACTGCTGTTAGTGGAATTCAAGAAACATTAGACAAAGCTGCCGATAAAGTAAAAGAAGCAAAAGACAAAACGGTTTCTGCAATAAAAGACAGAAAAGATAAAGTTATCGAGGAAGTTTCCAAAGATGCGCAGAAAGTTGCCGATGCCACGAAACCAGCTGGTGAAAAAGTAGATGAAACGAAGGAAATCGGAGAAGAAATGGAGAAAACTGCGACAGAAGTTGCACAATCTGCAAGGGATACTAAAGATGCAGCAATCAAAGAGGTAAAAGATGACACAAAGTTAGTGAAAGAAAAATTAACAGCTGGCGCTGATGTGGCAACAGAAGCTGCGGATAATGCAAAGGAAAAAGTAACAAAAGAAACAAAGAAAGCTAAAGAAAAAACAACTGGTTTCTTCTCCGGTATTTTTAAAGGTGCGAAACACGCCGTAGAAGATGCGACAGATGACGTTAAAGAATTTTTGGATGAGACGAAAAAAGAAACTGAACTGGAAGAAGAACATGCCAAAGAAAAGGCTGCTGCAAGTATGAAAGATGTGAAAGATAAAAAAGATACTATTGTTAGTGGAGTTCACGAAACATTGGACAAAGCTGCCGATAGAGTGAAAGAAGCAAAAGAAAAAACAGTTTCTACACTAAAAGACCAAAAAGATAAAATTGTAGAGGAAGTTTCCAAAGATGTGCAGAAAGTTGCCGACGCCACGAAAGCAGCTGGTGAAAAAGTAGCAGATAAAACGAAGAAAATCGGAGAAAAAATGGAGGAAAGTGCGACAGAAGCTGCACAAGCTGCCAAGGATATTAAAGATGTAGCAATTAAAGAGGTAAAAGATGATACAAAATTAATGAAAGAAAAATTAGCAGCTAGTACTGTTGCTGCTTCAGAAATTGCAGATAGTACAAAAGATAAAGCAACGAAAGAAACGAAAAAAGTTAAAGAAAAAACTAGTGGTTTCTTCGCCGGCATCTTCAAAGGTGGAAAACATGCTGTTGAAGATGCATCTGATGATGTTAAAGAATTTTTGGATGAAACAAGAAAAGAAGCTTCTTTAGAAAAAGAATGTAAGGAAGAAGTTGCAACAAATATTAAAGATTTAAAAGATAAGAAGGATACGGTCGTTACCGAAATTTATCAAACTGTAGACACAGCCTTCTTTGATATAAAAGAAGCCAAGGATAAAACTATTTCTGTAATAAAAGATACGAAAGATGAACTTGTAGAAAAAATTTCGGAAGATGCTGAAAAAGTGACCGATACAACAAAAGCCATTGGTGAAAAAGTAACAGCGGAATCAAAGAAGGTAGATGAAAAGATGGAATATGCCGCGGCAGATATTGCGAAAACTACCAAGGAGACTAAAGATGCAGCTATCAAAGAGATAAAGGAAGATACGAAATTAGTGAAAGAAAAATTGGCAGCAGGTGCTGATGCTGCTGTAGTGACAATAGATAACACAAAAGATAAAGTAACAAAACAGGTAAAGAAAACAAAAGAAAAAACAACTGGTTTCTTCTCTGGTATTTTTAAAGGTACCAAGCACGCTGTAGATGATGCGGCTGACGATGTTAAAGAATTTATGGATGAGACGAAAAAGAATGCTGCGTTTGAAGAGGATCGTGCCAAAGAAAAAGCTGCTGCAAGTCTGACAGATCTGAAAGATAAGAAAGACACTCTTATTGAGATTCAGAAAACTGTAGATAAAATTGTTGTTGAAACGAAAGATGCAAAAGAGAAAGCAGTTTCTGCAGTAAAAGACAAGAAGGATGAAGTTGTTGAAGAAATTTCCAAAGATACTCAAAAAATTTCCGATACTGCGAAAGCAACTGATGAGAAAATAACAACGGAAACAAAGAAAATTGATGAAAAAATAAGAGATACCGTGACGGATGTTGAATATACTGCCAAGCACACTAAAGATGCAGCAGTTAAAGAAGTGAAAAAGGATACAAAGAAAGTTAAAGATAAATTGACAGCAGACGCCGATGTTGAAACCGCGGAAGATAAAGCAACAAAAGAAGTAAAAAAGATTAAAGAAAAAACTAGTGGTTTTCTGTCTGGTATATTTAAAGGCGCTAAACATATTATGGAAGATACAACTGATGACGTCAAAGAATTTTTGGATGAAACGAAAAGAGAAGCATCATTAGAAAAAGAATGTATTAAAGAAGATGTTGCTGCAAATATTAAAGATTTAAAGGATAGAAAAGATGCCGTGATTACAGGAATTCAAGAGATCACAGACAAGGCCATTATTGACGCAAAAGACACGAAAGATAAAACAGTATCTGCAATGAAAGATAAGAAAGATAAAGTTGTCGAAGAAATTTCCAAAGATGCGCAGAAAGTTGCCGATATCACGAAAGTGGTTAGTGAGAAAGTAGCAGATGACACAAAGAAAATCGAAAAAAAAATAGAGGAAACTGCGACAGAAGTTGCACAAGCTGCCAAAGATACTAAAGATGCAGCAATCAAAGAGGTAAAAGATGACACAAAGTTAGTGAAAGAAAAATTAACAGCTGGCACTGATGTGGCAGCAGAAGCTGCCGACAGTGCAAAGGAAAAAGCAAAAGAAGCAAAAAAAGCTAAAGAAAAAACAACTGGTTTCTTCTCCGGTATTTTTAAAGGTGCGAAATACGCCGTAGAAGATGCGACAGACGACGTTAAAGAATTCTTGGACGAGACGAAAAAAGAAGCTGAAATGGAAGAAGAACGTGCCAAAGAACTTGCTGCTGCAAGTTTGAAAGATCTGAAAGATAAAAAAGATGTTGTTAGTGAAGTTCAAGAAATTGTGGATAAAGCCGCCGATAAAGGGAAGGAAGCAAAAGATAAAACAGTTTCTGTAATAAAAGACAAAAAGCATAAAGTTGTTGAGAAAATTTCCAAAGATGCGCAAAAAGTTATTGACGCCACGAAAGCAGCTGGTGAGAAAGTAGCAGATGAAACTAAGAAAATCGGAGAAAAAATGGAGGAAACAGCGACAGAAGTTACACAAACTGCCAAGGATAGTAAAGATGCAGCAATTAAAGAAATAAAAGAAGATGCAAAATTAATGAAAGAAAAATTAGCAGCAGGCGTTGATGTGGCAGCGGATGCTACAGACAGTGCAAAGGATAAAGCATCAAAAGAAGCAAAAAAAGCTAAGGAAAAAACAGGTGGCTTCTTTTCTGGTATATTTAAAGGCGCTAAACATGTTGTAGAAGATGCTGCTGACGATATCAAAGAATTTATGGATGAGACGAAGAAAGAAGCTGTTTTGGAGGAAGAACGTACTAAAGAAAAAATTGCTGCGGAACTTAAAGATTTGAAAGATAAAAAGGACGTTGTCGCAAGTGAAGTTCAAGAATCGGTAGACAAAACCATCACTCATGTGAAAGACACGAAAGATAAAGCAGTTGCTACTATAAAAGATAAGAAAGATAAAGTTGCAGAGAAACTTTCCAAAGATGTACAAAAAGTTGCTGATAATACAAAAACAGCCGGTGAAAAAGTTACAACAGAAACGAAAAAGTTCGGTGAAAAAATAGAAGAAACTGCAGCAGATATCGTGCGGGATGTGAAAGATATTAAAGAAGAAGCAATCAAGGAAATGGAAAAGGATACAAAATTCATAAAAGATAAATTAGCAGAAAATGCTGATGTTGCTGCGGAAGTTGCGGGAAATGCAAAAGATAAAACAACAAAAGAAACGAAGAAAATCAAAGAAAAAACTAGTGGATTCTTTTCTGGTATATTTAAAGGTGCAAAACACACTGCGGAAGATTTATCTGAAGATGTGAAGGAATATGTAAGCGATACTAAAAAGGAAGCAACTAAAGAATTAGAAGGATTAGAACATAAAAAAGATGATATGATGCACAGTGCAATAGATGCCGTGGACAAAACCATTAAGAGTGTGGAAGATGCTGAAGATAGAACAGTTTCTATCGCGATAGATACGAAAGACAAATTGACAGATATAGCTGCCAAAGATATAGACAAAGCAACACATGATTTGAAAGCAGCTCATGATGACGTAGTCACAAAGACCAAAGAAGTAGTTGGTAAAGTAGAAACTTCCGTGGCAGATGTTGGACATGATGTGAAAGATATTAAGGATGCTGTTATAGAAGTAAAAGAAGACGCTAACATTATAAAGGAAAAGTTAACTACCAAAGCTGAATCTATATCGGATTCAGTAGAAGTCACTAAAGACAAGGCAACTAAAGAAGCGAAGAAAGCCAAGGAAAAAGCTAGTGGATTTTTTTCGGGAATATTTAGAGGATCGAAACATTCCATGGACAGCACAGTGGATGATGTAAAAGAATTCCTGGATGAAATGAAAAAGGAGGCAGCATTAGAGAAAACGCATGTCAAGGAAGCAGCAGAAGCCAAATTAAAAACTCTGGAACATAAAACGGATCGCATGATTTCCGAAGCGAAAGAAGCGAAAGATCGTGTTACTGAGGAAATAGTTGATCAAGTCGAAAAGACTATCGATGCCACTAAAATGGCAGGCGATAAAATAGTTACAGATGAAAAACGAATTGTCGATGACATCACGCAAGGTGTTGCATATGTTAAAGATAGCGTGGCGAAAGAAGTAAAGGAAGATGTACAAGTAAAAGAGAAATTAAAAGCAGATAGTGATGCTGTAGCAGAAAGTACTGCAGTTACGAAAGATAAAATTAAGGAATCAAAGAAAGCTAAAGAAAAGGGTAGTGGTTTTCTTTCGGGAATATTCAAGAGCGCAAAGCATTCTGTAGAAGAAGTATCTGAGGATGTAAAAGAATTTGTAGACGAGACAAAGAAGGAAACCATTTTGAAACAAGAACAAACCAAAGAAAAAATCGTTGCAGGTATCAAAGATTTGAAAGATACAAAAGAAACTCTTGTTTCTAGTATTCAAGATGTCGCTGATAAAACCGTCATTGACGCAAAAGCTGTTAAAGACAAAACTGTCTCTGCAGCAAAAGATAAAGTTGTTGAGGAAGTTTCTAAAGATGCGCGTAAAGTTGCTGACACCACGAAAGCAGTTAGTGAGAAAGTAGCAGATGAAACAAAAAAAATCGGTGAAAAAATAGAGGAAACTGCGGCAGATGTTGCACAAGCTACCAAGGATACTAAAGATACAGCTATTAAAGAGATAAAAGAAGATGCAAAATTAGTAAAAGAAAAATTGATTGCAGGTACTGATGCTACCGTAGAAGTTGCGGATAGTGCAAAGGACAAAATGACAAAAGAAGCAAAGAAAACTAAAGATAAAACAGGTCGTTTCTTTTCTGGCATATTTAAAGGCGCCAAACATGCTGTAGAAGATGTAACTGATGATGCCAAAGAATTTCTGGAGAAGAAAAGAGAAACTTCAGTAGAAAAAGAACATGCTAAAGAAGAGGATACTCGACGAGGACTTAAAAATTTGAAAGATGAGAAAGATACGATTGTTTCTGATATTCAACAGGCTGCAGACAAAATTGCCGATGACGCGGAAGAGGCAAAAAATAAAATTATTTCTGTTGCTAAAGACAAAAAGGATAAAGCTGTGGAAGAAATTTCGACAGATGTACAGAAGATTGTCGATGCGACGAAAGTAAGCGGTGAAAATGTAACAGCAAAAACGAAAAAAGTTAGTGAGAAAATAGAAGAATCTGCAGCGGATGCTGTGCAAGAAATTAAAGATACTAAAGATACGGCAGTTAAGGAATTAAAAGAAGATACAAAATTAGTGAAAGGAAAATTGACAGCAGATGCTGATGCTGCTATAGAAACTACAGATAGCATAAAGGACAAAGCCACAAAAGAAGCGAAAAAGGCTAAGGAAAAAACAAGTCGTTTCTTTTCTGGTATATTTAAAGGAGGAAAACATGCTGCAGAAGAGACAACTGACGATATTAAAGAATTCTTGGAGGAAACGAAAAGAGAAGCTTCATTAGAAAAACAACGTGCTAAAGAAGAAGTTGCTGCAAGTCTTAAAGATTTAAAAAATAAACAAGATGCTGTTATTACTGGAGTTCAAGAGGCCGCAGACAAGGCTATCACCGATGTAAAAGATGCAAAAGATAAAACAATTTCTGCACTAAAGGACCAAGAAGATAAAGCTGTCGAGAAAGTTTCCAAAGATGCGCAGAAAGTTGCCGACGCCACGAAAGCAGTTAGTGAGAAAGTAGCAGATGAAACGAAGAAAATCGGAGAAAAAATGGAGGAAACTATGACAGAAGCTGCACAAACTGCCAAGGATACTAAAGATACAGCAATTAAAGAAGTAAAAGATGATGCAAAATTAGTGAAAGAAAAATTAACAGCAAAGGTTGATGTAGCAGTGGATGTTGCAGACAGTGCAAAGGATAAAGCGTCAAAAGAAGCGAAAAAAGCTAAAGAAAAAACAGGTGGTTTCTTTTCTGGTATATTTAAAGGCGCTAAACATGCCATAGAAGATGCTGCTGACGATGTTAAAGAATTTATGGATGAGACAAAGAGAGATGCTCAATTGGAAGAAGAATATGCTAAGGAAAAAATTGCGGAACTTAGAGACTCGAAAGATAAAAAAGATGCAACTGGTGTAAAAGATGTTGCAGATAAAATTACAACTGACATGAAACATACAAAAGATAAAGCAATTTCTGGTATTAAAGATCAAAAGGATAAAATTGTCGAAGAAATTTCCAAAGATACGCAGAAAGTTGCTGATACTACAAAAGCAATTGATAAGAAAGTAGTAGCGGAAACGAAGATCAGTGAAAAAATGGGCGAAACTGCCGCAGATGTTGGGCATGCTATCAAAGACATTAAAGATGCTACAATTAAAGAAATAAAGGAAGATGCAAAGAAAATTGAAGATAAATTAATAGTAGACGTTGATGCGACTGCAGAAGCTATTGGTGATGCAACAGATAAAACATCAAAAGAAGAGAAGAAAACCAAGGAAAAAACAGGTGGTTTCTTCTCTGGTATCTTCAAAGGTGCGAAACATGCTGTAGAAGACGCAACAGACGATATCAAAGAATTTCTAGATGAAACAAAACATGAGGCAGAATTGGAAGAAGCTCGTATTAAAGAAGCAGCAGTTGCTGATTTGAAAGAATTGAAACATAAGAAGGATGTTGTTGTCAGTGATGTAAAAGACACGACAGTTCGAACTGTCACTGAAATAAAAGAAGCTAAGGATAAAACTGTCGCCGCAGCAAAAGATACGACAGATACAGACACTAAGATAGTTTCGGAAGATATTCATAAAGCTATTGATGCAAGTAAAACTGTTAAAGACAAAACAGCGTCAAAAGTAAAGAAAGCTGATGAGAAATTGGATTCAACAATAGAAGACATCGCAGACGGGATTTCGCATTCGAAAGATGCAGCCATTAAAGAAGCTAGAGATGAAACTAAAGTAATGAAAGAGAAAATGACAGCTGGAGTTGAAGCTGTGACTGAAAGTGCTGAGACTGTTAAGGATAAAGCTGTTAAAGGAGCAAAAAAGACAAAGGAAAAAGGGTCCGGTTTTTTATCAGGCATATTTAAAGGTGCCAAGCATTCTGTTGAAAGCGCAGCAGAAGATGTCAAAGAATTTCTAGATGAAACGAAACGCGAAGCAGAATCGGAAGAAGCTTGTACTAAGGAAGCAACAGCGGCTGGATTGAAGGAACTAAAACATAAAGAAGATGTTGCCGTTATTGGCATAAAAGATGCGACTGATCAAGCTGTTGCAGGAATAAAAGATGTCAAAGATAAGACTGTTGCCGCAGCGAAAGATACAAAAGAAAAAGTCTCGGAAGATATTCAAAAGGCTACAGATGCAAGTAAAGCTGCTAAAGACAAAGTGACAGCAAAAATAAAGAAAGTTGGTGATAAATTGGATTCAACAGCACAGGATGTTGCACAAAAAGTTGCAGATACCAAAGATGCGGTTTTCAAGGAAGTACAGGATGATATGAAAAAAGTGAAAGAAAAATTAGTAACTGAAATTGAACAAGCAGCAGAAGATGCGAAACATGCAAAGGATAAAGCAGTTTCTGTTGTTAAAGATCAAAAGGATAAAATTGCCGAGGAAGTTTCTAAAGATGTGCAGAAAGTTATCGATGGCACGAAAGCAACTGGCGAGAAAATAGTAGCAGAAACGAAAAAAACCGGTGAAAAAGTAGAAGAAACCGTGACAGATGTTGCACAAGTTACCAAGGACATTGAAGATGCAGCGGTTAAAGAAGTGAAAAAAGATACAAGGAAACTAAAAGGACAATTGACAGCAAGTGCTGACTCTGCCGCGGAAGTTGTAGACAGTGCAAAAGATAAAGCGAAGAAAACGAAGGAAAAAACAAGTGGTTTTTTTTCCGGGATATTTAAAGGTGCAAAACATGCTGTAGATGATGCATCTGGCGACGTTAAGGAATTCTTGGATGAAACGAAAAGAGAAGCTACTATAGAAAAAGAACGCGCTGAGAAAGAAATGGCCGCTGATCTCAAAACTTTGAAAGACAAAAAAGATTCTGCGATCGCTGGAGTTCAGGAAGTAATAGACAAAACTGTCGCTGATGTGAAAGTTGCTGATGCGAAAGATAAAACAGTTTCTATCATAAAAGATAAAAAAGACAAAGTTGATGATATTTCCAAAGATGTTTATAAAATTACTGATACTACAAAAGCAGTTGGTGAGAAAGTCATAACAGAAACGAAAAAAATTGGTGGAGAAATAGAAATAATCACGGAAGATGTTGCACAAGATATTATAGATACTAAGGATGCAGTGGCTATAGAAGTGAAAGATGATGAAAAATTGGTGAAAGAAAAAGTGTCATCTGATATAAGCGCTGTAGCCGATGGTAGCCAGATTGCTAAAGATAAAGCGACTAAAGACGTCAAGAAAGTTAAAGAAAAAGGTTCCGGTTTTCTATCGGGAATATTTAAAGGTGCCAAGCATTCTGTTGAAAGCACAGCAGACGATGTCAAAGAATTTCTGGATGAAACAAAACGAGAGGCAGAACTGGAAGAAACTCATGTTAAAGAAGCAGCAGCGGCTAGATTGAAAGAATTAGAACATAAAAAGGATGCTGTCGTTACTGGTGTAAAAGATATAACTGATCAAACTGTTGCTGGAATAAAAAGTACTAAGGATAAGACTATGACTGCAGCGAAAGATACAAAAGAAAAAATCATTGAAGAAGTCTCGGAAGATATTCAGAAGGCTACAGATGCAGGTAAGGCTGCTAAAGATAAAGTGACAGCAGAAGTAAAGAAAGTTGGTGATAAATTAGATTCAACATTACAGAATGTTGCACAAAAAGTTGCAGATACCAAAGATGCAGTTGTTAAGGAAGTACAGGATGATACAAAAAAAGTGAAAGAGGAATTGGCAGAAGAAGTCGAAACTGTAGTCTATGGTGCTGAAGCAGCTAAGGATAAGACAACTAAAGAAGCGAAAAAAGCTAAAGAAAAAGGATCCAGTTTTCTTTCGGGAATAGTTAAAGGTGCGAAACATGCTGTTGGAAGCGCAAGGGACGACGTTAAAGAATTTTTGGATGAAACAAAATATGAAGCGAAATTAGAAGAAGCTCGTGCTAAAGAAGTTGCAACGGTTGGTGTGAAGAAACTGGAACACAAGAAAGATATTATTGATAGCGCAAAGGATGTTACAAAAGAAGTAGTAACTGATGTTAAGGACGCTAAAGATAAAATTTCTGACTCAATGACTCAAGTAATGGATACCACGAAGATCGCAGTTGATAAATTTGCGACTGAAACAAAGAAAGTTAGTGAAAAAATAGAATCTAAAACCACGGATATTGCACATGGTATAGAGCATGCCAGAGAAAGTCTCGATAAAGAAATAAAAGAGGATACAAAGGCGGTGAAGGATAAATTATTAACAAGTGCCGATGCTATCGCCGACGGCGCCAAAGCAGCCAAAGACGAACTTGCGAAAGATGCTAAAAAAGCGAAAGATACAGGTTCAGATTTCCTGTCTGGAGTTATTCAGAGTGCAAAGCAAACAGGAAAGGAAATTTCCGACGACGTGAAAGACTTTCTGGAAATAACTAGGCAAGAAGCAGCTGCTGATGAAGCACTCGCTAGAGAAGCCGCAGCGGCAAGATCAAAAGAATTGGAAAAAGCAAAGGATAAAACCGTTGGTGAAATTAAAATCTCTATGGATAAAGTTGTGAAAGGCACAAAAGATACTAAGGAGAAGAGTCTTTCCAGTATAAAAGGTGCAAAGGACAAAACAATCTCTACTGTGAAAGCGGTGGAAAGTAAGATAGGACATAGTGTGACGCAAGCCGGGGAAAAAATTAAATCTACTGATCAAGATGTGACACAGAAAACTAAACGCGCCAAAGATGCCATTGTAAGTGAAGCAAAGGAAGATACACGAGTAGTCAAAAGAAAATTGACGACTGGCACAGATACAGTTGCTAGTACGGCAGAGACTGTTAAGGACAAAACCGCGAAAGATACTAAAAAGATCAAACAAAAATCAGGCAGTTTTTTATCAGGCATGGTTAAGAGCGCCAAACACGCAGTAGAAGATGTAACGGATGATATGAAGGACTTCCTGGAGGAGACCAAGCAAGAAGCAACCGCAGAAGAAGCTCGTACTAAGAGCGATCTCGCTCAAGCGAGATCCGCCAAAGATAAATCCACTAAATCTACAACTGATGCAAAGGACAAATCTGTCAGTGCTATTAAAACTATGAGAAAGAGTCCCCCGAAATCACAATTATCAATGGATATGAAAGGCATGGGCAAAGCTTCGCCTATCACTAAGAGAACGGGCAAAGTGACTGAAACGCCAGCGACAAAAAAGAACGGTGATAGAGTAGGATCGAAACGCGAGATTGCTCAGGAGGTAGTTCGTAGATCTGATATAGCTGGCAGGTCGGAGACGTCCGGTGGCATCGAGCATTTAACTGAGACAGTTAGCATTAAGAAAGTATCTCGCATTCCACAAAAGAAAAGTTCGGGTAAGGAGACAGACGATTCGGGTAATTCGCGTAGAATAGTAGAAACAGTAACCACGGTAGGGCACCCCGAGCCTCGCACACGGCACTCCGTCACCACAATCGTGACAAAGTCTGTGCGAACGACCCCACCGCCACCCAGTTCACTCGCCGAGTTCACTGACAGTAGAACCGAAGGTATCTTGCAATAATCTTGCGTTATATCCATATCTATATCTATATTATATATTACATATACCAGCTGTGTGTAACATGATTAATGATTAAGTTGACGCTTCTCTGTAACTTCAGTTTTACTAGTTATTCTCGTGACATCAGAGAGCAAAAAAAAGAGAAAGATATATATACATATATATATATATATATATATACATTCATGCACCTTCGTCAGTCATTAATTGAAACTTAACACTCTAATCTTTCAGTCATTTTCAGTCCATTATTTCATCATTTTACGATCCGTAGAACCAATCGACAACATCCGAGACAATCATACTACCGCTTATTCCTATTATAATTTTCTGTGTATTGTTTTAAATTTTCTTTATGTTTCCATGTATATCGAATGGGTATATTGTTAATTGAAACCAATTTTGAATGAGACGATGTGTTTAATTGTGATTATATGTATTTAAAATGAAATCTAAATCAGGAAGAGTTCATTATAGTATGAAGATTCAAAGAAAGATCTGATTAATAGAATAGAACAAACGATATACCTATATATGTACATACTACTTTAATTATTTGCTGCACTTATTTTCAGTTACGTCTTAACGATTTTGTTAATTTATTTAATGCATGATTCCAGGTTTTTGCGCTATTTTTTAAACGTCTCTTTTACCATGATGGATAATTTTCCTAGTATTACTTCTTGAACATCGGAATCTTATTTTGTTGCCCCAACCGTGTCTATTTTTTTTCGTTTGTAGCGTATATAACATATAGAGATCACGTATTTACGATTATGCGGTAATTATGTCTCATTGAAATTAACAGGAATACCACAACTAGCGAAGCATGAACTGAGGTATGCCATGCAGAGAAAAAAAAAACATCATCCATCATCTAATCTTTGTTGAATCATTGCTTTCAATGTCATATTTGCCGATTCCCAATGTAAACTCAATTTTTTTCTTTGTGAACTTTTCAGACGTGACCAAAGAGGCTGCACGACGGGCACAAAACCTGGCGGACCAGGCGTACACTTCGACGAAAACAGGTAACGTAAAATCGACTCGAGTAAAATGTAAAACAGTTCACGTACGCGGATCATCATCTCCGATCGAAGATCAGTAACGGTAGAAGACTTTGTTTTTTGGTGCCCTCATTTATATTTAGCTTTATCTTCCATAGTTAGCACCTGCCGACGCTTTCACACTAACTGATACTGTGCGCACGTCTCTTACTAAATAGTTACCGATCTTTTTTTTGTATTGTCGAAGACAAGAGATAGAGTTTTCATTTGCTCGAAAAAATTAATCTGTATATAATACATATATACTCGTCGAGTAGTTTAGCCTGTTGTATAATGTGTCCAGCAAATTGTGGTATCATCATATCGGTGAGGAAGTGAAAAAAAGACAAGCCAAAGAAATATAGTTTAGATTTATTTTTTTCAGTTAATTGCGTGAACTCAGAAAAAATTTGAAATATTCAGAATGTTCTCGATGTTTATCTGCTTCCATAATGGTACATTTTAGTAAGATTCAGGCGCCATAACCAGACACCGTTTTTTAATGAGTGTATTCTCTTTCGTTTCCGATAAAAAAACTAATCCTGGTTGCAATATTGATACTAACTAAAAAAAATTAAATAAGCGGGCAGAACCGCAATGAACGCGCACACGCATCATGCGCGAGACGCATCTCTTCGGGATCGCTTCTCCTATGCCTCACATGCGTGCGTGCGTGCACCAAGCGCGAATTTTTCGTTAATTAGTGCGTAATGTGCGCGTACACATGCGTATGCGAGGCAGACACGCTCCGAATCTTTCTGGTCTAACTTTGGCAGCTGGGCTAGAGTTAAAATTCTTAGTGTGTATCAATGTGCTTTATGTCCTTGTTCCTGTTCTTGTCCATGTCCTTTTGGATGGGTCAGGGCATGATTCGGCTGAGATTGATGGGACTGTAGAGAGGCATGCTACTTCTGCTCCATCAAAACAACCTGTTCCCGCCCCGCGTCTCTCCACCACCAAGCCGTCTACCAAACCCGAGTTCCATCTGGAGCTTAGTGATGCCTCACGAACACATAAAACGGTTGAGCAGCCTTCCAAGCCAACACAGGAGATGCAGTCACCGAGCAAGAGCAGTCCAAAGAGCAAGATACCTTTTAAAATCGACGATGCGCCTAAATCAAGCAATGATCCCAAATCCGTCCCATTAAAGTTCTCGGAAGATCACATCGGTCCACAGGCGATTTCGCGAACCGTCAAAAATGTTACTGGAGATACAGATGGGGAGTTGATCAAAGAGATGACAGAGGAGAAAAAGGAAATATCGAGCGATGCGATCCAGATAGTTAAAACGGATGATCTAACTGAACCTATGATAAGTGAAAAAATGGAAATAATTCCTTCCGTAGAGCAAATACGAACAACTACAGTGATCAACAATTCGTCGATCGAGCCTACAAAGTTGAAGGAACTATTGGAGACTGGTGGTATTGTAGAGATGGTGAGGACTGTGACTTTGACGTCAGAGGACAGTACTTTACAACCTGTAACGCGTGAAGAAGTTGTCAAGAGGATAAACCAAGTCGCTAATACGCTACCCAGCGAGATCTTCGATTTCGATGATTCTTCTACCACTACGATTAGGACCGACAGATCGGAGTCTGACGGTGTCGTGCAGATGGTGCAACACGTGATGTCGGAGGCGTTGGAGATCGAGAAAACCGAAAGAGTGGTGAGAACGATGACTTCCAGCAATGGTGGCGGCGGCTACGGAGACGCGGAGTCCGCCCTAAGAAGCCTTCAGGAACAATTAACGAGATCTGAAATCGGAGAGACCGCTTCTTGGACAGTGGCGAATGAACAGTGGGAGGTGCAATATTCCCAAGACACATCACCCGGTTCTGGAAATGGCGGTGTTGACACGTTTGCCAGCAACAACAATAACAACAAGAACGATGGTAGTTCAAGGCACGATATGCACAGCGACACCGATAGTGACGGTTCGCCGCAACCTAGAAGAAGATCCCCGAGCAAGAGGCGTACGTTGGGCAGTTCCAGCGGGTCGGATGTAGCACTGCACGAAGGTGCGGAGCTGTCCCCGTTGGAGGACGACCAAGGTACCGCACTCTCACAGCTAACCTTCTGCATAAGCAATGTACATACCTCGAACTCTCCCTCGCTAATCGGTTACTTCCTGGATTATGTGAACGAATGAATCCGAAAAAAAAAAAAGAAAAGATATATTATATTTGTACATAGATTATTATACGTTGAGCCTTGGTGTTGAATCCTTGCTACCTTTGCATGCATTTTCCTGTATTTCCCGCTAGTTGCACGATGAGAAGAATTAATATTGGGTGGAAGTTGATTGATGAAGATCATCCTTGGAACAATAAAGGTGGTAGATTGAGAGATTACTCAAATCCTAAAGTTACAGTGTCACAGATATACAGTTGTTCCAGGGATGTAAATTTGGATTTGGAGACAGTCAAAGATCTTTTGTTAGCTTATTTACAATTTGCATTTGAAATTTTCTCTTAGTTTTAATAGTCTTTTTATTTATTTACGATATTTTGCAGTACATTAAGATTTTAAAACTTCAAAGAAATCCTTTCTTGAACTTGAAATATCGATAATTTGATTAATTTTTAATTACAAGGACCTTTGACTCTCTATTACTTGAAACTTGAGGTTGCAAAGAACAAAATGGGAATTGTTTGCTTGGAAATTGCATGATCTGTGATGTTTTGCACAAAGATCAATGTCAATGGCGTCGTACGTATCTTTTTACAGAAGGGTAATGACCCGGAAGGAAAAATAAAGCTTGTGAGGTACAGTCGTACAAATCTGCAGTTATAAAACATGCGGTATATTCTTCTTCATGCTTCGAGGAATTGTTACATGTACGATTAATGGTCGACTAAGTGTTGCTTCTCGTTTGGGAAACGTTCGATAAGAACATCATTCTTTTACTTTTTTGTTTTTCCGTTGGTCTTGGCTAAGATGGAGAGGTTTGTGATCAGGGGCTTCCTGGGATTAGTATACTTTCATTCGCGATCAGTCACGATTAAACGATCAAACATATATCTATCACACGTCGACGCCTTGTACATTCGGTGATATGTAATAAGATTTAACGAAGTTACGTGATTTTATCGAAATAGCGCTGACGAAATAACAGGGCAATGTTTGTAATGATTGAAAAAAAAAATTATACAATAATATATAATGATCGCAACAAACATTTAAAAAATTGTCATGGGATATAAATTCAACGCATATATCTAGCCATTTAATACTAAATAATATGAACTAGTTCACAGAAGCTTTTCCAAAAATTGCATGAGAATATTTTCATTATTCAATGAAAGTAGTTGCGCGATTAAACTTTGAGTTTATCTTTTGAAGCTTTTCAATTTGATAATAAATTGATATATAGGCAATATTTTTAGAATCAATGAGAATTTAATCGTAAACATACTATTTAATGATGATAAAATTAATTTATCTCGATTTTGACTTTCGAGACAGAATGTAATATCCTGTTATTGTCGGCTTTTTCATACTAATTACATGGCTGTGAAGCCATCATCTTATCAATCAGCCAGTCAATCAATCAATTAATCAATCAACTGATCAAAATTCACATATGCGATCATAATTCATGGCAATTGATAATCTTTAAGTGGCAGAAACACACGGTATGGTACGGTCGATTTGCTCAGGTAATACGATAGAACTGAAGACTAGGATGAAGACATCCGGTAGAGCCAGCTGTGCGTGTTGGACGAGCATAGCTGTCGCTGTGCTGATACTTCTAATAGCACTTATACTTGCCCTGGAGCCACAAATGTTTCGGCGTGTCTACACTCTGTCTAACAATATCCCGAGGCAAGCCGGGTACGATTACCCTTCACATTATTTATTTTTTTATTAAAGAATATATATACCATTTTATAATAAACTTTTTTTAAAAACCAGGCTTTTACACGGTTATCAGGATAGAAATTTGAACTGCTAATAAGTATCGCTAATAATTATTCAATATTTTATTTTATTTTTAAAAGTGACACGACTCAAATTTTCTCTGATCAATGCTCGACAATTTACTTAAAAAAAAAATGATATAACCAATTATCATTCTTACGAGTTCGCTTGTGTACTGTTATAAGTGAAAATTAAGAAATTCTCTAAAGTTATAATACATATTAATTAGATGATTATCTTGAACGTGTCACTTTTGAAGAAAATGTACATAATTAATTCATAGATATCTTTGATTATTGTCATGCGAGGTGTGCTTAGGGCTTGTATCAATATTATATTAAATATACAATGTTCTATGATGCATAAAACATTATCAACAGATATATTTATCTAAATGTGATATTCGTATATAATACTGAAATCTATTTGTATATTTTGTGAATCACTTGCAATCGTAATGATTTCGAAGTTAGTTTATTTGCGTATAAATTATTTATAAGAAAAATTTTACTTCGATTAAACGCCAGCAGTGATCTTAACAATTCCGGCGAATAGTGAGGAAGATTGAAAAACGCGCAATGAATGGTACTTATAAAATTGAACTACCTTCTGTCACATAAAGGATTACTCTCTTGTATTGATATACATGTGATATTGATTACATGTAATAGGTCATCATTTATCTTGAGAAGACAGGTAAATCCCCGCGATCGACGAAACTTGTTCCGCAAGCTTTCTTTTTTCTAGAGTACGACCTGCATGAATATTGACATTGATATTCCCCCGCATGATTGCATCTTTGTATCGTACTTCTTAGTCTTAGTCTAGCTCGTAGTAGCTGTTTTACTTTTGCGTAGTACCTCGTTGTTGGGGCACAATGACTTTCCCGCTCCGATCAATAGAAAGATATGTTTTATACCTAGTTGCATGTATCTTCGTCATATCAAAAAAACTCCCACTTTCCTCTCTCTCTCTCTCTCTCTCTCTCTCTCTCTCTTTATTTTTCATTTTCTGTTTTTATCTTTCTTCTTTTCCTTTCTTCTTTTTCTATTTCTTTTTTGTTTCGAGTATCTTATAGATCACTATTACCCCTCTAGCTCTCTTCTGACAATAAGCAACTCAAGATAAAGCTAAAGTGTAGAGGGACCAACAATCGTGTTTTTTTAGTCACGTTAGGATTGTTAGGCGAATTGTCATGTAAGTAATGTCTAAGTGTATGTATATGTATCGTGTCTATACATGTGTGCAAGCACAAGATATGCAGCTTGTTTCGAATTCTATCGATATACGGACGAGTACACATGGCTACATCTCGAACGGCACCAAACTAACTGTCTTTTCGTCGCTGTGAGAGCAAGTTGCGATATGCTGCGGCTTTTTAACAAGTCCATCACCGAATCCGACCCTTCCGATCCCGCAGAACTGCAAACGTACGTCGAAGGACAATGCGAAGGGGATTAAGAACCGATATAACTCCGGCGAGTTTGGATTTCAACATCATTTCGACGCATCGAAAGGCGGACTCTCCGGAATTACATCAGGTTAAAATCCCCAGATGGAGAATCGAGATAGAAGATATTCAGGTTTCTTCCTCGCATCCCCTGAGTCTGTAATCATTCTTATCAACGGTTTGCTGTTCGAACTATAAATGCAGTAATCATTTCGATAGCGTCATTCAATATCCAATCGATTAGCGTATATCAGCGTGCTTTATTGATTCAATATCCTTGAACATTTGAGTTGCTCAATTCATTCAATATGTCTTATTCTGCCGTGCCAGACGTGAAGATCGACTTAAGTAAAATGATTTATCGTCGCTCTGAAGAAGTCAAAATCTCCGCGAGAATATATATTAACCAGAATATATATTAACGAGAATATATATTAACGTATTTTTCGCATCAGGAATTAATATCATCCAATTATTTGTAATAATACACCAGCAATACTTGACCGTTCGTCTAACAATACTAACTAATGTAGTTAGTACGGGCTCCTATGAAATGGCTGCCAAATCTCATGGAACGTTTTGTGCAAAACTACGGTCAAAACCAAAGGGCGGTAGATTTGCGTATGAAAATCGTGATACTTGATAACTTCTCTTTTTTAATTCCGGTAACATTGTTTACCTGAGAAAGATGTATTTTTTGTCATATGCACAGTGTAAAAATATCTACACAGTGGAGAACCTTTTTGATCTTATATCTTCAAAGTTATCGTTGCTTCATTTCGAATACCGTTGAGATCACGAATTGATGATTTCGTTTCTGCTACGGTATTGTATTTTCAAACTTTATCCGAATGTACATTATACTATCCGGATGTATTTACCAAATTGTCAAGGAAACACCACTTTCAGTTTTTACCGTAGTATAATCTTTTGTTGTATCGAGAACGTTGAGTATCTACATCTCTTATATACGACTAACTGCTAAATGCTTTGTTCAGCGGCTTTTATCAGCGCTTCACACGAGCTCGCTGCGCGCAGCACAATCGTACTGAGAAGTATTTCGAATATTACTCAGTAATAATATCGCCGTAATTAACTATCTATAGATCAACGAGCATTTATCTTTAAGCGCTGTTATAACGGTGCTGTCTTCCTATGAAATGTAGTTGATTTTTTAAGCGAACCTAAATAGCAGAATAATTACTTATGTATAAAAAGTGAATACAAGAACTCAATAAATTCTAAGTTTATCTTATATTATAAAATCAAAATTAATTTAATACGAATTTTGGCTATATTCCAAATTTCACACTGTCAGTGCTGAGACTCTAGTACGTATAGTAAATTATAGATTTTCAGCGCCGGCAGTAAATTTGGAACACAGTCTTTATTAATTAGCACATCTTCATTTGAATCCAATAGGATTTTATAAAAGTTGTGTTACGCTTCTTGATACTAAAAGAAATTGATCTATATATCGAACTGTTATTTAGGATCATATCAGTAACATAATTACTTTTTACTTTTCGTACATGAAGCAAGGAATCATCTCGATTGTATCACAATTTAGATTCTCTGTGATTAGTCACTATATGATTAAATCATAATTGATACATAGGAATTCAGCCGAGTTTGAGATGACTTATAGCTTGTAGCACACGTGTAAAAGTAATTAGCATCACGAGAAAAGAGTAGTGGACACAATAAAAGTTGTACAAGTGTGTGTGTGTGTATATATATATATATATATATATATATATATATATATATATATATGTATGTGTGTATATATACATCACGCGAGATATAATATTTACCGTGATCCACGTGCAGAGGGAGATCACACGTGAGGAAAACGGTTGCATATACATAGTTTGGCTACTTGGGTGATTATTATATAACATATATTATATTATGTATCGTCAAATGTTTAGCGGTGTTGTAACTTTTTTTATATGTGTCTAGTATTTTATCCCCTTGTTTTGGGCATGATGTAAAATTGAAATATATATAAATATATATATATATATATATATATATATAT
>Ga0157363_1000967_pt1 | contig 23019 bp, 18 predicted proteins | sample AttsexASBM1_FD_111477 | JGI IMG/M metagenome (GOLD analysis project Ga0157363, IMG submission 111477) | Fungus gardens microbial communities from leaf cutter ant in Ribeirão Preto, State of São Paulo, Brazil - Atta sexdens ASBM1 | ecosystem: Host-associated > Fungi > Mycelium > Unclassified ... | reverse complement strand
GTATCTTCGGTATCGGTCAGCATCCGAAAGGCGATAAAGACCCGTTCGCGCTGCGTCGTGCGGCGCTGGGCGTGCTCCGTATCATCGTTGAGAAGAACCTCAACCTCGATCTGCAAACCCTGACCGAAGAAGCGGTGCGTCTGTACGGCGACAAGCTGACCAACGCCAAGGTTGTGGATGACGTCATCGACTTCATGCTCGGCCGTTTCCGCGCCTGGTATCAGGACGAAGGTTACACCGTCGATACTATTCAGGCGGTGCTGGCGCGTCGTCCAACCCGTCCGGCTGATTTCGATGCGCGTATGAAGGCGGTTTCCCACTTCCGTACGCTGGAAGCGGCATCTGCTCTGGCTGCGGCCAACAAGCGTGTATCTAACATCCTGGCGAAATCCGACGAGACGCTGAACGAGCGCGTTAACGCGGCGACCCTGAAAGAGCCGGAAGAGATCGCGCTGGCAATGCAGGTTGTTGTGCTGCGCGACAAGCTTGAGCCGTACTTCGCGGAAGGTCGTTACCAGGAAGCGCTGGTGGAGCTGGCCGAGCTGCGTGACGTGATCGACGCCTTCTTCGAGAAAGTGATGGTGAACGTAGAGGATAAAGAGCTGCGTGTTAACCGTCTCTCTATGCTCGAAAAACTGCGCGAGCTGTTCCTGCGCGTGGCGGATATTTCGCTCCTGCAGTAACGTGCCCGTTGTTATAAATGCTAAAAACCCGCTTCGGCGGGTTTTTTTATGGGGCTTTTGTAGGCCGGATAAGCGCAGCGTCATCCGGCAGGTTTAGCCGATCGCGATTGTGCCTTCGTCTGTCTGCAACCAGCGCGGTTCATTGACATAAAATAACCTCAGTGAGTGGTATATCTTCCGTCACGGGAGGTTCCAGGCTCGCTGGTGGCGGAACCGAACAAGGTTGGAACGACTGGCCTCACTGACACCAGCGCGCTTTGCAGCGCCCCTGTCCGGCCCGCCATTGAAATGCAACAGGCCGTACGACACAGAGCCTGTGTCGCCAGTGAAGTGATTCAGGGTTCCAATCCCGGCACCTGATTTTGCAGGTGCGAAGAGAACTTATTGCTCATCAAAACAGGCGGCAACAGATTTGAGCTATACTACTGAGAATATTACCATTTCTGGAAAGAGGCTCGCAAAATTACCGTCTGTTTCCCCTCACCCTAACCCTCTCCTCAAAGGGGCGAGGGGATTGTTCACTGCTCGCATTAATTTGTGGGGATCCCTCAGCCCAAAGGGAGAGGGGGTATAAGTCGTCCAAAATTTAACCTTGAAATGGTCATTACATTACCGCTATCCTTACCCCCGTTAACTTTCTTGTGCTGGAGTGCCCCCCAAAAATGAACAAACACGACTGATGAATTTCGAACCTTGCTAAACGCCACCGCGCCGGCAGGGGATGTTTTGATTTCATTCAGGAGTGCTTATGGCTCATTTTGCGCAGTCCCCTTCTTTTATTTTGCATCAGGTCACCTGTCAGTTTGCGACGGGCGATATCCTTTTTGGTCCGCTGAATTTGTCGCTGGAGCCCGCGCTGTGCGCGCTGGTGGGCCGCAACGGCAGCGGAAAAACACGCCTGCTGCGCCTGCTGGCAGGCCTTGATGAACCCGACAGTGGTCATATCGAACGTTCCGGGACGCACGTCTATGTGGCGCAGCAGCAGGATATTTCGCCGCAGACCACGCTGGCGGAACTGCTCGGCTACGATGCACTCTTCGCGGCGCGTAAGCGTATCGACAGCGGTGACTATCTGCCTGACGATTTGGAAACGCTCGACGGATACTGGGATTTAGCAGAACGTCTTCGCGACGCGTTTATCGCTGCGAAGCTCCCGCCTTTTGAACCGGATAAACTCGCCATTGAACTCAGCGGCGGCGAACGAATTCGCGCCCTGCTGTGCGGGGCATTCACGGCGGGGGCGGATTATCTGCTGCTGGATGAACCCACTAACCATCTCGACAGAGACGGGCGCGAGTGGTTCTACAGCCAGCTTGCTCGTTATCAGGGCGGCGTGCTGGTTGCCTCCCATGATCGGGAGCTGCTGGCACAGGTGCCGCGCATTCTGGAACTGAGCGCCTCTGGCCTGCGCAGCTTTGGCGGTAATTATGCTGATTATCAAACTCAGCGCGATGCCGAGCAGCAGGCCGCCCGCGCGGCGCAGGAACATGCGGCGACGGAGCGTAAACGCACCCGCTCTCGTATGCAAAAAGAGCATGACGACAGCCAGCGTCGTTCGGCAAAAACGCTGCGTACGGTCGATACGCTAAACATCGCCTCGTTTGAGCGGGTCAAATACAAAGGCGCGGCAAAGGAGCGGATTGGTTCCTGGAAAAAACAGCATAGCGATCGGAACGATGCCCTGAACGCCGCCGTAAACAAGGCGCGCGAGCGGGTTGAGGAGGATAATCCGGTAATGTTCACCCTGCCCGGTAGCCAGATTGCCGACGGGAAACAGGTGCTGGTACTGGAGGGGCTGGTATTACCGCATGTGGATAACCCGCCGATCCACTGGCGTATGGACGGGCCGATGCGCGTTGCGCTTAAAGGGCCGAACGGCTGCGGTAAGTCGACGCTGCTAAAGGCGATCCTCGGGGAGATCGCGCCACGCTCCGGTACGTGCAGCGTATCGGTCTCCTGCGCGTATCTCGATCAGCATCTAACTCAGTTAGATCTTACGCAGTCCGTGATGACGCATCTCAACCTGAGCAATACGCCCCTCGAGGAAGGCAGCCTGCGGACCCGGTTAGCCCAGCTTCAGCTCGGTGCCGATAAGGTCATGCTGCCACTGGCGGACCTGAGCGGGGGAGAGCGTCTGAAGGCCGCGCTGGCCTGCGCGCTGTGGCGTGAGGAGGCCGCGCAGCTCCTGCTGCTTGACGAGCCGACTAACCATCTGGATTTGGCATCGGTGCAGGCGATTGAACACGCGCTGGCTGATTTCCCCGGTGCGCTGGTGGTGGTATCGCACGATGAGGCCTTTCTGAAAGGGTTAACATTGACGCATGAGATGGTGTGGGAAAAGGCAGGGTGGCGTTGTGAAACCCTTTAAACACAAACCCCCGCAGAGGCGGGGGCGGTAACAAACTTTACTAGGCTATCTGCTTGCTGAGTGCCGGGTTGGCCTTGATAAGGCGCATCAGCTTTAGCTCGGCAGGCGTGGGTTTTTCACGTTTCGACTCCCACTCCAGCACCATCGCTACGCTGACACCCATTGCTCTGGCGAATTCTTCATTTTTTAAGCCCGACCCTTTGCGCAATTGCTCAAATTCTGTAAAGGGATTGGGTTTCTGTTGCAGGGTAATCGCCTGCGGTACACCTTTAAAAATAATCTGTTCCAGGCTGCTCAGCAGCTCAAACTCAGGATCTTTATATTCCATTGAGAACTCCTCTTAAATCTCACACAGGGATCAAGAACATCAGAGAGCCATTTAAGAATAGACTCAAAAGCGGACACGGGATCGTCACGCCTGTGATTAATTGTGCGGTAACGATCGCTTTACCCGTTTCAGCTATATGGATAGTTATGCTAATTACCTGATTAACCATATGACGGCCGCGATGCGTATTTTTTTGTAAATAGTAAGATATAAAACGGCAAAAGCCGTTTTGCATGAAAGGAGTATCTTGCAGGGCTGACCTGGACTATCCTTGTCAGCGTCGGGCACGCGTGTGCCGGTGTGCGCTTTTTTGGGTGAAAGGAGTAATGAAATGGCGACAGGAAAGTCCTGCTCTCGCTGGTTTGCGCCTATTGCGGCGTTGCTGATGGTGGTTAGCCTGAGTGGGTGTTTTGATAAAGAAGGCGATCAGCGCAAAGCGTTTATCGATTTTCTGCAGAATACAGTGATGCGCAGCGGCGAGCGTTTACCAACGCTGACTGCGGATCAGAAAAAACAGTTTGGTCCGTTCGTGTCTGATTACGCCATTATTTATGGTTATTCACAGCAGGTGAGTCAGGCGATGGACTCCGGTCTCCGTCCGGTACTGGACAGCGTTAACGCTATTCGTGTCCCTCAGGATTACATGACCCAGCGTGAACCTCTGCGCCAGTCTAACGGTGCGCTCGGCGTCCTGAGTCAACAGCTGCAAAACGCGAAAATGCAGGCCGATGCCTCACGTTCTGCGCTGAAGCAGGGCGACGATCTCAAGCCAGTGTTCGACAAGGTCTATGAGAAAGTGGTCACGAAGCCTTCGGACGCGTTGCAACCGCTGATCCCTGCCGCTCAGATTTTCACGCAGCAGCTGGTTCAGGTAGGTGATTTTATCTCCCAGCAGGGCACTCAGGTGAGCTTTGTCTCTAACGGCATTCAGTTCCCGACGTCCCAGCAGGCGAGCCAGTACAATACGCTGATTGGGCCGCTGGCTTCCCAGCATCAGGCCTTTAGTCAGGCGTGGAGTGCAGCAGTCGCTGCAACAGAATAAAAGAAAAGCCCCGCCTCGAGCGGGGTTTTTTTTATGACTATAGAAAATAATGCTTGTCATTCATCTACCACATCGGTATAACTATCCCCGTCGGTTTGTTACACAGACCTAAAGCAGTTTAGTAAAGCAGTCCAGATTGTTATCCATAGATACCCTTCGTAGTGACCCTTCCTTCATCGCTTAAAAATCTGTAACGCAACCATCATGCCGGAAGGCAAAACATATTTTTAATAAGGTAATTTCTATGTCTGGTAAAATGACTGGTCTGGTAAAATGGTTCAACGCTGATAAAGGTTTCGGCTTCATCACTCCTGACGATGGCTCAAAAGACGTGTTCGTACACTTCTCTGCTATCCAGAACGATGGCTACAAATCTCTGGACGAAGGTCAGAAAGTTTCCTTCACCATCGAAAGCGGCGCTAAAGGCCCAGCAGCTGGTAACGTTGTAAGCCTGTAAGCTTCCAACCCAGTAGCACAAAATTCAAAAACCCGCCTTCTGGCGGGTTTTTTCATTTCTATTCCTGGATCTGCGGGTTAACGCAGTTTCGTTCCACTTTCCCGCCCAGTGCGGCGATCAAATTGTCCACCGCGGTGGCTGCCATGTTATAGCGCGTTTCGTGTGTTGCCGAACCGATATGGGGCAGGGCGACGACGTTTGGCAGCTGTAGCAGCGGGGAATCAACCGGCAGCGGCTCCTGCTCAAACACGTCCAGGCCGGCGGCGTGGATCTCACCGTTTTGCAGGGCTTCAATCAGTGCTTTTTCGTCCACCACCGGGCCACGGCCTGCGTTAATGAAAATGGCCGATTTCTTCATCTTCTCAAATGCAGATTTGCCGATCAGATGGTGGGTCTCCTCCGTCAGCGGCAGGATCAGGCACACGTAGTCAGATTCCTGCAGCAGCGTATCAAGCTCACAGTAGCGAGCGTTGAAACGTTCTTCAGCTTCACCGTGATGACGGCGCGCGTTGTACAGAATCGGCATGTTGAAGCCGAAATGCGCGCGCTGTGCCAGCGCCAGACCAATGCGGCCCATGCCCACTATCCCCAGCGTTTTACCGTGTACGTCCACGCCAAACCAGTCCGGACCGATGCTCTTGGTCCACTCGCCCGCTTTGACGCGCTCGGCCACCTCCACCACGCGGCGGACGGTGGTGAGCACCAGCGCCATCAGCGTGTCGGCTACCGTCTCCGTCAGGGCATGCGGCGTATGCATCAGCAGGATTTTGCGGGCATTCAGGGCATCTACGTCAAAATTGTCGTACCCCACGGAAACGGTCGAGGTAGCACGAAGCTTCGGCATTTTCTCCAGCAAGGCCACATCCACTTTTTCGCTTGAACCCAGCAATCCTTCGGCGCGGGCAAACGCATCCGCGTGCTGTGCCACGGTGTCCGGGCTGAGGTTCTTCACCTGCGTCACGGTGAAGTGTTCCTCGAGGCGTTTTTGCAGATCTTCAGGCAGTGCTTTATACAAAATGACGGACGGCTTCATGCTAATCTCCGTTGATATTTAAAGGGTCAGGCGTGGCGTGCGCCGACGGGTAATTGTTGATTATTAGCAGGCTTAACAATCAGAGTAAGCCACACCGAGGCAAAAAGTGCTACCCCCATAAATATGTACGACGCCGACGGGCTGCCGGTTGCGCCGTTCAGGTAGCCAACAAACCAGGAGCCGAAGAAGGAGCCCAGCGCGCCCATGCTGTTGATCAACGCCATCGCGCCGCCCGCCACGTTACGCGGCAGCATTTCCGGGATAATCGCGAAGAAGGGACCATACGGGGCATACATTGCTGCACCGGCAATCACCAGCAGCGTGTAAGAAGCCCAGAAGTGGTTTGCGCCCACGGCCCAGGAGCCAATAAAGGCAAAAGCGGCGATCAGCAGCAGCGGCCAGACGAACAGCTTACGGTTTTGCAGCTTGTCCGATGCCCAGGAGACGATAATCATCGCGATTGTCGCGGCCAGATAAGGCACGGACGACAGCCAGCCCACTTCCACCATGCCGAGGTTTTCACCGCCGCTGCGGATGATTGACGGCAGCCACAGCACAAAACCGTATACGCCAATGCTCCACGCAAAGTACTGAGCACACAGCAGAATGACGTTGCGGGAGCGGAAGGCCTCGCCGTAATTACGTACCGCCTTCAGCCCTTGCTGCTCTTTATCCAGCTGCGCCTGCAGCGCGGCTTTTTCGTCTTCGGAAAGCCACTTCGCCTGCGCAGGCTTGTCTTTCACCAGCACCCACCAGCAGAATGCCCAGATCACCGCCGGAACCCCTTCGATGATAAACATTTCGCGCCAGCCAAAAGACTGGATAAGGTAGCCGGATACAACCGACATCCACAGCACGGTGACCGGGTTACCGAGGATCAGGAAAGTGTTGGCGCGCGAGCGTTCGGATTTGGTAAACCAGTTGCTGATGTAGATAAGCATCGCGGGCATCACCGCAGCCTCAACGACCCCGAGGATAAAGCGAATGGCGGCAAGCGCTGGAATGTTATTCACCACGCCGGTCAGCGACGCGCAGCCGCCCCACAGGATCAGGCAGACGAAGATCAGCTTGCGCACGCTGCGGCGTTCGGCGTAGATAGCGCCGGGGATCTGGAAGAAGAAGTAGCCGAGGAAGAAAAGGGCGCCGAGCAGGGAGGACACACCTTTGGTAATGCCGAGGTCTTCGGTGATCCCCGCAGCGGATGCGAAACTAAAGTTGGCACGATCGAGGTACGCCAGGCTGTACGTGATGAACACGATAGGCATGATGTACCACCAGCGTTTAACTGCATTGGTCGAACTGTTCATAGGCTTGCCTCTGTTGTTGAGGTGGTTCCCCCCTCACCCCGCCCTCTCCCCTTTGGGGAGAGGGCGGGGTGAGGGGAGCTATTCGTTGAGCTGCGCGCGCGTTGGTAATCCTTCGCTGTCGCCCTGCACCTGGATCGCCAGCGAGCCGATGGTGTTGCCGCGCGCAATGGCCTGCAGCAGCGGTTTGCCTTCCAGCAGGGCGCTAATCACGCCTACGGCAAAGCCGTCGCCCGCGCCTACGGTGTCGACCACGTTCTCGACTTTTGCCGCCGCGACCGCGCCCTGTTCACCGCTGGCCGTTTTGAACCATGCGCCGTCGGCGCCGGTTTTCAACACCACGGCTTTTACCCCTTTATTCAGGTAAAAATCGGCAATCCCTTCCGGAGAGCTTTCGCCGGTAAGGATCATCCCTTCCTTTACGCCGGGCAGAACCCAGTCGGCCTGAAACGCCAGACGGTTCAGCTTTTCAACCATCTCGGCTTCGCTTTTCCACAGCACCGGGCGCAGGTTGGGATCGAACGAGATCGTTTTTCCCTGTGCCTTCATCGCGGCGGCTGCGTGATCCAGCAGTTCGTACGAGCTGGCTGAGAGCGCTGCCGCCACGCCGCTCAGGTGCAGGTGGCGCGCGGACGAGAAATAGGGGGCGTTGTAGTCGTCAACGGAGAGATGGCTGGCTGCCGATCCTTTGCGGAAGTACTCCACGATGGGATCGGTTCCATTTTCGACCTTCGATTTCAACTGAAAGCCGGTTGGAAAGCGGGCGTCCAGCGTGACGCCGGCGGCATCAATGCCCTCTTTTTTCAGCGAGTCGAGGACGAAATGGCCAAAGCTGTCATCCCCCACGCGGCTGACCCAGCCGACGTTCAGGCCGAGGCGCGCCAGCCCCGTCGCAACGTTCAGCTCTGCGCCCGCAACGCGTTTGATAAAGTGTTCAACCGCGCTCAGCTCGCCGGTTTCGGTAGCGACAAACATCGCCATGGCCTCGCCGATAGTGATGACATCCAGCGTCTTGTGCATGGTTTACTCCTCGCGCAGCAGGTTAACGTAGTGGCGGGTGACGGCGGTTAAATCGGCTCCCTCCAGCGGGAACTCAATACCGCGTGGGGCATCGGCAGGCAGTTGATTGAGCAGGTCGAGCCAGCGCGCATCGGTGGCGTCCGGCGCAACGGCGCGGAACTGGTCCTTGTGCTGAACGGCGGCCTTAACGTGAATATAGCTCACCGCAGGTGCCAGGTGACGCGCGGCTTCTTCGGGTGAGTCACCTACCCACAGCCAGTTGCCCATGTCGAACGTCAGGGTGACGGGCAGCGCCATTACCCGACAGGCGGCTTTGAAGCGCTGCATCGGGGCGAGCTGCCCGCAGTCGGTCTGATCGTTTTCCACGACCAGCGCCATGCCGCTGTCGTCCAGCAGCGCGCGCAGGGCTTCAAGGGAATGTTTGTCGCTGAAATGGCCGAGAGAGACCTTCAGCCACAGCGCGTTGAGGGTGTTGGCTTCGGCCAGATAGCGCGGGAGGTCCGGGTTGAGCTGGCCATCGGGCATAAACAGGGCGGCGGGAGCGGAGTAACATGCCAGCAGGCCCAGCAGTTCGATGGACTCACCCAGCGCGGGCAGGGCCAGCAGCTCCTCAGCGCTGAACAGTTCGCGGCGGATCTCTACGCCGTCGGCACCCGCGCCCGCAATCACCGGAAGCATGGCCCGTTGGCCACCCGCCTGCCGCACCCGATCCGCGCCGTAAGCGGCGGTGACCACCATTATTTTCCTGCTCATTACCGGACTCCATCACGTATTCGATAGTATTACGCTAGATGGAACCGGTTCCAAAGGAAAGGTCAGGATGTTGAATTTATGATCGCTGTCACGAAGGGAACGTTAACGTGCGGTAGAGCCGCGAACAATCAGTTCGCCAGAGAAAACCTGCTCGCGGACGGCATCGCCGACGCCCTCAATCCGGCGAACTACCTGTTCGACAGCAGCATAGCCAATTTGCCACGTCGGTTGCTTGAGTGTGGTGATGCCGACGCCTGCCAGCTCTGCCCATTCCAGTTCATCAAAGCCCAGCAGGCCGATGTCGCTGCCCCAGTGCAGGCCAATGCGCTTGAGGGAGCGGGCGACCTGCAGCGTCAATGCCCCGTTGGCGGAGATAACGGCTTTGCGCATTCCGCGGTGGCGGGTGTGAAACTGACGCAGGATATTGTCAATCTGCCCGGCTTCGTGCAGGGGCGTTTCGGCATTTTCGGCGATCGCGCCGGGATAGCGCTCAAGAGTGGTGCGAAACGCGCTCAAACGCTCGCGACGGGTGTTAACCATCCCCAGCGGTTCGCTGAGGAAAAGAATCGCTTCAAAGCCCTGTTCGACGAGGTGCTCGGTGGCGGTGGTGGCGGCCTGAACGTTATCCAGCCCGACGACGTCGCAGGCAAATTCGGGAATTTTTCGGTCGATAAGCACCATCGGCAGGGAGGATTGCTGCAGGCGGTTTAAACCCTCTTCGCGCATCCCCACTGCATTCACCACGATACCTTCCACCTGGTAGCTGCGCAGCAGGTCGAGGTAGTGCAGCTCCTGATCGACTTCGTTGTTGGTATTACAGACCAGCGGCGTAAAGCCCTTCTCGCGGCAGGCGGCTTCGATGCCGCTCAGCACGTTAACGGAGTAGGGGTTGGTAATGTCGGCGATGATCAGCCCAATAAGCCGGGTGCGCCCGCGTTTGAGGCCGCGCGCCATCAGGCTGGGGCGGTAGTCGAGGTCAGCAATGGCCTGTTCAATTCGCGACAGCAGCGCCTCGGACAGCAGGTGTTTCTCGCCGTTGAGGTAGCGCGAAATGCTGGTTTTACCGGTTTTCGCGGCTTTCGCTACGTCGCTGATGGTGGCCCGTGCTGGTTTGCTCATCGCTGATTTCCCTGACTTTAGTGAGAACACCTTAGCGGGAAAATCAACGATGGCAAGTGGTTCATGTTGGGGGGGGCGGTCTGATGCCCTCACCCCCCAACCCTCTTCCACAGGGAGAGGGGGGAAATGCGATTACTGCACGGGGCTTAACGTAATCTCAACGCGACGGTTCTGCGCTTTGCCTTCCGCCGTGTTGTTGCTGGCGATTGGGTTTGCAGGCCCCATGCCGCTGGTGCGGATACGGGTTGCTTCAACGCCCTGGGTAATCAGCGAGCTGGCCACGGAGTCGGCGCGCTCCTGGGACAAGCGCATGTTCAGATCCTGGCTGCCGGTGCTGTCGGTGTAGCCAATCACGTTCACGGCGGTCTTATTGTACTCTTTCAGCACCATCGCCACGCCGGTCAGGGTGTTGGCGCCCGCCGGTTTCAGCGTTGCGCTGCTGCTGTCGAAGGTGACGTTGTTTGGCATGTTCAGGATGATGTTGTCACCGCTGCGCGTTACGCTCACGCCTGTGCCCTTCATTTTGTCGCGCAGTTTCGCTTCCTGCACATCCATGTAATAACCGACGCCGCCGCCCAGTGCTGCCCCTGCTGCTGCGCCGATCAGCGCGCCTTTGCCGCGATCTTTCTTGGAGGAGGAGAGCGCGCCAACGCCTGCGCCTACCAGCGAGCCGATGCCCGCGCCGATGCCGGATTTGCCCGCTTCGCGTTCACCGGTGTAAGGGTTTGTTGTGCAGCCAGAAACAGCCAGGGCGCCGCTCACCAGAGCAGCAATAACGAGTACGCGTTTATTCATCTTCTTTCCTTAATCCTTTTTATTCTTTGCCACGACGCGCGTGGCAGTTGATTATGACGTCCGGATACGGAGAAAATTCAGTGTATAACTCTGAAATTTGTGACTAATCATAAACAGCCTCGGCAAGAAGGCCGTAAAACCTGCACGCAACCAGGAGCGCACGCTTTGAGCACCTCAACAAAAACCATTCTGACCGCCGCCCACTGGGGGCCGATGCTGGTCGAAACCGACGGCGAAAACGTCCTGTCATCGCGCGGGGCATTGCCTGCGCAGCATCCCAACTCACTGCAGACCGCCGTTCGCGATCAGGTGCATAGCAAAACCCGCGTGCGCTGGCCGATGGTGCGCAAAGGCTTTCTGGCATCGCCGGATAAGCCGCAGGGCATTCGCGGTCAGGATGAGTTTGTTCGCGTAAGCTGGGATGACGCGCTGGCGCTGATCCACGCCCAGCACAAGCGCATTCGCGACAGTTACGGCCCGTCGTCCATTTTCGCCGGATCCTACGGCTGGCGTTCTAACGGCGTGCTGCACAAGGCCGCGACCCTGCTGCAGCGCTACATGAGCCTGGCGGGGGGCTATACCGGCCATCTGGGCGATTACTCGACCGGCGCGGCGCAGGCGATCATGCCGTACGTGGTGGGGGGGAACGAAGTTTACCAGCAGCAGACCAGCTGGCCGCTGGTGCTGGAGCACACCGACGTGGTGGTGCTCTGGAGCGCCAACCCGCTGAATACGCTGAAAATCGCCTGGAACGCCAGCGACGAGCAGGGGATTGGGTATTTCGACGCGCTGCGCAAAAGCGGCAAGCGCATTATCTGCATCGATCCGATGCGCTCTGAAACCATGGATTTTCTCGGCGACAGCGCCGAGTGGATTGCCCCCCATATGGGCACCGACGTGGCGATGATGCTGGGCATTGCCCATACGCTGGTTGAAAACGACTGGCACGATGCTGATTTCCTCGCCCGCTGTACGTCCGGCTTCGGCAAATTTGCCGACTACCTGACGGGTAAAGCGGACGGTGTAGCCAAAACCGCAGAGTGGGCCGCTGACATTTGTGGCGTAAATGCAGACAAAATCCGTGAACTGGCGGCGTTATTTTACCAAAACACCACCATGCTGATGTCCGGCTGGGGCATGCAGCGCCAGCAGTATGGCGAGCAAAAGCACTGGATGCTGGTGACGCTTGCCGCAATGCTTGGGCAGATCGGCACGCCGGGCGGTGGTTTTGGCCTTTCTTATCACTTTGCGAACGGCGGTAACCCGACCCGCAAAGCGGCGGTGCTGGCCTCGATGCAGGGTTCCGTGCAGGGCGGCGTCGATGCTGTCGATAAAATTCCGGTAGCGCGCATAGTTGAAGCGCTGGAAAACCCGGGCGGTTTTTATCAGCACAACGGCCTGGACCGCCACTTCCCCGATATCAAATTTATCTGGTGGGCGGGCGGGGCGAACTTTACCCATCATCAGGACACCAACCGCCTGATCCGCGCCTGGCAGAAGCCGGAGCTGGTGGTGATCTCAGAGTGCTTCTGGACCGCGTCGGCCAGGCATGCCGATATTGTGCTGCCGGCGACCACCTCGTTTGAACGTAACGATCTCACCATGACCGGCGACTACAGCAACCAGCATATGGTGCCGATGAAGCGCGTGGTGCCACCGCGCGATGAAGCACGTGATGATTTTGACGTCTTTGCCGACCTGAGCGAGCTGTGGGAAACCGGCGGGCGCGAGCGCTTTACCGAGGGCAAAACGGATCTGGAATGGCTGGAGACGTTCTACCAGATTGCCGGTCAGCGCGGCGCTGCGCAGGGCGTGACGCTGCCGCCGTTTGCTGAATTCTGGGACGCGAATGCGATCTTCGAAATGCCGGAGAGCGAGCAGAACGCACGGTTTGTCCGCTTTGCTGATTTCCGCCGCGACCCGGACGGTCATCCCCTGAAAACCGAGAGCGGTAAGATTGTGATTTACAGCGAGCGCATCGCCAGCTTTGCGTATGCCGACTGCCCGCCGCATCCGACGTGGCTGGAGCCGGACGAGTGGCACGGCAATGCCCAGCCGGAGCAGCTTCAGGTGCTCTCCGCGCACCCGGCGCACCGCCTGCACAGCCAGCTTAACTTTACGTCGCTGCGCGAGCGGTATGCCGTTGCCGATCGGGAACCTATCACCCTGAACAGTGCTGATGCAAAAGCGCGCGGGATTGCTGACGGTGACGTGGTGCGCGTCTGGAACGCGCGGGGACAGGTGCTGGCAGGCGCCGTTGTCACTGACGGGATTAGGCCTGGCGTGTTCTGCATCCACCAGGGCGCATGGCCGGATCTGGCGTTGAGCGAGGGCGGTATCTGCAAGAACGGCGCGGTTAACGTGTTAACCAAAGATCTCCCCAGCTCGAAGCTGGGGAATGGCTGTGCGGGAAATACCGCGCTGGCCTGGGTTGAGAAATATCAGGGACCTGAGCTTACGTTAACGGCGTTTGATCCGCCTGCCAGCTCATGATCCACGTCGGGTGCTGGGTATCATCCTGCCATGCGCTGTCTTCAATGCGAAAGCCATGCGCATGATAGAAATTCACCGCCCGAATGTTTTTCTGGTACACCTCCAGCGTTAAATAGGGGAAGCGCTGTTGAACATGGTTCAGCAGCGCATGCCCAATCCCTTTTCCGATTAGCGAGGTGGAGACAAACAGGGCACCCACAAACTGCGCCTGCATCACGCTAACAAAGCCCAGCGGCTTGTCGTCCTCTTCCCAGATCCAGGTTTCAGCCGCGGGCAGATACACGTTCCGCACCATGGCTTCATTTTCTCTCCAGTAGCCCGCGTTGATAAAGGGGTGCGCCGCCGTAGTGCTTTCCAGCCACAGGCTCAGGAGCGGGGCGGGATCGTCACTTTGCCATTTGCGGATCATGGTCTCCTCCCGGGTGGCAGAAGCAGCCCGTGATGTGGTCGTTCACCAGCCCACAGGCCTGCATAAAGGAGTAACAGATGGTGGTGCCCACGAATTTAAAACCGCGTTTTTTCAGCGCCTTAGAAAGTGCGTCTGACGCGGGCGTTGAGGTGGGGATCTCTGCAAGCGTGGCCGCCTGGGTGACTTTCGGGTCGTTATCAACGAATGCCCAGACAAATTCTGAAAACGGCTCACCGCTTTGTTCCATCGCCAGATACGCTCGCGCGTTACCGATGATGGCCTGAATTTTACCGCGATGGCGGATGATACCGGCATCCTGCACCAGCCTTTCTACATCGTCGTCGGTCATGGCGGCAACGGCGACCGGATCGAACCGGTGGAAGGCCTTGCGGTAGTTTTCTCGTTTTTTCAGCACGGTAATCCAGGATAACCCCGCCTGCTGGCCCTCCAGGCAGATCATTTCGAAGAGCTTTTTGCCATCCGTTTCCGGCACGCCCCATTCCTGGTCGTGATAGTCGATATAAAGCTGATCCTGGCTTACCCAACCGCAACGCTGCATAGGTTATCTCCCTTATTCATACTGAAATCGCAAAATTTTCAATCTGTCCGGCTTGACGTGTCTGCTAAAGAGACAATAGTTAATAAAGGGTTATATGCCCTCATACCGCTTTCTAACAATGACAAATGTCGCCGAATTCGGCTCTTTCTGGAGTCGCTTTGATGATGATAAAAATAATCAGTGGCCGCCATGCTGTTTCTGGCCTGGTGGGGATCTCAGCCTGCCTGTTTTTTTGTAATACAGCATTTGCCTGGCAACAGGAATATATCGTTTCAGACGCACAAAGTAATACGGCCGAACGCTATACATGGGATGCGGATCACCAACCGCGTTATGAGGATATTCTCGCTGAGCGTATTCAGTCTTCGCAAAATACGCCCGGGTTCGCCCTGAGTCTTCCCTCCGGCTCGGCGGCAGAAGGCGCTATGAGCGTGGGCTGGAATTTTCCGCTGTATGGACAAATTTCAACCGGCCCTGTGATGGCGTGGCGTTATGATGGCTCTGCCCCGACGATGATAAATGAGTTCGGTGATAGCGTCACCACGCAAGGGCTTACCGATCCGCTCTGGCATGCCAGCGTCAGTACCCTTGGCTGGCGCGTGGATACGAAATATGGCGAGCTTCGTCCCTGGGCGCAGATAAGCTTCAACCAGCAGTTAGGTGAAAACCAGTGGAAATCCCAGTACGGGATGCCGCAAACCCCTGCGCCCGTGCAAAACGGCAGCTGGATGGATGTCACCGTCGGAACGGATATTCCCTTTAATACCCATATGGCGGCCTATGCTTCGTTAGCACAGGGCGAAAACACGATGACGGGGGAAGAATTTATGTACACCCTGGGCGTCAGTGCAAATTTTTAGCGTTGTAACTTTTTTCAACCTTGTTGTAACATCCTGAATACAACAACGACGGGGATTGTGGCGATAGCGGGTACTAACAAATCATCGCTTCATTCCCCGGCAAGGTCGTTCATTCCCGATTCCAGGCATTTCATTCCGTCCTTCCTGCACTTCATGCCGTTTTACCCCATACGCCTTATGGTTTTGTTTATCGTTGTCCACAGCGAATTTCCTTAATTTATCCTGCAGGACAACTGCCATGAATACATCAACCTATAATCGTACGCGCTGGCTGACTCTCTTCGGCACCATCGTTACCCAGTTTGCGCTGGGCTCGGTCTATACCTGGAGCCTGTTTAACAGCGCGCTTTCCGATAAGCTCAATGCGCCCGTTAGCCAGGTCGCGTTTTCCTTCGGTTTGCTGAGCCTGGGTTTGGCGATCTCCTCGTCAGTGGCGGGCAAGCTGCAGGAGCGCTTCGGCGTTAAGCGCGTGACCATGGCCTCCGGCATCCTGCTGGGCGTTGGCTTTTTCCTGACGGCGCACTCCAATAACCTGCTGATGCTGTGGTTGAGTGCCGGGGTGCTGGTGGGGCTGGCGGACGGTGCGGGCTACCTGCTGACGCTCTCTAACTGCGTGAAGTGGTTCCCGGAGCGTAAAGGGTTGATCTCTGCCTTTGCTATCGGCTCGTATGGACTGGGCAGCCTCGGTTTTAAATTTATCGACTCTCATCTGCTGGCCTCCGTGGGGCTGGAAAAAACCTTTATGATCTGGGGCGTTATCGTTCTGGTGATGATCCTGTTTGGCGCAACCCTGATGAAAGATGCCCCGCAGCAGGAAGTGAAATCCGTTAACGGCGTGGTGGAGAACGACTTCACCCTGGCGCAGTCCATGCGCAAACCGCAGTACTGGATGCTGGCGGTGATGTTCCTGACGGCCTGCATGAGCGGCCTGTATGTGATTGGCGTGGCGAAAGATATCGCTCAGGGTATGGTGAAACTGGATGTGGCCACGGCAGCTAACGCGGTGACCGTTATCTCCATCGCGAACCTTTCTGGTCGCCTGGTGCTGGGCATTCTGTCTGATAAAATTGCTCGCATCCGGGTGATTACTATCGGGCAGGTGGTTTCGCTGGTGGGGATGGCGGCACTGCTGTTCGCACCGCTGAATGAAGCGACCTTCTTCGCCGCCATTGCCTGCGTCGCCTTTAACTTCGGCGGTACGATTACGGTTTTCCCGTCGCTGGTCAGCGAGTTCTTCGGCCTGAACAATCTGGCGAAAAACTACGGCGTCATCTACTTAGGCTTTGGGATCGGCAGTATTTGCGGCTCGCTGATAGCCTCGCTGTTCGGCGGGTTCTACGTGACCTTCTGCGTGATCTTTGCCCTGCTGATTATCTCCCTGGCGCTGTCGACCACCATTCGCCAGCCGCAGCGTGAAGTGTTTAATGAAGCGCACGCGTAAGTGATGCTACGAAAAGGCCGGCTCTCCGGCCTTTTTTTTGTTAAACCGAGGCTTAGCCACTTTCGCTCGTTATCAAATTGTCTTTTTTGTAAAAAACTGTACCGATCACATTCTCTGCTGCCACTTTTTCCTTTCCCTGTGGTCTACTTACCACGCTTGTAGACGTTTCCGATAACGACTCCCATAGCGATTCTTCAATCTGTTCACCTTTCAGTTCAAAAGTGAACAGCAATACCATCCCTTTTTCCGGGTAGCTTGCATGAAATACATTAAATCGATGGCGCAACAAAAGCTCTGCTTTTTGCTGGCGTTGTACATCGGCCTGTTTATGAATGGCGCAGTCTTTATCCGTCGGTTTGACGGTTACGCGCAAGATTTTACCGCCTGGAAAGGAATTGCAGCGGTTGTCGAATTGGTCGCTGCGGTACTGGTCACCTTCTTTTTACTCCGTATTCTTACTCTGTTTGGCCGCCGCGTGTGGCGAGTGCTGGCAACGTTTATCGTGCTGTGCTCGGCGGGGGCCAGCTATTACATGACCTTTATGAACGTGGTGATTGGCTACGGCATTATTGCCTCAGTGATGACCACGGATATCGATCTCTCCAAAGAGGTTGTTGGCCTGCACTTTATTCTCTGGCTGGTGGCGGTGAGCGCCTTGCCGCTGCTGCTCATCTGGAGCAACCGCTGCCGCTACACGCTGGTACACCAGATCCGCACGCCGGGTAAACGCTTCAGGAGCGTCGCGATTGTGCTGCTGGCCGGGCTGATGGTCTGGGGGCCAATTCGCCTGCTGGACGTAAAGCAGAAGTACGATGAACGCACCTCCGGCGTTGATATGCCAAGCTACGGCGGCGTGGTGGCAAACTCTTACCTGCCATCGAACTGGATCTCCGCGCTGGGGCTGTATGCGTGGGCGCAGGTGGATGAATCTTCAGACAATAAATCGCTGATGAATCCGGCGAAGAAATTTACCTATACCGCGCCGAAAGATATCGATGACACCTACGTTGTCTTTATCATCGGTGAAACCACCCGCTGGGATCACATGGGCATTCTGGGCTATGACCGTGATACCACGCCGAAGCTGGCACAGGAGAAAAACCTGATTGCCTATCGCGGCTACTCCTGCGATACGGCGACGAAGCTCTCTCTGCGCTGTATGTTCGTCCGCGAGGGCGGGGCGAGCGATAACCCGCAGCGTACCCTGAAAGAGCAGAACGTATTCTCTGTGCTCCATCAGCTCGGCTTTACCTCCGACCTCTATGCGATGCAAAGCGAGATGTGGTTCTACAGCAACACCATGGCGCAGAATATCTCCTACCGCGAGCAGATTGGCGCTGAGCCGCGTAACCGTGGCAAGGCGGTTGATGACATGCTGCTGATTGATGAGATGAAGAACTCACTGAACGGTAATCCGGACGGTAAGCACATGATCATCCTGCATACCAAAGGGTCCCACTTTAACTACACCCAGCGCTATCCGCGCAGCTTCGCCAAATGGACGCCAGAGTGCGTGGGCGTGGATAAAGACTGTACCAAAGAGCAGCTGATTAACTCCTACGATAACTCCGTCACCTACGTGGACCACTTTATCGATACGGTGATTGACCAGGTTCGCGATAAGAAAGCGATTGTGTTCTATGCTGCGGACCACGGTGAATCTATCAACGAATTTGAGCACCTGCACGGTACGCCGCGCAAGATGGCGCCGCCAGAGCAGTTCCGCGTCCCGATGATGGTGTGGATGTCTGACAAGTACCTGGAAGATCCGGAGAAAGCACAGATGTTTGCTCACCTGAAAAAAGAGGCGGAAATGAAGGTACCGCGTCGCCACGTAGAACTGTACGACACCATTATGGGCTGCCTGGGCTACACGTCGCCAGACGGTGGCATTAACGAAAATAACAACTGGTGTAAGCTTCCCGCAAACGCCACGAAAGCCGCTCAGTAAGGACTCTGGCGAGAATATCGCCAGTTGAATGGCTTTTTTAAATTAAGGGATTGACGGGTGCGCACCGCAGCAGTAAGATGCGCTCCGCATTCGGCGAGTAGCGCAGCTTGGTAGCGCAACTGGTTTGGGACCAGTGGGTCGGAGGTTCGAATCCTCTCTCGCCGACCACATTTAAAAAAGGGCTAACCGCAAGGTTAGCCCTTTTTGCATTATAGCGTTAGCCAACCCGATTCATCAAAATGCCCCTTAGCCCTGCTTCACCCTGCCTGTTAACGATTTTGTGACATTATCCATTGTATTTTTTTATATATGGATTGATCTTTTTTCGCGTTGCTTATGGATAACCTCAGCATTTTTCGCTGTGCGTTTTAACGTTCGCGGAATTTAGTGCTCAGATAATCACCATTCTGCAAGAAAATTTACCCGTTCTGAATAAAAGTTAATCACTGGATGTTGCGAAATATGAAGATATTTGTGCTGCAAGATAACGAGTAGCATAAATTTCCCTGCTGAAAACTGCCGCTGTAGGTTTTTTTAATCTTTGTTTGCGGTTTCTCACACTCCGCGTAAATCCCCGTCACCTGTATTGACGTTTTCACATTCTGTTGACAGATTGTAGGGCACGAGGGGCATTTCAGGGACGATCTGCGCTGCAACTCAAACGCTCTTCTGAAAGGATTCTCCATCCCTTTAACGCCTTCGGGCATCACCGACCAGACCGGGTAAAAAATAAATAAAGGTCAGGCGGCGTAACACAACAAAGCAAAACATCACATTGGAGCAGAATAATGAGTATTTCCTTGAAGAAGTCAGGGATGCTGAAGCTTGGTCTGAGCCTGGTGGCTATGACCGTGGCAGCAAGCGTACAGGCAAAAACCCTGGTTTACTGTTCTGAAGGCTCGCCGGAAGGCTTTAACCCACAGCTCTTTACCTCTGGTACAACGTACGACGCAAGCTCTGTACCTATCTATAACCGTCTGGTTGAATTCAAAACCGGTACCACGGAAGTTATTCCGGGCCTGGCAGAGAAGTGGGACGTCAGCGAAGACGGCAAAACCTATACCTTCCACCTGCGCCAGGGCGTGAAGTGGCAGGACAGCAAAGAATTCAAACCAACGCGCGACTTTAACGCCGACGACGTTGTGTTCTCCTTCGACCGTCAGAAAAACGCTCAGAACCCGTACCATAAAGTGTCTGGCGGTAGCTACGAATACTTCGAGGGGATGGGCCTGCCAGACCTGATCGCTGAAGTGAAGAAAGTGGACGACAACACCGTTCAGTTCGTGCTGTCTCGTCCGGAAGCGCCATTCCTTGCTGACCTGGCAATGGACTTCGCCTCTATTCTCTCTAAAGAATATGCGGACAACATGCTGAAAGCCGGCACGCCGGAAAAAGTGGATCTGAACCCAATTGGTACCGGCCCGTTCCAGCTGCTGCAGTACCAGAAAGATTCCCGCATTCTGTACAAAGCGTTTGAAGGTTACTGGGGCACCAAGCCGAAGATCGACCGCCTGGTGTTCTCTATCACGCCTGACGCCTCCGTACGTTACGCTAAGCTGCAGAAGAATGAATGCCAGGTAATGCCGTACCCGAACCCGGCTGATATTGCTCGCATGAAGCAGGACAAAAACATCAACCTGCTGGAGCAGGCTGGCCTGAACGTGGGCTATCTCTCCTTCAATACCGAGAAGAAACCGTTTGATGACGTGAAAGTGCGTCAGGCGTTGACCTACGCGGTGAACAAAGAAGCGATCATCAAAGCCGTTTATCAGGGTGCAGGCGTAGCCGCCAAGAACCTGATCCCACCAACCATGTGGGGCTATAACGACGACATTAAGGACTACACCTACGATCCTGAGAAAGCGAAAGCGCTGCTGAAAGAAGCAGGCCAGGATAAAGGCTTTACCGTTGAGCTGTGGGCGATGCCTGTTCAACGTCCGTACAACCCGAACGCACGCCGCATGGCGGAAATGGTTCAGGCTGACTGGGCGAAGATCGGCGTTCAGGCCAAGATTGTGACCTACGAGTGGGGCGAGTACCTGAAGCGCGCCAAAGCGGGTGAGCACCAGGCGGTGATGATGGGCTGGACCGGCGACAACGGGGACCCGGACAACTTCTTCGCCACCCTGTTCAGCTGTGCGGCAGCGAAAGACGGTTCCAACTACTCCCGCTGGTGCTACAAGCCGTTTGAAGACCTGATCCAGCCGGCGCGTGCGACCGACGATCACAACAAACGTATTGAGCTGTACAAGCAGGCTCAGGTTGTAATGCACGATCAGGCTCCGGCGCTGATTGTTGCTCACTCCACCGTGTACGAGCCAGTGCGTAAAGAAGTGAAGGGCTACGTGGTTGATCCGCTGGGCAAACACCACTTCGAAAACGTATCGGTTGAATAATAAGTAGGGTGTTCTCCCTCTCCCTTTGGGAGAGGGCAGGGGTGAGGGTCGTGCATGCATCCCCTCACCCTAACCCTCTCCCACGGGGAGAGGGAATTTACATTTGTGAGCAATACAGACGTCACGCCACTGTCGTGCGTCTTCAGAGAGAATCCGGGTTATGTTGCAGTTCATCCTCCGACGTCTGGGGCTTGTTATCCCCACGTTTATCGGTATCACCCTTCTCACTTTTGCCTTCGTCCATATGATCCCCGGCGACCCGGTAATGATTATGGCGGGCGAGCGTGGTATCTCCCCTGAGCGTCATGCGCAGCTGCTGGCAGAGCTCGGCCTCGATAAGCCGATGTGGCAGCAATACCTCCACTATATCTGGGGTGTCTTGCACGGCGACTTAGGGATTTCACTCAAAAGCCGTCTCCCGGTGTGGGACGAGTTCGTGCCGCGTTTTAAAGCGACGCTGGAACTGGGCGTCTGCGCCATGATTTTTGCCACTGCGGTGGGTATCCCTGTAGGGGTGCTGGCTGCCGTTAAGCGTGGTTCTATCTTCGATCATACCGCCGTAGGCCTGGCGCTGACCGGCTACTCCATGCCTATCTTCTGGTGGGGCATGATGCTGATTATGCTGGTTTCGGTGCAATGGAACCTGACGCCGGTCTCCGGACGCGTCAGCGACATGGTCTTCCTCGACGATACCAATCCGTTGACCGGCTTTATGCTGATCGACACGGCCATCTGGGGCGAAGAGGGCAACTTCATTGATGCCGTCGCGCACATGATCCTGCCTGCGATGGTGCTGGGCACCATTCCTCTGGCGGTGATCGTGCGTATGACCCGTTCGTCGATGCTGGAAGTGCTGGGCGAAGACTACATCCGTACCGCGCGTGCTAAAGGGTTAACCCGTATGCGCGTGATCATCGTTCATGCTCTGCGTAACGCCATGCTGCCGGTGGTGACCGTTATCGGCCTGCAGGTGGGAACGTTGCTGGCAGGGGCGATCCTGACGGAAACCATCTTCTCCTGGCCGGGCCTTGGACGCTGGCTGATTGATGCACTGCAGCGCCGTGACTATCCGGTTGTGCAGGGCGGTGTGCTGCTGGTCGCGACGATGATTATCCTCGTCAACCTGCTGGTCGATTTGCTGTACGGCGTGGTGAACCCGCGTATTCGTCATAAGAAGTAAGGGGCCATCATGTCACAAGTTACTCAAAATAAAGTGGTCGCTGCACCGGTACCCATGACGCCGCTGCAGGAGTTCTGGCACTACTTCAAGCGCAATAAAGGCGCGGTCGTAGGGCTGGTGTATGTCACCATCATGATCCTGATTGCGGTGTTCGCTAACGTGCTTGCGCCGTACAACCCGGCGGATCAGTTCCGTGATTCACTGCTGGCACCGCCGTTCTGGCAGGAAGGGGGCAGTTTTGCGCACCTGCTGGGTACCGATGACGTGGGTCGCGACGTGCTGTCGCGCCTGATGTACGGTGCGCGTCTGTCGCTGCTGGTGGGCTGTCTCGTTGTTGTGCTGTCGCTGATCATGGGCGTGGTGCTCGGTCTGGTGGCGGGCTACTTCGGCGGCGTCGTTGATAACGTCATTATGCGTATCGTCGACATCATGCTGGCGCTGCCAAGCCTGCTGCTTGCGCTGGTGCTTGTCGCGGTCTTTGGACCTTCGATAGGCAATGCCGCGCTCGCGCTGACGTTCGTTGCGCTGCCGCACTACGTCCGATTAACCCGTGCGGCCGTGCTGGTCGAGGTGAACCGCGACTACGTGACCGCTTCCCGCGTGGCGGGTGCCGGTGCAATGCGCCAGATGTTCGTCAATATTCTTCCTAACTGCCTTGCGCCGCTGATTGTTCAGGCATCGCTCGGTTTCTCAAACGCCATTCTCGATATGGCCGCTCTTGGCTTCCTTGGCATGGGTGCGCAGCCGCCAACACCGGAGTGGGGCACCATGCTCTCCGACGTGTTGCAGTTCGCGCAAAGCGCCTGGTGGGTCGTCACCTTCCCGGGT